>Ga0114918_10004390_pt1 | contig 12269 bp, 9 predicted proteins | sample LantaG_FD_87015 | JGI IMG/M metagenome (GOLD analysis project Ga0114918, IMG submission 87015) | Deep subsurface microbial communities from Baltic Sea to uncover new lineages of life (NeLLi) - Landsort_02402 metaG | ecosystem: Environmental > Aquatic > Marine > Oceanic > Sediment | place: Baltic...
AAAATCATCTCGTGATAATACTGGAGCTTTTATTGCTATCACATTAAATATTTTTTTATCCTCTTGTTTTTCTATATTTTTATTAGAAGAACCAAAAAGTTCTTCTGTCAATTCTTCTGCTATTTGATCACATATTTGAGTTTTACCAACCCCAGCAGGACCAATTATATGAAAACACTGCTTGTCAACTTTAATACCACTATTCCAAGCATTTAATGTGCTCTTGATGTCAAATTTAATCAGTTCTTTTATTTTTGAAATTGAGAGAACTGATATGTTTAATCTTTCAAAATATTTTAATTCTTCGGCTTTTTTAGACATTTTTTATCTCCTTACGTTTTATCTCTAATTGATATTATTTTCCATTTTTATTTTTTCTATTATTAAGTGCTTTATACATGTCTCTATAAAGGTTATCTCTTCTTATATAATATTCATCCCAATTAAAATTTTTATCTTCTACTACCATTGCTTTAAAAACTGGTAGTGCTATTTCACACATCTTACAACAAACTGACTCTACTATACAACCGTAACATGGATTATTCATAATTAAATTCCTTTACTAACTAAAAAATGGAGTAGAGAATAAATCTCTACTCCATTTTAATTCACGAATTCAATAATCTTATTTACTACTTGCTGTTTGCTTTATCACTCATCATCTGTTTCATTTCCTGGAACATCTTCGTATTACCAGCACCTTCAACAGTTTTCACAGCCATTTCTTTAATTTCTTTATAAGCGGCATCCAATTTATTCTGTTGTTCAACAATTGTTGCTTTCAAATTTTCAATAGATTTATTCATTTCTGTGATTTTTGCTTCAGAGATACTTGATGCAGTATTTGATGCTGCTTCCATAAATCTTTTTTCAGTTTCAAATTTTGATTCAAGCATCCCTTTCTCCTTACCAACTTTTCTCTTTACTTCTTCAGCAATAATATTGGGAAAATCTTCAACTTTTTGTTTCAGAGAATTCAATTCTTCTTCTCTTTCTGCCATATCTGCTTCTCTTTCCTGAATTGCTTTTTCTCTGATTGTCAATCTCTCATAATCTTCGCCCAATATTCTCTTGACTTCTTTCTTCTGTGCTTCAAGTTTATCATTGAGTTCATCCATATTCTTTTTCTTAACTCTTTCAAAAGAATAATTATACTCTTCTTCAGCTCTTTTTGATCGTTCTTGTTCTTCAATTTTTCTTTTTGAAATTTCTTCTTGAAGAGTCTGAATTTGCTTCTGAAGTGTTTCTCGTCTTTCTGCCATTTCTTTTTCCATATTCTCTCTGATCAACTTATTTGAGTCAACAAGAGCTGCAAGAGAAAATGCTGTTTTCTCAATATCAAATAATTCAGAAAGTTCTTCATTTTTTGCTTCAATTGCTTCTTTGATTTTTACATATTTCTCAAGTTCAATTCTTACCAATTCTTGAAATTTTGCAACTTGATCCATAAGAATTTGAATATTTGAGTCTTTTAATGCTTGGTCAGCCATTGAAATTGCCTCCGATTTCACTTTGCTTGTTTTCACTTGTTGAACATTCATGGATGACTGACCTTTTTCTTGTAGAGTCTCAAGAAGTTGATTATATGCATCCAAAATAGTTGCCTTCGTATCTTTGATTGTAACTTGTTTTTCAGCCATTTCTACATTTCTCCTTTTTCTTCTATATATATAATATGGGAGGATATATAATATATCCTCCCTACAAACTTGGACCTAATTAATCATTAGTTCCGGTTTTTCCCATAATTGAATCTAAATTGATTCGATCACCAAGACCAAGACCAGTCAAAATTGTAGCTGCAGTCTGAGCAATTGATTTACCACTCATCATAGATTGAATATTAAAATTCTTTGACATTTCAATAAGAACCTTCTTATCAGTATCTGATTGAAGTGCTGCAATGAGTTGTGGTGTAAATACTTTGAGTTTCTCAATTTCAGCTTTTGCTTTTTCCTGTGCTTCACGAATTTCAATATCAGCCAATTTGGTTTTATGATCAAAATCTTGATCATTTTTCAATTGACGTCTAACCAATTCAGCATCATTAACAGCATTCAATAATGACTGAAGTTTCTCTTGGAGTTCCAGTTTCATTTTTTCTGCTGCTACATCACCAGTTACTCTTTCTTCTTTGAGTTTAGTTTGCTTGGTTATTTCAGAAATAGAAAGATCAATATTCTTGATTGTTGTTTTTGATTTTTCTTCTGCCATACTTCTGTTGATAGTTTCTTCTCGTTTTGTCAAATCAAGAAGTCTTGTTTTGTTTGCAATTCGAAGAGCTTGTTCAACAGATTCAATTTGAGCAAGATGAAGTTGATCTTCAATTTCAGCATCTCCAATTTTAATTCCAAGAACTTCAACATCAGTAATTTTCATACTATTTTCTGGGAATGTATACCCAGGTCTACTGCCAACATTTTGAGGCATCTCAGAGTCTTTATCTGTAGGTGCTTCAATTTGTTTTCCAAGAATAAGATCTCTGATCAAATCAACATAGTTTTGATTAAATTCTTCAATACCTTGTGTTTTAATCATTTTTCTAATCATAGATCTCATTCGATCACATAAATGTTGAACATAATTCTCAACATTAAACCACTTTTCAGGATCTCCGATAAAATCAACTTTATATGATAACGTTACAGTAACATCAACTGTATTATTTGTTTCGCCTGTAACTTGATCAGATACAGTATTATTCATATACCGAAGATATGGAGTTTTAACAGGTTGTCTGGTTCCTTTTGGAGTTCCAGCTGAAAGTTCCATTGTGATAATATCTTCATCATAATCCAATAAAAATGATTGAGGTCCAATAATAACACGATTCTTTTTCATATCAGATTTACTCTCAACCAATACTGCATAACCTCTCCATACAGATATTCTAACAGCACCCTCATATTTTGTATCAAGAATTACTGTTCTTGGTTTTGTGTATGTATTTGATTTTGAAATTGAATCTCCTGCAAATGATCTATCAGTCTTTTCTCTTGTAAATCCTTTTGATGCAAATGATGCAGAAATTCCTCTACTACTATCTGCAATCGAACTATTTCTGTATGCTACATCAGAAAGATATTCACCCTTTAGAGGATCTGATTGTTCTTCTTGAATCATCATCAAATTCTGATTGTATTGTAATGCTTCATCGTTTCCTGGGAACCATGTTGTAACATTTGAAATCCCAATGATTCTTCTTATCAATACAAATTTTCTTGGATCAGGAAGCAACATCTGTGGACCTTTTTCCAAAATAATTTCACCATTTAGTCTATTCAACAAATAGCGACCTTCACCAGCAGGTATTGCAGTAGCATAATGGATTTCTTTACCATCATATTTTACAATTGCATGCTCTTCTCTTGGGTAATAAATTGATTTCTCAGTTCCTCTGATAAATAATTCATCACCAGGTTTATTTAATTTACCATCTTCTTCATATTCTGTTGTTACTTTGATATGAATAGCAGAGATTTCATTCAAATTAATAGCTTTGAATTTTCTTGCTCCACCTTTTTCAATAAATATTTGTGTTGGTCTTGGAAATATAACATCCGGACCTTTTGGATATTCTTTATTTCCATTTTCATCTAACAATACACAATATTCAAGTCTTTCAAGAGTTACTGCGTCACGAACAAATTTTCCTTTATCATCAGGAACTACTTCAATTCCTGTTGGAGGAATATAAAATGATTGAGCAGTTCCTTTAATAATCAACAATTGCCCCATTGTTAGATTTTCAGGAGACAATTCCCCTTCAGTTTCTTCAAAACCACCAATACCACCCATTGCTTCTTCTGGATCATATACTCTTACAATGAGATATTGATTACTGCGAATATGATGACCCTGAATTACTTTACACATTTGACCAGGATAAAGAGCAAATTCAGCTGGTCCGGAAATATTTATCTTCTTTCCAACTTCAAGTGTTACTTTACTCGATTGACCACTTTTAGGATGCTCATTATTTTTTTCAGGATTTTTCAAAACCATATACCAACCCTCTGGAGCAACCATATTTTTCTGAATTGCTTGAATCAGAGAAACTGATGTAAATGTTTTTAAATGATAATCAAAAATAACAGGTTGATCAGTATTGTCATCCAAATTACTTTTATGTGGACCAACAAATACATCAACATCACCTTTTTGTTTATTCAAAATAAAAGCATGTGAATTAGGCGGTAATACAAGATCTCTTTCATTGTTTCTAAGTTCAGCCATTGATTAATCTCCTTTTAATTTAACATAAAAAGGGAGGGTGTCGATCACCCTCCCTTGTTCAATATTTAAAACTTCAAATCTTCAAAACTGAATGGTGAACTGCTTTCTTGACCAGAAGAAGCAGGTGGTGTTGATTGTGGTTTAATATTTTGAGCGGGATCATGACCAAACGGAGGATCTTCAGACGGTGGAGTTGAACTGGGTATTGTTGTTCCTGCTGGAGGAGCACTATATCCAGAAGCATTTGCTCTCTGAGACCAATCCATTTTTTCATTGAATTTACCAAGAGTATTTTTTGCTACTTTCAACATATCCATTACAGACTGATTTGGTAATCTAGTTCCCGCTTGCATCTTAAACACTTTCTTCATACCAAAACTTGATTTTGCTTCATCAACAGTCAGTTTTGTAACAAATCTCTTATTATTAACAACTGCTTTTTCAAATCTTTTACTTTCTTCTGTTGGTGGAGTAAAAAGTGGTTCTAGATCCAATTTACTCAATTCATTTAGATATTCAGCAACTCCTGAATATTTCATTCCTTTTCCTCGAAGAAAAATTAGAGTTGGTTTTCCTTCATTATTTGTATATGGAGTTCCTTTTTCATCACAATATAAACCAGCTACAATCAATTGTGCTCTACATATATTACAAAACTGATTTGCTGCTCTTTCTTGTGAATTTACACCACACATTCTTTGTTTTCCATCTGATCCAACAGATGTTCCAAACCATGGTGGTTGACCTTCTTGATAACAAAAACAATCCAGGCTATCTTTACCTGTTTGAGGATTTCTTGTTGATTTTACCAAAACTTGTTTGGTATGTGTAATAATAAAATATATCTCCTCTTTATTATATTCAACACCACGAATTTGAAGTTTTCCAATTTCTTCATTAATATTGACATGGTTTGTTCTTTGAACACCAGCAATATATACTGAATGAAAAAACTCATCTTCTGGTTTGATTGGTTCTTTGCTTTCATGACCAGTTGAATATAAACCTGCATAATCACCATAATCCATAATAAACTTCCTCCTTAATAATTTGGAATTAAACACCAGTCTGTTTTATTTCTATCGACTGGTACTGTTACAATTGAAAAGTCTTTATTAAACCAACATTTCATATTTTTATCCATCAACTCGCTTGATACAAACTTATAAACTTGTTTATAATCAGGCAAACCTGTAAAACTTTCATCATCAATTGTAGTAATATTAACTCTTCTAACCTTTGAGTCATTAATACTACCTGTTATTAATGATGGGTGTGGGCAATAGAAAATTACCAATTTTCCATCTATATTTCTATAGATTTCATTTTTATAAATATAAGTCTGAGTATCCAAGTCATAAGCAACTACCTCCGCATTCATTACACGTTCAATTGAAGTATGTTGTCTACATAAAACTCCCTCCTCCTTTTTACTGTTACAAAGACTACAATCTTCATAACCCATTTTATATCTGATTCCATTGATTCTATATTTTCCTTTTGCAACCTTTGAAAAATAAGTTATAATTCTTCTTCTGTTTAATAAAAATTTTATAATCGTAATGGGATATACATCACAATCTAATTTTTCAATAAATCGCTCAGAACTAACATATTTCATCTTATTTTACCCCCTATCGTAATATGTGATAACTCTAAAAAAACAGACAAAACAAACAAAAACCCAGTTAAGTATTCTCAAGACTAAAGACTTATTAGTTTAATTTTCTAGTCTTTGCAATAAAATGCATATTAACTAGATGTAACTAATAAGTCTTTAGTCTTGAGAAATAAATAAATAATAAAATAAAAATGAAGTACGACGCACCACACTCATAACACTCTTTTTCTAATATCGACATAGGAAAAGATTATATCATTTTTTCCCATATTAGAATAAAATTAATTGAGTGTTAATTGAGTGTTACTTGCATCATATTTTGAGTTTAATTGTGTATAATAAAAAAAACAATTACTCTTCTTCACTAATAAATATATATAGTATGGTTTTTTTTAAATAATTTTTATTTGTTTGGACTGATTGTAACTGGTTTCGCATAATTCATTAAATCAATTGTAAGATTAACATTTTTAAATGATACTACCGAATTGAATATTACTCTTTTGACTTCTAATGGCATTCCTAATTCTGTTAATGATAAATGTAAACCACCCATTAGATTAAATACAATTCCATCTCCTGTTTCTTTAATTTCAACAAGATCACTTCTTAAAATAGATAATACAATTGTTTCTTTTTTAATTGTAATTGTATCTGTTTTTTCTTGAGTCATTTTAGAATATTCTCCTCTTCGTTTTTCATTATAATTAATATTCTGGAATTTTCAGTCATTTTTATAAACATAGAAATCAATTCGTCTTTATTATATGTTCCTAAAAATGTGGAAATTAACGGTGATAAATAATGAGTTTCTATCTGACCTTCAATAACTTTAATGATTGTATCGCTGTTTCTTATACAAAAATCTCGTATATCAGATCTTAAATTAACATTCATAAATTTCCAAACATCAGCAATAAATCCTATATAATCATACTCCAAAAATTCTAAAAATCTAAATACATCATCAACATCAGATTCTATTGCATCATATGATAAATTAAATTCAATATCATATATTTGATTTATTTTTTCTAATATTTCTCTTGCCATATTTCTTCTTGTTTCAATAGGATATTTAGTAGTTGTAAATACTTTATATACACTCTTGAAGTCTGGTGTATTTATACTATTTAAAACTTCTATAAAATCATATCGTTCGAATGCTAAATCTTCTGGATCAATATTTAATTCTTCATATTCTTCACTTTCTGGTTCTTCAAGTGTACCTAATAATGTTTTAATACCTTCTTCAGACATTTTTATTCTCCTAACGACTTGTTAATACCAAACCAGTCATATAAGCATTTAATAAATCTTTTGCTGGTGACATTTTTGGTTGTTGATATTCAGCTTTACCATTCTGAATTATTTGAGATATAATTTCTTTCTTTGAAATATGATCGTCTGATAATGGACCAAAAAATTCTGCTAATAAATTTTTACAATCATATGAAATTAAAGCATAAGTATCCATTTCACCAAATCTTTGCCCACCCTCTTGTCTTTTTCCTGCTGTAGGTTGCATACTCTTTCCTGCTGTTCTTCCTGTAGAACGAGCATGAGCTTTTTCTTCACTAAGATGCTCTAATTTATTAATATACATATAACCAACAGGTACAGCATCTATAGTTTTAGTCCTATATTCAGGAATATTTAAATGATACCCTGTTTTTAAATCAAGCATTTTCAAAACTGTTTGAATGTTTTGATACGGTGGTGATTTAAATGGTGGTATTACAATTGGAACAAATTTAATTTTAGTAACTTGTTCAACAAATTCTTTATATTTTTGTGGACCCATTTTTTCAAAATTGTTTAAAAACCTTTTACTTATTTGTTGTTTTTCACTACCATCTAATAATGTAAAAACTTTTCTAAATAATGGTAATATTTTTTCTTTATTTTTTAATTCTAAAACATTAATTGCAAGTTTCTTAGATATTAATCCTGTATATAATTCAAATAATTGACCAATATTTATACGACCAACTATACCAATAGGATTTACTATCATTTCAACTCTATCACCCCAAGGAGTTAATGGCATATTTTTTTCATCTTCAATTAAACCAATTGTTCCTTTTGCTCCAAATCTATTAGTAAGTTTATCACCCAAACCTATTTTTAAAGATTGTTCAATTTTAAATTTAACTAAAATTCCATCTATTCTTTTTCCTGATACAGAAAATTTATCAGTATCTGTTGTACCATATCTTTTCTTTGTTCTGTCAATTAATTGTTTTAATTGTGGAAATTTTGTTTCATCTAAATTTGAATATACCTCAATATCTACTACTTTTCCACCAGGACTCTTTTTAATTAAATGTCCACCAGATAATTCAATTGCATCATCTTCATCATCTACACCAAGAAGCTCTTCAATTTCACCAATACTTTTTCGTAACAAAGGTTGTCCTTTTTCCACAACAGTACCAATATCACAAATATAAATCAATCTATCTTTTTCTGAAATATACACTTCCTCGATGATTCCATGTAATGATGTTAATTTATCATTATCAACTAATGCACTACTTATAACCTGACTATCTTCAAAATTATATCCTTTATACGGCATTACAGCAACACAAAGAGTTCTTCCTAATGAAATATTACCATTAGATATACAACTCCCCTCAGCAACAATCATATTTGATTTTACTACCTGACCCTTCTTAACTTTTGAATTAAATACGCTTAATGTATCTTTACCAGATCCAGATTTTAAATGTGTAGGAGTTATATCAATTATCTCTTTTTTACCAGTTGAACATCTAATAACAATATTATCTTGAGTTACTAATTCAATTTTACCAGGACAAGGTGATCGTTTAATAAAACTATCTGATAAAACATTTGTTAAAACTGATTCATACCCAGATTGAATTATTGGTGGTTCTGGATTATTTAATGGCACTACTTGTTTTTGTTGTGCTGATAACATTATTACTCTAGCTCCATCATTATTTTCAATAAATGGAGTCATACAAGTTGTTGTTGATAATATTCCAACTCCTTCTTTATTAGATAACTCTTTTGGTAAAAATAAACCTCTTGCTGACGTAATATATGCATCTACAGTTAATTGTTGATTTATACCAATATTAGGTCCCTCTGGTGTATCCAATGGATCAATATTTCCAAAATAACTTGAATGAACATTTCTTGCTTTATTTTGAATTGCTCTCTTATCTGGAATTCCTCCAATCTTTTTACCAACAGGAGATAGGCGTGTCATTGTACCCATCTCTTCAACTGGATTTGCATACTCCATATTTGCAACAATTTCTAATTGATTAAATTCGCTTAGAGTTTTTGTTTTACTCATTTTAAACTCAGCATTTTCATTACCTGATAAAACTTTTTCTTTATAATCAGTATATGCTGCTAATATTTGAGATTGTGTTAAATGAACAATTGCTTCAGAACCTCTAATTCTTTGATTCGTTATATCATTTCTATCTTGTACTGTTCCTTCAATAACTTTAGTTGCCATGTAATGCATTATTTCTCTTAATTCAGAAGGAAGTTGTTTATTTATAAGAATTTGTTTTGCAACAGGATCAACAATATTTTCTAACATTGAACTTATCAACCATGTTGAATTAACTCTACCTGTCATTTTGATTATTAATTTTGTAAAATAATCACCACTTCCAAATATTTCATTTACATTAAAAGTTCCAATTTTAGCATATATAAATGATTCTACAAATTCTTCCTTTAATTCTGTATTAACATTAGTAAATCTAATATATTGATTCGGACCAATTTTAGAAGCAAACTTTTCATTCTTTTTTATAGGTTCATCAGTTATTGTATATGATATTCCATATTCTTTCATTATCGATTCAAAACCAAAACTATAAAATAATACAATTGAGAATGGTAGTTTATATGATCCCAAATATAATTCAAGATATTTTAATCTTTTAGTTCGCTTACTATATAATCTAAAAATTGAATAAGAACTTTCAAATTTTGACATATAAGCATTTGGAAATGTTATCGGACATAATACTATTTGATTTATTAAACATTTCTTTTGACCATAAACTCTAAATGTACCAGATTTATGATCAATTTTAGGTATATCAATTTTAACTACATGTTCTCGATTTTTGGTATCTAATAATGTAACAATAACAGTTTGAATATCGGATGGTGTTAGATCTCCTCTATTTATTTCTTTGTCAACAATCTGTAGATTTTTAAATTTTAACGGAACATCTTTAGTTTGAAGTACTTTAAATGAATTTATGAAATCGTTTTTTAAATTCTTTTCAAAATCAACCTGTCTTTTTTGAAAAATATGTTCTGGCGATTTATTATCAACTGTTTTAGGAATATCATATAATTGTACAATAACATCTTCTGTAGTGCTTACTGTTTTTTGTGGTTCTAGTATTTGATCACCATATACTTTATCAACAGTTTTTAAAGCTTTGTCAATATTTTTAGGATGTATTTTTGAAACCATAGCAATTGATTTATCAACATTACCATTAGTACTATGTAATATTGAAGCTATTACTAGTTTATCAATTTCATCTTTTGTTATAGTTTTACTAACAGTTTTCTCAAAATAATTATCTGATTTACTAAGAAAATCTTTTACAGCTCCCTTAATTGGTTCTTTATTATCAGGTATTATTTTTGAATCTATATTTTTCATAACATATGTTGTTGCATCATCAACATCAGATTCAATTTCTTCTTCAGTATCAGTAATTTTAATTGATTTTAAGATTTGAAAGATTCTTGGAAATTGGAATTGTCTATCTTTTATTAATAATCTATGTTGTGTATTAGATTCACCAACAACAGATAAAATCATATGATCAAATGTTAATTGTTCTCCTTCCTTAAACATTTTTAACAATGGAAATATTTTTCTGTTCATCAGTGTGTTTAATTCTTCAGTTGCTTTAACAGAATATATTAATATTTTTTGATATTTTGGTAAATAATTAGTAAATGATCGTACTATTATATCTTTTAAAAGAAAACCAGCTCTCTGTCTATAACCAGTTACTTTATAAGTTTTATCAATCATTTTTAAATAATTAGAAATATCAAAAAAGAAATTTTTTCCGGGTGGTATTTTTTGTTGTGGATTGTAAGCATATAATCCATAAGTTCTAAATAATTTTCTTGTATCTGAATCTAATCTGGTTCTTGGTATAATTGTAGTAGGAATAACTACTATTCTATTATCTACTGGTCGTATTCCCAATTTTGGATAATCATCAATTAATGAAGAGTTTTCAGAAAAATATAAAATCATAAATGGTTCACTATTTTTCTGTGGAAATCTTATACCATTAACTTTTTGATTATATTGTCTTAATGATTTAAATTGGATCATTATGTTATTATCCTTTGTTTTACTTGTTCTAATAGTTCATATGGTGTTATAGAACTAGAACTAGATTTTTGTAAATTTTTTATAGACGGAATTATTTCCAAATTATAATAGTGTCCAACATATACAGGATCAATATTATTTATAAATCCATCTCTAATAGATAATTTATGATCTAAATGATAATCTTTTCCACGTAAATGTAAATTATCAATCATATAATCAAAAATTTTTATTGTATTATTAGTTTCAATATAAACTAATCTTGTATATTTTTCAAATTCATTTAAATGTCTAGTTTTAAATATTTCCTTACATTTTTCTGAACAATAAAAATAACAGTTTTCTGATTTTGCTGGTCTTTCAATTGCTATTATTCTAGCATATATTAAATTATATCTTGGATGAAATAACGATTCACATTCTTTACATCTTACATAAATTTGTCCATTACTAAAATCTTCTGTTGGTTTTTCAATTTCTACAAATAATGGATGATTTTTTTCTAAAGTTGATAATCGTAAAATTCTCTTTTTTCGACTATTTATATCTTTCCATGCTTCCTTAGATCCTTGAGAAATTTTATCTTTATATTCTTGTGTATCAAGTTTGGAATTAGGATCTTTCCAAGCAGACTTTTGTGATATAGATTGTCTTTCTTTTAATTCACCATTTTTCCACGTTTCTTTAATTATATCACTCTGTCTTTTCTTTGCTTCATCAGTCCAACCTGCACTCTGTGCCTTTCTATTTTTTTCCCTATATGTTTTATTTTTCCATAATCTCTTTATCTTATTTTTATGTTTTTCTCTCTGAGATGGACATAATATTGTTATTTTTGAGCAACAATATTTACCATTGTTAAATTGATGAATTGCTTTTTGTCTACAACCATAATCGCATAAATTCATTATTTCTTCTCCGAAATTAAAGTTCCTGTTACTATTTGTTCTAAAATACTCGGAGGTAAATCATGTTCAGAAATTAAACCAGTTTTAATAGCTGCCCCGACATTTTCGAAGGCAAGTCCCTGCACAAAGC
>Ga0114918_10004391_pt1 | contig 12269 bp, 9 predicted proteins | sample LantaG_FD_87015 | JGI IMG/M metagenome (GOLD analysis project Ga0114918, IMG submission 87015) | Deep subsurface microbial communities from Baltic Sea to uncover new lineages of life (NeLLi) - Landsort_02402 metaG | ecosystem: Environmental > Aquatic > Marine > Oceanic > Sediment | place: Baltic...
GGCCCGAAAGACTGAGCAGGTCGATATTGCTTTTCGAGAGGTTCAGCGGGATTTTGCCGACCGCCTGTACCGCATCGGTGTGAAATATCGAACCTTTGCTTTTGACCAGCTCGGCGATTTGCTCAATTGGAAATACTACGCCGGTCTCGTTGTTTGCATACATTATTGTAACCAGTGCGGTATCATCGTCGATTTGTTTTTCAAGCTCACCCAAATCGAGCCGACCCTGTTTATCCACTTCCAGTTCTACCACTGTATAGCCGCGATCTTTCAACTGTTTGCAGACCGACAGGACAGCAGGGTGCTCGACTCGGGAAGTGATGATTTTGCGTTTGTGAGCTGCGGTAGCTAATACGCCATTTATAGCTGCATTGTCACTTTCAGTACCGCCGCTTGTAAATATAATCTCGGCTGGGTCGCAGCCTAAGAGATTGGCCATCTGCTGGCGCGACTTGCGGATTCTGGCGGCAATTTGTCCGCCGAAGGTATGCATGCTCGAGGGATTTCCGTAAAGCTCGCAGAAAAAGGGCTTGATTTCCTCGGCTACCTCCTCGGCCACTTTTGTGGTGGCATTATTGTCAAAATATATTGTCTTCATTTTATTGTCTGTGGTCATGCGGCTCCTTCGCCGAATCCTTGTCCTCCTCGACGAAAAGCTCTTCTGAGACAAATTCTCTTAGCTTGGCTTCGACGACGTCCTTCATTGTAAATTCCGTCAGCCTGCACTGTGCGCACATACCTCTAAAGGCGACAGTGACTTTATTGCCTTCAACATCTATCAATTCAATGTTTCCGCCGTGCGCTCGTAGAGCCGGCCTGATTTGCTCATTTATCGTTTGCTGGATTAATTGTATCCTCTGGATATTGGTCATTCTGCCGGCCCATCGAGGGGTCGGTTCGGTTACCTGTCCTGCTTTGTCGCCCTGCAATTTTTCTATAATTTTTTCGATTTCGCCCTTACATCCACCACATCCACCGCCTGCCTTGCAGTAATTTGTTACCTGCTCAACCGTTGTCAGATTATTCTCCACTATTACTCTTTCGATTTCTCTGTCAGTTACGCCAAAGCAGGTGCAGACGACTTTGCCCGCCAGTTCGCGTTTTTTCCTGCCGCCGGTTTGGTAGTTCTCAATCGCTGCCTCGAGGGCTTCCCTGCCCATAACGGAACAGTGCATCTTTTGTTCCGGGAGGCCGCCAAGATAATCGGCAATGTCTTTATTTGTTACTTTGGCGGCTTGCTCCACCGTCATTCCCCTTATCATTTCGGTCAGGACTGATGATGTGGCAATTGCACTTGCGCAGCCGAAGGTCTTGAACTTTGCGTCAGCAATCCTGCCATTTTCATCGAGCTTAAAGGTTAGTCTCAGAGCGTCGCCGCAGGCCAGTGAGCCGACCTCGCCGATGCCATCAGGGTTTTTTATTTCACCGACATTTCGAGGATTGAAAAAATGGTCTTTTACTTTATCCGTGTATTCCCACATTTTTTTATCTTTGGCTTTTTTGTAAGGCCTGTTTAAAGTCAGCTATTATGTCATCGATGTGTTCGGTTCCGGCAGAGACACGGATGTAATCATCGGTTACGCCAGCGGCGAGCTGCTCGGCTTCGGTCAGCTGCTGATGGGTCGTGCTGGCTGGGTGAATCACCAGGGTTTTGCTGTCACCGATATTGGCAAGGTGACTGGCTAACTTAACGTTGTTAATAAACTTAATACCTGCCTGCCTGCCGCCTTTAATTCCGAAGCCTAAAATGGCACCCTGACCGTTCGGCAGATACTTTTTTGCCAACTTGTAGTCCGGATGTGATTCAAGGCCGGGATAATTGACCCAGTTAATAGTATCCTGCTTTTGGAGCCATTTTGCGAGTTTCAGGGCGTTTTCAGAATGCCTCGGCATACGAAGGTGCAACGTCTCCAGGCCCTGGAGAAATAAAAACGCATTAAACGGCGACATACAACTACCCATATCGCGCAGGAATTGGGTCCTTGCCTTTATGATATATGCCAGCTCGCCGAAACTTTCGACATATTTGACGCCGTGATAACTTGGGTCCGGCTCGGTCAGTTCTGGGTATCGTCCGTTGGTCCAGTCGAATTTTCCGGAATCGACGATGGCCCCTCCAATGCTTGTGCCGTGGCCGCCGATAAACTTCGTGCAGCTATGGACAATAATATCGATGCCATATTCAAACGGCCTAAAGAGAATAGGTGTCGTAACAGTATTATCGCAAATTACCGGCATTCCGTTATCGTGGGCAATGGCGGCTATCTTTTCATACTGCAAAATGTCGTTTTTGGGATTGCCAATCGTCTCAATATAAATCAGGCGGGTATTGTCCCTGATTGCCTTTGCGAAATTGTCAGGCTGCTTTGGGTCAACAAAACTCACCTCAATACCGAGTTTGGCAAACGTTTGACTAAACAGCGTAACCGTCCCGCCATAAAGCGAATTCGAGGAGACGATGTGGCCTCCTGCACCACAGATATTAAAAATGCTGACATAAGTCGCTGACTGGCCTGAACTTAATCCTAAACCGCCTACGCCACCTTCCAGCGCAGCCAGCCGCTTCTCAAGTACATCCGTTGTGGGGTTCATCAGGCGAGTGTAAATATTGCCGAACTCTTTGAGCGCAAAAAGATTTGCTGCGTGCTCGGTGTCCTTAAAGCAATAGCTGGTCGTCTGATAAATCGGTGTTGCCCTGCTTAAGGTTTCCGAATCGACTTTCTGGCCCGCGTGCAGTGCTAATGTCTCCAAGTGATATTTTGTCTGTTCGTCCATCTCTTTAAGTCCTTCCTTATTACTTTGCGGGTAAAATCGCTACCATTCTGTCGAGAGCCTTTTTGGCTTTTACCCGCACCTTGTCCGGTACTGTAACCTTATACCGCATATCTTCCAGTGACCAGAGTACCTTTTCCACAGTTATCCGTTTCATGTTGGGACAAATTGCCCGTTCGCTGGCTGCGATAAACTCGGACTGCGGATTTTGCCTCTTCAGAGCGTATATCATACCTATCTCGGTCGCCACGATAAACCGCTTTGCTGAGTTTTTGGCGGCGAATTTTAGCATCTGACCTGTGCTGAGCACTTCGTCGGCAAGGGCTTTGACCGGCTCGGTACATTCAGGGTGCGCCATTACAATCGCATCCGGATGGTTTGCTTTTGCATTTCTAATGTCCGCTTCAGTTATTACCACGTGTACATGGCAATAGCCCGGCCAGAGCACAAGCTCTCGAGAAGTTTTTTCGATGACAAACCGACCAAGATGCTGGTCCGGCACAAAGATAATCTCCCTGTCGGCCGGCAAAGACTCCACCACTTCAACAGCATTGGAACTGGTGCAGCAATAATCACTCTCTGCCTTTACCTGGGCTGAGCTGTTGACATAACAGACCACTGTTGCGTCCGGATGCTGCTGTTTGAGTTTTCGCAGTTGGTCTGCGGTTATCATATCAGCGAGAGGACAGCCGGCCAGTTTGTCCGGCAAAAGTACCGTCTTGCGAGGAGAAAGAACGGCGGCAGTCTCTGCCATAAACTGCACACCGCAAAATACGATTACCTTGGCGTCGGTCTCGGCTGCCTTTATACTAAGTCCAAGAGAATCACCGGTAAAATCCGCCAAATCCTGTATCTCGGGGGGCTGATAATTGTGCGCAAGTATCACGGCGTTTCGCTGTTGCTTTAGCTTCTCTATTTTTTCGGTCAGATGCTCGTCCAAAACACCCCTCCTCAGTCAGTTTTTTGCGCCCGGTTTTTCGCGTTTTGTGTAGACCAAATCCGGACTCGAAGTCGTTACGGTGACACCGGCCGGTACAGACTCCTTTATCCAGACATTGCCGCCAACTACAGTATCTTTTCCAATAACCACATCGCCCAGTATTGTGGCCTCGGCATAGATTGTGACGTTGTCTTCTATGGTCGGGTGTCTTTTGCCGCCTTTGATTATCCTGCCTCTCTCGTCTTTTGGGAAGCTCAGTGCGCCGAGCGTCGTGCCCTGGTAGATTTTCACGTTGTCGCCGATGACTGTGGTTTCACCTATTACTACACCCGTGCCGTGGTCGATAAAGAAGTTTCTGCCTATTTTTGCGCCGGGGTGTATGTCAATTCCGGTTTTTGCGTGTGCGCATTCGGTCATTATTCGCGGAATCAACGGCACATCTTTTAGATACAATTCGTGTGCGATACGGTAAGTTGCGATTGCTATGATGCAGGGATAACTTAACACTATTTCCTCATAGGATTTTGCAGCGGGGTCTCCGTCAAAAGCGGCTGTGACATCGCCTTTGAGCAGCCCTCTGATATTCGGCAATTGTGCCAGCAGATGGCCTGTGGCGTCTTCGGCCATTGTTCGGCAGTCACCTGTGTCGCACTTTTCCATTCTGCAGCGATATTTAAAGGCCCGCTCTATCTGCTCGGAGAGCTCTGTGTAGACGTGATAGAGAATATCGACGACAATGTAATTGACATTTGCTTTTGTGACTGCCTTTTTGCCGGTATAACCCGGAAAGAGGATTTCGGTCAGTAGTTCCAGCACCTCCAAAATTTTATCTCGCACGGGCAAATTGGTCGCGTCAATGAAATTTATCCCCGAATCGTCCTTATAAGTGTCTGCAATTTTGCCGACCAGTTTTTCTATTTTTTTGCCTATGGGCTTGTTCTTTTCCATTTTGAAAGACCTCTACCAATATAATCGTTGGGATTGCCTAACAGTATCTAATCCTGTAAACATTTCCGCGGTGATATCCTCGAATACGGCATTTGTAATTCTGTTTTTCATTTATATCTGATAGTCAGCTTTAGCATATGTCTTTGTTTTGTCAACTAAATCCTGTAGCGTTGTGGATTTTAGAACGCGCATAATTGCCTCCTGCAGCTCGGCCCAGAGCAGCCTCGGTGCGCAATCTGCAGCACGGTCGCAGAAGCTGTCATTTTCAACACATTCAACAGTGATTACGGGTCCCTCTAAGCAACTGAAAAGGCGGTCAAGCATGATCTGATTCGGAGGTTTGGCAAGGATGTAGCCGCCCTTAGAGCCCCGTACACTTCTGACAAATCCCGCTGTTTTAAGCGTCGCCATTAATTGTTCCAGATATTTTACCGATATATCCTGGTGCTTAGCGATGGTTTTAAGCTGCATAGGGATATTGCTCGTATTTACAGCCAATTCCAGCATAGCTCTTACCGCGTATCTTGTGCGAGTTGACAGCCTCACGCTAAATCCCCTTTATTCCTACTTTATTAGTAGTGTATTATACCAATTTTGTGATTTTTGTCAGAAAAGAAGCGAAAAATAAACAAAAATTCAAGTTTTTTTCAAAAATTGGGCTTTTTTCGCCGTCTGAGTAGCAACAGATTAAGCAAAAAGTGAATCTTAATCCGACCTGAATTGTCAATTTACTTGACAGGCTAAGCGGGCGCAGTTAGTATGACGCTGCTTTTCCTGGGGCTACTTTGAAATCAAACTTGGTGTTAAGGATGGCAAAAAGTACCACGAAAAAGGTGGCTTTTGTTTCTTCTTTCCCGCCAAGGAGGTGCGGCATTGCGACTTTCGCCTCTGACCTTATCAACAGTCTAAAGGCCTCCGGCAAAGGGCAGTTCGACCCTCTGGTGGTTGCGGTGCGGCAGAATGATGACCTAAAGTACACTGCCCCGGTCAGATTTGAAATCCGCCAGGACGTGAAAAGTGATTATATTTGTGCTGCCGATTATATAAATTTTAGCCATGTCGATTTGGTATCGGTCCAGCATGAGTTTGGTCTGTTTGGTGGTGATGGGGGCTCTTACCTGAGTTTGCTTTTGAACAGATTAAATGTTCCGGTCATAACGACCCTTCATACCGTTCTTGATGACCCCATTCCTGCCGATTACAAGTCGATGGTGGACGTTTGTAGCGCTTCCTATAAAGTAGTTACTATGAATGAGCGTGGCGTGGTTATGCTTCGGGACATTTACGACGTATCCGAAAAGAAGATAGAATTAATTCCTCACGGCATACCGGATTTACCCTTCGTTGACAGTAACTACTACAAGCACAAATTCGGGATGGAGGGCCGAAGAACCATTTTAACATTCGGCCTGCTAAACAAAAACAAGGGTATAGAGATTATGCTAAAGGCTATGCCAGCCATAATGGAGACAGAGGCCTCTGTCCTGTACATAGTGCTGGGTATGACACACCCATCTGTGTTGAAACAAGATGGTGAATCCTACAGGTTCAGCCTGCAGCAAATAGTGAAAGAGCTGGGCCTTCAGGAACACGTTATTTTTCACAATCGGTTCGTAAGCGACGAGGAACTGCGCAACTTTTTATGTGCAGCCGACCTTTATGTTACTCCCTATCTGAACAGGGAACAGTTGACAAGCGGTACCTTATCCTTTGCTGTTGGTAGCGGCAAACCCGTCGTCTCGACGCCTTACTGGGCTGCTATGGAACTGCTGGCCAAAGGCCAGGGCAGACTCGTGAGGTTCGGTGACTGGAAGCAACTGGCTGAAGTAATAGTCGAGGTACTGCACGATGATACACTGTTTTACTCTTTACGCAGAAAAGCCTACGACTATGGCAGGTCAAGGACCTGGCCGAAAATAGGCCAGGCTTACTGGAAACTCTTTACCGCAAAGCGGGCTCCGGTTCGCATCGAGGCTAAAACCGCGCCATCTAAAGCAGAAGCCATAACCAGTATTGAAGTACCCGAGCCATCATTGGAGCACCTGCAAAAGCTGACCGATGATACCGGGTTATATCAGCACGCGACGTTTACCATTCCAGATCGGAAATACGGTTACTGCACGGACGACAACGCAAGGGCTGTAATTACAATGGCGAGGTATTACTCGCAGTACCCTGGGCCACAGGCACTGCGGCTTTTCGAGACGTGCCTGTCCTTTATCCTTCACTCACAGGACAGTGACGGCTCTATCAGAAACTTTATGAATTTCGACAGAACGTGGGTGAAAAATGAGCCTGAAAACGACGCCTTCGGCAGGGTATTGTGGGCCTTGGGAACAGTTATGGCAAAGCCGCCTCTGCCCTCGTATTTGTCAGTGATAAAAGAATGCTTCGATAAGTCTGTAGGGCTTGTCGAAAAACAATACCCGAGGGGTATGGCGTATTCAGTACTTGGTATGAGTGATTATCTTAAACAGTTTCCCGGGGCCAGTGATATAAAGCGACAATTGACCTTTGCCGCCGACAAGCTTATGGCATTGTACCAAAAAAACAGCGGCCCGGACTGGCAGTGGTTTGAAAACAAATTGACCTATGATAACGCTGTTTTGCCACATGCGTTGTTTGTGGCGTGCCTGACTTTTGAGGACGAGAAGTATCTCGACGTTGCAAAAAAGACCTGCGAATTTCTCCTCGAAAACACCTTTACCGGAAGCCATTTCAGCTTCGTCGGCCACAACGGGTGGTTTGAACGAGGACAGACAAAAGCATCGTTCGACCAGCAGCCCATAGAGGCAGCAAGTACCGTTATGATGTTAAAAGCCGCCTATGACGCGACTGAAGACCTTAGATTTATGAAGCTGCAGAGAAAAGCCTTTGATTGGTTCCTCGGCGAAAACGATTTGCACATTCCGCTCTATGACTTCAGGAGCAAAGGTTGCTGTGACGGCTTAATGCCCGGCGGCGTCAACATGAATCAGGGTGCCGAAAGTATCCTGAGCTTCTTGGTGAGCTTGTTGGCAGTGGTCGAAAACTACGCTCTGCTTGATGAAATCACTCACGCTGCTGAGATATCGCAGGATAGTGTGTCTTTACCAAAAGGGGAGGCGGTGCAACAGCCAATTGAAGGACCGGTGTCGATAAAAAGTATATCTGCCAAGATCAAATCCAAGGCAAAACAGATCAAAAAGCTTACGTAAGATAACTTTCGCAACGAAACGAATCCAACATAATTCACAGATGAAAATTGCCAGCTTCAACGTTAATTCGTTGCGTGTCCGATTGTCACAGGTGATTCGCTGGCTCGGAGAGAATCAGCCGGATGTTTTGTGCGTTCAGGAAACAAAGGTTCAGGATGTCGATTTTCCAACGCAGGCCTTTGACCAGACCGAGTACAAGTATGTATTCAAAGGTCAGAAAAGCTACAACGGCGTAGCTGTTTTCAGCAAAACCAAAATCAAAAACATAAAATTTGGCTTCGATGATGAGCCTAAAGACCAGCCTCGCCTGATTAAGGCTGAAATCAACGGCATTGTCGTCGTCAATACTTATATTCCACAGGGCTACTCGCCTGAATCCGAGAAGTTCCAGTACAAGTTGAAGTGGTTCGAGCGTCTGTTAAAATTTTTCAAGAAGAATTTCGACCCACTCGATGCTATCGTGTGGGTGGGTGACTTTAATGTGGCCCCACAACCAATCGACGTATATGACCCTAAAGGCTTGTTGGGGCACGTTTGTTTTTGTCCTGAGGTTACCCAGGCATTGAATCAGGTTGCCCAATGTGGATTTGTCGATGTATTTAGAATGCACTGTGAGCAGGGCGGGCAGTATACATTCTGGGATTACAGATTGAGAAATTCGTTCAAGCGGAATCTTGGCTGGCGACTGGACCACATTATGGCAACTAAGCCGCTGGCCAAAAAGTGCACTGCCTGCTACATAGACAAGGAACTGCGCACCGCAGAAAAACCGAGCGACCATACCCCCATCGTCGCAGAATTCAATTGGTGAAAAACTGGGGAAGAAGGATTCGAACCTTCACTAACTGATCCAGAGCCAGTCGTGCTACCGTTACACTATTCCCCAAAGAGCCTACCGCAAGTCTTTAGTCCATTTTGACTTTAGTGTATGTTGGATAGGCTAATATTGCAAGAAAATAAGCGCAGCTTTAAACGATAACAGCTTTTCTATCGGCCTTGGGGTTCTGCCGATGTTTTCAGGTAGAACCCGTTGCAGTGGAGTTTCAATTTCCGGCCGCCTTTTATATTTATAAAGAATGTATCCCTGAACATCCTCTGTTTAGCCTTGGGCGGCGGGGGAGTAATCTCCAACTCAAACTTATAGCGATTGTCTATTCTTTCCCGGTTCAGAACCGTCATAATGTTGTTCTGTGTCGAGACCGACTCGATCTCAAAATCCTCGTTATAGTTGCTGAGCACCCAGATTTCTCTTGTCAGCGGTTTTTGGGGTTCGGCCTTTAGTACGATGATTCTTGGCGGAGAAATACTAAACTCCTGCAGCACGGTAAATGGTATGGTAATCTTACTGGCTTTGGGATGGGTCAAGGTGATATCGATGCGTCCGCTGCGGGCTTTGCGCAGTTTCTCCATATCAACCTTTGGCTGGAGGACGAAATTTGTTTTTTCTACCGACGCAGTATAGTCGGCGGTTATAAGGTCGCTTGTCGATTTGAAACTCTTTATAGCAAACAGCTGGTTATCAAGACTTTTGATTGTGATTTGCGGGCAGGCGGCGTTTTCATCTTTGGGTGAAAGGTTCAATCTCTTGGGCTCGTAATCCACTTTCAGGGTGATATTGGCCTTTATGATGAGCTTGATTTTGGGATTGGCATTGTCATTGCTCGACACATATATGTATTTCTTTGTCGACCCCGGGCGCCTGCCTGTATTATACCTGACTTTCAATGTACCACTTTCGCTCGGTGCGTACTCTTTTTTCGCCAGTGTATACGGAGTACAATCGCAGGTTTTGCTGACCTTTGTTATTTTCAACAAATCGTCTCCAGTGTTTGTGAAGTTAAATCTACAAGTATTTTTTGTTTTTGCACCGATGCTGCCGAAGTCGTGGACCAATTTTTCAAAGGTGATTTGTGGGCCCTTGCTGTCAGTAGATACACCCTGAGCTTTTGTTGGGGTGGATGTCGGTACAGTTGCTTGCGGTGGCGTTTTAGGTTTTGCTGTGGCGACGGTGTTCTGCTGACAGCCGGGCTGAAACAGTAAAACACAACAGAACCCAAAAATCGTCAGAATCAAGTATTTGCGGCCCATATTCTGCTCTCCAAACCAAACTGTGATTAAGTTTTGGGTTAATCAAGGGCCTTTAGTTTAACCAGGAGGGGCTTGCAAGACAAGGGATTTTGGGCTTTAAGATTACAATTGGCGTTCTCTTGCAAAACCGGCACTAAAGCATTACTATAGTGCGACAAGAACGATTTTATATGGAGTAAATTATGGATGGACAAAATCCCCAGGTTTCGGTAGTTGTGCCGGTGCTCAATGAGCAGGATAATATCGTCACACTTTGTGAGCAAATTACACAGAGCTTGGCTGACAAATATGATTACGAGATAATATTCGTCGATGACGGCAGCACAGACGACAGCTTCGCGATATTATCCCGACTTCAAGAGAGCGACGCCAGAGTGCGGGTTATTCGCTTTCGCAAGAACTTCGGCCAAACCGCCGCTTTAAGTGCCGGCTTCGATCACGCACGGGGTAATACAATCGTTGCCCTCGACGCCGACCTTCAGAACGACCCTGCAGATATACCTAAAATGATTGATAAACTTGAGGAAGGATTTGATGTCGTGAGCGGCTGGAGAAGAAAAAGACACGATAAGGCTATCACACGGCTTGTGCCTTCTAAAATCGCCAATTGGCTTATCGCCGGAATTACGGGGGTAAAACTGCATGACTTCGGCTGTACACTTAAAGCTTATCGGCGGGAAGTTATCGCTGAAACAAAACTCTACGGTGAGATGCACCGATTCATTCCGGCACTTGCGAGCTGGAGCGGAGCCAGGATATGCGAAGTGGTGGTCAATCATCGGCCGAGAACCGCAGGGGCCGCCAAGTACGGCCTCGGACGAACGTTCAAGGTAGTACTCGACCTTATCACCGTAAAGTTCTTAGGCTCATTCTCCACCAAACCAATCTATATCTTCGGCGGCCTAGGAGTCTTGTGTGGCGCCGGCTCTGTTATTTGCGGCTTAGCTGTGCTCTACCAGAAATTTATCTCTGCGCAACATCTGGCCATGAACAGAAATCCGCTGCTGGTACTCACAGCTATGCTCGTAACAGCTACCATTCAGTTTATTTTGATGGGTCTGCTCGCTGAGCTTTTAGTCCGCACGTATCACGAGTCGCAAAACCGCCCAACTTATGTCATCAAGGAAATCCTCGGGTTCCCAAGGGTAAGCGGAGATGAATGATGAGCAAACCTTCGCGAAAGGGTGGGCCTTCTAAAAGGCAATTGCATAAGCAAAAAGCAGATGCCCCTTCTTCTGAGCGCAAAAAAAGCAAAAAGCGATTCGCGGCTATCGCTGCGGTAGTAATCCTGGCGGCAATCCCATTTGCTCTCGGAAAATACTTTGAGCTGAACTATCCCGATCCTTTTGACAGTGGCTCCAACGTCTATTCGGCAAAGCACATCCTTGAAGGCGCTAGGATAGGCATTGAGGAAAAACCGAGCGCCGCCTTAGGGACACTTCTGGTGAACATTGCTGGGGTCTGGCTCTTTGGTTTCAACGAAATCGGTCCGAAGCTTATCCAGGGGATTTTGCAGGCTGCAATGCTGGTCTTTATGTTTGTTGCGATGCGGAAGCTGTTCGGCACCCTCGCTGCAGCAATCGGTGTGATAATTGCTTCACTTTATCTTTCCTCACCGCTGGTCGCCAAGTTCGGCAATGTGAAAGAGCAATATATGATTGCCTTTATGGTAATGGGGATAAGCTGTTTTGTTTTGCGGCAGCTGAAAGGCGGGTGGTGGTGGGCTTTTTTGGCGGGTGCCTTTGTCAGCTGGGCGCCGCTTTTTAAGGAAACCGGTGCCTCGGCAATCGGGGCGATGGGCTTGTTTGTTGTTGCCGGGCCTTTTCTTAAACACAGGACGTTTAAGCAAACGGCAGTTGATATTCTGTTATTGCTGGCCGGCGCCGCTGCAGCTATCGCGCCGCTGTATATCTGGATAATAGCCGGTAACGTGCAGTTGAGTTTGCCGTACGCATTTGTCTGGAAGACCGTTGGAAAAATGCTGCTGCCGAGTGAAGGTTCGGCAGAGGCAGGTTCTTATGTTTCCGAGAGCAGAAAGCTGGTGACATTTGCGCAGCAATGGCCGAGGGTATTGCGGTTTTACTGGCTTTTGATATTGCCAATAGCTCTGGCAGCCGGCGCGATAATCGCAAGGCTGGTCAAAATGTTCCTGCGGCTGGTGAGGAAATTGCCTGAGGAGGGCAGAAAAAACTACGACAGGTTTGTCCTGCTGTTGGCAGTGTGGTGGATTTTGGATACGGCGTTCGTGTGGATTAGCCCGCGCTCGTATGAGCAGTATTATCTGCCGCTAAACGCCTCAGCCGCTATGCTCGGAGGGTATTTAA
>Ga0114918_10004393_pt1 | contig 12260 bp, 11 predicted proteins | sample LantaG_FD_87015 | JGI IMG/M metagenome (GOLD analysis project Ga0114918, IMG submission 87015) | Deep subsurface microbial communities from Baltic Sea to uncover new lineages of life (NeLLi) - Landsort_02402 metaG | ecosystem: Environmental > Aquatic > Marine > Oceanic > Sediment | place...
ATTATGGCCAAGAAGCGCCAACCGATGACCAATATGCAGGTCAAGGTGGATGCGCAAAACGCGGACCGACACCCTATGGTCTTCACCAAGATCCACATCACCTACGTTGCCCATGGCAGTGGGATTGATGAGAAAGCCCTATCACGCGCGATCAAGCTCTCCGAAGAACGCTATTGCCCAGTGCAAGCTATGCTCAGGAGCACTGCGGAGATCACCAGCAACTTTGAGATCGTCGAATCGGTCAACCCCACAACACCGGGCGCGCCGATATCGGCCGAGTAGACTTCCACAGAGTGGCCCATCTTGAAGATGGGCCACTCTGGTAAAGGTGTGGAGACAATGCTTAGACTCGGCGCCCACGAATCTATCGGCGGCGGCCTCGGCAGAGCCCTAGAACGGGGAGAAGCTGCCGGCTGCCAATCCCTGCAGATTTGGACCAAGAACAGCCGGCAATGGAACGCACCACCACTGGACCTGGCCGAGGTCGAGCAGTTCCAAGCAGCCAGATCCCAGAGGGACATCCACCCCATCGTCGCCCACGCCTCCTATCTCATCAACATCGCATCCCCCAAGCCGGCACTCCATGCCAGATCCGTGGAAGCTCTCATCGATGAAGCGGAACGGTGCGAGCAGCTTGACCTGCCCTATCTGGTGCTGCACCCCGGTGCCCATACCGGTGACGGTATGGAGGCGGGGCTGCAGCGTGCCCAAGCTGCGCTGCGCGATGTGCTTGCCGCGCTTCCCGGCTATAGCGTGAGGATCCTGCTGGAGACCACAGCTGGGCCAGGGTTCGCCCTCGGGTCCACCTTTGAGGAACTTGCCGTGCTGCTGGAAGCGGACACTGACAACGCCGGGTTGGGTATCTGCCTGGATACGTGTCACGTGTTTGCGGCAGGCTATGACCTGCGCAGCGCGCAGGGGTATGAAAGGATGATGCGCGCTCTGGACGAGACAGTCGGGTTGAATGCCCTACACGTCGTCCATCTCAACGATAGCCGGCATCCGCTCGGCAGCCATAAGGATCGTCATGAGCACATCGGCAAAGGACATCTGGGCGTCGCGGGGTTCCAACACATACTCACAGATCCACGCCTTGAGGGTATTGCCGGGATTCTGGAAACGCCCAAGAGTGAGGATCTCCACGAAGACCGCGAGAACCTGGCGCAATTGCGCGCCATCGCCACCGGTACGCCAGCCGGCACGCCGGCAGAAGAAACACTATCGAGCGAAGATCACGATGGAACGTCCGAACAATAATGTGGAGTCAGGACCTATGAAAGAGAAACTCATCGCCCTTCTCAAAGAGGATGGTCTCACGCTGACCATTGTGGCCAGCCTAATCATCGCCTATGCGATCCTGAGGACGCCGGGCGACAGATTTGCATCAGCGGCGGAGCTTGAAGCCGAGATTACGAACGGCCAACCCACAGTCATCGAATTCTACGCCAACAACTGCAGCATCTGCCTGATATCCAAACCCAAGGTCGACCAACTCGAACGCGATCTGGGACCGGCAGCTCAGGTGCTGCGGCTGAATGTCAGAAACGACCCCGGCAAGATCCTGGCCTCAGAATGGGGCGTCGCAGGTGTGCCCACCTTCTTTATCTTCGACGGAGATGGACAGATGCTCTACCGGCGCAGCGGCGCCCCCGATGTGGCAGCCATCACCGAGACCGTTACAGACTTGAGCACGGTGACCAACTAGCCGGCATGCGGCAACCAGTCAGCCGGAAGACTTGGAGAGGACCGTCGTAATCGTAGGCTGTTATCCTTGATCTGGAGGTGAGAGAAGCCAGCACATGGTCGATACCGGGAGAGTCAACCTCCTCCCTGGTGCGCCAATGCCCCCTCAGTTCCCACTCGCGAGATACCGTCCAATCCAGCTGACAGGCGCCGTCAGGGAATTTGTCGAATCTGCGACACAGCCGCACGACGTGATCCTAGTCGTCGGATCAGCCGGCGGGGCTACGATCTGTGACATCGTCGGGGCAAACCGCCGCGTCGCGGCTATGGTCCGTAACCCCGTAGACGAGCTGTGTACATCCCTGCAGATCGGACACGTTCCGATATCTGATCTGCAGGTAGCGATCACGCAGCTGGCCGACCAGGATAAAGCGGGCCGACCATTTCTGTTGCACATTCGAGATCTCTACAGAACACCTTGCCCACGCTGCCGGCAAACGGGTACGGCTGAGTGGTTTGCCTGGGACAGAGAGTCCGGCCACCCGTTCGCGAAGCGTGTCCTTTGCACGCACTGCGATGAGTCGGTCGAGGGCCCGGTCACTGCCCAAGACATCACAGTTGCGGGCATGTTCCCAGCCACCCAGGGGCCGGCCTACCATCTGGCACTCAGCCGGGCCGAGAAGCAGAGCGCCCGCCATGACCCCCGCGTGGCACAACTTATACAGCTCTACACATCCCGTAACCTCGCGGTCTTGATGGACATCGTCAGCCGCATACCACGGCTGCGCACGCAACCGGACGTATCCAAGGCGATGGCCGGATTGCTCCTGGAAGCGTTCGACCAGGGCAGTAGCCTGACAGCCTATGGAGCCACGGATGACAAGCCACGGAGCCTCCGCCCGCCGCAGCGGTTTCTGGAGCGCAACGTGTGGATGATTCTGGAGGCCGCCATCCGCACCTACGCCGAGGCAGGGACCGGGACCACAGCCCAGGGCCTACGCCACGACACCCTCTCATCACTCCTGGCGCGGCCCCAGCCCGGCTACCTGCTGCTCAACCATTCGGTTCAGGGTCTCGACCCTGAGACATTAGCGACGGCCTTTCAGGCGCTGATTGTCGTCCTCGCTCCGCCTGACGCAGCTTTCTGGGCTCTCTCTGCCCTCTGGGCCATATGGTTGTGGGGAGATCAGGTGCCTGCCGGTGTGAAGGGTTTTCTCACCCGGCGACGTCTAGATTGGGAATGGTACCAGCGAGGTCTGACGGTAGCACTGAATCACGCTCGCCCGATGCTCACACCGGGAGCGCCGATCCTGATGCTGACCGCCAGCCCCAATACCGCCGTCGCAAGAGCCGCTGTCTACGCTGCCAACGGCAGCGGGCTAGAGATCGAACGGTGGGCCGTATATCCTCCGTATGGCTATCGCCTATTGGCACGGCTCCGCAGCAAGGATCAGCATCCCGATGAAATCCCCGAAACGATGGTGCCCCCCGCACCGCAGAGCGTCGTCGAGCAGCTGCTGCGGCAACGTGGGGAGCCCACAGACGGCGGCGAACTGACCACAGCCGCTGTCTTCCACACACGCGACGTCGACTTTCCGCATCTCGAGAACCACGCCTATCGAGCTACCGGAGTGGACTTCATCTCCGAGACTCAGCTATGGCTACGCTCAGCAGAACGCGTGGCCCCCCCGCTGGCTGACCGCGTGGAAGATGCGCTGCTGCAGCACCTGGCTCAGAAGAGCAAGTGGCGCCGTCGCGACCTGATCCGCGAGCTCTATGGCGCTTTCAACAGCATATGCACCCCGGCTCCTGAGCTCGTCGATGGGATCATCGATGCCTATACGGTTCCGGATTCCGTGGGCTGCCTCTCGATGCGCCCCGAAGACGACCCACGACGGCGGCGAAGCGAGATACAGGACCTCAGGAGCGACATGCAGAGACTTGGACATGAACTCGGATTCCGCGTGGTGAAACGGCTGAACCGGGATCTCGTCTGGCGTGACGAGACGCGCATCGCCTACCTCTTCCGGTTCTCGGCAACGGCAATCTTGGGCCCACCGCTGCTCAAACCGCAACCGGACTGTGATGGCCAGCGGTGCTTTGTCACGCCTGGTGGACGCGCCGCCCTGATCGCGCTCAAGCTGCGCCGAGATCCCCGGCTTCAAGCCCTAGCTGAAGAGCACCATTGGACATTCATCAAATTCAGGCACTTGCGCCGTATGATTGAGGAAATCACACAGCGTACGGAGATAGAGGTCTACCTGGGGCTCGATCCCATCGTAGAGCGTCCCGGCGTCCAGATCCCTCTGCCCCTTGACATCAACACGCGCTGATGCCCGTGAGGTCATCAGCGCGCACGTTTCTGCTGCAGCAGCGTGCAGGTTAGAACTGAAAGCCACCCCGCGCCAGAATCACCTTCTGCCGGTAATCGCGTGTATAGGGGAGCAGCTTGCGCTTAAGTCTGCGCCAGGCTTCTGACATTATGAACTCCTCCAGCTCCTGGAGGCCAGGACTGACAAACCCGATCCGGATCTGTGGCCAATTGCCGTAGGCCGTAAACCAAGCATCCGTCAGTTCCAAGCCGGCTTGCTGCATCGTGGTGGGGAGGTCCTGCGTGATAAAGGCAAAACATGCCCCTTCGTGGCCGGCTGCGATATCCCAGGTCATCAGCAGTTTGATCGGCATATCCATTATCCTCCTCCCAGGACCCACGTATGATGTCCGGCGAGCCCTTTCAGGAGTGGGCTACCTGCACCGGGAGAGCCGACAGTCAACTACTGCCCCAAACTCTGCAGGATCTCCTGCGCCTGTTCAGCCCACACCGCGGGTGGATCCGTGTCCAGGAAGTGCTCCAAGGTGCTCTTCGCGTTAGCTGTATCCCCCACAGCGGCATAGGCACGCCCCAGTGCGAACAGCGCCTCACGCATCTGAGGGCTCTGCTCGATAACACGCTCCAACGTTGAGATGGCCTGCTCCATATCGTTCCGCAGCATATAGATGTTGGCCAGACCCACAAGGGCCTCAGGTTTATCGGATTCTGCCGCTAGTGCGCGATTGAACTCATCCTCCGCCTGCTGAAAACGACCGGCATCAGGCTCGATGGCTCCCATCGGGAAAGCCAAAACCAGATAGGTCGCGCCGAGCTGGTAATGCGTGTCAGCATCCTCAGGATCAGCTTCCAGAGCAGCCTGGAACTCGGCCATGGCGGCGTCCATATCTCCCACCTGGTACGCCAGCACGCCGAGATTGTGGTGAACCGCCGCCGCCCGGTCCGGCTCGAGTGACAGAGACATGTTGAAATGATCCCGGGCCGCCTGGTAATCACCCAAGTTGAAGGAGATTAGGCCCAGCTTGAAGTACACTTCGGCGTTCTCCCCATCCCCAGCAAGGATCGCCTCCAGATCGGCCTTGGCAGCTTCGAACTCGCCCGCATCAATCTTCGCCTGAACCGCATCCAGATCCTGATCAACGGTCACATCAGATGGCCGGCTAGAGAGGTAGACAGCCGCTCCAACACCGCCCACCAGAACAAGCACTACGACGATTCCCAAAATCAGACGACCGCGCATGCTTCCTCCTGAGACATCCTCATTGTGGCGCCAGAACGACGACCTGCGTCTCCTCGGACTCAACACCATCCGTGACTTCGAGGCTGGGAAGTGGTGCTGACTCGGATACACCCAGCTCCTTCAGAAATCCGTCCAGCGGATTCCGATCCACCTTCAGCCCCGGCAGATGGTACTGCATGGGGATGACAATCTCGGGCTCGATGAGGCTCACAGTCTCTGACGCCATCGCCGGCGTCAGCCCATTAGGAATGCCCACCGGGATCAACAAGACGGTGACCGGCCCAATGGCTTCGACCTGCGCCTGTGTCGGCACACGACTCAGCTCGCCCAGATGGCAGACCACCACCCCGCCATAGCCAACGGTGTAGACAACATACTCCTCAGCCCCCGCATCCTCGTTGGCTGCAGGCAGACACGCAACCCCGGTGACAAACACGCCCCCGATCTCGTATTCGCCAGGACTTGCGATCGTGCGCGAGACCCCGCGCACCTGGGGCCAGACAAGAGCACTCGGGTCATCTGCAAACCGGCTGGTCGTAACTAACTCCGCCTGAAGGTGACCGAGACCGGCTTCGTCCGGATCCAAGGGGTCCATCACCACCGACGGAAAACCACGTTCCGTCAGCCGGAAACACCCCAAGCCATACCACGTAAGTTCCATAATACTATCACTCCCACAGTCTATCGAGAATCACACCCATTATAGCCACAAAGGGGATCTCGCCAAATGCATCTTGTGGAGCGTTTCGCTTTGGAGCAATAGCCGGGTGTGTTTCCGCGCAATCCGGCCATAAGGCGGCGCAGGGCGGCGTGTTGTGCAGACTATTGACCATGCTATAATGTTAAGAGAAGGTAAGAGGTCAATATGGCGAAACGATCAGTCCAATTCATCCCTCCTCAGAAGTCGCTCCAGTTGGCCCAATTGGCCGATCGTGCTCGGTTGAGTCTTGCCGAGTATGCAGGCATCGAGGTGGACTACAACGCCGTCGGGCTACAGACGCTCGACGAATGGATCGAGCGCCACGTGCAACAGTTTCCCAATCCCTCACAAGAAATCCGCGTGGTGTGGGGGGCATTCCTGGGGGAAACGTTCCGGCGCCGCTTCAACGGACAGTGGGGGATTGACGCCTCATCACGGCACCCACGGCTGGGCATCGTTTGCCCGCGAGACGGTCAGGGCCCGATCTTTGTGGGTGTCATAGATCAAATCAGCCTCCGCATCAGCCGCGGCATGAACGAATCTCTCGCCTTCTACTACACCATCAAAGGCGTGGAGATCAGATCAGCCTAGCGTCTACCCTCAACTCTGCAGCTCCACCAGATCACCAAAATCCAAGGCCCCCACTCTTGGGGCCCTTTTCATTCACAGACTAGAGTCGCCGCAGGATCTGGGTGAGCTCAGCTGCGGTAGCAACCACCAAAGGCAGATACTCCAACCCCGCGTAGTAGGTCTCGAAAAAGACCCCCAGGTCACTGGGCCACGCATGGGGATTCACCGCAATCACCCGCCGCTTCGCCGGGCCAATACCGGCGTCATCCGCACTGCCTCCCACCGTCCACCTGCGTCGAGCCCAGATACCGCTGGCTGAGACAGCCTGGAACCAGGCATCTCCGGTCCCCGGCGGTAGCAGCACGTAGGTGCGCTCGTACTGCTCACGGGGCATGACGTAACCTGATGGCGCAGGCTCCTCGGGTTCCGGCTCAGGCTCTGGCTCCGGAACTATCACCGGCGCCGGCTGTGCAGCAACGTCGAAGACCAACGCGCCGACCTGGCCGGTATCGGAGGTAACACGGACCTCATATTCCCCCAGCCCCACGGCGACGCTCTGGCATACGGCACGGCCATTGACAATACGCGTGGGCTTCTGGAATATCCGGTCATCAGAGAACGAGATGGTCAGGTGTTCCGCACCCAGCCCCCCGGTCGCCGACACCTCAAACGGCTGCCCTACCATCACGCGATCCGGCGTTAGCGTGATTCCCAGCGGCGCAGCCGTGGGTGCAGTGGCCGTAAGCCGCATATCATCGATGTAGGCGTCGCAATGCTTGAAGGGCCAGAGAACCGTGCTGTGGACGAAGACAGTGACGGTATCCGCCGCTGCAACAGCCTCCACCGGTGGGATCTGGGCGAACGCATTGTAGATATGCGCCCCCTCACCCCACACAATACGGTCGGACCAGGGATCGACGCCGCCCTCGGGATCGATGCCCACTTTGAACGTGAAGTTCCGAATGCCGGTGGCAGGAGCATCCGGGTCTCGTTGGTACTCGCTGGCCCGTATGAAATAGGGGGCAGTCCCCGCTCCATCGCTGTAGCGTGAATTATCCTTGGTCGATGACCAGGCATGCGCCCAGCCGGTCGCCTCCAGCCTCGTCCCCGGGGTGATGCCGGTCACCTGTTGATAGAGACCCGCGTCGTGGATTCGGAAGAAGGTAAAGAACTTCAGAGCGCGCTGGCCGCTGCGAACACGCAGGGGGTCGAGGAACGGCGGCTCCCGGTTGATCACGTGCATCTCGGGCCGACCGTAGCCATTCGGGTTGCCAGGGTCGTGAGGCACCGGTCCGCCCTCTTTCCAGAAGCCAACCCACCCTTGGGGCACGAATATCTCGCCAAATTCCTGACCCGTAGCGGTTCGCCGCCACCAGCCACCCTCAAAACCAGGATTATCCAGAAGATTACTCATTCACGCCCCTCCTGCCGACTAGGTGAGCCGCACGCTGCCCCACCCACTACGCCGTCCTACGTCCAAGGCGCCGGGCCTCCGATCTTCAAGCCGGATCACCCAATTCGTCACCCGCGTCGCCATCAGCCTCAGCGAATGCCGCGAGCCGGCTGACCACACGTCCGTGCACACTATCCGGCCGGAATTCTCCGCACTCATCGGGCGTTCCTACCGCCATCCCCGTCAACAGCGCGAGGCCCTCATCGACAGACACCACCGCATATATGTGGAACTGACCGTCACGTACCGACTGGATCACTTCCTCATCCACCATCAGATTGCTGACGTTGGCTTCCGGCATGATCACGCCTTGGTTCCCCGTCAGGCCCCGGGCCTTGCAGACCTGGTAGAAGCCCTCGATCTTCTCGTTGACACCGCCGATGGCCATCACACTACCATACTGATCGACGGCACCGGTGACAGCCAGGTCCTGCCTCAAGGGGACCTGAGACACAGCGGAGATCAAAGCATACAGCTCGGCACTCGAGGCACTATCTCCCTCGATGTCGTCGTACAGCTGCTCAAAGCTGAGGCTGGCCTCCATCGACAACGTCTGCGAGGTGCCATACTGTCCACCGAAGTAACCGGTCAGCGTCAAGACACCCTTTGTGTGAATCGGCCCACCCAGATGGATCTCACGATGGATGTCGATCACACTGCCACGCCCGACATAGGCACGCGCAGAGACCCGGCTCGGCATGCCGTAGGTCAAGCTCCCATAGCTTACGACGGTTAGCGCATTCACCTGCCCCACCGCAATGCCATCGGATACGACAATCAGCTGGTCGTCCAGGATCGCGCGCAGGGCCAGCTCTTCCAGCAACCCCACCCGGCGGCGCTGTGCCTTCAGCGCTGTCACCACATCCTCACGACGCACCGCCGATTCGTCGACTTGCCGCGTCCAATAGTCGGATTCGCGCACCAGATCCGCCACGTTACCAAACTGTGCGCTCAGCCGATCCTGGTGTTCCACCCAGCGCGAGCCGTACTCCACCACCCTGGCCGTGGCCTCTGCAGTGAAAGGCAGCAGCCCCTCCCGATGACAAAGCATACGGATGAAGCGACCATACGCACGTTCAGCCTCAATACCGCGGTCCACCTCTGTATGGAAATCGACCTGCACCTTGAAGTACTTGCCGAAGTCATCGTCCAGCTTATACAAAGTGTAGAAGACATTCGGAGAGCCAACCAGCGCTACCTTCACCTCGAGCGGAATCGGCTGCGGGCTGGGCGTTACAGTGCGCACCAATCGCTCCCCATCGGGAGGCTCAATGCGAACAACACGTTCAGACAGGGCATGCTTGAGACCAATCCACACATCATAGTTTTCAAGCAGTGCCGCGGCATCGATGATGAGATAGCCACCGTTGGCTTCGTGCAGGGCACCGGCGCGTATCATCGTATGATCCGTCACCGTAACCCCGTGACGCACGTCGTATTCCACCGCCCCAAAGACCCGGGACAGCGAAGGACGTTCGACGAGGACCACTGGCGCCCCTTCAAGCTGGCTGGAATCCACAAAGAGATTGACTCGATAACGATTGCTGATAGGCACATCCAGCAGCGAGGCGCCCTCAGACGGCAAGTTCGCAGCGTCCCCCGAGCGAAACTCTGACACATTCGCCAGAACATCCTCGCGGACCTCCTGGAGATACGTGAGCACGTCCGGTTGATCCGAGAAGGCAGCGCGCACCTCATCCAAGAGCGGGGTCAGCGCAAAGTCAGCAACTTCACGATCCAGCTTGTCGCTCTCCGATTGCACCTCGCGTTCATAATCGCGCAAGTGGCGCATCTCGTCGTCCAGAGTGTCGTCCAGGACGTCGAGGGCTTGCTGGACTTCCACACGTTCCTCAGCGTCAAGTTGGCTCACGCCCTCAGCCGACAGCAACTCTCCATCACGCACGGGCGCAATATAGAGTCCCGACGGCGAGCGCACGAGGGCACAGCTCCGCTCCTGGCAGGCAGCCTCCACGTTGCCAAGCACCTGCCGCTCCACAGATCGGTAGCGCTGCTCCAATTCCTCCCGTGCATCGGCATAGGAGTCGGCATCGAAGGCTTGTTGAAGACGCTCAGGTACCGTGGCGCTGAATCGCTCCATACTCGCGCGCAGTCCCCGGCCCCGACCCGGCGGGAGCCGGATAGCCTTGGGTTTACCGGGATCGGCAAAGGCCGTGACGTAGAGCCAGTCATCGGGCACGGGCTCTTGAGCTGCCTTTTCCTCAACGATGTGTCGCAAGATGGACCGGCGCCCCGATCCCGTCGGACCCATCACGAAGATGTTGAAACCGGGGCTCTGGATATCCAACCCAAACCGCACCGCATCAACAGCGCGGTCCTGACCGATGATCCCCGGCTCCAAGGGGAGATCGTCCGTCACCTCAAACGCGAAGATTGATGCATCGCACGTTCGCCGCAAACGCTCCGGAGGGAGCGCTTCAATCTTGTTGACATTAGGCTTTCTTATCATTTTCTCACAATCACACAATCATAAGGATGGCGCCGCCAAGTGACAAAGAAGCTGGAGACAAAACGCCACAGAAATCGACGTCCCGCCTCCAGCCCAATCCAGGTTCAGGTCATCTCCGATCTGGAGAAGCAGACCCGCCAGCGCCCAGTCTGACCTCAGAAGTCTACCGCCACACCCGTCCTTCTACGGACTCCGCTGACGTTAGCGGTGCCCAAGATGCATCGGCATGACCACATGAATAAACGAGTCATCACCCACGGCTTTGATAATGCCGGGATTCGTGGCCGAATTCAACTCCAGTGCAATCTGTGGAGTATCCAACGCCGATAGCACATCGATCAGAAATCGGACGTTGAATGCAATTTCAAGGCCATTGCCCTCTACGCTGGCCATCAGCCGCGTCAGCCCCTGTCCGGCCTCTGCAGAATCAGCGCGGACCGTCAGCTCACCCTCCTCGACCTGCAGCGTCACGATATTGGCGACATCCCGGGCGAAAATCGCGGCACGCTTGCACGCCTGCAGCAACTCCTCTCGACCGATGACCACGCGCGTCTTGTGCGACGGCGGGATAATCCGGCGTACGTCAGGGAAGCTGCCATCAATCAACTGTGAGTTCAGCACCGTGTCCGGCATCTGGAATAGGATCTGGTTGTGGGGACGCGTGGTGGACACCAACACCGGCCCCTCCACGCCCGACGTGATCCGCATCAACTCCGAAAGTGCGCGCGCCGGAATGATCACACTGAAGGCCGCCGGCACTGGCGCCACCAAAGGAATCTCGCGCAGCGACAGCCGGAAACCATCGGCCGCAGCCAGGGTCATAGTCTGGCCCTCGAACTCCGCCAGCACCCCCGTAAGCACCGGATGGCTGTCGTCGGTCGAGGCTGCAAACGTCACCTGAGCAAGGCCCGTGTTGAGCTCCACGGCCTCAACGGAGAAGCCATTGTTCTCATCGACCTCGGGCACCAGGGGGAATTCATCGGCCGAGATACCTCGGAAGCTTGCCTGCACCGATCCGCAGCTGAGGTTCAGCGTCAGCGTCGACTCATCCAGGCTGAGGTTCACCTGATCAGGCGGCAGCGAATTCACCAGATCGATGAAGTTCCGTGCGGGCACCGTGATCTCACCCTCAGTCTCGACCCGGGCACCGACCCAGCGCACGATGCTCAGCTCCATGTTAGTCGCCGCCAGCTTCAGCTGACCGTGATCCGTCGCCAACAGTACGTTACCCAGAATCGGCATGGTGGTTCGGGACGGCACAGCACGGCCAGCTATGCCCAGCCCCTTTGCGAGGTTATCCTGAAGGCAAGAAAGTTTCATCGAGGACCTCCTGCGACAGCAGTGTTAGCTTGGTACAATTGTCCCAAGTATACCCTAAGCACAACCAAAGCACAAGAATATGCACGTCGCGGGTGTGTTTCAGCATGGGAGCAAACACCCAGAGAAGGCCCATCGTCAGACCATCGGAGTGTCCCTTGCCTACTCTGAAACTCGCCCCACACTTTCAAACCAAGCTCTGCAGATGTGCATTGGGTTACTGCCCCAACGTTGGAAGGTGCCCACACTGGCGGACACGTCACTGACTGTGAGTCCTAAGGCTCAGCTCATGTCAAGCCCTTTACTGTGCACGCAGCCGGCTCCGCTGAACCGCCAGCTCTGTTGCAGCGGTGGATAGACCGACCACCAGCCAGAAAAGTGTGACCGAATGATGGAACTCTGGGCTGAAGAAATAGTGATCGAAAATGCCGCTGACCACGCCCCCCACGATTGCCGCGTGCACACCATTCCACAGCGGCTCAAGATCAGGCAAAGCGACCA
>Ga0114918_10004395_pt1 | contig 12260 bp, 14 predicted proteins | sample LantaG_FD_87015 | JGI IMG/M metagenome (GOLD analysis project Ga0114918, IMG submission 87015) | Deep subsurface microbial communities from Baltic Sea to uncover new lineages of life (NeLLi) - Landsort_02402 metaG | ecosystem: Environmental > Aquatic > Marine > Oceanic > Sediment | place...
CATCAATTCTCGGTGGGCTAAAGACGCCACGGCTAAAGCCAAGGCTTCTTTCGAATCCTCAAAGGAGCAGGTCAAGGAAGGTCGCCTCGAAAGTCCGGAAAAGGTTATCTGGGGTGGCCGGAAGAATTTTGAGAAAAGGGCAAAGGGGCAGATCACCCAAGAAGAATGGAAACGGCTCCGGCAACGTCAATTCTGGTCCAGAGGGGACCGAAGTAAAAATGGAAACCTGAACACGAGAATTTTACCTTCCTCTGAGAAAGGTTATTATGATCTCCGGGTCTCTCATGGTTTACGGAACTGGAAGCTTTATAAGTTGTGGGTTCCTCCGAAGTTCCGGGAACGGTTAAATCATGAACTGGATTCGGAATACGGTTGCTACACGGTCCGAGTGAAGAGATGTGCTGATAACCGGTACCGAGTTCATATTACGTTTGACGATCCGGATGCCCACTTTTTTGGTTTCGATGATGGAGTTATTGGAATCGATTTGAATCCTTCCGGTATCGGTTGGGCAGAGACTAACTCTAAAGGACAACCACTTAATTGGGGTTGGATCCCAACCGAAATCCTTATGTTTGCCCGAAAAGGTAAACGGGATAATGTAGCCCAATTAATAGCGATTCAGATTGCCGAAATGGCTGCCGAAAAAGGTAAAGGAGTCGTCCTTGAAGGCCTCGGATTCGATCGAGGTAAAAAGAAGAAGAAGAAACCGGAAGAGAAGAATAATAAAGGCTTCGGCCGGAAGCTGAACCGGATCTTCAATAACTTTGTTTACCGGAAACTGGGAGAAGCCATTAGCCGTCAATGTATTAAACGGCTAGTTGGCGTTAAGTGTGTTAATCCGGCATTCACATCGGTGATCGGCAAATTGAAATATATGCCGACCTACAAGTTCCTTCGCGACCACCAAGCCGCCGCGTATGTAATCGCGAGGCGAGGTCAGGGATTTCAAGATATGCCAAAGGGGGAGATGAGAGTTCAGGGGTTGAAAGGTGTGGAATCAAGAAAATCCCGGAAATTTCATCCATGGACCTTTTGGCGGATTTTGAATCCTAGAAGGAAAAAGAAGTCCGCTCACAGCGGCACCCGGAAGTCTTCCCGGACCATGAGAGAAGGGAAGCGCACGCCTCAAGGGCGAGCGAAGGGTGGTGGAGGTGGGACCCCTCCAGCTTCTAACGGGGGTCAATCTGCTTTGCAGGACCTGGGAACCCCGGCTTCGAAAGAGGTTCAGTTGGTAACTTTTTCCAACTTTGCTTAACCAGGGAGAGCTTACTCAATTCGGGTAATCAGGAAATGAGCCCTGTATAGATTCATTTATGTGAGGGGAAAAAATGAAGAAAATCGAGTCAAACTCAGAGAGTCTCCGTAGGTCCTATCAGGAAAAGGACCTCGTCCTTTTCCAAGAGATCGTTCGGCATCTCCAACGAAAACAGGATACAGAAACCCTCCTGAAACTCTTCCTGGAGATTCAAGGAGAGCTTCGAGAGGAATACCTATTCGAACTTATCCCTTATCAGCTGTCCATCATCCCGGCCCTTCTCAAGTCTGGGAAACTTGAGGATCACATTGCCTGGTATGGGTTTGCCAGTTTTTGGGGCTACTGGGTCAACTACCCAGAAATCTTTGATCATCTGGTGGAGTTGGCAAAAAATAACAAAGGATTTCGAGAACTCATGTATGAGATGAGTCGAACAGTCCTCCGCCATAACCCAGGAGAGGGTGCAAACCTTCTCCTCCAGGGGACCTTGAAAGCTTATTTTCCGACAAAAGAACTTCGAGCAGCCTTTATCACCGGAGGAAACCTGTATAATATTCGGGAAAACTCCAGGACTCCAAAATGGCAAAAAAATACAGTGACCGTCACAGAAGACGGGATCCTTGTGACCACACACCACCGGTCCTGGAGCCAGGATTGGGAGACAAAAAAATATAAGGAGGAGAAGAAGGTTCCAGTTCTCCTGTATAAAGAAGAAGAGAATAAGATCTATCTCCCCTCAGGACTCCCGTGGGATAAACCAAAATGCATCCAATGCGCTGAACTTGGGGGTGTTTGGGAGGATGGAAAAGTAGAAGGTTCTGGAAAGTGTCCCCTCTGTAAAAAGAAATATCAATCCATCTACGGAGTTATCACCTCCCCTGCGTTTGACAAGAAAAAAGACCTACTCGACTTTAATGCTTAAATGCTTTACGGCTATAAGAGGAAAATATGAAAATTTACAATATCAGACTCGGGTTTGCCACCAACAGTTCCTCTACCCATTCTTTCACTTTCTTCAAAAAAGCCACAGATAACTGGCCGAGCGGGAAAAGTTTCGGATGGTCTTTCTTCACCGCGGCCTCGCCGGAAGCCAAATTGGATTATCTGGCTGCTACCCTTTTCCAGAACCTCGACCAATATTCTTCCGGAGAAGTTGCCCGCAAAGTTACAAAAATGCTCCTTGGAGTCGACCTTCCGATTGACGGAGGAGGTTACTCTAGATGGTCAGTGGACCATCAGAGCCTCCTCTCTCTCCCCCAATCTTGGTTTGGAGTTACTCCCGATGAACAATTCCTGGATCATCTTCGGAAATTCTTTGAAACAGAGGATTTTGTCATCCTCGGAGGAAATGATAACGACGAAAATTCTCATAGCCTGGCTGAGGATTCTTTCATCCTTCCGATTCCAACAGACAGTCTGAACAACTGGGTCTGCCGATGGGACCCGGAATACAAATACTGGTCTTTTTTCTCTCGCGAGAGTGGGGCCAAAATGAGAATGAGGTTCGAGGAGCTTCGAGAAAAAGGAGGTCTTGAATCCCGCTACGACAGAAGTTGTCTCCCGGACCACATTAGAAAAGCCTTTGCCCCAGAGCTTGTTGATCTGAAGATTACGGAAGTCTGTAGCAATGATCTCCCCTGCAAAAAATATTGCTACCAAAGCTCCGGGCCCAAAGGGAAACACTGTGATCTCCAAACCATTGAGGAAGTGGCAAAAGTATTCGCATCTTTGAAAATCTTCGAGGTCGCCCTCGGGGGAGGAGACCCGATGGACCACCCGGAATTCCTAAAAATCCTCCACCTGTTCAGAAAATATGGTGTGGTCCCCTCTTTCAGCACTCGAAAAACGGAATGGATCCTATACGAGGAACTCCGGACAAAAATCTTCGAGCAAATTGGAGCCGTCGGGTTTTCCGTAAACTCCTCCGAAGAGATCCAGGAAATCCTCACCCTTCTGGAGGAAAATCTTGGTAACCTCTACCCTTTCAGTGAAAAAATTAAATTCCACTATGTTATGGGGAGCACTCCCCTGGAGGAACTGACTAAAATCGTAAATCTACTTACGGATCGAAACTGTCCCCTCGGGACAAGAAACCTTCTCCTTCTCTCCTTCAAGAATAAAGGAAGAGGACAAAGCTTCAAAACCTTCCCCTACGAAGACTGCATTCAAATGCTCCTAGACCATAAGGTCTACCACATCAACGCAGATACGGTATTCCTTCAGGAGTTCAGACAGGAGGTAGAGGAAAGATGTCCCAAAATGTTCCTCGAGTTTGAGGAGGGGAAATTCTCTTGCTACATCGACCCCATCCGAGGAACCATGGCCCCTTCTTCCTTCGTCAAAGAAGACCAAAAAGTTCCTTTTGATCCCCGGGAAGGTGCAGAGCGATTCAAAGAGATCTTCTCGAAGTTCTGATTATGTGGGTCCGTAGAAAGAGGGCCCCCACAACGAGAGGCAGCAATGCAAAACGTTCCGTGGTGTCCGTGGTGTTTCAACGAAGAGAACCCAGAGTCAGATGCTCGCGTCTCGTGGAACTCTGGGCAATGGCATTGCGCCGCCCACGACGTCTCGCTCTCGCCCGTGGCATGGGCGCAGGCAATGCGTTGGGCTGCCGAGGCGCAGTCATTCGAGCCGTCCGAGTATCAGCTCGACGTGGACCTGGCGCTCGCAGGAGGAGGGAGCACGGAGCTGCGCCGATTCAAGCGCAATCCGGATAGTCCCGGAGGGGAGACGTGCGCAGTGTGCGGGAAACACATCTCGCGACATTTCGGCCCGGCACGAACGCAGCGCTGCGACGGGTGCCCGTGCTATTGTCATCCGAAGAATCCGGGGCCGTGTCCGGAATGCTCGACCAATCATCTCCCGGACGAGTAAATTCCCTACAGCCTATTCGACGGGAACCGGCTCATGAGCTTCCTCTACGAGCACAACCGGCTCATGAGCTTCCTGACCTTCTTCCTCTACAAGAGCCTCGGAGCCGGGCATAACCTGCTCAAGAGGGCTCCCGGAAAGCAGGTCCTCAGTAAGGGCTTCTTTTTGGATAGGGAGTTTGCGACCTCTCCCCTTTCTTCGCTTCACCTCTGGGCCCAAACGCCTCTTCTTCTTCTTTTCAAGATTCTTCTGATGACGCCTTTCTACCGCTTTCCGATTTTTTGTACCCAAGGATTTTCCCCTCCTATTTAAGTTTATCAAACAAGGCTTCGTCTCCCTTCACCGTATCTCGAAGACGATCATACCAACTGTTCCTCTTAATTTTGAATCGAATCGGTTTTTTACCAACCATCGCCTTACATACGACACCTTCCTGCCCGAGGCCAAGAATTTCCCCCATCGAGACTTGATCCTGAAATTCTTCGGTCACCTGTCCCCGGTGACATACCGTAGGAATATCAAGACCCCCCAAAAGACGCACAAAATCTTTAGGGTCAATGTATCCATGCCGATGGATCTTCAAATCAATGAGAAGAACCTCATGAGGTTCTTTCTCGTGAGACCCAGCAAAACTGTTAGGTCCGAAGAACTCAAAAAAGGCAACGGCTCCCTGCCACCTCTGCTCCCTGAAAATTCGGTCCAGGTCCTCACCATACTTGGACTTGATCAGCTCAGGAGCCTCCAGCAGGAAAGGATTCGAGTCATCTAGAAGACCATGACGCCGGCCAAACTTATAAAATCCTCTTTTAGGATTCCACTCTGCCCGTATGTTGCTACCATCTGCTTTATCGAAACAGATAAAAGACAAATCCTGATATCTACGGGTCCACTTATTATTTCGAACCCCACCAAGATGGGGAATTGTAGGATAGGTTTCCATAGTATTCACAGTCCTCCATTCGGGATCCTGGCATGACACTAAGAAGAGTGTCCCCAATAGGTCTACTCTTTTTCCCAATAAATTACCTCGAAATTTCCTTTTTCTGTTCCTTAAAGTTGACCATACGAATGACACCTCTAGAAAACTATCCAACAGGAGAGGAAACCGCCCTAAAAACAGTTCCTATCTGGGTATGATGGAGGGGAAATTAACCGGAGACGTTATGGTCACCCTCCTCGAAAAAACCTTGTCCTCAAGTACCTTTGATCTTTCCGAGATCTCCCAAGGGTTAGCGGAAAGCACCTCTATCTTTGTCACATTTATCAGAGAAATCCCATTTTCTCCGGTCACCGTCCCCCCCTGGAGTCATTTAACCAACCACGACAGAATGAGATCTTTCTTCTCCCAGATTTCCCTTTCCGAAATATCGATAGAAACCGTTGGGGTAAAAGAAGCTGCTTTAGAAAAAGTAATACACTCACTTCTAGTGGAGACGGGCAAATTCTTACTACAACAAGAGAATTCAAACCACCCTACCTGGAGATTTGCCGACCCAGAAACTTACTCGGAGAGGGCTCAAGAAAGAGAGACCTTTATAGACTGGCCTGATGGGAAAATGTATTATAGAGGGACTAGGTTAGTTGTAAGCCCCTTCGTAGATAAAGAGATCCTACTAAACCCGGAGGACTGGGGAAGGTCTTCTATTGAGATAGACTTTACGGAACGACATATGGGACCCTCTAATAAAGAAATGGCTAATAAACTAAAACCCATAAACGAATCCTTATTCCATAAATGGGAGCTGAACCCTAAAGATCCTGAAGCGAGTAAAGAAATCCTCTCCTTAGCAAAAAGACATGCCTTGTTTTATGTCGACAGAGAATATCTCCTACAGGCCAGGATGTTCCTGACGATCCAAAATGGTTTCTTCAGAGAAACCGAGTAAATAACCAAGCAATTTATGGGAATCTTGACTCTCAATTTGGGAATAAGGATAGGTTCTGGAAAGGATCCTTCGACCTTCCATCACGGAATTTAGCACGGTTCGAGGATCCGATTTTAAAACTACCAAAATACCCCGACAAGCCACCAAGGCAGGGTCAAGGTAAGAAGGATCCTCAAGCCCTACAATCGGATGAGGGACCCCTCTTTTTTTACACCTCATTATTGACTTCTGTCTCATCTGGGTAAATTCTAGAGCCTTTTCAGCAAATCCTAAAGACTTGGAGAAATCTCCAGTCTTCAGGGCCAAAAAAGACTTATCTAAAAAAACACAATCAGAACAGAAACCCTTAAAAACTTCCACGAACTCTTTCAGTATTGGTTCCAAAAACTTAAGGAGGACTTCGGGGGTCCAATTCAACTCCATCTCAAAAGGTTTGAAAAGGAGCAGGGGCTCTGAAGTTATTTCAGGATCCGAGAAAAAAGATTGGATCCCATATATTCTCCTCCCACCCTGCTTAAAAATAACGGAGTATGATTTCAGCAAATTGAAAGCGTACGCCTCAACTTCCAAATCCTTTGAAAGAATAGCATAAAGGATAAGTGGAGAAATAGGACGGGACGCCACATATGGAGCCAGAGTCGACTTCATCCTTTCAAGGAAACAAGGTACCAAACTCAACAGATCTAAGTCCCGTTCTACCTCAACAAGAAAACACTGAAAACACTCCTCGAATAATTCCATATCACCATAACGTCTACACTCATGGCTCAGGGAAACAAGAACATCTCCTCTTTCCCCCTCCCGAAAAGCCCTGATGAGACGATCGTAGTCCAAAATCTACGCCCCTCTTTCCTGCTCGAAAACTACCTTTCTTACCAAGAAATTGGTATTCTGTAAATAATAATAGACAAACATAAATGTAGACCTTTCATTTCTTTTTAATTTGTAATGTGATGACGATAGACTACATTCTCAACATACCGAACTTCTGTGAAAATCCTGAAAGTTACTCCTCAGAAGATTCTTCTAATTCTGGAACCTCCCAGGTAACCGTGGAAGAAAATTGCATTTCCCCGTGCTTCAGGGGAAATGTGATAGCCTCCAGAACCTCCTCTCCCTCACCCTTAGAGCGACGAAGCACAGCTCCTGAAAGGGCTAGGAGTTGGATGGCATCGGCTGCTCGAGCCACACGGTAAAGGCACGGTCCCTCTGAGGAACCTTTCCGGAGGGGCGGGAAAAAATTAGCGGACTCAAAGGAGTCATGTCTTTCCCAGTCCTCTCCCTCCCCCACCCAGGAGGCTTTGGATTCCTCTGCGAGAGCAGAGAGCATCCTTAGAGCCTTAATCTGTGGGATAGGCCTTCGAACATAGGCCAGATACACCAGGGCGGCTAACACAAAAGAATCTATCTCGGGGTAAATTTCCACCAACCGATCCGTCATCCAATCATGCCAGTCCTCTCTCAAAGAACTGAGCATTTGAACGGCAAAAGCCAAATTTTTCAGACGCCGGGCCTCCGCGTACCATGCAGGGCTAGGCTCTGTCCCAAGACCTCTAATATTTTGACTCATCCCACCCTCCTTCAAAATATGATACTCTAAAGTGGGAATTTCTTGACAGGAGCCTGAGATCTAGTGTTAACTCAAATCAAATAAGAACCCGCGCAGGGGAGAGGGAGAAAGATGGACCGAAGACAGACCTTACTAGCTCTCCTTTTAATAGAGATGGGTTTGTCTTATGAGAATGAGGAGTCTACTACACATCATTCCTCCATCTATCTCCTACAAAGATCCGGTATTGAACTGGGATATAATTTTAGGTGGGTCGGGTCCGGGGTCTTTTCAATGGACCTGGAAGAGGATCTTCTAAAACTCTTCTCGGGGAAGGAAACTCTGGGAGAAGAGTGGGACCTCGACTATAAAATAATTATCAAAATCGGGATCTTGAATAATCGGTATGGTTTTTCTACTTCCTCTCCGGAAGAGATTAACGCCGTCGCAGCATATAAATTTCAACAACTTTTTCTTGCGTCCACTTCTGAGCGACCTGTTCAGCTGAGGGGGACGAAGCTTTTCTCTTCACCAGAATCCTTTTCTTCTTAAGAATTTATATTCGAACTCCTCTTTGGCGACAGTACAAGAAAAAGGAGTCGTGTGTCTTACCCGAGTTCACCTGCCCCACCCACTCCTTTAACAAATTATCCATTCGACGATGAACCAACACCTCTTTCTCCCGGGTTTCCCAAAACCAACTAACCTTGAAATCTTCTTCTGTCGGCTCCCCTCCCTCCGCAGACAGATATCTTGATAGTTGGTCCCAGCCACTACTATTAAGTAGCCAACGGTCCATTATCCCGGAACTGTCCTGTTTAATGGTTAACGGTAGAGCTACAAACTGAGGAAGCATTTGTAGGTACCCTGACCTTTTTAACGTAGTCCCCACTTCGGGGACTGAGCCTGGTTGAGCCATGCCAAGTGCAGAGCACTGGGCCAAAAATGAATAAATTTCGTGTGTACACGGATGTATTAGAAATTTATTCAAGCCGGGGACTCAACAATTGCCATTTGAAAGAGATTTATAGTAAACTCTTCGGACATCCTTTTTCAAAAGGTAGGGACCATTTTCCCGGTTTACTCCACTCCCCTCACAGGGCCTGCAAGGCTCACATCCAACAACACCACAAACAACACAAACTTCTGAACTCCTTCCTGAACCTAAACATATCGGACAAGGATCTGGATCCCGGCAATATGGAAAAAGAAGCTTGAAAATATTGGCCGTCCTTTGCCCTGTTAATGAGTTTTCAGAAGACTCCAGAATTTTTGTCCCATATTCCCAAACAACCTCCCACGCACCTGCCTCCAGAAGAGCCTGGCAAACCTCTAGAGACTCTTCAAAGTTTCCCCTTCGCTCCGCTTCCCGGAACCTCTCCTCGAGCGCCCGTGGGTCTTCTATCTCATGTTCGGGAATCATTTGTCACCTACCACAATCCAGGTAATACGGAAAGCTTCTACTTATCTATTCAGACCTTTTTTTTCAGGACGCTGAAAATTCCCCCGTAAATCTTCGCGTATTTGAGGACCGCTTCACGATACTCCGGACTATTCTTCGCCCGGGTGCGGGTCATCTTCAAACATACAGATTCTTCCCCGAAAGAAATTCCTTTCCATAGAAGGAAACCACACAGGTCGGGCCTCCATTCCTCTTTTACTAAAGGGCTCCCTTCAAGCCACTGGCAAGTAAAATCCTTACAACATTTCGGGCGGCCTTCATAAATACTGCACCCCCCTTCCTCAAGATAAACACAAGGAACTCCCTCCTTTTTATTGAGGGAGAAAATTAATAATGCTGTGCAGCACTCATGGCAACTTCCACACTCTCTCACTTTTTTCAACGCCCTCTCTCTCTTACCGAAAATGGTCGGGAGAAACCCACGGTACTCATCGTTGCACTGTTATTTCTACAGGAGACGGAACAGAATCAAACCCGCGACGTTGCATCGCAGTGCCACAATAAAGTATCGTGACGTTCTACCGTGGGCTCTCCCATTTGAAAGTACCCTAGCCAGACCAAATTTTCGGAGAAAAAGAGATGAAAACTTATTTCGTCAGCGGACACTTGGACCTCACCCAGGAAGAGTTTGAACTCCACTACAAACGGGAGTTGGACAAGGCCCTCAAAGAAGGTGCCTCTTTTGTGATTGGAGACGCTCGTGGAACAGACTCCATGTCCCAACTCTACCTTCTTGGAATGACCGAAAAGGTCACTGTCTACCACATGTTCAAGAAACCAAGGAATAATGCCGGGTTCAACATGAAAGGAGACTTCACCTCGGACAAGGAAAGAGACCGCGCAATGACCAGCGCTTCAACGCATGACATCGCGTGGGTCCGGCCCGGAAGAGAAAACTCAGGGACCGCAAAAAACCTGGCTCGAAGACTCCTTTCTTAGGTGAAGCCGTTTTTCTTTTTTCAGGGCCAAGAAGCTTATCCTGCCCCCTTATAAAACTACTCCTGATAATCAACAATTAGTGCTTAATAATCCCACCCTCCTAGAGGAGGGTGCTATGTCTATTCAGGAACAGATCCGAAAAGAATTTCCCGGAGTTAGACTCTGGGTAACTCCACCCTTTAACGGAATCTCGAAAATCGACCAGATTATTGTCCCACCCGAGTTACGTGGACAAGGAGTCGGGTCGAAGATTATGCGGATCCTGATAAAATGGGCCGACCAAAAGAACCTGACCCTGGCCCTGACTCCGGACCCCTCCTTCGGAGGGTCCGTTCCCCGTCTTAAAAGATTTTATGCTGGTTTTGGGTTCATCCTGAATAAGGGTCGGAAAAGAGACTTCGAAATAAGTGAACTCATGTACCGATATCCAAAGTCCAACCGCATGGCTTCAGTAAGTGAGATGCAGAGTACAGAAAAAGAGTTAGAAGACCTTATCAGAGTTATCCAGATCTACCGGAAAGCACTAGCGAAACCTCAAATTAAAGACCAGCTTCGCAGCCTCACACTCTCTGCCATGAAATGGTATGAGTGGCTGATACCTATAAAACCAATCCCCTACATAGGAATGCTAGACACACAATACTTAGGAAGGCTGGCTTGGTATCTAGGGTCTATCATTAGCGACCTCAAAAAAATCAAAAAAGGACAACTGAATCCCAGGATTTTAGGAGAATTCCTGGAAAACATAATAGGACTCGGAGACTCCAACAACGCTCTTGGTAATCTAAAAAAACAGCAAAGATACCTAGGCATACTCTCGGAAAGAAAAGTCTTCCAGACCTCCCCCGGGAAAATTAACCCGGCACTCCCTGCCCTCTTTCAAAAAATAAAAGAACTTCCGGATCGAATCCTCGAAGTCCTCACTAGACTACTAAACCTGATCGAAAACGAAGACCCAGAAAATCTCCATATCCTCTATCATGCAACCACGGTCTCTTCCAAAATCCTGTTACAAGGATTTCTCCAAAAAGCTCCTAAAGGGGTTGGTGGCCTGGATACAGAAGGTGCGGGAAGGGTCTCTTTTACCTTCTCCTTGGAATTAGCCAAAGAGATAGCTAAGATTCAAAAAGACCTTGCCTTGATATTCAGAGGTGCAGTCACTGGAGAAGACCTTTACCTGTATGCTAAAAAAAACAGGTTATTACAAACTCTGAAAGAAGACCCCAGAAAAATAACAAACCCAAAAAAACTGTCCCATATCTATAGGAAAATGAACCAGAACATGATGGGGAAAGGCTCTAAATTCTTTGTCATGATAAATCACATGCAACTCATGAGGTCCGTCGGATACCTGGCAAATGTAAACCTCTCTGAGATTGCTGTTCTGGCATGTAAGGTTGACCTGAGTCACAAAGGGGTGAAGTTTCGTAGCACGGAAAAAGAATACCAGGTTCCGACTGGGGCCATCGTGGAGGTGGTCAAAAAAATAAATGTCAAACCAAATCTTATGCCTAGGACCCTAAAGTTAGCCACAGACCTCAAAAAGAGCCTCTTGAGAGTCCGGTTCGAGAAGAAGGATCCTGTCACGCTGAATGCAGAATTAGCCTCTTCAGACTTCGAAAAAGCTAAAGGCCTCATGTTCAGGAAAACATTACCCGAAAACCAAGGTATGGTTTTTCCCTTCAAGGACTCAGAAAAAAGAACCTTCTGGATGTTGAATACCTATCTTCCCCTCGATATTATTTTTATAGGTAAAAACAAAAAAGTCCTGAATATCGGTCACGGATTTCCACTTGACGACAAAACACCGGTAGAAAGCAACGGACCGGCAAAATACGTCGTTGAAACCAATGCCGGATTCTGTCAAGAGAATGGAATCGGTCCGGGGTGCCAGGTAAGATTCCTGTCCCAACGCTGATTCGGAAAAGCTATCTCCCGAACTGTGATAGGTTAGAGAAGTGAGCGGGAAACCCTCGGGGCTTGCCCCGAGGAGCGTCACGTAGGATTCCCGACCCAGGAGGTTTCTGAGATGACAACCACAAAAAACGACCTTCTCCCCTACTGTGTGCAACCAGAAACTCGGACCCTCATCGGAGCCGGAGAGTTCCTGGGAATCCCAATTACACTAGGGAAAAGGATTACTTTTACAAAGCTAGCCACCAGAAAATGTTCACCCCTACCTTCTACGCATACGAAAACAGGAACCCGCCTGGATAGTGGCTCAATGATAGGTATGATGGGCACCCTGATCGGATGGGGGACTCAACAATGACCACAAAAACATTTCCTCATAAA
>Ga0114918_10004396_pt1 | contig 12260 bp, 24 predicted proteins | sample LantaG_FD_87015 | JGI IMG/M metagenome (GOLD analysis project Ga0114918, IMG submission 87015) | Deep subsurface microbial communities from Baltic Sea to uncover new lineages of life (NeLLi) - Landsort_02402 metaG | ecosystem: Environmental > Aquatic > Marine > Oceanic > Sediment | place...
AATGAGTATAAAAAATACATGGCAAGCTAAGCCCGATAAGGAAGGCTATTATTTGATGCGTAGCGGGGATTCTTCAGCATGGACCGCATCTTCAATCGTTGAAGTGTATAATTCTCAAAGTTATCTTTCAATGACAGTTCAATTTGTTGGAACCAATAGAATAACTTGTGTAGATGATTATTGTGAATATGTAGATTGGTCATTTATTTGAACCAATTCAGAGTCAATAGGAGAAATAACTGAGGATGAAATAAATAAGCTAGTTATGCTTCCTAAAGTTAAAATGAGAGAAAGAAGAGAGGTTAGTGAAAAAATGAAAAAACATGCAAGAAATCACCCCTTAATAAAAGCATGGAGAAAGTTCTCTATAAAAGAAGGCGGATGTATTCAATGTCAAAATCCTTGGTATGATGGAATGTGCGATTGTGATTTTAGTAAAAAATATCAAAATCTTTATGAAAGTATTGAGGGACTAGCAATACTACTCCATGAAGACGGATGGGAATTATAGACTTTATAGCAAAACCTACAATGACAGAAGGTAAATAAAATACTTGACATTATCTATAATTATGATAAATTCTGTTTAAACAATTAATAAAGGATGAATAGAAAATGTTCAAAATTAAATTAAGTGACACTGGTGGATATGACTTTAGCTTTGAAAGAGATAGTTTTTATTTACAGAGATCAACAAATGAAGAAGCCTCCAAGAAAATACATGAAATAGCTGAACAGATAAGAAGTGTGCCTATGGGGATATTGGGTTGGGCAACCAGAAATAGTGATGGACATAGGGTCTTTGCGGAATACATTGTTGATGATAAAGTATTCTGGAGTGATATGGACATAGATTTGCACCCATTAGAGAATAGCTCATTTGAAGAATATATGGATGCCCACAAACCAGAAGTATCTCATCCAATAGGGAATTCAAGGAAGAACTGGTTTACTCAAGAGACTCAATAGACTCAATAAGAATTATATTGGAAAGACTTAGAGACAAACCAACAGAAAAGGTAATGCTAAATGAATACTGACACCGTTTTACGTAGAGCAGAACATGAAATTAGCTATAGGGCAAAAAGGGCGATTGAAATGTTTATTCCTGTTTATAACAAAGACAAATCTTTTGCCATGTTTGGTAAATGTGCAGAACATTATGGATTATGTCAAGGGGAAACCCTAAAGTGCAGAGATTTGATGATTAATATGAAGTTTAGAGACAAAACGACAGAAGGTAACTAAATTTCTTGACTTTTAATTAATTTGTTATATACTGATAGAAAACATAGAAATAAGGTGAGCGATGATATATTGTGATAGATGCGGAGAAGATTGGTCGGAGTCGTGTAGATTTGAGGAGTGTCCTGTATGCCGTACTCCATTACCAAAACAAGTAAGTATATATGAAGAGATTGATAGAATATGCAAGGTAGTTGACGATTTTTCTGTCAAAATGAAAATACGACTAGCTCAGAAAGTAAAAGAGGGATGTACGGGATGGGACGGATCTTACCCAACAGAGAATTTATGCGACGAGATTGCCTTAGATGCAACAAATATAGCAATGGGAGATGCGAATGGTGAACTATCATCTCATCAGAAATCAATCGACATCGCCAATCGTGCCATGATGCTGTGGTGGAAAGAACACAAGTCTCAGAAACCTATTCTTTCTTAGGAACCAAAATTGAAGCCTATTCATGGGGAGGTTGGGAAAAAATTACAGAACCATATCCATTGGAAAAAGCATGGTTTGTTAAAGATATTACATTTGAGGATGCTATAATAGGCGATTACGAAAAATAATTAATACATCTTGACTTTCAATATAATTATGATATAGTTATCTCAAATAAAGGCGCAGCGGGTCTCCCTAATCGGATGATTACCTGTGGAGCGATATTACAAAATAACCGAATGGACTATAAAGTAACCTGAAACTGGTAAATCGAGAGGGCTATAGACTTCACGAGACACTGGTTGAATGGACTGAAGGGGATGTTGTAATGGAGTAGGTTCGATACCTACCTGTGCCACCATTTATAGAATAAACACAATGAAGGTAATACAATGAAACTAACATTAACAATATATAGCAAAAACGGAAAAGTAATTAAAAAGATGGAATGCGAAAGAGTTGACCCGTATTGCGGCAACTTTAGATGCGCCATTATTGATAAACCTAAATTTGGAGGCAAAAGATAAAGCTATCATTTTCCACGTAGATATGATAGGAGAAGGAATTGATGTGCCGGGCATTACCGGAATCATGCCATTTAGAAATTGTGAAGAGTCCAAGCTCATACAGAACATTGGAAGAGCTACGAGACTACACCCAGAAGACCGTAAGAGACTCTATAGGGATGAAATAGGGGTAGATGATAAGACTCAATGGATTAAGCCTTACACTTGGGTTATTATCCCTTCTTACATGATTGACTCGGAAGGTATGGAAAGTAGATTTAGGGTCATTATTGATAGATTGAGGAAAGAATACGGCTTCGTCCCTCAACAGCATACAGTTATTGATAACAATACGGGACTAGATGACGACACTGACATAGATACCGTCAATGATATGGTGAAAAATAAAAAGTGGACTAAATCAGGAGTGGATAGTTACGAACACGAATTTGAGAAAATATCATTGATTCAAAGACTTATCAATGAACAGAAGAAAGATGAAATGGTCAAGGGAATACTATCTACTCTACCTCAAATTTAGTATTGGTACTAGATTGGTACTAGTTTTTATAACCCATTATGAATATTAACATAAACTATGAAAAAAACTTACTTTATAAGAATAAAAGGTCACCCCTTCGTAAAAATAGGGCAAACAGGTAATATACCAGCTAGAATGTCATCCCTCCAGTCAAGTATCCCATTCCAAATCGAACTGGTGGCTATAAGCAAAAAACACGAAGAAGAAGAACATGAAATATTTAATGAGTATTCTCACTACAGAGAGTGGTTTAGATTAAATGGAGAACTTAAAAGATTTATTGAAGATAATTCAGAATCGGTTCATCCATTAAATTTTTGTAACAAAAATCAAATAGGACAATACGGAAAGTTTTTAATGTCCTCATCCTCTATTCAAGAATCAATAAAGTCGGAAATAGCAAATACTTTTAATAGCAAATACTTCGCAGGAACCGATATTTTAAATAACCCGCCGATGGAAAGAGTTTATAATATTAAGAATATTAAGTTTGAGAATAAAGGAATTAATCATGGAATATATTCTGCTTCTATTATGTATTCCAAAAAGTTTCATCCAGTAAGGCATTCGGCATACCTGATAATTAATGGTAAGGGTGGGTTGATAGAAATAAAGAATATAAAAAGCACCCTAGTGGGAGAACACGTAATTTATTAATAACCCTTTTAATGACTTGACATTTAATCCCATTATGATATTATCGTTCTAAATCTAAAGAGAAGGTAATATGATGGACAATATAGAAACAGAGGCATGGAGAGAGGCTTACCAAAAATACAGCCTTAAACTTTCTCTATCTGAAGCTGATAACATCGTAAACCTTCAAAACGTATTCACCCATTATGAACTATGCTATGATATCATTCGTAAACTAGAATCATATTGTGATAAAATGAGTGATAAAGAGTTCTGTGTACTAAATCTCGAGTTTGCTGAAGTGTTAATATATGATTTCGGAGTAAATAAAGATAAAATCACATTCATAACTGATTCAGAACATAAAAAGGCTTTTGCTGAGTCAGATAGATATAAAGGTATAAAAGTAAGATTAGTTCAGTATAATGAGTTACTGAGGGAGAAAAATAATATGAAATTTGATGTAGTAATAATGAATCCACCTTACCAGTCTAGAACGAATAAATCCGACTCAGATAAAGGAAGCGGTAGTAGAAACACTATATGGCAAAATTTTGTTGAGTATGGATTAAAAATTATTAACGATAATGGATTCCTATGCTCTATTCACCCCCCTAGATGGAGAAAGCCAGAAGATAAAACGGGTACCTTAATGAAAAAACAACAAATTCACTACTTAGAAATGCATTCTAAGCCCGATGGTGTTAAAACGTTTGGATGCCAAACCCCTTATGACTGGTATATCTTGCAGAAAAAGATGCCTTACAAGGAATCTACAGTGGTTACGTATAGTAAGAAAGTTTCAAAAGTAAATCTATTGGACTTTGAATTTCTACCTTCTGAGCATATTGGGATAATAAGTAGAATTGTTAATAATGATTTTAAAGAAAACATAGATGTTATATATAATCGGTCTGCGTATGCCCCCGACAAAAAATGGATGTCACCAACACAAAGCAAGATTTATTATCTACCATGTATCCATTCCATTCATGCAAGTGGAAAAATAAGAACATTTTGGTCATCAAAATATAACGGCAATGGGCTTGGTGTTAAAAAAATTATTATACCTGATATTGAAATGCCAAACCCTATCTTAGATTTAAAAGGGGAATTCGGTCTAACATGCCATACCTTTGGGATTAAAATAAAATCTAAGAAAGAAGGGGAACTAATTATTAGTGCTATCAAGAGTGAAAAATTCAAAAAAATAATAATGTCTACGAAATGGTCATCTTTTCAGACCGAATGGCGTATGTTTAAATATTTCCGCAAAGATTTCTGGAAAGAATTTGTAGACGAAAACGGAAACGAAATTGTATAATAAAATGTCTTATTAAATAAACACAAACAAGGAGTAGAGATGAGCGACACTAAACAAGAAGAATCACAAAGTAATGAAGATGAAAATAACCTTGAAAACGTAAACTTATCATTTGCGGGGATGACAGAGGACAAGGTGCATTTACCACCATTAGATTCTGAATGGCATAACATTTGCACCAGTAATAATGTTCATGGTCAATTCAAAATAGTTGGAGAGGATATTACCGTCAGAAAATGCGTTATTTTTGAAAAGAAAGCATGTGTTCAGGGGGCGTATTCAGTCGAATTCTTGGCGAAACAGATACTATCAGAAACAACTAGTTGGGATAAAAAAGGTACTCTTTAGTATCATAAAATAAACAATAATAAATAAAGGAATAATAATAAATAAAGGAATTAGTGGTACTTTTCTTTAATTATATAGATAAGAAAGTCACCACTTAATAAAATAAAAATATAACAAGCCCTTGACGGTTCTCTTGCAAGTTGTGGTGACTTCTTGAACTGTTTAAGGGCTTGTTTTTTTAAAAGGAGATGTTATGCAAGAAGTCGCCACAAAAAGCAAGCTATCTATATTTGATATGCTAGAAAAAATCAGGGAGAATCATATTGATATAGAGTTAATCATTCAAGAAGAGCTACAGGTCTTTTTAAGTGATAACTTAGAGTCTATTCTTTATAGTGTTTATATTAACTTAACATTAGCAGGAGTGACGTTAATATGAAAAACGATATAACGAAATGGACAATCTATGCTTTATATGACGAATTAAACCCCCTTGAATACCGATATATAGGGATTACCTCTAGATCTATCCGTAAGCGATTAAAAGGTCACGTCAAGGCGGCTAGAAGAGGGGAGGGAAAGTATGACCAATCTTATCGTGCCAAATGGATTAGAAAAGTATGGAGAAATGGCAGTCAAATTGGTATCGTTAGTTTATTTACCACAGAAGTTAATAATGACTCCATTGAAGAAATAGAACAAAAGACAGTTGATGAATATATCTCTATGGGATATGAACTGACGAATACGGCTCATTGTTCAAAATCTTTCTGGAAAGGTTGCCATCACTCAGAAGAATCGAAAGCAAAAATTAGAAAAGCCAGATTGGGCATTAGGGTTCCTGAAGAAATAGCTGAAAAGACTAGAGGAGGAAAAAATGGATGGGCAACCCCAATCTATCAGTATTCGAAAAATGGAGACTTTATTAAAAAATATGATTGCATTAGTGATGCTTACAAGGAGTTTGGAAAAGACGTTACAAATTGCAAACTCATTACCGCTTGCGCAAAGAAAAATAAACAGAAATTATACAAAAATGGATTTGGGAGATATTATACGTCTATGGGATTTATCTGGCATTATAATAAAATAAGTACTTGACGAATCGTATGAATTAGAATATAGTCTCTTTATCTTAATTCCAAAAGAAAGACAATTATGAAGACAATAGAAGAAAAAAGAAAAGCTAGGAGGAAAATTAGTGCAGAAGATTTCACCCCCTCATGGCTAGTTAATGATATACTTGATAAACTAAATGAATACGGTAAAGAATCATGGGAACCAAATAAAACCTTCTGCGACCCTGCTTGCGGTAATGGAAATATGCTAGTAGAAGTACTTAAAAGAAAAATAAGTCTCGGACATGACCCCATAGAAGCTCTCTCAACTATATACGGCACTGACATTATGCAGGACAATATCAGAGAATGTAGACTTAGATTACTGAAAATAGTCAAAGATGAAGGATGCACCATTAATGAAGACACTGTAAAAACAGTCTTTAACCAAATAGTATGGACTTCACTTAAAAGATACCCTAATGGCTCTCTTGACTATTCCTTTGACTTCCCAAAGAAAGCTTCTAATAAAGATATAATTCCATGGGTAAAAGGCATTAATGAAGATAAATGGCTAGATGATACTGAAAAAGAACATGAAGAAGCTCAAGTATTAGAAGGAGATAATAGCTTAACCTTATTCGACGTTCTCTAAATAACACTATATATTAACACTATATAGCCAAATAAGCCCCACAAATGCCCCACAGGGAACGATACGTATTAACACAGGGAAAGATACAAGATTGACAAGAAATACTATCATAGAGCTATATAGGGGGTTAGAGGGATAGAAGAACAACCCTACCTATAGCACCTAAAGGCAGTTCAAGAGAATATTAATATATGAACTCTAAAAAATACTCTATAGTCCAAATAAAATGGAACAATGTACAGTTCTACCCCGAAAAAGAGGGAATGTGGTATAGAGGAGAACATAAAGGAATAATTTTTAATTCCCATATCCGATACGACAATAATATCTTATCCATATCTTATTTTACATATGGAGATATACTGAGTAATGAAGAACTTAAAGGGGGATGGAGCGCAACAATATACAAGAACAATAAGAGTATCACTAGTAGAGGGCTTCATGATAACAGCTATATAACAGCTAAAGATGTAGAAAATGTAGAAAATATATATTTGAAATGGTATGAGAGAAATAGAGAAATAGAGAAAGAATAAACAATGAATAAATTAACAGAAGAAGAAATCAATAAGTACATAATACCAAAGAATCACACGACGGGAGTAGATGCCATAACTAGAGAATACCTTGAGCAAATAGATTTAGATGAAGTTCCAGTAGTAACTAGAAAATATGATAGAATTATGGATGCAGATGGAAAACAATTATTTAAGCTAGATAGATTTACCCCATGCGCCAACTCTTATGCTTTCCACCCTTATTTTGCAGGTAGACAGATTCTAATGGGTAGAGAAGGAAGAGAACTCTATTTTAGCAATGGGAGATGGTTTGTTAGAAGTAATTAATAGGCATAAAACATGATTGAAGATGCATTAGAAGTAATTAATAGGGGATAAAATATGATTGAAGAAATATATAATGACAATCTCCTGTTTTGGGGGTTCATAACATCATTTCACCTGTCAGCTATCGGATTGACATTAATTACCATAGGCATAATAAAAGATATTAAAAACTTCGTAAAGCAAAGTAACTCTTCCTTTTAGCTAATATACACCATTTAATACATGTTTATTTTTCCTTTCATATAACGAAACTTTATGTATAATAGGTTTACAGATGTATGAAATGTAATAAAAGTACAACATAGTACAATATGTAATACGAATAAGACTAAGGAATGATAGGATGGAAAACATGGAAATGGAAAATTCAGATACGGATGTTCCCGTAAAAGACAAAGAAATTAAGGTGAAGTCTAAACCAGATAAGACTAGGATTCTTACAATCCGTTTAGGGCAGAAGGAAGGAGATATGGTAGATGCTCTTAAGAGTTCTCCATACTTCCTGAATATGTCAGAGTTCCTAAGAGAGAGTATTAGGCGTTACTATGACAAGAGAGTTAATAGAACCGGAAATACTCAGGGTACTCAAGACTCTTAACACTTAAGTTTTCTATGGAAGCAAAAGAATTAATCTCACTCTTTATAATACTTTTAGTAGTTGTAGTACTTCGTTTAAATAGAACACATTAGTTACATTTATTGCATAATTTACATTGACTACTTATATTACATTGATTGAATATATTACAACCAATACATGTATGGATTGTATTACATGACTTACATTATAATGCACTTATCAAGAGGGTTCGAACCGCATAATGCACTCTTTTTTCAAAAACTGTGCAAACGCAAAACCGGAGTGTGCAAATTTGTTGCCCCTCACAGTAAAGACTTTTTGAGAAGTGGAGTGTATCACAGTAGGGCATTTTCAGTAAATTATAGTTATTTAGAAAAATTACCCATTCGTATTTAGTTATGCATGTCAAGATAAATATACCGAAACCTAGAGCCCACGAAGGTCGGGGCTATATATTTCGAAAACTAGAGCCCCCCTCAGAGCATTACACTGTTCCCATCGAGAGAGTTATGCTTAAGGAGAATGAGTACTCATATGAAGAGGCATCTAGTTCGACTTTAAATCATTACGGTGATAATTTCAAGACGATAACTAGGTATTGGATTTGTTGCCCCGAGATAATTCAGGAGTGGGCAGAAATACATCGAGAAGAGTATGCCCGTCTTAGTAAGCTTATGAAGAAGCTGAACTTGATAGAGATTGACGGGCATAATAAGAAAGCCCATTCAGTCGGGGCAAGAGAGTGTATTTTTAGTGACCAAGATGTACGTCTCTTTTACCGTGACGGAATAGTTGAAGAGCTTGAAGAGCTTGAAGAGCTTAGTGAGGATGAATAAGGATGGGCAAAGATGGGTATGGTACAATGTATGACATATATTACATGTAATACCTATCATACATTGAGTAGTAAGTAATACGTGTAATATAATTATTACAAATATTACTTGCATTATATCTCATATGATGTATTATATAAATCATGAAGTACGAAATAGAATACATTGAAGAGATAGAAGATATTAACCTACCTGATAGTGTTAAAGTATTTACTGAAGACGCAGATGAACTATTAGATAAGTTAGTGAAGGCTGTTGAAGAAGGCGGCTCAATGATATTTATAGATAGTTACTCTAAGGATAAATAAGGAGGTAAAATGAGCAAGTCTAGTAAGTCGAGCAATCGAAACCCTAAAATAGAATCTAAGATTGAATCTGAAGATTTTGAAATTCAAGTAGCAAGAGTTATCATCAATGGTCATCGATTCGGATACTCTGTAGGCAAGATGAATGAGGATGACAAAGAATGGCTATGTAGGATTCTCGTGAGGCAGTTCGAAGATGTATTCAAGCTTGGGTATGATAGGGCTATTGAAGACGTTAAAGAAGCTCGTAAAGAATATCTTGATTTAGTAAGTTAATTTAATATAGGTATGGCAAGAAGGTTGTTGGGAGGTTTTGCTCGTTCGCCTCTTTTTTACTTCTTGTCTAACGGGAATATCTTCCTTTCGGATATTCTTTCCTATACGGGACTGAGTGACCTTTTCTTGTTGGGGTTGCTCAGTCCCTTTTTCGTGAAGGGAATCTATTATATATTCTTGAATTAAACCTTATTGTAATTTAAATAAGGAGATGATTGAATGAAGTTATTAAAGAAGGCGGGTGGTAAGACAGTAGTTAAGATGAGTAAATCTGAATGGCAATCAATTGGTCGTGACTATGGGTGGTTAAAAACGGCATATAAAGACAAGATGGAATTAGGTCCGAATCCATCTGACGAACCTACCGTACAATTAGGAGAGGAAAACTACAGGCAGAGAGCGATTGAAGAAGGAAGTAAGTATATTAATTTAATTAGACAGAAGCTTGGACCTGAGCCGGAAGGTGCAAGGCTTAAGATAACTTCAAACCCTCATGACTTCGGAACTTATTATGAAGTAGTATGTGAGTATGACGACCAAATACCTGAATCTATCAGTTATGCATATGCTTGTGAAAGTGATGGTCCGAAGACATGGGATGATACGACTCCAGTAGAGATTACTCCGATTGAAGATGATGACGGGTGGGATGATTACGATGATTACGAAGATGATGTAGGCATTTCAGATACACCTAGAGATATGCCAAATACTAATCTACCTCCTAGTTTACCGGGTTGGGATTAATATTATTTACTTAAAAAGGGGTGGCTATATGCTACCCCTTTTTTTTGTGTAGGGATTTTAATGGCATACCCCTTTAAGATACTTTTCGGTGGAAGTAGTAGGTTCTATGGTTGGGTTCTTTATACAATTAATAGAACTATATTTATTTAGGTATTCTTGCATCTGCTTGTCATCATTAAAGAAGTTTCCGTAAATAAAATGAAACTCTCTATGACATATAGAACATAAAGTTATCCCATTAGACGAGTCAGTTCTTAAAGTAGGGTAATTACGAAAATCAAATATATGGTGGGCATGAAGCTTATTTTTGGATTTACAACATTGACAGCAACCATCTCGTTGTTTAACTTCTCTAGCCCAACGTTGAAATTGTGCAGAAGAGCGATAAATATGGTATTTAGTATTACAAGAAGAATCCTTAATCCATCCGGTATGATTCTCTATAATATCTTCTATCATTTTAGCCATACCGAAAGCCATACGTAATCTTTCATTTATTGGGTAGTTCATATATATCTATTCACTGAATCACACAATATATCCTTTTATAAGGTCTAGTGGACCTAGCTGTTATTATACGACGTTGTAAAACAGGGCAAAAAGCTTAGGAAAAACGAGCGTCCACATGGCTAAATCGGGCGCGAAAATGCTATACACGGAATAAGTGTGCATAATGTTTGTTGCCCGACATATTCGCGGCGGATTTATGTAGTGTGCATAATACACAGTACAATTATGTATTCAAAAGAGGAGTGGGAATGTATTTGAATAAAGTTTTTGAAAATCCTTGACAATTATTCTAAATACTGTATGATGTTTTGCAAATGAGGAAAATCTATGAAAAAGTTTATTAATGAGAATGGTAAAGAGATAGAGGTAGATGCCTTTGTAAGGGTTAACGGACTAGTCAGTATCTCTATTGCTTCTAAGGATTCATCTAGTACTTGGGATGTTACTCTTGCAGAAGCAGAGGCGACTAGGGATGCCCTCATTGATGCATCGTATGTTCATAGTAGAAATATAAGGGGTTTATAAATGAGACTATTAGTTACGTATGGTAAGAGAGGTAAATGTATTCCTGACTTGACGGTTCATAGTTGGGCTGAATCTGTTGTTTCGGATTACAATCTACATAAACAACATTCTCCTGATAAGGATTATGAATTGCCGGTTTGTACAGAAACCATGGTTTTATCTCTTAGAGTTCTTGCATCGAAAGGGATTATTCCTTATAATGAACTTGTTTTTGTTTTTGAGGGGGAAGAGATTACGGTTAGTGAAGGTGGCAGGATAAAAAAATGGCCTAAGGGTTTTTGTGACATTCAGCTAGATATGATTGATGAGTTATTGAGTTGGAATAATTCATCTAAATAATGAGGTACTAATGTTTAAAGATATTCTCGAGAAATTTCTTGAAGAGGACATGAATGTTAAGAGGAGTGCTCTGGAAAGGATTTCTGAGACGGCTTGTTTGCTATCGTCTGCATCTGAAGTTACTGACTATGTTGTTGGGGATTGTCCTCATTGTATTGCATGTAAGGCATTGGGAATAACTAAGGCAAAAGAGGAGTGAGGTTATGATTAGGGGGTATACATATCCCGGGTTCCTTCAGAATAAAGTTTGTTGGTACTTGTGGAAGAAATTGTTTTGCAGAAATGGTTGGCACTTATGGGATGAAGTACTAAGTGACGATTCTCATTATTTATATTGTGATGCTTGTGACTGTACTGAGAATATAGAGTTGGTTAATACATCCACTGAATAGGAGTGATAAAAATGGAATTAAAGCCTGAAGAGAACTCTAATGCTAAAACCATCTCGACATCAACATATATTGAGATTGGACCTAACTTGAGAGGACTTGTAACTGTGGCTATTGAGAGCAGGGGTTATCATGACTCTGTTACAGATGTAGTAAAATCTTTTGGATTAAATGCTGCTATACTTAGTAAAGTTGCCGTTGATGTTGCCGTTGATG
>Ga0114918_10004398_pt1 | contig 12257 bp, 5 predicted proteins | sample LantaG_FD_87015 | JGI IMG/M metagenome (GOLD analysis project Ga0114918, IMG submission 87015) | Deep subsurface microbial communities from Baltic Sea to uncover new lineages of life (NeLLi) - Landsort_02402 metaG | ecosystem: Environmental > Aquatic > Marine > Oceanic > Sediment | place: Baltic...
AGAGAGAGAGAGAGAGAGAGAGAGAGAGAGAGAGAGAGAGAGAGAGAGAGAGAGAGAGAGAGAGAGAGAGGTTTTTGATTGGAAAATGAGAATGAAAAAAACCCAAAAAAACGATTCTCTTGTCTCCCTCTTTTCTTCCCCGTTTAAAACAAAACGAAGCCTTCTCTTACCCCGTGGCAGAGCCGATCCCGCGCCGAATGAGCGGGCGGATGTAGACGTACGCCGACGCGAGCAGGGAACCTAGTTTTGTTGCGTTAGTTTTTTTGATGAGAGGCGAGAGGGTGAGGGAGAGGAATAACTTTTGAACTTTCAGGAAAAAAGAAGGGGGCGCCGCTGCTGTCAGCACTCTCGCTCTCTCTCCCCCTCTTTCTCTTCCTCCCTCCGAATGCCAACTCACCGTAGAGCAGGTACCACTTCCGGTTCAGCTCGTACTTTTGGAGGATCCCCTGTGTGATGCGTGTTTTTGTTTTTTTGAGCGAGAGAAGAGGAAGAAGAGGAGGGTGAGGTTGCGAGTTTTTTCCCTTGGAACTCGCGCCGACGCCCGTGTGGCGCAAGAAAGGTCGGCCTCGAGATGCCCTCAATTCTCTTCCCGGTTGTTTTTCTCTCGCTTCCACATCGCTCCGTTTTCTCCCGCGCACCTGCATCGAGTCGTGCATGACGCATGCGACGGCGAAGCAGAGCACGAGGTAGGTGGCCAGGTGCGTGTGCTCGAAAGAGGAGACCCCGCTGGACGAGGCGAGCGACGATGCCGCTGCCGACGACGACGCCACCGCCGCGGCCGAGGAAGCTGCCGCTGCCGCCGCGGCCGCCGAGGCCGCTCGTGCCAGGGCCGCCGGCGGTGGAGGGAGCGTCGACATCGAGGTCGACGCAGCTCTCCTCGTCGCGGTGGCGGTGTCGGATGGGAGGGCCGAGTGCGGCGGTGCCTCGGGGTTTATGAGAGGCACCAAACCGATTGAAGGAGAAGCGAAAGGAGTCGTCAGCAGCGCCGACGTTGCGTCAATCGCGGCCGCCTCTGCTGCTCCGTCGGCAGCTGGGGCAGCCACGACATCGACGGCGGCGAGGAGAGGCTCGTCATCCTTCTCCATGACGGGCGAGGTCGAGATGGGCATCGCGACGACGTCGAGGCTTGTTCTTCAACTCAGTTGGGCGAGCATTGGAAGAATACTTTTTTTCGAAGGCGTCGAAAAAACGTGAAAATGAAAATCCTTTATTTCTCATCTCTCTCGAGATACAGAGAAGAAGAAAAAACGAAAACACTCCGCGGTTGGGAAATAGTCGAAATGGAAAAAAGGGGCGCGTTCGATTCTCTCTCTCTCTCTCTCTCTCTCTCTCTCTCTCTCTTTCTCTCTGTGTGCGTTGTGTTGTCGGTTGTTGGGCAAAATTAGGAATCCAAGGGAAACGGATTGCGCAGTTTTTTGGCTGTTGGTGTTGCTTACTCTTCTCTTCTACGCGGGCGCCGGCGCCGGCAGAGGAGCCTCCGCCTCCGCCTCCGCAGCAGCTCCAGCACCAGCAGCCACGTCAGCGCTCGTCCCCAGGTGGTGGTGGTCCGCCGCGGCCGCAAGGAACGCCGCCCCCAGCGAGCTCGCGTCCCGGACCCGCCTCAGCGCGACCCTCGAGTCGACTTTCCGGAGCGGGACGCCGAGCGCCTCGGCCAGCGCGGCGCGGCAGGTCGACCGGTACTTGGCGTAGTGCTCGAACACGCCGCCGTCGACGGCGACCGCGACCCTCCCTCCCCTCGGAACGCCCGAAACGCTCTCCCCGGCGTCCTCGACCAGCTGGAGCAGCGAAGCGACGGCCGCGGCGAGGAGACGGGCCGAGCGCGCCGCGACGAGCGAGCAGACCGCTCGAACGGCGCGGCGGTCGAGGTATGACACCCTGGAGGCCGCGTCGTCGGCGCCGAGCACCTTGGACAGCACCGCGGCGACCTTGGAGAGCGTGAGAGAGGAGTCGGTGTCGCAGGCCGAGACGTCGGCGGTGGAAAACGATCCCGCGGCCTTGAGCCCCTCCGGGATCGACGCGGAAGAGGGAGGAGAAGTCGGAGAGGAGGAGGAAAACAGCGAGTGCCTCTCGACCAGCTCCAGCAGCAGCCTCCTCGCGCACTCCCCCATGTACATCCCCGACACCATCTTCTCGAGCAGCTGCTCCCCCGGGTGCTCGCTGGCCGCGTCGAGGGCCAGGTCGGCTTCCAGCGTCGGCAGCGAAGGGGCGTTGAAGTTTCCCCACTCGGTGTTGACGACGACGCGGCCTCCCCTCAGCCTCAACGCGGATTCCTTGGGCAGCTTCGGAACGTTGGCTGCCGCCTCGACGTAGGCGGCGTTCGTGCCCGTGCCCAGGATCACGCCAACGGCGACCGCAGGATCGGAGTAGCGGCCCCCGGCGAGGGTGCCGACGGAGTCGTTGAGTAGCGCCGCGACGCGCGCCCCGGGCTCGCCCGCCCGGGCGAGAGCCGCGCGGAGCATCTCGACGGGGTCGCGGCCGACCGCGCCCTCGTTCTGGAACCGCTTGGTGAGCTTGAGGAGCCTGCCGGCGTCGAGGGCGGTCTGATCGCAGGGGAAGGAGAAGCAGAAGCCCACGGTGAGGGACTTGTTCTCCCTCTCCCTCGCTCCTTCCCCCTGCGGCGAGGAGGGGGCCTCGGCGGTGGCGGCGGCGGCGGCAGGGGCGGCGGCTGCGGAGGTCGAGGGCGGCAGCACCCCGAGGTCCCTCCCCAGGGAGACGACGGCCTCGGCCAGCAGGTCGAACAGCCTGGGAGCCGGGGCCGTGTACGCCCAGTCCGGGATCGAGCTGTCTCGCATCTCGAGCGCGGCGAGCTTGCCCGTCTCCGCGGAGAGGCGGGCGTAGGTGACGCGGTAGTTTGTTCCGCCGATGTCGATCGCAAAGTACTCGCCCTGTTCGTGGCTTTTTTTTTTCCCCGTTTTTTTTAATCGAGAAGGAGAGAAAGAGAGGGAGAGAATGAGCGAGCGAGGATCGGGAGGGGAAAGGCGCGAGAGGCGAAAGCGAAACGAACGAGGGGGAAAGCAAAGGAAGAACTTTTCCCTGTTCTCTCCCTCGTTCTCTCTCTTAACCAACGCAGAAAAGAAGCTTTAAAATCTCTCTTCGTCCTTACCCTGAGGGGAGGATGTCGACCATCGAAGGAAGCATCATCAGCGAGGAGGGCTTCCCGGCGAGGCCGGCGCGGGCCTGAATGGAAGAGGGAGAGAGTCGAGAAGTAGTTTTCAGAGTTGAAAGAGGGTCGAGGGTGAGTTTTTTTTCGTCCTTCTTCTTCTTTGTTCGTCTTCTTCAAGCCCCCTTCCCTCTCTCCCTTTACTTTCTCTCTCTCGGATTACTATCTCTTCATACCTCGTCGAGAAATGCCGCCTTGATGGCGTGCATGCGCTCGACCGGAACGCTCGCGACCTTGGCCCACTGTTTTTTGATTTGTTTGTTTTTTTGGGAAGAGAAGAGCGGAGAGAGGGAGCGCGTCGTCAGCGACGGGGGTTCGTTTTTTTCGTCGACGAGTTGTCGCGTTTTTGGTTTCTTCGCATCAACGCCGCCCCCTAATTCCTTCCGTTCCACTGCAAAATTTTCCATTCCAGGACGATCAAATGGCGCATTCGAACGTTCTCAGTCATTTCGCGAGGCAACAGAGAGAATAAACGAGCCCCAGAGGGGGAAAGCGGCGGGTTTTCTTGAATCGCTCTTTCAAGTTTCATCAATCGACGGCGCCCCATCTCGCTGAACGAGGCCGCATTTTGATGAGAGCAAAGGCCTCCCATCCTTCCAACGCTCTTCTGCTTCCTCCCCTCATCTTCAGCTCCATCATCCTGCTCTCACCTCCTCAATGGCGTCCCTCTGCGCGCGGTACCTGCGCAGCGCCGGAGCGGCCATAGCCCCGCAGAGAATCGCGCCGGCGGTGGCGACGGATGCGACGGCGGCGGCGGCGAGGAGCTCGGAGTTGCTGCTGCTCCGGCCTCCTCCTGCTGCTGGCGCGGACGACGAAGCCGTGCTCGTTGTCGTCGAGGGGGCAGCACGGTCCATTCGCACGCTGCGCGAGGAAAGAGAGGAGCAGAGAGGACGCGAAAGAGAGAGGGCGAGGGCGAGTCAAGGAGTCCGAAACGCTCAGCAAGTTGTGTCCTCGATTTTTTTGTCCTCGATTGCCAACTTTTCGTCTTTTTCATCTGTTTCTTTTGCAACCTCGTCTCTCACTCATCTTCCCTCTTTCAACTCGCTCCCGCTTCTTCTAATGCTCGTCGACCTCCGGGGGCTCGACCTCGTGCACCCCTGAAGCAGCCAAAGTCGGCAGCTCGCACCCGTCGATGCCTCCCGCGAACCCTTCTCCGCCGTCGACAAGCCTGCTCGTCGCCGCGCTCCCTGCTGCTCCGTTCGCTGCTCCGTTGGCTGCTCCTCCGCCGCTCCCTCCGCCGGAGAGCGGGCAGCAGGCCATCTCGCACTCGGAGCACGCGCTCATGCTCGCGTGGGCCAGGATCGCGGAGACGGCGACGACCCCGGGCGGCAGGGCGAGCGGTGCCGGGGAGAGGGCGTCGGCGGCGGCGTCGGTCGTCGAGGAGGAGGACGAAGAGAGCCCGAACGTTGTTGAGCCCGAGCTCGCCGCTGCCGCTTCCAACGCCGCCGCCGCCTTCCTCTGCCGCTCCTCGACCTCCCGCATCAGCGCCGGCTCCAGCGGCAGCTGCTCCCGGAACCACGGGTGCCCCAGCGCCTCCAGCGCGCTCGGCCGCAGCTCCTCGTCGCGGTCCAGCAGCGACGCGAGCAGGTCGCGGCACGACGCCGAGCAGTGCGAGCGGAAGGGCTCCCTGCCCCCGTCAAAGGCCCAGGCCGCCTCGCCGCCGAGCGCGCGGGCGCGGACTGCCCTCGGTGAGAGCTTCAGGACCTCCTCCAGCGTCTCGAAGTACGGGTACCGCCCGGAGAGCAGGTAAAAGAGCGTCACACCCGCGGCGAAGACGTCCGCCTTGTGGCCGTAGCTTCCCTTGAAGATCTCGGGGGCCATGAAGACGGGCGTGCCCCGCGTGCCCGTGACCTTTTGCTGCGCCGCGCAGGCCCTGCCGAGGCCAAAGTCCGCGAGCCTGAGGAACGGCCGCGACCACCTCCCGGCCAGCGCGTCGCGCGTCGCGGCGGCGTCGAGCATGATGTTGGCCGGCTTGATGTCGCCGTGGAGCACCAGGTTGGCGTGCAGGGCCGTCAAGGCCTTGAGCAGCTCGAAGACGACGACGGCGGCCTCCCGCTCGGAGAGGAGAGGCGGCGGCGGAGGCAGCGGCGACGGGGAGGCCGTCGAAACTTTCCCCTCCTCTTCCTCCGCCTCCCGCTTCCGCCGCTCCTCTTCCTCCTTCCTCTCCTCCCTCTGGCTCGTCACGAGCGCCTCGAGGTCGCCGCCGTCGACGAACGCGAGCACGACAAAGGCGGCGTCGGCCGACTCGCGCACGGCCCGCAGCGCGCCGACGTTGCCGCAGCCGGAGACCCTCGCGAGGAGGTCGGCCTCGCGCTGGAGCCGCTGCAGCACCACAGCCGAGTCCAGGGGTAGCCTCGGCGAGGGCCTGGCCGAAGGGCCGTCCCCCGGGCCGCCGCCTTTCCTCCGCTTCGGGATCACCTTGACGGCGACCTTCTCCCCCGTCCGCCGGTCCCTTCCCAGGAAGACCTCGCCGTAGGTCCCTTTCCCAATCCGGTGGTCGCCGAGGTCGAACTCCTCGGAGAAGCCGGAGGGCCAGCCGAGGGAGGAAGGGAGCGGGTGGGCCCCCGCGGGCCAGCCGTCTGAGGAGCGCGCTGCGGAGGAGCGCCCTGCGGAGAAGCGCCCTGCGGAGGGGCGCGCTGCGGAGGAGCATCCGGTCTGAAGTCGTCGAGGTCGCCGAGGCCGAGGTCGGGCGACGAGCGCTGCTCGAGCGCCCGCCGCTGCTGCTGATGCGGCGCAAGTTTCTCTCAGGCAGCACGGCGACCTCGTCGAGGAGCTCGGTCCTGCCGATCGACCGGCGCCATGCTGCATCATTCGGGCAGACGAGGCCCGAGTGACGCTGATCCAGGGGGCGAAGAGGAGACCAGAGACGGTGCTCTGTGCGACGAGAATTCAACGGAGCAAGGTTCTGCGATGTGTCGATCGAGCTTTTCGAGACGAAAGAAAAATCTCCCACTTCTTCTTCTTCTTGTTCTGTTTTTCGAACATCTGCTTGGCGTGGTGCTTTTCTCCCGCTCTCTCTCTCTCGTTGCTCTCCCTCTCTATCTTTCCTCTTTTTCAATGTTCTGATCAAACCAAGATACATGAACCGTCTCTCGCTACAGCGGTCAGCCGCCTCGACGGTAGCGGCCCCCCTGGCTTCTCCCCCTCTTCCTCTTCTTCCTCTTCTAGTAAAGGAACGACGATGCCGCCATCACCGCCGATCTCTATCGAGCCGCTCCTGCCCTCGATTGCAGCTCTCTGCGATTCCCTCTCCTTCTCAGAGAAGCATCAGGGACGTGAAATCCGCGAGCGCGGCGGGACAAGGCGCAATCAGCGATGCTGAAGCGGAGACGGCGGCACCGGCCACGACATCGTATTCCTCTTCGTCCGACGGCGAAGAAGACTCCGACGTCGACCAGACCTCTTCCTCTTCCGCTTCCGCGTCGACCTCCTCTTCCGCTTCCTCTTTGGAATCCGAGTCCCTGGGCATGCTCGAGTGGCCCTCGATCTGCCGCCAAGTGGCGTGCCTGACGCAGACGCCGATGGGAGCGAGGGCGGCGCTCTTCGACGATCCCGTTTCCGAAAGAAGAGGCGGCGGTGCCGGCGGCGCTCGCGCCCGGGCGCTGGCGAGGAGGAAGAACGGGCAAAGCCGCCGGCGGGGCATCCCGCTCGCCGCGACTCGCGAGGAGGCCGAGCGACTCCTCGACGAGACGGAGGCGGCCCTGGAAGCGATCTCGGACTCCTCTGCCGTTCCCTTCGACCTCTCCGGCGCGCTCGACCTCACGCAGCTCCTGGACTCCCTGTCCGTCCCCAGCGAGGGAGAAGGGGGAGGAGCAGCAGCAGCAGCAGCAGCAGGAGCCGGAGAAGGAAGCGACGGCGACCGCCGCTCCTCCGTGACCGCTCTCGCCGTCTCCGGAGTCGCAGACACCCTCGAGGCCGCCGCGGCCGCCGAAGGGGCCGCCGCGCGCTCCCCGGCCCTCGCGGCCCTCGCCGCGGGCAGGCTCTGCGGCGAGGGGCTCGCCCAGCTCCTGCGCGGGCTCCGGCGGGCCGTCCCCCGGGGGGAGGCCCGCCTCGCGGACTCGGCGACGCCGCAGCTCGCCGAGGCCCGCGCGAGGCGGCGCGGGGCCGACGCTGCGGCCCGCGCCGCCGCGGCGGAGTGGGGCAAGAGGCTCCACGCGGCCGGCACGGCCGCGCGCGCCGCGGTCGCCCTGCGCCGCGACCGCCTCTGCGTGCCCGTCCTCACGGCCCGCAAGTCGGAGCTGCCGCGCGGCTCGGTGACGCTCGCGACCTCCGCCTCGGGCGCGACGAGCTTCTGCGAGCCCGCCCCGCTGGTCCCCCTCAACAACGAGGCCGCCGCCGCGCGACAGGGCGAGGAGGCCGCCGAGGCCGCGGCGCTCGAGGCATTGACGGGGCTGATCGTCGCGAGGGGGAGGGAGCTGCGGGGCGTCGTCGAGGCCGTGGCGGCGCTGGACGTGGCGAGGGCGAGGGCGGAGCACGCGCGGTGGGTGAGCGGGGCGTGGGGAGGGAACGGGACCGGGAGGGGGCGCTCGGGGGTGCCGCGGGGGGGAGGGAGGGGCTCGCCTGCTGCCGCTGCGGCGACGGCGCTCTCTCCTCCTCTCCCTCCCTCCGAGCACCCGTGCGCCGCCGCCCGCCCGCGCCTCCTCGACGCCCCGCAGGGCCGAGCGGAGGGCGCGGTGCGGATCGAGGGCCTGCTCCACCCCCTGCTGCTCGAGAGGGCGCTGCCGCGCCTGCCCAACCCGCCGGGCGTCGAGGAGGAGGAGGCCGGGGAGCAGGCGGGGGACCGAGGCCCCGGGGGACGGGCGGCGGGCAGCGGCTCCGCTCCGCCGCCCTCTTTCCCGAGGGGCCTCGCCTTCCGCGTGCCGCAGGGGACCTCCGTCGTCGTCATCACGGGGCCCAACACGGGAGGGAAGACCGCGGGCCTCAAGTTGCTGGGGCTGGCCTCGCTGATGGCCCGCGCGGGCCTGTTCCTCGCCGTCGAGGGAGGCCCGGGCGGGGAGGCGCCGGGCGGGGCGGCGCCGGGCGGCGGGGGAGGCGCCTCCTCCTCCGCATCCTCGTCTGCCTCTTCGGCGACGTCTCCTTCTGCGTCTTCTTCTGCGTCTTCTCCTCGGTCTCCTCCGACGCTCTCCTTCTTCGACTGCGTGCTGGCGGACGTCGGCGACCCGCAGTCCCTGGCCGCGTCGCTGTCGACGTTCTCGGGCCACGTTCGGAGGGCGGCGAGGGCGCTCGAGGCCGTCCGGGGAGGGGGAGGAGACTCGGCGCCTCCCTCCTCGGAAGCTCCCTCTTCGTCGCCTCGTCCTCCTCCTTCCCCCTCCGCCTCGTCCGCCCTCGTGCTCCTGGACGAGCTGGGCGCCGGCACCGACCCATCCGAGGGCGCGGCCCTCGGCGCGGCGCTGCTCGACGCCTTCGCCGAGTCGCGCGGCGCCGCCCTCACGGTTGCGACCGCGCACTTTGCCGAGCTCAAGGGCGACGCCAGGCCGCACGTCGCCGACGCCGCCGTCGAGTTCGACCCCGTGGCGCTGGCGCCCACCTATCGGCTGCTGTGGGGCAGCGGTCCGGGGAACTCGTGCGCGCTCGAGGTGGCGAGGGGACTGGGGTTCGACCTGGACGTTGTCGAGGCGGCCGCGGCATCGCTCGGGAGGGGAGGGGAAGAAGAAGGAGAAGAAGACGAAGAAAGCGAAAGCGGCGTCTCCGCCGCTGCCCCTTTCGCCGCCGCCTCTTCTTCTCCTTCCTCTTCCGCAAAAGGCGCCAGCGGCGTGAGCAGGACCAGGGCAGACGTGCTCGCCGCCGCGGCGGGCCTCGCCGCGACGCTCGCGGCCGACCTCGGCGCCGCGAGGAACGACGCCGCGGCCGCGGCGGGAGAGCGCGCCGCGGCGGAGCGCGAGGCCGAGGCTGCCGCGCTGGCCTCCGCGGCCGCCGCCGCGAAGGAACAGGAGGCCGCCGGGGCGCGGTCGCGCGCCTCGTCCGCCGCCGAGGAAGACGTGTCGTGGGCGCTGGGAGCCTTCGAGCGCGGGGAGCTGAGCGAGGCCGAGGCCGCGGGCGCGTTGGCGGAGGTCGCCGCTTCGGCCCCGAGCCCCGCTGAGGCCGCGGCGAGGCTCGCCAGGGCGAGGAGGGGGGGAGGAGGCGGAGGTGCCGAGGAGGAAGGCGGTTCGCCGTCGCCTCCTTCTCCCTCCGGCGCCTCCTCCCCGGCGGCCGCAGCAGCGGCGACGGCGTGGCTCCCGGCGGTCGGCAAGGAGGTCGCCGTCCTGAAGATGGGGGGAAGGCTCGCCGTCGTCACCAGGGCCCCGCGCTCCCCCGGCTCCTCGCTGGTCGTGAGACTGAGCAAGGGTCTCGACGTCACGCTCAGGACGTTCGAGGTGGCTCCGCCGCCGAGGGGAGGGGCGGGCGCGGCGGGAGGGGAGGGAGGAGCTCCCTCGTCCTCTTCTTCCTCTTCCCCTTCCTCCCCTTCCAACGCCGCGTCCCTGCGCGGCGCCGCGCGCTCGGGCTCCCTCTCCGCCAGCGGCAGCAGGCTCTTCCTGGCCCCGAGGGTGGCACGCAGGTCCCCCGACGCTCCGGCGATCAAGACTCCCGACAACACGGTCGACGTCCGCGGCCTCGACTCGGCCTCGGCGGCGGCCGCGGTGAGGGACGCCGTCGGCTCTGCTGACGACGGCGACGCTCTGTTCGTGGTGCACGGGCTCGGCGCCGGCGTCCTGAAGAAGGCCGTGAGGGCTCAGCTGGCCGAGATGGTCGCCAAGGCCGCGAGGAAGAAGAAGAATTCCATCGGCGGCGGCGTGGCTTCGTACGGCGACGACGAGGAGAGTCAGGGAGGGGTGACGATCATCCGCGTGCGGCGGTGAAAATACGAAAAAGTTTTGGAGTTTCTTTTTCGTTTCCTTTTTTCTATTCTTTCGCGCGTCCCTCCGTGTAATATCGCTTTCTTCCTCATTGATTTTTTTTGCAGACAAGCACATAATTTGATGATTTGTAATCTCGCCCCTCCCTCGTCGCCTTCGGGGGGGCAAGGGACACAGGCTCGTCAGCTGTTCTAACTGGTAGCCAACAAATTTAGAAAGTTCGGGGAACTGAGCTGTTGAAGTTTTCCTGTTCTTTTTGAAGAGACCGCAAAAAGTCTTTCCTTCGCCGCGCGAGTTCGCGCGCTATCAATTTGTGCAAGTTCGATGAGCAATGACGATGTAGAAAAAAAACACATGAAAAGGAAACAAAAAGGCAGGGCAAGGTATCGATAGAGGATAATAGAGTTGAAACAATCCTCGGAAAAATGACGTTGAGAAAAATGTCTGAGTGAAAACAAAAATAGACAAGAGAGAAGAATTCTTAGGTGACCCGTTCAAGAATAGATATACGATCAATCGAGCTCTCTCTCATTTTTCTTTCGAGAAGAAGACGGCGAGGATCCACGTGAGGAGAATTGCTCGATTTGTGCTGCTTTTATTATTGATGAGGAGGCGGCGGTGGCGGCAGCGGCGGCGGCGGCGTTCGCTGCTGCTGCTCCCGGCCTCCTCCTCGTTGATGTTGAAACCTCCGTTGCTGCTGTTGCTGCGTTCGGAATATGTGTTGCTGCTGCACGGAGAATGTCCCTGCGAGAGCTGCGACTGCTGCTGCCTGTGAACAAGAAAAGAGAAAAGAGAAAAGAGAATGGAGAGCGTGAGGGAAGCGCGGAGTTTTGTTTCGAAGAACCCCAAAGGTGAAAACTGAAACTGAAAATCGAAAACGCCAAAAAACCCCACCTGCGCCGCGGCGACCTCCACCGACCCGGGAGGGCCCGTGGCGAACCGCATCGCTGATGAAAGGGAATGCTGGAGCTGCTGCTGCTGCTGCTGCTGGTGATGGTGAACAAAGAAGCCCTGCTGCTGCTGGAGCGGCGCCGCCGGGACCAAGTAAAAAGCCTGCTGATGCTGCTGCGTTGGCGGCGGCGGCGTCGCTCCGGCGCCGCTGCTCATAATCGTTCCCGATGGGAAGACGGCGAGCCTCGTGTGAGATGGGGATGGGGCTATGGCAATCGGGAAGCCTCCAGGAGGAGCTTGAGGCTGCTGCAGCTGCATCTGCTGCTGCCCCGCGAAGTGCTGCTGCTGCTGCTGCATCTGCTGCCCCGGCGACGAAGGGGGAAGCTGGTTTCCCCCTCCTCCTCCTCCTCTTCCGCCTCTCCCTAACGATGAAAACTGCTGCATCACAGCAAGGTAGTGGGCCTGTTGCTGCTGCTGCTGCCGAAAGTGCTCCTGTAGGATGTTGTTTTTTGCGGGGGAGTCGAGAGAGAGAGAGAAGGTTTGAGTCTTTCCCCATCTTCTTTTCGTTCTTTTCTTCTCACCCTCTTGTTTCTTCAAACTCACCTGCTGCTGCTGCTGCTGCTGCTGGAGGTTGTAGAAGCGTTGTTGTCGCTGCTGCTGTTGCTGCTGGTTGTAGAAGCGTTGCTGCTGGTCGTGCTCTTGCTGCGGAGACTGCTGCTGCTGCTGCTGGTAAAACTGCTGCCGCTGCTGTCGCTGCTGTCGCTCGGGGTACAAGGTCCGAAAAAGGTGCGGCGGCATCGGCGGCGGCAGCGTTCCTCCTCCCTGGAAAGCCTCCGAGAACGGCGCCGGAGACGAGGCCGAAGGGCCAGCCTCCGCCGCCGCCGTATGGTCGGCGGAAGAATGCAGAAAGGCGCCGAACCGCTGCCTCCCGTGTCCCGAGCCCGAAGACTCGGAGAGCGACGTGAAGCCCCCTCCTTCTCCTCCGCTCGAGGAAGTGCGAGCGTCTTCGTCGCCGCCGCCGCCGCCGTCGCCCGCGTGCTGCTGCCCGGCGGTGCTCCCGCCGCCGCTGCCCCTGCTTCCTCGCTTCCCGCGATGGCCTCTTGCAGCCGTGAAGCCTCCTTCCGCCGCGTAAAAAGAGGTACCGTAGCCGTTTTGATGCTGCAGCTGCTGCTGCAGAGGGAATAACCGCGAGTGCGACGGAGAGGGAGACGGCGACTCCCCGGAAGAAGAGATGCTCCCGCCTCCTAACCGGCGGGGAAAGGGATTGTAGGAGGAGGAGGAGGGGGAGATGGATGCGGTCCCGACGCTGCGGCGCACGGGGAGGCACTCGACGTACCTACGTTGAAAGAGAATGAAGGAAAGAGAGAGAGAGA
>Ga0114918_10004399_pt1 | contig 12257 bp, 11 predicted proteins | sample LantaG_FD_87015 | JGI IMG/M metagenome (GOLD analysis project Ga0114918, IMG submission 87015) | Deep subsurface microbial communities from Baltic Sea to uncover new lineages of life (NeLLi) - Landsort_02402 metaG | ecosystem: Environmental > Aquatic > Marine > Oceanic > Sediment | place...
AAGACTTTCATGGATGGATGAACTGTCCGATATCTTGTTCTTGTACATCCTGCCTTCAGCTTTCTTCAGTACATCATCTATACTTTCTGACTTTGTCCTCTTTGTCGAGATTCCAAGTGAGATGCTCAAGGGTATATCGGTTGTGCTTTTCTCATCGCACAGCTCTCTAATCCTTCTTACGATATTTTTTGCATCCTCAGCGCTGGTCTTGGGAAGTATGGATATAAACTCGTCTCCTCCCCACCTTGAGATTATATCTTCTCTTCTAAAGCTCTCTTTTAGTATGTCTGCTGTCTTTTGAATAAATATATCCCCCTTGGCATGGCCGTATGCATCATTTGTTACCTTGAGTCCGTTTAGATCTCCCATTACAATTGTTACGGGAAGCTGCCTTTCCGTATCGAGCCTTTTTAGCTCTTCATCAAAAAATGCTCTGTTGTAAAGCCCTGTAAGTCCGTCATGAAAGGATAGGTATTCTATTTTTTCTTCTGCATGTTTTATTTCTGTTATATCTCTGGATATACCCATGGTTCCCATTATTTTTCCGTTCCTATCATACCAGGGTATTTTACTGCTGGAGACCCAGAATTCTTTGCTTGAAGATACTACCATCTCGACCATACCAATAATTGGTTCTTTATTTTTGATAACCTTATTTTCATCTTCAAAACATCTTTTTGCTACTTTTTTTGGATAAAAATCAAAATCCGTCTTTCCAATAAAATTGTCAGGTTTCAACTCTAGGAAATCAGCCATTGCCTTATTTACTATAATAAACCTGCTTTTTGTATCCTTGATATAAACATAATCAGGAATATTATTTATAAGTGTTTGAAACAGATAGTATTGGTCTGCTTGTCTGTTAAGTATATCTCCATTTTCACTTTCAATATGATTATCTTTATCTATACCCCTATTTTCTTTTTTTTGTAGCATTATTTTCCTTTCATAAATGTACTATATTATAGTACATTTATTTCTAATTACTTGTATTAATTAATTTATAGAAGTATTATAAATCATTTTTAACACTTTTCATATGCACTAATTTATACAAGATCTAACTGAACTTGAATCGATGCTTCATATAAAAACCTAAACGAAATCATTTAAATAATTGGTATAAATTTACTAGGTTAAAGATAAAATCTATATTCTTTAAATATAGGGGGTAAAGTTAGAATGTTAGCTATAAGACACGTTTCTGTAATTATTTATTCAAACTAACCTTTGATCTAAATTCCTCAACCTCCCAGTTTTTAATAAAATCAATTTGTTTTTTATTCATAAACCTATAATCTCCGAAGCTTTCTGTGTACACGGCAATTTTTAAGGCATCAAGAAAGAGGAGCATTGTAATACGGGAAGAATCCTCTTTATCACCCAGTGTAAACACACCTGTCATTTTGACAGCTATTACTTTTGGGTAACACTCATTTCTTTCCCTGTACTTTTCTATATTTTGTTCAATTCTTTCTAAATCCTCTATAAATAACATTTCCGTTCCTGTATAAACAATATGGTCAGGGGTGTAGGGAGAATGAACTTTCTGAAATGAAGTGCTATCTTTAACAGCAGCACTTATCTCTATATTATTTTCAAATGTTGTATACAAATCTTTAAAGGCAGGGTATTTTTTTAAACATTCGTGTGCCTTCTCCTTCTCTATATTATTAATCCGGACTGAAGAAAAATCAGGCCTATGTATAATATATGTTACAGCCAATTAGAAATGTCCGGTTTTAAAAAATGATATACTCTTCCTAATCAGACAGGGAGGGTATATGAAAGACCAGGACATAATAATGGCAAACACAAAAGAATTAAAAAGATTACATATAATACAAATGATCTTTGAAAAGAAAATAAGCCAAAAAGAGGCTGTAAGCCTGCTTGATCTGTCCACAAGACAAGTGCGCAGAATTGCAAAAAAAATTAAACTTGAAGGAGGTAAGGCAGTTGTCCATAAACTGAGGGGAAAACCTTCCAATAGAAAAAAGCCCGGCTGCCTAAAAGAAAAGGTACTTAACCTTTACAGGACCAGCTATAGTGATTTCGGTCCCACATTTGCAGTAGAAAAACTATCAGATCTCGACAATATAAAGATAGGTAAAGAAACACTAAGATTATGGCTAATAGAAGCCGGCCTGCGTAAAAAAAGAAGGAAACTAAAACCACACAGGCTATTCAGAGAAAGGAAAAAGAGCTTTGGGGAGATGCTGCAGGTAGATGGCTCAAAGGCATGCCTGGTTTGAAAACAGAGGACCAAAGGCAAGCTTTATGGGTTACATAGACGATGCCACAAACACGGTATTTGGAAGATTCTATACACATGAAGGAACAATACCGGCTATGGATAGTTTCAGCCGCTACATAGCCAAATACGGCCTCCCTGTAAGCGTATACATTGACAAGTATACAACATACCGTTCAACAGCCAAGCCTTCGATTGATGAAGAACTGAGTGGAATAATTCCCAAGTCACAGTTTCAAAGGGCCCTACAAGAGTTAGGGGTAAATATAATATATGCCAACTCTCCCCAGGCAAAAGGTAGAATTGAGCGCCTCTTTGCAACACTACAGGATAGGTTGATAAAAGAGCTTAGACTTGCAGGAATTGACAATATAGGTGATGCAAATACCTTCTTAGAAGAATATCTGCCCATACATAACAGAAAGTTCTCTTTTCCCAGTTTAAGCGGTATAGATATGCATAGGAAGCCTGACAAAAACATTAAAAGCATATTATGCATTAAAGACAGAAGAGTTATTAAAAATGACAACACCATTTCATATTACGGGGCTCTCTACCAGATATTTGATAAGACACTGGCTAAAAAAGTTGATATAGAAAAACACCTGGATGGAAATATTTATATAAAATATAATGGTAAAAACTTAAGATATTGTAAAATAGAATCCAGACCCAAACCAAAAGAAGTAAAAAATAAACCTAAAGAAAGAATTTATATCAAACCCAAACCTTACCACCCTTGGAGAGGTAAGATGAGAGGTAGAGGAGTGTTAGCAACTAAGATATAAAAGAGGACATTTCTAAATGGCTAATTATAGGACATTTCTAATTGGCTGTAACATAATCAATTTTATTTATTGACATATTAATAGTATTGGTGTAATGTTATCGCGTACAATTGTAAACGTTAACATTCAAAATGTATATTCTAAAAAAATAATAAACCAACAAAAAGAAATAATATGAATCATTCAATATTTTCTGATAAAGATTTACCAAAAGTAGGCATCAGACCGACAATAGACGGCAGGCGTGGTGGAATAAGAGAATCACTTGAAAATCAGACAAAGAACTTAGCCAAAAAGACATCAGAGTTAATATCGAAAAAATTAAAATATCCAAATGGTAAATCTATTGAATGTATTGTAGCTGATACTACAATTGAAGGATTTGCAGAGGTGACAAAAACTGACGAAAAGTTCAAAAAAGAAGGAGTAGAAGTTACTCTTACAGTTACTCCCTGCTGGTGCTATAGTTCTGAAACCATGGACATGGACCCACACAGGCAAAAAGCTATTTATGGATTTAACGGAACTGAACGACCTGGAGCAGTTTATCTTGCAGCAGTTCTGGCTACTCACAACCAAAAGGGTCTACCTGCTTTTAGTATAATAAATATATTAATATAATAGAAATTTTTTTATAATATGAAAACCAATACATTTGTAATCGGTAACATTCGAATCTGTGTGAAAAATTAATACTACGTCATAAGCTATCAAAATAGGCTAACAAGAAATTAGATACAGTGCATGGACTTGGTTAGGTACAAAAACAATTGAGATGAAGATTTTAGGGTTTGTAATAATTTCAGAACGCATTATTAAAAAATAAATATAAATTTATTTAATTTATCATTGTATAAATTTGTAAAGAGGTGTATGTAAAAAATTTATTTTAAAATGAGCAAACCACTAAATAATAAATAAAAAATAAGTTTTAGCGGAGAAGATATAGAAGATATAAAGGAACGATAATGAAACATATACTTACAAGACAGGTTCACCTTGATTTCCACACTTCTGAATACATCCCAGATGTGGGCAAGCATTTTGATAGAAAAGATTTCCAGAATGCCCTTATGACAGGTCATGTCAACTCAATTACGGTATTTGCCAAATGTCATCATGGTTGGTGTTACTATCCAACAATTCATGGGAAAATGCATCCAAACCTCAAATTCGATCTCACGGGAGCTATGATTGAAGCAGCGCACAAAATCGGTGTAAAAGCGCCTGTGTATATAACCGTGGGTTGGTCCGCAAATGATGCAAAAAATCATCCTGAATGGCTGGTAAGAGATAAAAATGGAATACCTCAAGGTTATAACTTTGATTTACATGCTAAGGATGAAGACCCCAAACCATTTGTCTCCTGGCAACTGTTATGCCCAATTGGTACTTATGCCAATCATGTCTACACACTAACGGAGGAGATTTGCAACAGATATAATGGGGTTGATGGGTTTTTTTACGACATTGTATTTTGTAATCAAGAATGTTATTGCAAATCTTGCTTGGAGGGAATGATCAAAGCAGGCCTGGATCCGGAAAATGCAGAAGATGCAAAGAAGTACAACATAAAAAAACGGACCGAATTTATGAAAGCATGCACCCAGATTGCAAAAGATGCAAATCCGCATGCGACATTATTTTTTAATGGCGGTGCAAACCTGTATGAAAAACAATGGCATAACTACCATACACATTTTGAGATTGAAGACCTGCCCACTACATGGGGTGGTTATGACAAAATGCCTCTTCGCACAAAGTTTTTCCACGCCACGGGGAAAGATTATCTTTGCATGACAGGGAAGTTTCATACCAGTTGGGGCGAATTCGGAGGGTATAAGACGGCAGCTTCATTGCGATATGAGTGCGCGGCAATGCTGGCTTTTGGTGCAAAATGCAGTGTGGGAGACCAAATGCATCCAAGTGGAGCGATGGATATTGAAACATATCATCTTATAGGAGAGGCATACAAATATGTCAAAGATATTGAGCAGTATTGCATAGATACAGAAGAAACTTCACGGCTGGGTATATGGCTTTCAGGGGATGAAAAGTCGGATGAAGGGCTTGTAAAGATTCTTCTTGAGAAACAGATGGATTTTATAGTGGTTTACCAGAATGATGACTTAAGACAATGCGATGCCATTATTTTGCCTGATTGTGTGACTCTTAATACAGAAACTGCAAGGAAAATCAATGATTTTATAAAAAATGGAGGGGGGCTGCTTTTTTCTGGTGAAAGCGGATTAGAGATGGGTAAAAACCGATTTCTCATTGAAGCCGGTATAAAGTATCTGAGTGGTCCAAGCTTTGATAATGATTATGCAGTCATTGGAAGGGATTTAAATTCAGGTATAGTTAAAAGCCCTGTCCTTTTTTATGAAGCTGGGCAAATTGTTGATGCTGGCAATACCAAAATTCTGGCTCAAGTAAAGGAGCCATACTTTAACCGTACTTATGGTCATTATTGTTCTCATAGGAATACACCATATCGTATTGAAAGTGCATCACACCCTGCAGCGGTACAGAATGGAAAAGTGATTTATCTTGCACACAAGGTATGCAAGCTCTATTACGAATACGGAGCACAATTTCACCGCGACTATTTCTATAATGCATTAGAGCGGATTTATAAAGAGCCGATTTTAAATATTGAAATGTCCAGTGCTGCCAGAGTTAGGCTTGCAAGACAACCGAAAGAGAAACGTTATATTCTTCATCTTCTATACTCCTCTCCATTACAGCGGGGAAATGCAATAGTTATAGAAGACATGCCAAAAATACTAAATGTAAATGTTTCCATCAGAATGGACGAGATGGTATCAAAAGTAACATTATATCCTAATACCGAATTGGCATTTGAGATTGATAACAAGTATGTTAAGTTTATTGTTCCGGAGGTACAGTGCCATGCTATTGTAATACTGGATTATCATAGAAAACAGTAATATATTATGTATGATACGTAGTTCTAATAGTAGTTAAACAGATGGATTTTATAATTGTTCTAAAGTTATTGATTACTAAATTAACACGATAGGAGGTGATATTTATGGGAAAAAGCGGTTTGCCTGAGATAGAACCTGCTCATCTGCCCTATACAAGCAAACCAGAAAGATTGTAATTATTATTAAAAAGCAAAAGAAGAAAAGAAGGAGAGTAAGATGAAAAAGACATTATTATGGATAGTAGTATTGCTATTAAGTATAGCAATGGTCGCAGTATTTTCTTTAGCTGGCTGTAAAGCAGAAGAAGCTGCAGCTGAAGAAGAAGTAGCAGCTGAAGAGGAAGTAGCAGCTGAAGAGGAAGTAGCACCTGCAGAAGAAGTAGCAGCAAAAGAACCCGTAACACTCACAATTATGGCCAACCAGGATTGGGTAGCAAAACCCTATATGAAGAAAGCTTGGGAAAACTATGAAAAAGCTACAGGTAATAAACTGGAATTAGTAGTTGTACCCATCGATTCTGGTGAACAATTCATGATGACAAAATTTACAACTGGTGACATACCTGATATTTTCATGCATTTTGGCGGCTATGGATTGACGCCATACAATCCTGAAAAGAACTTTGTTGATTTTTCAGATGCAGAATGGGTAGATGATATCAAGTCATATGTGAAGGACCAAACAATGTTTAATGGAAAAGTATATGGTCTTCCGCTCTGGGAAGCATCTATTTCCGGCATGCTTTACAATAAGGAAATATTTGCAGAGCTTGATATAGCAGTGCCAACAACACAGGCAGAGTTTGAAGCAGCTTGTGAAACCATTAAAAATGCAGGTATAACACCAATCTATCTGGCGTTCAAAGACGTATGGCCTTTGTTATATCAGTTTGCTGTTGACACGATGGTGGTAAACAAAGATACACTGGACAAACTTAATAGTAACCAGATAAAATATGCTGATATTCCTGAATTTACCGACATGATTGAATGGTATAAAAAAATGGCGGACAATGGCTATCTAGGAGATAAGTTCACTACCAATACTTGGGATGGTTGCCCCCAAGCATTGGGCGAGGGTGGATATGCGATGATGTATGTGTGGGATGCATGGGTATCATCTGATCTTGAACCCAAGTACCCCGGAATATCTGATAAATTTGGATTGTGTCCTGCATTCCTGGGGACTCCCGAGCAGGGAACCTATGAAGGCCCCAACGTATGCCTCACGTTTGTAAATAAAAACAGCGAAAAAGTTGATGAAGCAATCGAGTTTGTAAACTTCCTGGCAAAACCAGAAAACATCAACTTAGCTTTTGAAGGTTACGCTACGGCTCCCGTGTTTGAGAGCGAGACATCAAATATTCCTACCGAGCAATTTATCGAATCAAAAGAAAGCATTGATAAGGTTGGAAACTCATCAATAGCATGGCCGTGTATCATTGGGTTTACACAGGTCGAAGCTGCCAAATATATACAAGACCTGATGATTGGCAACAAGACCGTAGAACAGTGTATTGAAGCGATGGATCAGGATAGAATCGAGAATGCCAGGGCGCAGCAGGTTCCTGGATTCTAGAGAGTAGTATAGTGTAATGACACTATAACGATAATAACGAAAAGACCTGAAAAGAACTCTGTACATCCATACAGAGTTCTTTTCGGAGAAAAACGAAAATATTGATTAGGTTGATTATGCTATGAATGCAAGAAAAATATATCCCAATTACATGATGATTATTCCCATTGCTGTGTTTATTATTTTTATGATGGTACCATCAACTTTGGGTTATATATATGCATTTACTGATTGGAATCCCTATGTAGAGAAGATCAGTTTTGTTGGCTTAGCAAATTTTTTTGAAATATTTGAAAACAAGACATTATCTATCGCCTTTATAAATACAATTATCTTAACACTGGCAAAAACGGTTATTGCTAATGTATTGGGTATAGCAATTGGGGTGATATTAAATAGAAAAATCAGAACGGTTAATGCTCTTAGAACAATTTATTTTTTTCCAGTGATTTTATCAGCCTTGGTAGTCGGACTTATTTTTGCAGCATTATTCGATGCGAACAATGGGTTGATCAATAAAATACTGGAAAGTTTAGCATTGAGTAACTGGACGCAGCCGTGGTTAGGACAAAGAGGGCCCGCACTATTCGTTATTGGTCTGGCAGAAATATGGCGTTCACTAGGTTATGCAGTAGTAATAACTCTGGCCGCATTACAATCAATTCCACCTGCTTATATAGAGGCGTCCAGGATAGATGGAGCAACAGAATGGGATATATTTAAACGGATAAATCTTCCACTGATTATGCCTGCTATTAATATAAATATTATTTTCAGCCTGATATATGGCCTTAAAATGTTTGATCTCGTGCTTATTCTTACAAGTGGTGGTCCGGGTCATGATACCGAAACATTAGGCACACTGATTTTAAGCGAAATGTCAAGAGGCAGGTGGGCACAATCGGTGGCAATAAATATGTTATTTACGATATTGCTTGTTATTGTTGGGGGAGTATACTTGAAAATAAGTAATAGATTGGAGGTAGATCGTTGAAAAAGAAAATGAATATTCTAAATATATGGTTAATAATATTATTTTGGCTAATAGGTCTAACAGTAGTCTATCCTATCGTTATGGTATTGGTTACATCGTTTAAATCGTATGGCGAAGCTAATTTTTTGAGTATAAATTTACCAAAAGGGTTTTTATTTGAAAACTATGTACAGGTATTTAATGAAGGTAAAATATTGAGGTCATCCCTTAACAGTTTGGTAATAACCGTTTCAGCAGTGGCACTCATAGTAATTTTATCTTCAATGCTTGGCTTTATTCTTGCACGAAATCGTAATAAGATAAATAAGGTTATATTTTTTCTTATGATGATGGGGATATGTGCTCCTTTTGCAGCTCTTCCCACGATTAAATTATTACAGGTACTACAAATTTATGGGAGCAGAATTTCTTTAGTTTTTGTATATTCAGCGATGTTTATGCCCTTTTCAACAATGTTAATTACAAGATATATTGCAACATTGCCTAAAGAATTGGATGAAGCTGCAGTTATTGATGGTTGTACAGGTTTTTCTTTGTTTTTTAGAATTATTTTTCCTTTGTTGAGGCCTATCACTATTACAGTAGGTATTTTAAACTTCATGTGGGTTTGGAACGACTTTCAATTACCATTGTATCTACTCAATTCCCCTTCACAGTATACTTTACCATTATCAGTTTACAATTTCTTTGGACAATACAACAGAAGTTGGAACTTAGTGTGTGCGGATATGGTTTTGGTATCATTACCTGTAGTAATTATATATTTACTTGCGCAAAAATATATCATAAGTGGTATGATTGCTGGAGCAGTCAAGGAGTGATCGCATTAAGTAATGCAGCCTTGAGTATAACAAACCGGCAAAAGAGTGGTTAGAAGCTCTTCCTGTAGGCAGTGGTAGAATAGGGGCAATGGTATTTTTAGACCATTATTACGACAGAGTAGATCTCAATGAGGAGACTCTTTGGTCAGGTTTTCCGAAAGATACTAACAACTATAATACGTATATAATATTAGGGCTTCACGAAATTAAAAATTCGGAAGAAAGTTTCCCTTCGATTAAGCAAGGATATGAATATAAAAAGTTATTCAGATTGACAAGAGTTGCAGCAACAATATCTAAAATATTAGAGATACCAGCTCCTGCTGACTCTGAGGGGTCTGCGCTAAATTCTATTATTAGAAATGATTGAAGCGAATAACTGGCAAAGAAGAGTATTGAAATGGTAAAAATGTCCAGTATCGAAAGGGTAGTGGCGGCATTGAATAATCAAGAAGGAGACAGAGTTCCCATGGATTTTGGTACGACACCTGAACTCCTGGATAAGTTATATAGTCACTATAAAGTGAACAACCTTGAGGAAATACTTAAGATATTTCATATAGATTTTAGAAAAGTGATCTGTTGCTGCTATTTCTCTCAAGATAATCCTTTAAAAAAAATTGATGAAGATACATGTATAGATCACTGGGGAGTTACCAGAAGAAGTGACGGCAACATTAATAGCCATTCTTTAGAAAATACAGAAACTGTTGAAGACATAGAGGCTCATCCTGATTAGCCCACTACAAAAATTATAGATTTATACAGTATGATATCCCAGATGGAGGAACACAGCAGCAGAGGATATGCTGGTTTTGGAGGAATGTGGGCCCCTTTTGACCATATTTGCCACTGGATGCTGGGTATGGAAAAAGCGATGATCATGATGGTTGAAAATCCAGACCTTTATAAATATCTCCTTGATAAAATTGTAGGATTTTACCTGGAGGCAAACTTTGTCTGCATGGAGGAATATGTACGCAGACCAACACTTCCCTGTGCCAGCCTGGAAGAGGTAAGAGAAAAGGTTTTGGATATTATTAACAATATTGCCAGGGGCGGAGGATACATACTGTCACCTTCCCAGGATTTTATGCCGGGTACACCTATAAGGAACATAGAAGCTATGTATGAAGTTGGATATAAAGCTGGAAAATTTAATAAGTAATACCTTGATATTATAAGAAGAGGATAAAAAAATGGCCAAACAAAAGATTTTACGTTTCAGACAGGTACATATGGATTTTCATACAAGTCCATACATAGAGGGTGTTGGCGTAGATTTTGATGCTGAGGAATTTGCGAAAACTCTTTATGAGGCAAGCGTGGAATCCGTTACCTGTTTTGGCAGGTGCCACCATGGGATGATTTATTATGATTCTAAGAAGAACCCGGAAAGAGTACACCCTAATCTTGTAAACAAAAACCTCCTAAAAGACCAGATAGAAGCGTGCCATAGAAGAAATATCAGAGTACCTATATATATAACCGTACAGTGGGATTATTATACCGCACACGAGCATCCTGAATGGCTTTCTGTTAATGAAGAAGGTAACATTAACCATAGTCCCAACGAGAAGGAAGAAATTGGACCATATAAACCAGGTTTTTATGAAATATTATGTGTAAACTCTCCATATAGAGATTTTTTAAAGGTGCATGTTAAAGAAGTTCTTGAAACACTTAGCCCTGTTGATGGATTGTTCTTTGATATAGTATTTTCTGTAGACTGCTCATGTAAATACTGTATGGAAGGAATGCTTAAAATGGGATTAAAACCTCATATTAAAAAAGACAGGCTGGTATACGCTGGACAGATGATAAATAATTTTAAGCAGGATATGACAAGTTTTGTGCGAAAGTATAATAAAGAATGCAGTATATTTTATAATGAAGGTCATGTAGGTACTGCCCATAGACCAGTAATTGATGCTTACACACACTTTGAGATAGAGTCTCTACCAAGCGATTTATGGGGATATTTAAATTTCCCGGTGAGTATGAGGTATGTCAGAAATCTAGGAAAAGATTGTTTGGGTATGACAGGGAGGTTCCACACTGGTTGGGGGGATTTTCATTCCTTTAAAAACAAGGCCGCTCTGGAGTTTGAATGCTTTAATATGCTGGCTCTTGGAGCAAAATGTAGTATTGGAGATCAGCTTCAACCAAATGGTAAGCTGTCCAAACCAGTATATGAACTGATAGGCTCAGTTTATTCTGTTGTGAAAAAGAAAGAACCATGGTGTACTGGAGCAAAAGCTCTAACTGAGGTAGGGGTATTTACACCTGAAGAGTTCCGCGGGGCTAGTGTTGGTGATATACCAAATGCAATACAAGGAGTAACCAGAATGCTGCAGGAGAGTGCAATACAATTTGACATTATTGACTCAAAAAGTGACTTTACGATATATAAAATGCTGATACTGCCTGACAATATTCCAGTATCCGAGAAGTTTTCCAGTAAACTGAAAAGCTATATTGATAAGGGTGGTTCTATTATAGCCTCTTTTGAATCAGGACTTAATGAAGAGAAAAGTAGGTTTAATATAAAAGAATTTGGTGTTAAATTAAGGGAAAAATTCACATCTGACATTAATGGAAATCCAGTAAAAGGAATAATGTTTCCTAAAAACAATTATGCAGACTATATACTCCCAAAAGCTGAAATTGGAAAGGAGCTTCCTAAAACAGAGCATGTAATGTATATAAAGGGATTGGAAGTCGAAGCTCTAAAGGAAAGTAAGGTATTGGCTGATACAATACTAGCATATTTCAACCGTACCTATGAGCACTTCTGCTCTCATCGGCAAACGCCTTCATCAGGCAGAGTTGGATGTCCAAGTATTGTAAAAACTGGTAATGTAATATATT
>Ga0114918_10004400_pt1 | contig 12257 bp, 8 predicted proteins | sample LantaG_FD_87015 | JGI IMG/M metagenome (GOLD analysis project Ga0114918, IMG submission 87015) | Deep subsurface microbial communities from Baltic Sea to uncover new lineages of life (NeLLi) - Landsort_02402 metaG | ecosystem: Environmental > Aquatic > Marine > Oceanic > Sediment | place: Baltic...
ATCTTACCACTCCGGTATTGGTGATCCGCTTGGCCAGCTTATTATAAAAGAATTACCAGCAGGATACGCCGAGACCCGTTCGACATGATCATCCACAAACACCGCATTGGCGTAACCCAGATTCAGGTCATGACTCGGTGCATCATGGAATGTAGCCAATTGGTCGTCTCCGGTGCCAGGTGTAGTACGAAAATTGTTGTCATTGATTGGGACACTCTGCAGTTCCGGGACACGCCACGAATTCTCCTCAGTGAAGAAAAATACGCGAGAAGGATTCTTGACCTGGGATTCATTCCTGATTCTTTCTATATTAGTGCGATATTGTTGGGGCACCGACCCCCATGCATCTCCATTGAGGTAGGAATTCATAGTGTAACCATATTGAGGTTCGACTGGTATAGTCTTGCCGTCACAATTACCGCAGCCCATCATTCTGGCTGAGACGTCGAAGTCGGGACACAGGTGAATCTCTTGATTCCTCAGATAAGGCCAGAATCCGCCGGCAAGATCCGGATTCAGGTTGAGATTCTTGGTGGCATCGTGCCATCGGCACCCTCGACCCTCATCTATGTAGAGCCAACTGAACGAATAAGGGAAATTGCCGTCCCAATCGCCTAAGTACATATTCGACGCCAAGCCGTATTGTTTCAGATTGTTTCTACAAATGATAGCTCTTGCCTGCTTTTTAACCCGCTGCAGTGCCGGCATTAATATTGCCATTAATATCGCTATTATGGCTATCACTACCAGAAGCTCAATTAACGTAAAGCCTCTTTTATTTTTATTCATAGCAACACCCTTTCGCTATATTATCGTTAAGTATTTTCATAACCATGTTTTATAGGTCCGGTAAAATCTTACTTTCTTTTTTGCACTCTTGCAAAGAGTATTTTACAATCTTTTACAATACCTAATCCAGTTATAAGATGCGCTAAAACGAACTCCTGTTCTGTTGATTATACTACCTTTATCTATGTACGATACATCGTTCTGGCGTCAATTATTGTTTCATAAAATTTTTATTTCAGCTAACCAACCAGCTCATAATTAATATTTACAACTGTCGTAGAACAAATTTCCTTCCTAATTCCTGTTGTGAACTGACTAATACTTCATTATAACAGATTATCAACTCCTAATCAATGTATTTTTGATATTAACAAAGCATTTTTCTACGTTTCATCAACTTATTATAGGGTTTACGGCAACTGCTAACGATAGCATCAGAAAATCTCCAAAGGCTTATACAGACTCCTTTTATGCCGCTGGCATGAAAGATCGCGCAAAAAATTGGAGTCGTTCCTCCTCCGGGACGACTCCAAAGATAACAGAGTGCAACTTTCGGAACCCGTAAACCATTTTTAGGTTCAAAAAAATCGGGCGGACACATCCTCCTCCGAAACACGTTTAGGCCGTCCGCCCAATATTGCTGCCTCAGAAAAGACAAAATAGAATAATGTGCAAACAATATGCCAATAAAAGTGCTTTATGATGAAAAATATCCATAAACCCCGCCTAACTTCCTACACGAAAGATATTTACGCTTATATCTACCACTTCTGCCATAATAATAGAAAAGTTTTGCATTTTAAAATTGTGTTGAATTTTAGAAACGCTCAATATGCCCAAATGGCCCAAATATACATATTACTTTGTGGGCTACAGACTAATAGGAAAGAAATTACTGTTGTGTTGATATTTATCAACGCCGCGGGGAATAATATGAACAAAAAAGTATATTACTGACCATAGGTACACAAGTTGCTTTCGCTATTTCTTACTACGCTTTGTAGAAGAAACACGGTCTGTCCAGCGGCAGACCCAGTTATCGAAGAGTTTTTTTGTGCCGGTTCGTTGCTGGTCAATCCGAAAAATTGTGCTTTTTCGCCAGGTTGCAATCTCACCGGCTATTTTATTAGCTCTTTGCTGCGGTAATTCAATCCTTTTTAGTTCTTTCGGGTCGACGCTTAGATTGTAGATGCAGGTCGTTTTGTTCGTCGGATTATATATAAACTTGCGATCACCTTCGATAAAACCAGCAGGCCCCTCCTGCATCCAGCCGGAGAAGTACACTTTACGATACTCCGCTTCTGACTTGAGCACATCCACGCCGTCAAAGCCGACAGATCCCGTTTCGAAGCCCAAAAGGCCCAGCAACGTTGGTGTTAAATCAATAGAACTGACAGGTTCCGTCATCCTGACGCCGTTTTCGACCAAAAACGGGGCCCGCAAACAAAACGGGATGCGTAAAGCCTCATCGAAAGCTATCCGTTCGTGTCCAAGCAGACCGTGCTCGCCGAACGCTTCGCCATGGTCACCTATAACACAAAATATCGTATTATCCGTGATTCCAAGATTGCAAAGCTCCACATCCAGCGCAGCTAAAAATTTGTCGGTATAAGATATTGTCTGTCGATAGCGTTCCAGCGGCTCCTTGGCCGGCGTACCAAACCACTCCGGAATTTCATACGGATCGTGTGTAACAGAGCATAGAACCGTCATAAGGAACGGCTGCTCTTTTGACTTTATCCATTCGGTAATTGGCTTTAACATTGAGAACTCATCGCAGGCAAGATAGCCAAGAAAGCTGTTTGGATCATCCGAATCTTCCCTGGCCCAAAAATCGTCGTAGCCGAGGTTATACACAAGCCCGGGCCGCGATTCAAAGCTGCCCATCGCCGACTGGAAAAAGGCAGTTCTATAGCCAAGCTGACCCCCGAGAATCGTAGCTATGCTGGCATAGGGGCTGGCAGCCGGAACCGCCTCAGCTATATCCTGGGAAGCAGATGCAAATCGGCCGGTCAAAAGTGCGAATAACGCCTTTGTAGTATGCGTCAGAGTTGAGCGGGCGTTGGAGAACTCAATGCCTTGTTCGGCCAATGCCGCAAGATAAGGCGTTAGATTACTCTGCTCGTTCGCAAGCGATGTGTACTGGTATTGGACGCCTTCGAGGATAACCAGCACGATATTGTGCTTTACGTGTTGTGTTTTCAACTTTATCTTCAAAAGATCGAAAGTTGGTATCTTTCGTTTCGGGTCGGGCGGCCTTCTATAGTCCGATATAACCAGGCTCATTACGGCTCTTAAATGAGAATTATAACGAAGCCCCACCGAGCCGATCTGTGACGAGCCGCGCCGGGCAATCACAGGGCGAGCGATAACTGCCGTTACAACAATGGTAAGGCAAAAAATAATTCTGGCGATAAATCTCTTGCGATCGTAAACAGGCAACTTTGGCCTGGCCAAAACGAAAAAGAAAAAGGTAAGGGCAACAGCACTGGGCGCAAGCAGAATAACCGCGGTCGCCGGCATCTCGGCAAGATTAACACCTATAATGCAGAGAGTATTAATCGGTGCACGAACAAGAGGTAAGAGGACCCTCGGCAGGATCTGCGTTCCCGTCCTGATCAGCCAACCGGCATTCATCACCGACCATGTGCACACAACAGCGGCAATAATCGTAGCCGACCGGACAACAGCTTTCCTGGGCCAGCGGTAACAAACCAGTGACAAGATGACTTCTATTGCTATCAGTACGGAAAGATCGGCCATTATCCAACCCGGATATTCGTCGAGCAGGTCATAACGCCACGAGTGGAATAACTTAACCATCAGGGAGCAGAATAGCGCCGCCAACATTATTACGCTATAAGCGCGTGGGGCAAGAAAATCCTGCAGGCGGAAAAACACCGCCCCCCCATACTTATTAATGTATTGTAAATTCTGGGAAACCATAAATCGTTAAAATACTAAAAGTTAAAACAAATAGCAAGATGGTTTTACGCTTATCTCTTGTGATCGAAGGAATAGTAATAACGCAAAGTCCAATGTTAATTTACAGGTCGGTGACGGATATATGAAGAATAGTTATTAATAAATTAAAATTAGTATTAGTAGTCATATAGCAGGTGAAGTTGTGTGATTCCGCCGGGTGGTGAATCCTAAGCGTCTATACGGCAGGAAATTAAAGCGGTAAAAAGAGGATTTATTCCTGTGTAAAACCTGTTGTGTTTTATGCGGAGTATTTGAGAGAATTTACGTAAGCTATTGTTGAGAAATATGAAATTGTCGTTCTTAACAACATTTAGAACCATATTTAACAGCTTATCCACATTGATGTGATAGGTTTGCGATTGGAGTATAAGAATGTGTGGAGATACGCGACGGCCAGAAATTTGACCTTAGCCACTTGAAGATTTTGCATAAGAAGCTATAATAGAGGTTTTGTACCAAGAGATAACAAGGTTGTATTATTGTCGATCCACCAAAAATGCAGGAGATTGAAAATCTATGGACGCAGGGACAAGCATGATAAAGAATAAAAAAGCAGATGCAGAACTTTTCGCCGGCTTCGATGTCGGAAGTAGTTTCGTACACTACGCGGTTCTTGATAGAGATGGAGCGGTCATATACTCACCGAGGCCGATAATGCACTTAGCCAATCCTATCGGAGCTGTCAGGGAAGCGTGGCGAGATGTAAAGGAGAAAGTTGGTAAAGGTAAAATCAGGAACGCATCGTTTACGGGAAGTGGAGCGGAATCTTTCCCGAATGTCATGCCGGGCGTTACTTATGTGTTCGACAGCGTTGCGATTCCGAAAGGTGCCGCAGCGGTATGTCCGAAGACAAAATACATTTTCCACATGGGAGCGAAAGATTCTTACTTCTTTAACCTGAGCAAAATAAACGGCAAGGAGGTCATTCAGGAATGGCGAACCGGCACAAAGTGCGGAGGCGGCTCAGGCACACTTATCGAAAAGCAATGCCGGAGACTGTTCGAAGGCCTTATACCCAACCCTGAATTGGAAAATGCCTCCTCGGTGAGCGATCAGGAAGAGAAAGAAATCATCAGGATAAGAAACAGGGCGAAACTGCAGGCAAGGCTCGAGGAAATGTTCTATAGAGCAGAGCAGGAAGCAGAGAAGTCAACTGAGCCAAGCGAGTTTCTGGCGAGGTGCGGCGTTGTTATTCAGTCCGACCTGATTCACAAACAGAATGAAGGAGCGAAAAGAGAGGATAATTTATCAGGCCTTTTCAGAACGATTGCAAGGAACTTCAAAATTGATGTTCTGGGCTCCAGGCAGTTCGAGGCTCCTGAGGATTTCGACGGCGCCATAGCGACGGGCGGCGTTATGGCAAACGACCTTATCAGGAAAAACCTCGAGGAGTTCCTTGAGATCCCCATAAGCAGGCCGGAGAATTACCACAACATCGCCGCGATCGGGGCGGCGATAAAAGGAATCGAGGAGGGCAGCAGCTTTGTTTTTAATCTTGAGCAACTCGAAAAAATTGCTGCGTACAGCAGGGAAAAAAGAAAATACGCACCCGCTCTGTCAAAATCACTTGAGAAGGTTAACGAAAAAAGCATGGAACTTGCCGGAGGAATAAAGCAGGGAACCGAGGTAGTCCTGGGAATAGACGGCGGCAGCACCACAACCAAGGGGGCACTGGTCGAGATAAAAACCGGAAAGCTGCTGGACAAACTTTATATCAAAACCCACGGTAATCCCGAGGAGTCGCTGAAGCAGGTTATAAAATATCTGAGCAGGCACAAGGATAAGGTTATTGTCAAAGGGGTAGGAGCTACCGGCTCGGCGAGAAAACTCTACGAAAAAATTCTTGTAAGCCAGGAAAAAGTCAGGGCTTTGCAGAAAGAAGGTATTGAAGCTACGGACAGAATAACCGACGAGATAACATGTCACGCTCTCGGCGTCAAGCATTACGATTCCGGTGTCGACACTATCTTCGAGGTAGGCGGCCAGGATATGAAGTTTACAAGCTTTGCCGCCGATGGAACGGTCAAGGAAGCGAAGATGAATTATAGCTGCCAGGCCGGTTCCGGGCAGACCCTCGAAAACATGGCGGACATCGTAAACCTCAACGTGGAGAATACCCTGCAGGAGGCAGCATTGAAGGCCGAGAGGGTTCCGATAATCGACTCTACGTGCGGCGTTTTTATGGAGATGGATGAAAACAGATTAATCGCAGAAGGATTCTGCAAGGAAGAGATTGCAGCGGCGATATTAAGGGGAACGGCGGCCAGCTATTACTTTAAATTCGTCGGCGGCTCCGGACACGCCGGCAAGAAATGTTCCGCGCAGGGCGGACCGCCTCTTGGAAAGGCTTTTCTTGCCGCTCTGGCACAGGTCACGGAAAAACAAATTGAGGCTTACCCCCACAGGGAGATGTTCGGCGCGTGGGGACAGGCACTGGATATCATTCAAAATATCAAACAGTTGGAAGAGCAGGGCAAAAGCTACGGTTCGGCGTTCAGAGGATGGGGCCTCGTGGATATGCCTTTTGAGAAGCGTAAAATCTCCTGCAAAGAGCTGTTCAAGGAAAAATCGTGCGGAATGAGAGACTGCCAGCTCGAAGTCTTTTCCATCGAATCCGATGAGATAATTACCGGCGGTTTCTGCCCCAGAGGGAACTCCGAGACGGCCAGAAAGCCGAAAACAAACTATGTCGAAAGATACCATAAGATATATGAGAAAAATTTCAAAAAACAGGGTTGCCTGCTGAGCGAACTTTCTTCCATCAGGGCAAATGACGGAAGCGCGAAAACGGTGGGCATAAAGAGGAGCACGGCTACACTTGGAGAAAAGGGAATATGGAGTGCCGCCCTGTTCAACAAGCTCGGTTTATATCCGGTCGTATCGCCGAGAACCGATAAGGAAATAGCGAAATTGGGAGTCGACAACTCGAGAACCGAGTTCTGCATCGCGAGGAAGCTCGCTACAGGACACGCTGCGGTATTAAACGCAGATCCGAATATCGAATACTTGTTTAATCCGAGTTTCATTGAGCAGAGGATGGACCGTCCTCCTGATTTGAAGTACTGCATCTACACCGAATCGGAGGGTTACATCTTAAACGATGTCCTTTCTCTCGATAAGAACAAGCAGATCAATCCCATCCTGCACTTCGGGGACCAGGGGCTTCTCGTCCGCGAGCTGAAGAATGAGTTTGACAGGTTGGGGTTCGGCTTCACCGATAGGCAGATAAAAGACGCCATCGGGTACGCATACGAGGCGGAGAACGAATTCAAAAATGATCTTTCCGCCGAGGGCGATAAGTTTCTAAAGAAGATCGAGACGGATAACGAAAAGGCCTACGTCGGCATAGGCAGAGATTATGTACTGCTCGATCCCGAGGCAAGCTCGAACTCCGGGAGTATGTTCTCGCAGATAAGGGGCTTGCACTACATACCACAGTTATTCCTGGAGCACAAATTCGCCGATATCCCGCTCGACGATGTGGTCGAGAATGAGTTCTGGGTACAGAGCGTGAAAATACTCAAAGCTAATCTGTATGTGGCGAACCATCCCAATTTATTCGCTATAAGGATGATGAATTTCGCTTGCGGGCCGGATAGTCTGAAAATCTATCAGGAAGAAAAAATTCAGCAGGCGGCGAATAAACCCGTCCTTGTTCTGCTCACGGATGCCCAAACCAACAACGCTCCGTTTATCACCAGAACCGAAGCGCACGAGAGAGTCGTAAATCAATGCAAGCAAAGAAAAATAGACGCCAAAAAGCTCAAAAGGCGCTCTTATGACGGCTCCGAAGAAAGGGCCTGGCTGATTCCTTATATGGGCAATGCCAGTTACATCGGTGCCGCGGGGCTGAGATATTTCGGCGTTAACAGCATTGTTTTGCCTACGAACACGCAGAGGAGCTACGAAGCAGCCAGGAGACACATCTATACGGAAGTCTGCCATCCACTTAAAGGCGTAGTTGGTGACGCGATTGCTTTTCTCGAAGAGGAAATTGAGAAAAAAGGCAGGCAGCACGTCGAGGACAATTATCTTGTCATGATGCCCACAACGAGCGGGCCGTGCAGGTTTGGCAAGTACACTGAGCTGATGCGGGAATTTCTGGACAGAGAAGGCCTGCAAAAGATTCCCGTGGCCGGCCCATCCTCGGAGACGGATTATCTCGACATACCTTTTCCAAAAAAGCTCAGCGTCTCGGACACGACGAGAATGCAGCAGATGCTGTTTAAGGGCATCAAGGCGTCGGACCTGCTCGAGGATATTTTCCTGAGATTCAATCCGTACGCGGAAGATAAAGAGGCGATGGCGAATTTGAAGCAGCAGCGGCTCAGCGAGCTGGAAAGAGTTGTCGAAAACGGCGCCGAAACGCCCGATTTAATAGAGTGGGGCCAAAAAACCGTCTCTCTGTTCAAAGGCAGTAAGCTCCGGGACCAGGAAAGATTTCCGCTTGTCCTGTACATAGGGGAGATCTATGTTCGCCAGCATGATCCCTGTACGAACTTTGTAATTCGTCAACTGGAAGAAAGCGGCCTTGAGGTTGTAAAGGACCCTGTCACCGACTGGCTCGATTACGTCAATAAAATGAACGTGAGAAATGCAAGAAGAGACCTTGGTCTGCGGCTTAAAAGCCTCGATCTCGGCAGGGCATTGAAACTTGCGGGCAAGTACGGCAAGTGTATTCTAAAGGCCAAGTATATGTCCTCCGTTGAGCGGAAGATTGCCGGGCCTTTCCATGAAGTCCTTCGCGGCAGGCATGTTCTGCCCAAGCCGATACAGATTATCGACACTTTGGAAAAGCAGCACGAGTATCACGGAAATATCGAAGGGGAATCTCCGCTGAGCGCCGGCATCGCGTACCATTTCATGAACGACTTGATCAGGCCGCAGGGCGATGCCTACATTTCAGGCATCTTCCACGTAGGACCTTTTACATGCATGCAGGAGGGAGTTGCTACAGCGAAAATTGAAGCGATGTCAAAGGAGTTGCGAAAGAGAAAGCCGGATTTGGTTTTCCCGATCATTCATGCCTTTTTCGGCGATTCGGCGAGTTCCAATCTTGACTCGGAGATTGCGGTTTTCACAGAGCAGTGCTACCAGAAAAGGGAAATGCTCAAAGAAAAGTATGGTCGTAAAACGCAGAAGCCGGCGGCTCAAGGCGGCATAGATATCCGGCCCGTCCCGGCATCAAAGCGCGGCGTAGAGTCTCACAGCCAATTGAAGCGCTGAGGCCTTTTAACGATAGTGCGATCATTAGAAAGGTTGACAAATGGCCAAAGCGCCAGCCAGGGTGACGTTGCCGGGCAGCTTGTATCAGAAAAATGGGCGATGGTGGTGGAATGTCGATCTGCCCGGTGAGGACAAACCAAAAGCAAGGGCACTCAAATCCAACGGCTCGCGGTATGCTACAACAGACTATCAGGAAGCCGAAGAGATAGCCCGCGAGATTTGGCGTCTTGCCGTCGAGGCCGAGGCACAAGCAAGGATAAAAGCAAAGGCTATGGCTCAGATGGAAAAGACTATCGCAAATGTCCGTGCCGAAGCTGCCGATGCGATTGAAGAAGCTCAGGCCGAATGTGAAAAAAAGATAAAGAAAAGCAAGCGCGCAGTGGCAAGAGCGGAGGAAAAGGCAAAAGTTCAAGCCGAGGCAAGATTAAGGGCTGAGGAGTGTTACAAAGTCCAGGCAGAGCAGGCGGAAGAATACTACGCCGGCGAAATAACAAAAATCAGACAGACTATTGAGAAAGTTAAAGTCGAATTCGGAGAAAAGGACAGAGCTTACAAAGAGGCCCTGGCCGAAGCGGAGGAAAAGGTAAGGGCGGAAGCCCGGGCAAGGGCGGAGGCGGAAGCAAAACTGAATGAGGCTTTTGAAAGTGTGGAGAGAACCGGTACGTGTGAGTGCTGCGGCAGAAAAGATATTCCGGAAAATGACTTGGCAAAAATCGATTCCGGCCAACAGCTCTGCCCCAATTGTATTAAAATGTTGAGAGGATGAAGTGACGGCGAAGGATTCCGAACGTTCAATTCTCAAATCGAACTGATCACATCAACACATTTTCTTTAAGAGTTCTTTTCTGGCCCGGACTCGCAGCTTGGCGTGCTCGTAACGTCGTTTTTCCTGGTCTGTTTCGGGCAGTATCGGCAGAGCGGGGGTCGGCTTCTTGTTTTTGTCCAGGGCGACAAACGTCAGGTGGGCTGTTGTCGCGATGGCTTGCTCGCCTGTATATGGGTCTTCCCTGGTGACCTGGACGCCAACTTCCATTGACGAGCGGCTGACGTAATTTACAGAGGCCCTAAGGACAACGTGGTCCCCGATACGGATCGGCTCTTTGAAGGCAAGCGAGTCGATGCCGGCGGTAACGACTTCCTTGCCGCAGTGACGTTGTGCCGCCATCGCCGCGACCATGTCGATCCACGCCATAATCACGCCGCCGAAAGCCGTGCCGTGAGGATTCGCCTGGTGAGGCATAATCAGGTAGCGTGTCTCGACCGCGCTTTCTTTGGGACTTTTACCTTTTTCGTATGTCATTTTTTATGAATCCGAGGCTTATTGTCAGAACTCCACTTTCGGCACATCGGATTTTGCCTGCTCGGTGGCCTCGAAGTAGTCGACTTTTTCCACGCTGGCCCGTTTGCAGAAGAACGATCCGAAGAATTGCCTTGTGTAAGAGTTCAGGAGTTTGGCCGCCTCGTTATACCGTGTGCGGGCGACTGCTATCCGATTTTCAGTGCCTTCAAGTTGAGTCTGAAGGTCTCGGAAGTTTTCGCTGGCCTTTAATTCTGGATAGTTTTCCTGCAGCATCAAAAGGCGGGACAAAAAGCCGGATAGCTCATTGGACGCTTCGATTTTACCTGCCCTGTTGCCGGCCTGAAAATATTTTTCCCTGGACTTGGCAATGTTCTCGAACAGCTCTTTTTCGTGTTCTGCGTATCCTTTGACGGTATTGACCAGGTTGGGCACGAGGTCGAGCCTTCGCTGCAAGGCGGCGTCGATATCCGCCCAGCCCTTTTCGGCGCCCTGTTCGAGATTGACAGCTTTGTTATAGCCGCTGACGTACCACCGGAAAACTCCCAGCGCGATAAGAAGTATAACAATCAATATTGCGATAAGAACAACCCATGTTTTTCCGAAGTTTCTCATTTCCTTTTCCCCTTTTTTCACTTCTTAATTCTCAAATTTATATTCTCTTCTACCACCCTCCGCTTGCACCGCCGCCTCCGAATCCGCCGCCCATTCCGCCGCCGAAACCTCCGAAACCTCCGCCGAAGCTGCCGCCCCCGAATGAGCCGGACCTTCCATAGCCGCCGTGGCCGCCGAACCCGCCCATCATGAACGGCAGGAAGAACCACCATCCCATGCCTCTGCCCATGCCGCCGAAAATCAGCAACATGAAAAACAAGATCGGCAATGCGCTACAGCAGGGCAGGCCTCTTCTTCTGTCCCTGACCGGGGCGGGCGTAATCTTCGGCATGCCGGTCAGACTTACGCCGGCTTCGGTCGCGATTCGCTGGATGATTTGCAGGTTGGCCTGGTAGATTCCACGGCTGTAATCTCCTTCTCTTAGATAAGGCACAAGGACATCTCTACCGACCCGGCCGCAGTACAGGTCGGTGATGAAACCCTCCAATCCGTAGCCGACCTCAAATTTCCACTTACGGTCGTTTTTGGAAAGAACGAAAAGCATGCCGTTGTCTTTGCCTTTTTGGCCGAGCTTCCATTTCTCGGCCAGCTCGATGGAGAATTGCTCAATCGGTAGCCCCCCGGTTGAAAGCACGGTCAGCACGATATACTGGGCGCCGGTTTTTTGCTCTAATTCCTGCAGGACTCCGTTGAGCGAATGCTCGTCGGAATCGTTTATCACGTTGGCATAATCCTCGACGTGGTTACGCGGCATCGGCAAGTCGGCCTGGCCGTAGCCGGTCGCCGCCAAAACCGACAAGAGCGACAATATTAGTATTATTCTAAAAACGAATCGTCGCATAATCAGACCTTAAGTTTATCAACAATGCTGGCAAGCTGCTCGATGACCGAGTAGACCGATTCGAACGCGTTTTCCATTTCGGTTTCGCTCAGGCGAATTTTTTCGTGCCGCCATTTAATTGCGGATTTCAGAGGATTCGTATCGATTGAAAACTCGCCGGCCGCTTTGACGAACGTCGCTTCGGCCCGTGCGGTCCGGTCGATGTCTTTCAGCCATAACATCGCCCGCAGAAGCGGCGCCATTCCTCTTGCCGTCGAGATGAGAATGTCACGAACGAGTTTCTTATTTGCCGCCGCCGCGATGTAGCCCTGCCTGAGCCGGATCAGCATCGCTTTGAGCTCGCGCTCGCATTGAATTCGAACGTCTTTTTTGTCGAATTCCAGACAGGTAAAAGGATCGTCGCCCATGATCGTCTCGTGGGCCAGTTGAAAATCCAGAAACTCGACGCCGAATACGTCCCGCGACCGCTCGATATAGGATTGCGTCATAAGCAGCGGCGGCGAG
>Ga0114918_10004401_pt1 | contig 12257 bp, 15 predicted proteins | sample LantaG_FD_87015 | JGI IMG/M metagenome (GOLD analysis project Ga0114918, IMG submission 87015) | Deep subsurface microbial communities from Baltic Sea to uncover new lineages of life (NeLLi) - Landsort_02402 metaG | ecosystem: Environmental > Aquatic > Marine > Oceanic > Sediment | place...
GCCAAGGTACAATTGAGAATTCGATTGATGAAAAGACTTTGTAAACTATTTCCTATCACAGACATTATAATTGAGGATGTTCGCTTCAATCATTTTGCCAAACGATGGGGGAAATGGTTTTCTACTGTTGAAATTGGCAAAACTATGGTTTATAAAGCGGCAAGAGAATTAGCAAAACTATGGCTTCCGCGTGGATGGGACACCGCACAGGCCAGAAGTGATTACAGAATCAAAAAGTGTAGTCAAAAGGGCAAGCTGGCTTCAGAATCTCATGCGAACGATGCTTGGGCAATGATATGCTGGTTCTTTGGAGAGAAGCCAGAGAACACAACGGGCGAGTTCTACATTTGGCGACGACAGGAATGTTCGCGCAGGCAATTGCACCTACAAAACTTTAGCAAGGGCAGAAGACGCAAGGTCTATGGTGGGACGACACACCCTAAGAGTGATTTGCGAAAAGGGGATGTGATCCGCTATGCGAACAAGATCACTGGTTATGTTGGCGGTTGGACAAAGGATGGGAAATTAGTCAGTTTGATTGGCAGTAATAGTAAACGTATCCGACAAGCAGGGGCAGGCATGATAGAGCTATTGACCCATGCGCCCAATATTCTAACAGAAAGAAGAAAGGCGCATGCCTCCCCCGCTTGAAAGCGAGAGTCTCTTGCGCCGAATTCTATGAAAACCGAACAACTTTACGACCTTAACGAAGAAGCATGGCTTACCAAGTTGCACCTTGGCTGTGGCGACGTATATCTCCGCGGCTATACGAACCTAGATGTGTACGGGGAACTGTCTGACACCCTGTCTGAGAAAGCGCTACTTGAGCACTCTACAACCATCTGCGAATACTACCGCGAGGCAGGATCGTGGGACGCGTTGCCGGAGCGTGCTAGTGTCATCGTAGACGAACGGATGCGGATGCAAAGTATTGAGTATGAGTATCCGCACGGCTCCGTGGACAAGATCATAGCCGTACAGGCAATGGAGTATCTGGATCCGATTGATTTCATCACGACGCTTGACGGATGTCTGCAGGCACTTCGCAAGCCGGGCGTTTTGATTGTTAGCGTACCAGACATGGACGGCACATTAGATTTGCTGGAAGATCCCAAGAAAGTGGCGTTCGCAGCCAGGCATCTTCGGGGGGCAGAGCGAGACAAGTGGAGCTTTCGCCGCTCTTGGTGGACGTATGAGACGCTCTACAAAGCGTTTGAATGGGTCGGATTCAATGCGGTACAGTCCCTGCCGAATTTCCATGTCTACCCAGCGATTGTGATGAAAGGGCAAAAGATTTGAACGCCGCAAAGTGGCAGAAAGACGAAAAAGGGCTGAGGGCATGAGACAGATCATTCGTGGTATACGCAATCTAATCGCTTACGTGCCCCTAATCTGGCGGGACCGTGACTTTGATTACTCGTACTTGCTGGAAATGCTAGTGTTCAAACTGCGCCGCATGGAAGCTGCGTTTGGGCCTGCTGAGAGCACGACATCAGATGCAGACGAAGTCGCAAAGGACATCAAGCTCTGTCACGAGGCGCTTGCACGCGCGCTGGAGGACGATTATCGCACTGAGGAACTCGCTGCGCATCAGCAGAGGTGGGGGAAGCAAGGCTGTCCCAAGTGTGGTGAGTGGCTCTGTGGCTGCTTCCCTGTTTATGGGAAGGATGGCAGTACCATCGCACATACACTAGTGCTGGAATATCCTGACGCCCATGGAGAGAATGAACAGGCGCAAGCCAGCGAGGCGAAGCTCGCGATCTATCATCAGCAATACGCAGACAAGGACAACGACTTGAAGCTCGCCTTTAGCATCATGGGAGAGCGTATCCAGTGGTGGTGGAACTGATTAACACAAATACCGTTACTATCATATGGGGCGACGCATATCCAAAGATGACCAGGCTGGTTGTTCTTGATAGCCCCGTCTGCAACACAACCAGTCCCGAGATACTCCCGCCACCCACGCCATGGGACGTGTCGGCGGATGAGGCGCTGCATGAACACGCCGAGTTGTGGCGCAAACTGGCTGAGGTTGATTTGAGAGGAGAAAGGACGAGATGACGGGCAATTATCTACCGATCCGCGATGAAGACGAGTACGACGCGCGACTTGACCAGGTCGACGCGCTGATCACCTGCATTGAAGAGTACGAAGTCCGCGTGCATCCGATTGGGGAACCGACGCGCTGGGCCAGCATTTGCTTCAGATGGGATCAGGCGTGGCGGTGGAAGATTGGTCCGGCGCTCTTTGGCGCCTTGCTGGTATGGCTGGTGACGCGCGGATGAACACCTATACGTCAACTTTGCCATTTCAAGGGGCAGTACAATGCTCATCCTGTGGCGCGTGGGGCAAGCGTAATGATGTTGTCTTCGTGTGTGACCGCCCGTTTTGCTATTCGTGTTTTGCCCCGGGTCTGTTCCTTACTGATAGTCTGGGACCTACAAAGGCTTCGGCGGCTGTGCCAATAGTAAACAGCCGTCTTGTAACTCCCGACATTATGCACATCTATCGCGATGACGAAGTGACAAATCCGCGCACCGTGCAGCACAAAACGATCAACGGGGCCGGGCTTGTGGCGCGTGTGCTGAGGGGGAAGCGCTGACTGGCCTAAGCGACGCAGATTATAAGGACGATGTGGATAAGCTACCCGCACAGATTGACGAACTAGCGGGCAACGAGCTGACCATAGATGAAAAAGAGGAAATGCGCGCGGAGCTACGCGAGCTACGGCGTCAGGTGTCTGAGCTAAAGTCTAGGGACGACTTACCAGACCCCGCACTGACGCTGGAGCAATATGAACTTACCGAGAACGAAGTCCGCGCCCTCAAGCTGATAGCGCTGGGGCTGAATCAGACAGAGTCGTCAAGACTCGTCGGGAATAGCGACGATTTCATCAAGCGCAGACTGCGGGACAGCGCAGCGTTCACGCGCGCCTACCACGAGGTAAGAGATGAGTTCAACCTCTGGCAAGAAGCCCGCCTGAAATTCGCGCTCCCGCAGGTGTGGCGCGAGGTCGACCTGATCCTCAACAGCAACCCAGAGGCCTTTGTAGAGGATGACAACACAGATTATGCCAAGGCGCTGCTCAAGGCTAAGACAACCGTAATCGACAAGATCCTGCGACATAACTACATCTTGTCATCCAAGGTAGAGCACACGCACGAATTTGACGGGCCGATGATTCAGGTTGCCCAAGACAATCTGGCGATTATCGCAGAACACCTTCAGCGGCTGGCGCTTGCAGAAACCCGTGGCGAGTTGGAGGGGCGGCTGCCGGAGAGCCAGATCGTTGACCTTACGCCCGTTGAACATGCCTTGCGCTTTAACAGCCAGGTCAGACGCGAGGACGGGCGGTTCAGATGTTTTGAGTGCGGTTCTTGGGTAAAGAACCTGAAGGGACACCTATCATTACAGCACAACATGGAACTGAAGCAATACATAGTCTTGCACAATCTCGACCCACTGGAGCCGCTGGATGATCGACAATCTCACGTCGCAATTGGAGGACCGGGCCCGCTATAGCCCCTTCATTTGGTCTGTAAGTAACGTCGTGCTGCCGAATAGAACCGAGCAGTGGGATTTTAGCGAGCGACTATGGCAGATCCCAATCTTAGAGGACACACACCCGCGGATCTGCTCTAAAAAATCGGCGCAGGTAGGCGAGTCGACCATCTTCATCTGTAAGGCGCTATGGTTCATGAACTACCGTTCTGTGCGCGTCATCTGGGCATTGCCGCGGCAGGACGATGTGTCCGAGTTTGTCCAAACGACATTCAACCCGCTGGTGGCCAAGAGCCCCGCATTGTCCCAGTACATTGGCCGCAGCCAAGATGATCCCAAGAGTGTGCGTATCACGAAATTCCGTGACAGCTATATCTACTTCCAAGAGTCATCTGTTGAGCCGCGCATGACGCCGGCGGATCTGTTGGCGCAGGATGAGATTGATCGTTCCAATCCGGATTATCTTGACGCATATGTCGGGCGCTTGGAAAACTCGCCCTTTAGGATCCACTACCAATTCTCAACGCCCACAATCCCAGGCGTCGGCATTGACGCCATTTTCCACCACGAGAGCGACGAGCGGTACTGGATGGTCAAGTGCAGTCACTGTAACCATTTCCAGAGTCTGAAGTGGGACGTCAATTTCATGTGGGACGCCGACAATAATCCCTATTACGGTTGTGAAAATTGCCGCGGCGTGCTGGAGCCAGATACGATCATCAATGGTGAGTTTGTTCCCATGTCACCTGGTCGCAACGTTCACGGATACCATGTAACGGGAATGATGTTGCCAATTTCAAAGCCTCCGGCAGCAATGTACGAGCGCTCCAAGACTATGGGAATAAAGAACTTCTACAACATCTTGTTGGGCGAGACATTCGAAGCTGGCGCGCTGCGGTTTGACTCAGAGACAATCATAAACAATGTCTTTGACCCAGATGAGGCTCCATACGATCACCAAGTCAACGCGAGCGGCGGGACTTATATGGGAGTAGACCAAAAGGGCGAACTCCACGTAGTGATCGCGCAGGTCACGCCCAACAACGCAACCGGGAAAGATGTGCTGCGTATCATCCACGCTGAAATAATCAAGCGCAAGAAGGGCACAGACAGCTGGGAGCGATTAGATGAGCTCATGCGCCTTTACAACGTCCGCTTTTGTGTTCACGACGCGATGCCGAATCAGCACAATGCAGAGGAGTTCCGTGAGCGACACATCGGGAAGGTCGGGCTGAAATTCGATGGACCAGAAGGGTCGGAGCTTTTCAAGTATGATGAGCGCACTGGTCGGCTGATCTTGTCGCGCACCATGAACTTTGACGGTCTGCTGGATGATGTAAAAAGCGGATTGTGGAGATTCTGGGGTGTGCAACGCCCCATGGCCCCGGTGCTCACAGAACTTGTGGCGCACTGTGGGAACATCAAGAGAGACGAGATGGAGCGGAAGGGGCGCGATGGCCACGTTACATCAATCGGCGTGTGGAAGAAGGCGGGGACAGATGACTTCGTGCATGCGTGGGCCTATTGCCGCGTAGCATATCTGACTATGCCTGCGAACCGGACACAGGCAAGGCTTATCGGAGAAGCTGCGGCACGTGCACAGATAGAAGAGTCGGTGGAGTATGAGGACAGCAAGGTTTGGGATGGGTTGAAGGTTCCAGCGAAGAAGAAATCTGGGGTGAGGATAGCATGACAGGGAGGATAGCATGACGGCGATTAGGGGTAGCGTGGCAGGATTTTTCTGTGGGATGCAGGTGATGGACTTTAATGTGTCAATGGATCGCGGAATACATCCATATTACATGCCTGGGGGCGAGTATAAATATAGCATGGTGATGCCGAGAAGCACTATTGACCTATTATGTCTTGCCACGCGCAACCCAGGGGATCTATTCGATATGTTCAACGGGAACGCTTACACGCTCGGGATGGGAACAGTGTGTCCATATTGCGGCGACTATAATCCTGCCGGGTTGGCGCGTTGCCATCGCTGCGGCGGAGAGACTGAGTGGCGCGCACACGTCAGCGTGGAAAAGTTACCCTTCATGGTCTCCAGCGTAGATGTATCTGCCCAGGCTGACGACTATCTGGTAGTAAATGTAGCATTGATGTCGCTTGGCGACGTGTCATTGCATGATATAAGCGCAATTGTCGGCTATGACTTCGCTGCCAAAGAACCGCTAAACACAGAGTTCTTCTGGGGACGCACTGATTATTATCTGTGCCAATATTGTGGACAGGCAGTGCCCGAAGGAGACATCTGCCCATCGTGTAGGGGTACACGCACGCCGTGGGCAGAGATCCTCAAAATGGACCGCGAATGTATCTATTGTGGTACAAAGGTGTTTGGTGGCATTGTTTGCCCTGGATGTGGCCGCAGACTGGCCGGACTAACGCTCGCAGAACAGAAGCGCAAGGGGGTAATATCAACTACTTCCCACTAAAGCGGGGAGCTTGTCCCTGACTATAGGTGGTGAAGATAATTCAGAGTCCTCCCCCACTGTAGTCGAGACCATAGGCTGGTTGACAGCAGCCTTCGCTGCGATATTAATATTAAGCGCAGCAATGTGATCAGCACAGCCAGAGAAACTGCATTGTTCACAACAGAAAGTATCACGAGTTGGACGATTTGATTTTGAGACATGCCCACATCTAGGACAAGTTTGCGACGTATAGCGAGGATCAACAAGTTGAACGGCTACACCAAAAATCTCGGACTTGTAGGATATAAACTGTTTCAGCTGGAAGAAACTCCAGTTATGAAGCCGCGATCTCTGAGCCTTGCGAACCGTAGTCCTCTTGGTAATACCGGAGAGATCCTCCAGAGCAATACCAAGGTTGTGCCTTCTGGCCTTCGCGACAATAGCTTTGCTGATACAGTGATTAGTATCCTTTTGAAACCTGGCTTGGCGACCCGACAACTTACGGAGCCTGTGTTTCGCACTCTTTGTGCCGACAGACTGCAAAATCTTACGGCGCCTTTCGTTCCATTCGCGCCTGGATTCCACTTGATCGCCGCTGAATGTTTCGCCACTAGAATCAACGGCGATATTCACAATGCCCAGATCGATACCAAGCCAGCCGTCAGGTTTATCTGGGTCAGGGGTTTCAATATCGCACGTTTGATGCAGATAGAACTCGCCATTGCGATAGACCAGATTTGCTTGGCCCTGAATCGCCTTGAGCATCAGTCGCTGGTGTTCGCCACATCGATACGGGATATGCTGCCTCCCGCCGATGGCCCAAATAGAGACTTCTTGTCTATCTGTGTACCAACGCAGAATGCGCTCATCGTAAGTAATGGCACCAAACGGCTTGAAGGAGCGCCTGTTTTTGCGGTCAAGCTTGTAGGCATCGGCGACATCGGCGATACAGCGCACGACAATCTGCGAGGAGAGATCTGGGAATTCGGAGCGTGTCCCGTGATAGGCGAGTTTATGGATGGCGTATTGCCCGAAGACCCCCGTCTCCCAGGCGAGATCGGACAGAAAGTTGCGTGCTTTATTGGCACGTGCCAGAGTCTGATGAAGCAACTCTTTCTGGGCTGGTGTAGCAGCAAGTTTAACCTGGGCAATGAGTTTCATGCCTTTAGTATATCACATTGTGCAGAAAGATCAAGTATAGAAAGGAAACTTATATGAGCTGGTTCACACGACTACTAGACTTGGATTCCTGGCGCGATTCTGCGCTCGCTGAAATAGAAAAGGCAAAAGCGGATGCCCACAAGGAACTAGAGACTGCCACTGGTCTCATGCTCGCGGAGATCAGCATGATGGACTCAGAAAGGATCTCTGAACGCCTTGAGCGCGTGCTCATGGACAGCGCCTACATCATTCAGGTTCCAGAAGATGCTAACCCTCTGGATGCGGATCGTTTGCGCGCTGCGGTTGAGGGCCTGGGTGCACATTGTGTTGTTGTCTCTGCAGACACGATGAAAGTCATCACGTTTTCCACAAAAACTTGACAATTGCAATTAACATGGTTACAATGGAAGATAGATGTATATTAGCGTCGCAAACACAGACACTGTTAAGCTAGTCGGCGGCGGGCTGTCTGGCGGACGCCTCAAAGAGACGGCATTAAGCGGGCTAAGCGGCCAGCAAGCCAATTACTTTGACTTGCGAGAGGCACACCGGCTGCATTCCTGGCTGCGTGCGACTTGCGCTGCATTTGGGCGCACCGTTATTGGTCCTGGGATGGTGTTAGCAGAAGACCCCGCGTATGTTGGGGAAGCAGACACCGGGGAGCGCGATCTGCTCAATTCTTTCTACACGGGCATCGCCGGGCGGGACTTTACCAATATATCTGACTGGTATCCATTCTCATCGAAGCTGTATCGGACAGCCGGTCAATTCCGCCTCTTTGGACAAGCCACCTGGGAGTTGCGCAGGAACGGGTACGGAGAGGTTCTTTCTTACGACGTGATCCCGGGATTCGTATGGCCCAATTGCAACCAAGACGGCACGTTCAAAGACCCACCCTTCAAACAGTACATCTCATCCGAGCAGATGAAACCGCTTGAACTAGATCCAGCCGACATCGTTATGTTTATGAACCCGGACTTCGGGGCACGCATGTTCGCAACCGACTTTGAGGCGCTATCTGAATTCGTACTCCCAACTGATATTTACCTGATCACGGCGATGAAAAGCCTGTTGGAAAACAACAGGACACCATTTGGCGTTTACTCACTTGACGAGCACGCTACACAAGAAGAGGTCACGAACTACGGGAACAAGCTTGACGCTCTATACCGCGGCGTAAAGCAATACGGAAAATCAGCGGTGGTTGTCCGCGGAGAGACCGACTTTAAGACATTTGGTCCTCCCCTCAAGGATCTTCCCTTCCAAGAAGGTCACAATCTTATGAAGGACGAGATTGAGGGTGTCAGCGGTGTTTCTGGTGGTAAGCTGGGGCGCACTGACGAGGTGAACCGCAGTAACCTTCGCGAGATCCGCAGAGACTACTGGGAAACTACGCACCAGCCAGTCGTGACGATGCTGGCAGACCAGATGTATCTTTTGATTCATCAGCGGATCTTCGGAATCAGCGCATGGCACCCGGTGTTCGGTGCTCCAGACTTCCTGACGCAGGTCGAGAAAGCGACAGTGGGCATGCGCGGGCGCCAGTGGGGAGCTATGAACACCAATGAGTTCCGGAAGTTCGTGTTTGACTACGAGCGCATTGATGAAGAATGGGCCAACACCGACTATCTGTGGCCCAAGAACATGACCATTGCTGGATCCGAGACCCTGGATGGTGAAGAGCCCTCCAGTGAGCCGAACACAGACAGCGACCCGCCTGTCCGCGGGGACACCGATAATACGGAAGAGGCGCGTGGGCTGGCGATCTCTGAGATGCGTGCCTACGCCAGGTACACACTAAAGCGACTGGGCACTCCTGATGCCCGCGAGTTCAATTTCAAATATGTCCCAAAAGGCGTTGTGGGGCTCGTGAGCACAGCGCTTGAGGGAGTAACGTCAAGGGATGATGTCAACCAGATTTTTGATGCAGTTCTAGGAGGAATGATCGATGGCTAGACCGTGGAGATGTTATAACAAGACTTGTGGTGCACCGCTCGGAACGATTGTCCGTGGAGAGTTGGTATTGCAGAACGATGACCCGAACGTACAGACGATTAACACAGAGGGCGCGTTTCTGAATGTTGGGTGCTCCGCCTGCGGCAGAATCAACAGGTGGGTTCCTCGGGACAGCGCGCTCATTGAGGCGGTAATGCACATGCATTCCGTTGAGGAGTTTATCGCGCAGGTTGCGTCCATGTGGAACAGATTTAAGAACCAAACGAGTCCGACAGCAGAGATCATAGAAGACACATAATCCCACCGTCGGCACAAGCGAATAATTTGCCCTAGGATTAGGATTGGGCGCAGAGACAGTGTCTCTACGCCCGTTCCTGTTATAAGGAGCTGAAATGATTGACCCTAGATCCGTACCAGGCACTTTCGGAGATTACACAGTTTCTGTACGTGGCGTGCCAATGGAAAGCGCGCCGCTGATTGAGAACATCTTGCTCGGCGACGAGGACGATGTCGTAGAGGCCATTTATGAGAGCGAGGAATTGAAAGAGTTTTTCGCTGAAAACGGCACCGAGCTGTTAGACTTTGGGGGCGGCGAGTTCGGGATTTCTATACCCATGCTCATCCCCGTGCCCATTTCACTTTTGCGGAGTATAAAACTTGCCAGCGGGAAGACAATCGGGCTGGGCCGCGCAAAGCGCATTGTTGCACTCTGCGAGGCTGCGATTGCGACAGAACCGCACTATTGAACCGCAGAAAGCCCAAGGTGGTGTAATGGCGCGAGTCTATAGAAAGAAACGGATCCAGCAATACGCTGACATTTCGGGCATGGAGAAGCTTCTTACATGTCGCGAATGTGGGCAGATGAACGATGCAGGAGCGGAGAGATGCCGTTTCTGCGGAGCGGCGCTTAGGGCGGACATTCGTCGCCCCATACGAATAGATACACGCCAAGCCCCGGCAGGTAAACTGCGCAGCGGTCACCTTCTCCCCGATAAATCGGGGAGCTTGGCAGAGCAAGAATCCCAGTAAGGGTGACTAGCCTAAGTTCTTTAAGAACTACGTTTCGCAGAGATAAATACCCTGGAACGCTCACCCAATTCCAGGCACTATAAGGTCCGTTCTTGTTACGGAAGGCTCATTGAGCAACACAATCTGCGAGGACATTGGCGAGGGTGCGAAAATCTAGTGAGAGGAGATTATCTCAAATGTCTCACAACCCAAGAGTGCCAGTAGTGGACAGGAACGGAAAGCCACTAATGCCTACGAAGGCTTCACGGGCCAAGAAGTGGCTGAAAAGTGGGAAGGCAATATCGAGATGGTCAAAAGAGGGTGTTTTCTATGTACAGCTTACGGGAGAGCCCTCTGGTCAAGAAGTGCAAGAAATGATCTTGGCAATTGATCCTGGCAGCAAGTTCGATGGGTACGCAGTATCGGGGGCACAAGAAGTGGCGTTGCAGGGAATGGCAGTACTTCCGAGCAGGATACGCAAGCGTATGGAGACGCGCAGTATGCTTAGGCGAAGCAGACGTGGTCGTAACTGTCGCAGGCGCGAGGCAAGATTCAACAACCGAAAGAAAAAAGCGGGCTGGATAGCGCCGAGCCAGCTCGCCAAAGTACAGCTGAGAATTCGATTGATGGAGAGGCTTTGCGGGTTATTCCCAATAACGGACATTGTGATCGAGGATGTTCGCTTTGATCATTTTCACAAACATTGGGGCAAGCACTTCTCAACCGTAGAGATTGGCAAAGCCCAAGCCTATGAGGCAGCAGGGAAACTCGCCAAGCTTTGGCTGCCAAGAGGATGGGACACTGCACAAGCCAGAAGTGATTACAGAATCAAAAAGTGTAGTCAAAAGGACAAGTTGGCCCCAGAATCTCACGCGAACGATGCTTGGGCAATGATATGCTGGTTCTTTGGAGAAAAGCCAGAGAACACAACAGGCGAGTTCTACATTTGGCGACGACAAGAGTGCTCAAGACGACAGCTGCATATGCAAAATCCAACCGGGGGCGGAAAGCGCGGGAGGTATGGAGGTACAACATATCCAAACAGTGACTTGCGGAAAGGTGATGTGGTCCGCTATGCGGACAAGATCGCGGAGTATGTGGGCGGTTGGAGAAATGGCGGAAAAGCAGTCAGGTTGATTGGCGATGATGGTAAACGTATTCAACAAGCAAGCACAGGCAAGATAGAGTTCTTGGCTCGTGCCCCCCATATCTTAACAGAAAGGAGAAAGGCGCATCCCTCTCTCGCTTGAAAGCGGGGGATCCTGTGCCGAATTCTATGACAGAGCAAAATCAGCGGGAGCGCATGAAATATATGCACGGCTCGTATGTGAGTAAGTCCACAGACCCGGCGACCGGTGCCACCCTACAACGTTATCTCTTCACCAGTGCAAATATGGACGAGATGGGAGATACCATCACGCGGTCCGCGACAGAAGAGGCCACAGAGCGGTGGCGCGCTTGGCGCAATATCCGTTTCCAGCATCTGTCTGACAGGCCCATCGGTAAAGCTGTTCGCATCGGAAAGGCCGACGGACTTGACTGGAATGCCATGGATGTGCGCGTAGATGACCCGACTGTTTTGCCACTGCTTCAGGGCGACGACCCAGTTCTTGGTGGGGCGAGTGTCGGTATCATAGTCACGAAACATGACGTTGACGAAAACGAAGAGGCTATCAAGCGCGCGTCTCCATGGGAGCCGTGGATCATCTCGGGGTATGACTTTGTGGAGATCTCATTGGTAGACCACCCGGCGAACTATGACGCAAAACGCGTCGGCGAAGTAACAGCGGGGCGTAGTGCATTGCTGTTCCGTCGCATGGATCTGGATCCGCAGTTCAAGTCTGTCAGCGGAAATACCAGTTTGCCCATTGGGGATCGCGCGCGTGCGTGGGATGCCAGTGCTGCAGCGGGGCGGGTACGTTCATGGGCAGGCGGCCCAGCTAAGGAAGATATAAACTGGACGAAATATCGTCAGGCCTTTTTCTGGTACGACGAAGGAGATTCTGAGAATTTCGGCAGTTACAAACTTCCGTTTGCTGATGCGATCAGCGGGACGCTCACTGCTATCCCGCGTGGTGTATTCGCCGCAGCCCAGCGCTTGGGGGCTACGGATATATCCGAAGATGACCGCGAAGGCGTGCGAGGCAAAATCAGTCGCTACTATGCGCGGATGCGCGATGAATTCAATGATGATTCCATCGTGCC
>Ga0114918_10004402_pt1 | contig 12256 bp, 9 predicted proteins | sample LantaG_FD_87015 | JGI IMG/M metagenome (GOLD analysis project Ga0114918, IMG submission 87015) | Deep subsurface microbial communities from Baltic Sea to uncover new lineages of life (NeLLi) - Landsort_02402 metaG | ecosystem: Environmental > Aquatic > Marine > Oceanic > Sediment | place: Baltic...
CCATAAAAATTTCTTAATGTTCTATGCCTGCCATACCTAACGTGGTGTTTAGTTAAGTACATCCACTTAATAAGCGGCTCCACCGTACAGACTAACATTATGACGTTTTGTCCACTCACTTAACAAAACAGCGTTTTGTTCAACTGAAAGCATTCTTATCCCCTGTCTTGCTACCAGAAGAGCATCAGCGTAAAATGGGGCTTGGTGCAAAAGCTCCTTTCTTAGCCAGGGAGGATGAGCACATGAAAGAAGAAATCAAATGATACGCTCAGAGGGAGTTGAATGGAAGACTCTGCCACTTCGTGAGGCATACGAGTTCGGGATTCAACACGGTCTCCAAGGAGCGGTCTCGACTATACGAGATATGGAGATGCACTTGTTTAATCTTTATGAGGCTCGTGCCATGTTGGAGGCTGCTGGGTATACTGGAAGCAAGCTCGGCAAGTAATATTCCCTGAAGCAACACTGGGTTTGTAAGTAGTGATGATGGCAGGAATGAAACACGAGGAGCCATCATTACCACTTCAAGGAAGGCATCCATCTCATAATTCGCTAAATTGGAAAATAAAATATATGAAATATAAAGGAGGTGTAAAAATGAGAAGATTGGAGAGCAAGGTGGCGATAATAACTGGAGGTGCTGCAGGTATGGGTAAGGGAACTGCAGAGCTGTTTGCTAAAGAGGGAGCTAAAGTTGTAATTACAACGGATGCCAAAGTGATTGAAGGGAAAGCGCTGGCTGAAAAGATCAAAAAAGAGGGCGGAGAGGCCATTTTTCTTAAGCTTGATGTAATAAAAGAGAGTGATTGGAAAAGTGTGATTAGCGAAGTAATTAAGAGGTATGGCAAGCTGAACATTCTGGTGAATAATGCTGGCGTTGCATTGTGTAAAACGATAGAAGAAACTTCCCTTGACGACTGGAATTGGCAAATGGATATAAATTCAACTGGAGTGTTTTTGGGTACTAAATATGCTATTGAAGCCATGAAGGGTAATGGTGAGCTGTGTTCAATAATAAACAGAGGGTCTGTTGATGGGATAATAGGTGATCGAGAAGTGGCAGCATATTGTGCATCTAAGGGTTCCGTAAGGCTTTTAACTAAAGCAGCAGCGCTTCAGTGTGCAGAAATGAGATATACCATTCGAGTTAATGCTGTGCATCCTGGCGGAGTTGATACACCGATGCTGCAAAGAGAGGCTAAAGATTTAGGGTTGCCGCATAAGGAATATCTTGAAAAAACAATGGTGCCACTACATCCAATTGGGTTTCTTGGTGAACCAATAGATATTGCTTACATGGATTTGTATCTTGCTTCTGATGAATCCAGATGGGTTACCGGAGCGGACTTCATAATAGATGGAGGATACACAGCAAGATAGAGTGCTGCAGTTGGGTACTTTGAAACCGGGAGTGGAATGGAGGATAAGAGAGAACAAGTAAACCCAGTATAAGTTTTTTATACCAACTATTCCAACCCGCAAACCTGTACATGCAAGTTCGGTAATCTTACAGATACTGATAGTAAAAGTAATGCGGAAAGCTTACCCTTACCTTCCTTGATGTTATGCCAGTATTTCTTCACTGAATCAGTAGCTAATACCCTTTCTTTTTATCTACCACGTTCCGCAACCTTTTCCCGTTCAAATAGCGTCTTAGGTTATCAGCGAACAGCCTAGTTGCTTGTAGGTCGTAGTCTTCTATATCACTAGCAACGTGAGGGCTTAAGATTACATTGGGTAGTTCCCATAACTTACTTTCAACAGGTAAAGGTTCAGTCACAAAGACATCCAGACCTGCCCCAGCAATCCAGTTTCCTTCAAGAGCACGAGTTAGTGCGGCCTCGTCCACTATGTTACCCCTAGCGATATTGATTAGGTAAGCGGTGGGTTTCATAGTCAGAAGTTGCTCTTCCCCAATGAGATTGTTCGTTTCGGGAGTAAGGGGTAGAGACAGCACCACAAAATCACTGTCAGAGAGTAGCTGAGGCAACTGGTCTTGAGAAAACAGTATGTCGACATTCCTGGTACGCGTTGTTGACCTGGTCGATCTACGAGTAGCCAACACTCGCATACCAAAGGCCTTAGATAGCCTTGCTACTCGTCGTCCAATACTACCCAGTCCCACTATACCGACTGTTTTAGAGTGTAGTACCGTTAGACTAAACTCTTTCCATTTCCTCTCTTGCTTCAATTGGAAGTCTAACGGCATCTTTTTGACAAACATAAGCATCATTTCAAGAACACATTCAGCAATTGAGATGGCATACATACCACCACTCGCATTGGTCACTATCACCGAGCTTTCTATAGTATCACTATCCAAAAAGTCATTTACCCCGGCATCCATGGTTTGAATCCATCTCAATTTAGGCGCTCGGGCAATGACATTCTTAGGAGGGGCAGGTCCGTAGATTATCTCAGCTTCAGCCAAATGGGCATCAAACTGTTCTCTAGAGGAGAAGTCCCCTCTTTCTTCGGCATTGGCAAAATCCGAAACATCCCTCAAGTTTATCTTAGGGCTGATAGTAGTAATCTGCTGTATGCATTCTTCATCTAACGAAGTAGTAACCAGTACCTCAACTACTTCCACTGGAATATTCAGCTCTCCGTCTTTTTTCATAATAGTTAAGTCTAGATATTATTGATCCAGACGTCAAGAAGAACCAAGTATAGCTATGTTTGAGAAACCGTGTCAATTTAATGACAATCAGATAAAAGTGTAATCCCTAACCGTTAGAAGAGCAATACTAGATGAAGAATCAGATGTAGAGATGGTTGTCTGGGTCTATCCTGCCTTCTATTGAACAGTCTGACGAATTGTCACCTGACTAAACAGAAGTCCATATTGTTCAGCAAGTCACAAAAGCCTGTTTTGTTACCTACGTGGTCAGCCAGCACACAGGATTTACAAAAGAACTTTAGAATGATAAAGTTTAATCTTTCTCCTATGTTGAATAAGATTAAATGGTATCAGCTGTCAGTTGAGCAGATTTTTGAAGCCTTAGGCTCAGGAGGGGGTGGCCTTACCTCCAGCGAGGCAAAAGCTAGGTTGGAAAAATATGGCTACAACGAGCTGGAGGTCAAAAAGCGAGGATCGCTCATCCGTTTCCTGCGACAGTTTCATAATCCTTTGCTATATGTCCTGATAGTTGCTGCTGTCGTTTGCTTCTTTCTGGGTACATTTATGGGTGCGGATGTATTGACGGATATGTGGGTTATCATAGGCGTAGTCCTGGCCACGGCAGTAATCGGTTTCATTCAGGAGGGAAAGGCTGAAGCCTCTTTAGAAGCCCTGAAAAAGATGCTGGTGCCGGAATGCACTGTGCTCAGGAATGGTGAGAAGAAGGTTATACCGGCGCGGGAATTAGTTCCGGGGGATGTGGTCATACTCGAAAGTGGTGATAGAGTACCAGCCGATTTGCGTCTATTTTCCACCAAAAACCTGAGTGCCGATGAAGCAGCGCTTACCGGGGAATCGGTGCCAGTGGCCAAGAACATTGACCCTACCCCGCGACCATATCTGACCCCTGGGGAGCAACGCTGTATGTGCTTTAATGGCACCTTCGTTACCCGGGGTCGTGGACAGGGAGTGGTAGTGGGGACAGGGAAGCAGACAGAATTAGGCAAAATCGCCGAGATGGTTAAAGAAACTAAAAGGGTCGAGCCGCCAATAATGAGGAAGATGGCCGGCCTCGTCAAATTTTTGGTCATCGCTATCTGCTCACTTGGTGCTATTATTTTTGCAGTAGGATTGACTCTTGGATACGAGCCTGTATATATGCTCCTCGCTACGGTGGGGATGATTGTGGCACTGATACCGGAGGGGATAGTAGCAGCGTTCCTTGCTGCTTTCACTATTGGTACGTTGGCTATGGCACGGCAAAATGCGCTCATACGGAGATTGCCGGCGGCAGAAACCTTGGGCTGCACTACAGTTATATGCTCAGATAAGACAGGCACCCTCACCAAGAACGAGATGACCGTATCAAGGATGTACTGTGGGGAGAAGAACTACCGGGTAAGCGGGGTCGGCTATGAGCCCAGAGGGGAGTTTTTTCAGAGGAATAAGAGGGTTAACCCAGTGCAGGCGGACAAGGCGCTGGTTGAAACCTTAAGGGCAGGCTACCTGTGCAATAACGCCGCTCTGGTGAAGGGTGAACACGGGTATAATATTAAAGGTGACCCAACTGAAGCAGCTTTGATAGTCTCGGCAACCAAAGCCGGCGTTACCGAAAATCTCCCCAGATTAGATGAGATACCTTTTGAGCCAGAGCAACAATATATGGCCACTCTGCACCAGGGTAAAGTGGGAAATGTTATCTACGTGAAAGGCTCACCGGAAAGGATTTTGAAGATGTGCCGGAGCCAGTTGATGGATGGAGCTATTGAGCCTCTGAGAGATGAACTAATACTGAGGAAGGTAGATGAGATGGCAGGAGATGCCTTGCGAGTGCTGGGCATGGCTCATAGGGCTGTGGGCAAGGAGAAAACATCACTCGCCGCAGAAGATTTGGATGGACTAATTTTCCTCGGACTCCAGGGGGCGATGGACCCACCCAGGGAAGAGGCGATAGAGGCGGTCGAGAAATGCAAGACAGCCGGGATAAGGTCTGTAATGATAACTGGCGACCATGCGCAGACAGCAAAAGCTATTGCGAGACAGTTAGGAATAGGCGAGGGTGAGGATAAGGCGCTGACCGGGGAAGAACTATCAAGAATGAGCGATGAGGAGTTGTATGAATTGGTGGACAAAGTATCGGTATATGCTAGAGTCACTCCAGAGCACAAGTTCAGGATAACAAAGCAGTTGCAGAGGAGGGGGCATATTGTCGCCATGACCGGTGACGGTGTAAACGATGCCCCAGCACTAAGAGCAGCTGATATGGGGATAGCCATGGGGATTAAGGGCACCGAGGTAAGTAAAGAAGCTGCCGATATGATCTTGACTGATGATAACTTCGCCAGCATAGTAGCAGCGGTAGAAGAAGGTAGACATCTCTTCACCAACCTGTGGAAGCATATCTTGTACATAATGCCTACAAACATAGGGCAAGGTTTAGTAATGGCGGGGGCGGTATTATTGTCGCCTTTTATACCTGTTTTTGCCTTGCGTCTCCCCCTAGAGCCGGTGCAAATCCTGTGGGTAAATTTGATTATTGCTATAGCCTGTGCCATTCCTCTCGTTTGGGAGCCTAAGGAGGCGGGGATACTGGAAAGAGCCCCTCGAGATCCTAGACAGCGATTATTTAATCCCTTCTTTTTCCAGAGGGCGGGATTAGTTGGGGTAATAGAGGCGATAGCGGTATTTACAATGTTCTTGCTCTTCTACAGGGCGATGGGCAGTTCAGTAGAATACCTGGCACAGGCACAAACAATAGCCTTTACCACGATAATTTTGGTGGAGACCACTTACCTTTTTACCGCCAGGTCGATAGTGAGATCGGCATTTACGTATTGCAGTCCATTAAAAAATAAAATGCTGCTCATAGGCTGGGCAACAACTATAGGGTTACAGCTTATACTAGTCTATTCATTACCTTTATTCGGAGTCAGTCCGTTGAAGACAGAACCATTTCCGGCAATATGGTGGATACCCCTAATTTTAATCGCACCTACAGGCTTCTTCGCCGTCGAATTGGAGAAGCTGTTGAGAAGGCGATTGGGAAAAGGAAAATTTGAAAGATTGATGAGATGACGCCTAATCAAAGTATTGCCTTCTCTGGTTTTATGTGTTCGTTACTCATTGCGGCATTCGCTTGGTGCTGGCATTCGCTTGGTGCTGGCATTCTCTTGAGCTCACGGCTTGGTTTTACCGTCGCTGTTGCAGCTATTGCTCTACAGTTCGGTGCAATCAGTGAAGCCATGAATTCGACAATTATCCTAATAGCAATTATCAGTTCTACTGTGGTTGTGGTGCTCTTTTGTAATCTCCATTTCTCGTCTCCTTCGGTCCAATATCCAGAATCACCCTACCAAGTATATTAGTACGGTATTACGGTGGCCTGCCTAAATAAACTATAGCAGGTATTGGGAACAAAAGCCTGTTTTGTTAAGTCAGTACACAAAACATCAGATTGTTAAGTGTGAAAAAAGGAACCTTTTTATCCCTTCATGGGGATAGATGGTTAGAAGGAATTACGCTCCGGAGCAGATAATAAACAAGCTGAGGTAAAAGGAGTACTATTTTAAGAAATCCCAAATAGCACCAAGCGTGAGGAATAGATCGCCATTGTAAGGAGTAAACTCAAAGCAGATCACTTACCATGTGCCAGTTTTATGGCGTGCTATCCCCATAGCGATCAAACCTACACCAAAAGCAATGATAATTGCTGCTGGCATAAGATCAAACCCTATAGCAACTCCTAAACCAATGCTAAGGCATCCAACAAATATATAACTACTTAAGCCTGCTTGCTTCTTTTCCTTGTCTTTATCAGCCATTTGTTTCCTATCCTAAACTAGTCCCCTTTACGAATCGAAGTATAATTTACCCACAAGTAGAAATCAAATAATTGGGAGTTCTGATTGAATGTCAAAGGGTAGGTGAAAACTCCAAAAATCCCAGGCAGCACGAAGGCTGATGAAAGTGCATCGTTTTAAGATGCTGTCCGTGATAGCCTGTACTTTCACTCAGCCCCCCACTTATACTGGCCGTAACGTTCCGTCAAAAACCTGCCAAGCGAGTGCAGACTTGGCGACCAGACTCAGAAAAACATACACCCACTCGCGGAACAGGTAGTGCTGCCAGTGACCAATCTTCTTATCCCGTAGTACCATATTAAAGGCGAAGCTGAAGAAGAAGATGAAGAGCGTCGGCAGGATTACATAAACAAATGTTGGGCGTAAGCAACAAGAGCCTGCTTTATTGCCTTATTACACAAAAGCCTAGAATGCTACCTGCCAGTCAAATACTAAGGCTGAAAGCCAGTTCAAAAGTTCTGTCTATCATACGCTCTGGTCTACCATAGCTGGAAGACCGACCCCACACCAACGAATCTTGGAAAGAATCAGGGTGTCAAGACGCTGAGTCACCCGACACGCTGATTCTATCATTTCCTTGGCAGACCTATCAATATATCTTAAATGTGTCCCATTTTCCCTGACGATTTACAGATGGGACGCAGGGTAACATCCCCGTTATCCAAAAAACATGATTCGTCACGATAATAGAAGTAAGGATATGAACTCACTCAATGGAGTTCAAAGAAACTGAGTTTGTCAAGTTGGTTAAAGTTGTGCCAGGAATCTATCCAACGGACGGTACCAGAGCGGCAGCGCATTGCTATAGACTGGGTCTGTGCCCCGCCGGCAAAGTAGCGTACCCCTTTCAGCAATTCGCCGCTACTGACCCCGGTGGCAGCAAAAAAGACATCTTCACTATCTATCAGGTCCTCCGTCTTGTATACCTTATCAACATCAACTCCCGCGGCTATGGCGGCCTTTCTTTCGCTGTCATCGCGGGGCCAACCCTTACATTGAATACCGCCCCCAATGCAGTGTATCGCCGCAGCGGAGAGGACCCCCTCTGGCGTGCCTCCGATGCCCATAAGCGCATCAACTTCTCTTTCAGGTAGAGCTGCATCTATGCTCGCCGCAACATCACCGTCAGAAATCAATTTGACCCTAGCGCCAGCACTCCTAATATCCGATAACAACTGTTCGTGCCGCGGCCTATCCAAAACCACCACTGTAAGTTCCGATATCTTCCTCTGCTTAGCTTTGGCTATATTCTTCAAGTTTTCCGCCACCGGTGCGTTGATATCTATGCGGTCTCTTGCTTCTGGTCCGGTAACAATTTTATTCATATATACGAACTCTATGGGGCAGTGCATCGTCCCCTTGGCCGCAAGCGCTACTACGGAGATAGCTCCGGGAAGACCTCTGGCGACAGAAGTAGTCCCGTCAATGGGATCAACAGCAATATCAACCTGTAAATTTGAGCCATCACCAATGCGCTCTCCTATATATAACATGGGAGCATGGTCCTTTTCTCCTTCCCCAATGACTACGATTCCGTCCATCTGGATATAGCCCAGTGTATAACGCATGGCAGTTACCGCTGCCTCGTCTACCAGTGTCTTATCACCCCTACCCAAATAACGAGCGGCAGCCATAGCCGCCGCTTCGGTGACCCTCACTAGTTCCATCGCAATATTGCGTTCAATCGGATGCTGAGAATGTGCTATTTTCATATTCAGTTGTCCCCGCTCAAGTAGAACAAATAACGACTAATTAGTTGTACTGCCATATTAATTCAAATATGCGACGACGTCAAGAACAAATCAGCTAAGGGTGAAATGCACAGCAACCTGGTTACCTGAGGCTGGTTCATAGAGCCGGCCTTATTATTCATATCACCACTAATAATTTACGAACCGGCTCACTATGTCCACCGTGCCAGCCACTTTCAACTTATGGAATAGCAGAGAAAAGCGCTCTTCAAGTGTGTTTCCAATTCCCCTCAGATTTTCTCCAGACAGGTTCCACAGTTCCTTCTTGAAATCACCAAATGCTCTTTTGCGGGTCTTGTAGAGGAATTGTTCTGATGTGTCCCCCTGCTTCATTTCACCTGCGTATTTATCCCGAAGATGCCGGTAAATTCTGTCCAGCAACTCTTTGGGGAAATAGGGACTGTCAAAAATAATGTTTTGAAATCCGGTAGCCAGATGCACTTCCAGTGCGTCCGCCTGTGGGAAGAGGTCAAAAGCCTCATCAGGGAGAGTGGAGGCTCCATGCTGCACTGCGCCACCCATACCGTATTCTTTCCGTGCTGCTCGAGACAATTCCTTCAGAGTTTTGAAATCAATGTGAATGCTCGCCACTGACCCGTCAGGCAAAACTACTCCGCCGTGTGTCGTCCCGGTTTGAACGCTGATTTTGGAGAGTCCCATGACATCTGGCCCTAGCAACCTGCGATATCCCTTCATAAAGGCCCGTAGGTCTACCACCGTGCTATTGCGTCCGCCTACTTCGCCGATTTCACCACCAACCGAGATTGTTATCCCCTCGGGCTCAATCTCCCGTATAAACTTGGTCATATCCGCAGTGACTCGGCAATTCTCTTCCTGCTGTTCCTCAAGGCTTGACTTTTCCAGGTCAACGATAGTGGAGGCGTCAATATCAATGTTCAGAAAGCCTGCGCTTACTGCCTCACGTACCAGCTCCCTGATGCTGTTCAATTCCTGTTTCGGTTCTGAATTGTATTTCGCACGGCCAACTTGGAAGTGGTCTCCCTGGAGAAAAACCGGACCTCTGAACCCCTCCCTGATTGCCGCTGCCAATATGCAGGCGGCGTACTCACCCGGCCTTTGCGCTGTATAGCCTATCTCAGAACGAGCAATTTCGAAAATAAAAGCGCCAACCCTATCCTTCAGGGCGGCTCTAAATACCGCCCTGGCCACTTGATAAGTGATGCCGCGGATGTTTATTGCTGGAACAGTGATACCAGTGTACAGCCCCTTGCCAGCAGCCCGGTACAGGCTGTCAACGCTTGCCAAAACTACACCCTGTGCCGAAGCGAATTGCCTGATTTTTTCCCGGCTATGTTCCCTCACCTCATCAGCACCAAAGACGGCGTTTTCCACTAGCGTATCAACCTCGGCAGGGGGCGCAGACACGCCTTTTCTCAGTCTGGTATTTCTCGACTGTTCAGCAGAACTCATTTCATCCTTTGATCGGTCATGGTCTCGGTACATCTTGTTCTCACCTCCCTAGAATAGTCCTGCGTCCGTTGTATCTCTCGGCATCGTACATAGTCTTGACATCGACGTACTTCAGTCTGCCGACAACCTTATCGAGGGAGCACGCCGTAATCTTGCCATTATTATAGCAGACCATTTTCCCAAAATCCCTCATCATCACCAGGTCCACAGCGGCAATGCCAAAGTACCGCCCCATTCTCCGGTCATAGGCACATGGCGCTCCGCCTCGCTGCAGATGGCTCAGGACGATGCATCGTGTTTCCAGTTCGGTACCCTTATGGATCTCATCAGCCAAAAACTCGCCAATTCCCCCCAGAGCCTTATGGCCGAAGCTATCCACGCGTTGTTCCCTCGTAAATTGGGCGTATCCCGCCGGCTTGGCTCCTTCCGCCACGATGATAATATCGTATCTGGTTCCGGCTCTCCTGCCTTCAAGAACCAACTCATTCACCTTTTTAATTGAAAAATCATGCTCCGGGATCAGGATAATATAGGCGCCACTTGATTCTCCGCCTTCAAGAGTGAGCCAGCCAGTTTCCCTCCCCATTGTCTCCACAACAAATATTCTCTTGTGTGAACCGGCGGTTGTCCTCAGCCGGTCAACCTCCTGAGTGATAACGTCCAAAGCTGTCTCAAATCCCAGAGTATAATTGGTCTCACACAGATCCTTGTCAATCGTCTTGGGGATACCAACCACATTCACACCTTTATGCGCCAGCTTATGGGCCACGCTCAAAGTGTCGTCTCCTCCGATGACTATCAGAGCGTCTAAGCCCAGCGTTTCTATGTTGCTCAATACCCCTTTCGATTGGTCATTTTGGGGATCATAGGGATTGGTTCGTGAGGTGCCCAGCATAGTGCCACCGTACCTGTCCCAGGTTCTTGTGATTTCCTGATTCAGGGGTATTACATACTGCTCAGTCTCCTTGGGGTCATCTTGCACCAGCCCCTTCCAGCCATCCCTGATTCCTAATACCTCATATTGGATTCCTCTGTCCCGCTGCACACGCTCATCCAAGGCAGTCTTCACTGCCCATTTTATGGCCGGATTAATACCAGCGCAGTCTCCACCACCGGTAAGAATGCCTATTCTGCTTTTCTTCATCGATAGCCACCACCTTTCTTTAGGCTCAGACATAAAAGATTAGTGATACATTTATTTAGGCCAGATTTTTCGTACCATACCGTGCAATCCAAACAAATTTCGCTTACGACCTTGGTTGCATTGTAGAATTGTAGCATATTTCCCATGCTGGGTGGCGTATTTTTGATACCACCAGTCTACCTCGCCACTTAGAGTAACCAACCCGTTCTGCACCTGCACTTTGACGCGGTCATAGGGCACCAGGACATTCCACTCGAGAACACTTGCTACCGCCCCGGCGATGTCCTCATCTGAACGCTCAAGAGAGCCAGGCAACCTAACCTGCATTTCTTTAGCCACCGCCCTGACGCCAAAAACTCGTGCGGCGGCGCGCTCGGCAGCCGACTTCTTAACATAGTCAGCTCCCGTCTCAGCTTCCAGGTAGGCGAGGAGGGCGTAACTATCCAGGACATATGCACTGCCTTCCAGTGGACTATTTCCCTCGGGCAGCATCTTCCCGCCTGGATCTGGTTAGTGCTTTGACCAAAGAGGGCTTGCCCTTCAGCATACCCTTTGTGTTTTTGACAGGAGCATCATCATCGAAAACTACAGCATCTTTTTCATCGAGTCACCTCACCGTGTAGCCGTATATATGGTTATGCGGCAGCATTATAGAGTTGTCAAACAGCAAGTAGTTTATTGTTCATAGCTCGTAGCCGATGGCTCCTGGATAGTTCAAAAACTGTATAGCATGTCCTGGGCACCGCACACCTGGTTTTTGACAAGAGGTTCTCGCTGACACATACATGGCCTATCTGCAGTCTCTCATCAAGCACGGGGATCCTATTCCTTCTCAAGAACAAGGCAGCCGATAAACTGATCTGCGCCCTGGAGAAGGATGGTTTTGTTCTCGATAACAAGGTCAGGACAGAGCGAATATACAGGCATCCGGATAGTCGGCGCGTCTCCATTCACTATCACACAGGCAATAAAGGTTATCAGAGTGGCCTGCTCAAGGCGCTCCTTGAGGACATCGGTTGGACGGAGAACGACATGCGCCGCCTTAAGTTGGTTAAATAAGAGCTTTATCCAGAAATTCGCTGCTATTCAGGAATGCCATGCTGTGGACGAGGGTTACATATCATATCTTGCTGAGCGATACGTTGCCTGATTATGCATTTGTATTGTAGGGGAGGGTTTTACACCCTCCCGCGCCTTGGTTCACCCCCACATGCGTGGGGAATACTTCATCGTGGCTAATTCTGTCTGCCGTCTTATACGGTTCACCCCCACATGCGTGGGGAATACGCCTTAATAGTGCTTACTGCTGCTGACCCACCTGGTTCACCCCCACATGCGTGGGGAATACGTTTTTCATTTAATTTATCTCGCTCATTTGGCTCCATTCTTTCACCTCCTTTTTACATTCTCCCATATTTGGAATTTGCTTAGCCTAAAGGTTATGTTCACG
>Ga0114918_10004403_pt1 | contig 12255 bp, 5 predicted proteins | sample LantaG_FD_87015 | JGI IMG/M metagenome (GOLD analysis project Ga0114918, IMG submission 87015) | Deep subsurface microbial communities from Baltic Sea to uncover new lineages of life (NeLLi) - Landsort_02402 metaG | ecosystem: Environmental > Aquatic > Marine > Oceanic > Sediment | place: Baltic...
CCGGGCGCGGCCCCCCCCCCCCCCCCCCCCCCCCCCCCCCCCCCCCCCCCCCCCCTCCCGCGCGCACGCGCGTCCCGTCCATCCATCTATCCTTGGACGACAAATACTTTTTCATTTTTGTTTGGCATTCCTAGTACGGCACGGCCCCTCCTTGGACGGGGGTCGGCTAAAAACGATACCCGTGTATAGTGGCTGGGCTCGTCGGTCGACCTACGGGCGGGCCGCAGTCTCCAAATACGCCAGTCCCGGGCCTCTGACCGGCGCCGCCCTCACACGCTCCCTCCGCATTCACAAGCTTGACCCTTGTATTGAGGGCGACCCCGCGTCGCGACGCCCATGTCTGCCCCGGCGGCCGGCGCCCGCCCCCGCGCCCTGCCCCGCCCCGCCGATTGGCTAGCCCGCCTCGCAAGCCAGAGGAGGCCGCCCGCCGCGGCGTCTGCTGCCGCCGCCGCCATGCCGCCGCCCCCGCTCTACCTGGGCGTGGATGCCGGCACCAGCGGCGTGCGGGCGTGCCTGATTGACGGTGTGTGGGGGTGTGTGGAGAGGGGAGAGGAAGAGCGCTTGGAGAGAGAGAGAAAAAAAAACACGCACACACACGCACTCCACTCCCCGCCTCTCAACGCCCAACCCTCTCCCTCTCTCTCCACTCCTCAGACTCCGGCGCCGTCGCCGCCGAGGCCAAAGTCCCCTACCCGGCCTCGCCCGTGCCCGACTGGGCGGACGCGTGGCGGGCCGGCTTGACGGCTGCCCTGGCGTCCCTGCCGCCCGAGGCGCTGGCTGCAACAGCGGGCGCGGCCGTCGCGGGCACGTCCGCGTCCGTCCTGCTGGTGGACGCGGGCGGGGACTGGCGCGTGCCCCTGGCGCCCGCCCGCCTGTACTCGGACGGCGCGTCGCCGGCGGCGGTGGCCCTGCTGCGGGGCTTAGCTAAGGGTGGCCACACGGCGGCCGCGCCGACCGCGTCCGCGGCCAAGGCGGTCGACTGGTGGCTGGCGGGGGAGGAAGGTCCACCATCCTCCCCTCTGGCAGCCGCCCTGGCGGCCGCGTCCGCCCCGACCGTCGCCTCCGCGGCCGACTGGATCGCCGCCCTGCTGGCCGGCGACGCCAGCCGGCTGGCCTTCACCGACGACAACAACGCGCTGAAGGCCGGGTGGGACCCAGCAGGGGCGGGGCGGTACGAGCCGTGGCTGGCGGCCCACCCCGTCTCGGCCTGGCTGCCGCCGACCGTCGTCCGCCCGGGCGGGGCGACGGTCAGGGTGAGCGCCGCCGCCCCGTCCTCCCTCCTCCCGGCCGGCTGCCTGGTCACAGGCGGCACGACCGACTCCATCGCGGCCTACGTGGCGGCCCTGGGCCCGGACCCGCCCGCCGTGCCGACCGCCGTCACGAGCCTGGGGTCGACTCTGGCCTTGAAGCTGGCCTCGCCCGTCCGCATCGACGACCCGGCCGCCGGCGTCTACTCGCACCGCCTGGGCAACGACTGGCTGGTGGGCGGCGCGAGCAACGTGGGGTGCGCGGCGCTGGCCGACTTTTTTTCACCGGCACAGTTGGGCGCGCTGTCCGCGGCCATCGACCCGTCCCTCCCCTCCCGCACCGACTTCTACCCCCTCCCGGCCGGGCTGGTGGGCGAGCGCTTCCCCGTCCCGGACCCGGCCGCCACTGCCCGGGTCAGCCCCCGCCCGTCCGATGACGCGGCTTTCCTGGCCGGCCTCTTGGAAGGCATCGCCCGCGTGGAGGCTGCCGGGTACGCCCGGCTGGCCGCCCTGGGCGCGCCCAGCCCGGCCCGCGTCCTGACGGCGGGCGGAGGGGGCATGAACTCCGTGTGGGCGGCCATCCGGGCGCGGGTGATGGGCCTGCGTGAGGGGGATGTGGGGCCGGCACTGAACGGGGAGGCCGCCTACGGGGCGGCCCTGCTGGCGCGGGCGGGGGTGCGTGAGGAGGCAGGTTGATGATGATGATGAGAAAGAGAAAAACAACGGCCGCGAGACGACCGCACTCCTCTTGTGTCTCGCGCTCCCCTATTTCTCCTATCTCCTGCGCGTGAGAAAGAGAGAGAGGCCGCGAACGAACACACCCGCACACACCAAAGGTGAGAGCTTGTGCATGTCTTCACCCCCTTGCCAGAGACGCGGCCCGTCCGAGTCGGCGCTCCAGCCGCTCGAGGCGCGCCAATGGGCGAGCGCGCGGGCGCGCAGCGCGCCGCCCAATTGGCCGTTCGCTTGGGGGCGTGCCACGGCGCCGCCAGCCTGCTCCAACTTGCCCTCTCCCACCCCGGTGCAGCTGACCGCACACATGTTCACTGCATGCTGGTCCGCGTGGGAGGGCGGGCTGGCCCGCACAGGGCGGACGAGGCGTGCCCGATTGTTTCTTCCTTAGGGGAAGAAACAAGACCCTCGACCCCCTCCCTCAACCCCTCTCTCTTCTTCTCTCTACAGGCGCGCAAGCAGACACCACTCCACTCCACATCCCATGAGCCCGACAACCAAGGCTCGCCCCCGCCGGGAGCCGGCCCTAGCGACCGCCCTGGCCTGTGCCCTCGTCCTGGCGTGCGCGGCGGCCGTGTCCGCCCAGGTAAGGGAGGGGCTGTGTGCGCTCGACGCTCCCCGCCAACCTTCCGCCCTCTCTCTCTCTCTCCCCCCTCTCTCACGCCCATCTCCTCCTCTCCCATCCCGTTCGGCAGTCGCCCGCCCAGATGACCGGTCCCCCCGTCCCCGCCGCCTGGCGGGACAAGGGCGGCCCCGGCACCGTCGCTGCCATCCTCAACCTGACCGCCCCTCGCCTGGGCGAGCTGACCGATGCCCAGGCGGGCGGCCTGGAGAAAGCCCTCCTGGCCACCCTGGCCCCGGATGTGCCCGGCCTGGACGTGCGCCGCATCAAGCAGCAGGGCACGGCGGTGCCGGTCGTCTTGGAGAAGGGCGGGCCGGCCGCCGCGGCGGCGGACCGCATGCGCGTCGCAGTCGACCTGGTCGCGCCCCAGGCCCGCCTTTCGGAGCTGCTGAGGCGGATGGCGGCCGTCAGCGAGAACGCGGAGCTGGCGGGCTCCCTCCGCGCGGCGGGCCTGTACGACCTGACCGACGCCCGGTTCGACTCGTACGAGCTGCGCGCGGGAGGGCGGGCGGCGGGAGGCGACGGCAAGGAGGACAAGGGGGGCGGCAAGGATGGCAGGGCCAGGCCCCAGGACGGCGGGGCGGTCATCGAGCTGCCCCCCCTGCCGCCCCTGCCCAAGCCCGTGCCTGTGCCGACGGTGGCGACGTCCGCGCCGGCGGCGGGACCGCGACCCTCGGCCGCCGCCGCCCCTGAAGGCGGGGCGGCCCCGCCGCCCGTGACGGCCGGCATCGAGGTCTCCGGCACGGCGCCGGGCGTCGCCGACCCGACCCCGGAGCGGCGGGCGGCCCTGGCCCGGGCGGTCGCCGTCCTGGCGGGCGTGCCGGAGGGGGCGGTCAGCGTGAGCGAGGAGGGCGTGAAGCGGCGGGCCCTGCTGCAGGACCCGACGTCCCCGCCTCCATCCCCCTGGGCCCGCCGGTTCAAGGTGGAGGTGGCCCCCGCCGACCCGGCCCAGGCCGCGTCCGCGCGCGCGGCCCTGGAGCGCCTGGCCACGCCCGCGGGCGCGGCCGACCTGCGGGCGGCGCTGGCGTCGCAGGGCTGGGACGGGCTGACGGGGGCGGGGCTGACGGGCGTGAACGGGCGCAAGGTGGACGGCGTGGGGACTGGCAGGGCGCCGATCCTTCCGCCCGCCGCGACGACGAGCGGGGGCGAGGTTGGCGGCGACGGCAAAAAGGGCGGCGGCTCGGGGAAGCTGGCCGGCATCATCATCGGCTGCCTCCTGGCCGCCACCCTGGTGGGCCTGGCCCTGGCGTACGCGCTGGCCTACTTCCTGGGCTGGTGCCGGTGCCTGGGCGTCGGCGTGAAGGGGGCCGCGGACGAGGAGAAGGGGGCGGGCGGCGGCGGCGGCGGCGGCGGCGGCGGCGGCGGCGGCGGCGGCGGCGGCGGCGCGGGGTGGTCGAAGAAAAGGGCGGCCGCCGCCTCGGCCGGCGGCTCCCCGCCCCCAGCCACCGCCTCCGCCTACAAGGTGACGACGGACGATGCGGAGGCGGTCGCCGACCTGCGCGCCGCCGCCGCCGCCGCGGCTGCGGGGAACAAGGCGGCTGACGACGGCGCTGCGGCCGCGGCCGCGGCCGCCGCGGTCGCGGACGACGCGCGCCGGGACCTCGCCTCCATCGCGGCGGCGGGCGTGACTTCCCTACGCCGCCTGGCGTCGGGCGCCAAGGACCGGACGGGGCGACCCGGCAGCGCGGGCGGGAGCGGAGTGGCGGCGGTGGCGCGCGGGGCTGGCGCCGCCCCTGCCCCTCCCGCCTCGGGCGACGAGGCAGCGACGGCGGCCGCGGTCATGGAGCTGGCCCGCAGGGGCGCCCCCCTGGCTGGCTCGTTCGCCCTGGAGCGGGGCAGCCTGGTCCCCGACGCCACGACCGTGACGGTCAAAGCCCGCGAGGTGGGCGGGGCGGGCCGCCCGGCGGTGGCCACCTTCTTCGTCGACGACGCCGCGCACGCGCGCGCGGCCGCCCTGTCTGGGCGCCTGCCGGACGGGGCCGCCACGCCCGCCGTGCTCGCCTCCTACGGCCGCGGGGATGCGCCTGGCGGGGCGGGCCTGCCGCCCGTCATCGTGCGGGAGGCGCCCGACTACTCGCTGGACGCGTGGACGGCCAAGCGGTACCGGTGAGAGACATGGAGGGAGAGGATGGAGAGGGGAGAGAGAGAGGAGAGGGACCAGGGAGAGGGAGAGAACACGTCGCTCACTTCTCCCCCATCATCCCCTCCCCCACTCCAATCCCCCCCACAGCACCCCCGACGCCCGCCAGCGCCTGGCCGTCCTGTCCCTGGTCGCCAAGCCCGTCGCCGCCTTTGCGGCTAAGAACCTAGTCCACGGCGCGCTCTCCCCGGGCGCGGTCCAGTGGTTTGCAGACGACAACGCGATGAAGCTGGGAGGCACGGACGCGGGGGCGTGGGGTGCGAAAGGGTCGCCCCTGCCGGCCCACCCGGTGCCCGCCTTTGCCGCGCCCGAGGTGATCGCCGCCCTGGCGCGGGCAGAGGAGGCGGGCGGCGGCGGCGGCGGGGCGGCGGCGGCGCGCCCCACCGTGGCCGCCCACCCCGCCCAGGACGCGTGGTCGCTGGGCATGCTGGCCTACCTCGTCCTGACGGACAGCCCGCTCATCCCCGTCGACGCGACCGCCAGCGAGGTGGCGGCCGCGCTGGGCACGTCGGGGCAGCTGCCCTGGGAGCGACCCGGCGGCGCGCTGGAGGCGCTGGAGGACCCGGCCACGGCGGCCGCGATCGCGAGCCTCCTTCGCCGGGAGCCGCGCAAGCGCGCGAGCGCGGCGTCGGTGCTGGGCGGGGGCCTGTTCAAGGGGCTTGCCGGGGCGCCGTCGGGGACGACGGGCACGCCGCGGCGGAAGTGAGAGAGAAAGGGAGGTGTATGTTGTGCCGCCCTCTCTTTACATTACACGATTTTTTCGACGACGCAAGTTTTTCCGGCGTCCCTCTCAACAAACACTCTCGTTCCTCACACACACACGCTCGCGCCATCTTCATGGAGACCGCCGTCGTCCGGGACCGCGGCCAGGAGGTGCGGCAAGGGGAGAGAGGGAGGGAGCGCGCGTGCGTGCGCCACGAAGCTCTCCGCACAGGGGAGCTGTTTTTTTTTTCAATTGCGCGCCAGGAGCGGCACCCGCACTTCATCCGCCCCACGCCCCACGCCTCACATCCCCCCCCCCTCTTCCGCCCTCTAGGAGTTGACCGCCCTGGACGCGGCCGGCCTGGCCGCCTCCAAGGCGGCCGCGGCCGCGCGCCGCGTGTCGCAGACCGCCGACGGCGCCGCCCATGCGTCGCCAGCGCTGGCAGCTGCCACCTCCGACGTCTCCACCCCTCGCCCGGCCTCGCCCCACGCCCGCAGCCCGCGGGCGCCCGCCTCCATGCGGCGGCCGGTTGGTGGGGGCGATGGAGGGGGTCAGGCACCGCCCTGTGACTCGCCCAGCGCGGCCAGCAGCGCCAAGGCGCCGCCGGGCAACAACAACAACGGCAACCGCCTGGTGCACCGCGCCCGCCCCTCCTCGCCCGGCGTCGCCGCCAGCTCGCGCGGGCGTCGTGGGGCTGGAGGCGGCCCGGCCACCTTCTCCAGCGCCGAGGAGGAGGAGGAAGATATGGGAGGCGCCGCCGCCCTCACCATCGCGTCCCTGCGTGCGGCCTTGCACCGAGCGGAAGCGCGCGCGGCGGCCGCGGCCGAGGCCGCGGCCCGGGCGGACGCCGACCTGGCAGCCGCCCTGGCCGAGGCCGCCGACCAGGTGGAGGGCGCGCGCGCCATCGCGGAGGGCGCCGCGCACCGCGCCCGGGCGGCCGAGGACGCGGCCCTGGCCCTGCTGGAGGCGCGGGGCGGGGAACTGGTGGCGGCCCGGGAGGGCGGCGCGGCGGCGGCCGCGGCCGAGGTGCGGGCGGCCGCGGACGGCGAGGCCGACGCGGCGGCCGTGGCGCTGGCGGAAGCCAACGCCCGGGCGGAGGCAGCGGGCCTGGCGGGCGCGGCCGCGGCCGCCTCCCTGGAGGCAGAGCGCGCCCGGGTGGCGTCCCTGGAGTCCCGCCTGGCGACCGCGCTGGAGGAGGCCGCCCTGGCCGCGGGCGCCCGCGCCGAGGCCGATGGCCTGGCGGTTTCGCTGGCGGAGGCCCGGTCCCGGGCGGACGCGGCGGCGGGGCGGGTGGGCGAGCTGGAGGCGGCCGTGGCTGAGGAGCGGGCCGCCGCGGCCGCGCGCGTGGACGCCCTGGTGGCCGAGTCGGCGGCGTCCATCAAGGCCGCCCGCGCCTCCGGCGCGGCCGCCGCGGCGGAGGGCGAGGCCCTGGCGGACAAGGCGGTCGCCGTCCTGACCGCGACGGAGGGCGCCCGCGCCCAGGCGGTGGCGGCCCTGGCAGACGCGACCGCCAGGGCGGAGCGGGCGGAGGAGGACGGGCGGGCGGGGCGGGCCGCAGCGGCGGCGGCCGCCGCGGACGCGCGGGCTAGCTTGGAGGCCGCCCTGGCCCGGGCCACGTCCGCCGAGGCGGCAGCCGCCACCGCCCACGCCGAGCTGCGGGGCGTGGAGGCTGCGCTGGCGGCCGCGCCCGCCGCGGCGGGGCTGGCGATCGATGGAGGGGCGTCTCCCTCCTCTTCCTCTTTACCCTCCTGGGTGTCCCGCCTGGCCGCCCACGCGACCGCGGCCCGGTGCGCCTGGGATGTGGAGCGGGCGGGCCTGGAGGCGGACCTGACACGGGAGCGGGCCGCGCGCGAGGCAGCCGAGGGCAAGGCCAAAGGGGCGGTGGAGAAAGCGGCCGAGGCGGACAAGGTCGCGGCCGCGGCCAAGGCGGACGCGGAGGCGGCGGTCCTCGCCCGCGCGTCCGCCGAGGCCGCTATCCTGGGCGCCCGGGACGCGGTGGATGCCGCCCGCGCCCGCATGGAGGCCGCGGTTGAGGCGGAGCGCAGGGAGCGGGAGGCAGTGGGCGAGGCCCAGGCCGCCGCGGAGGAGGCCCGGGCGCAGGCGGCGGAGGCGGACTCGGTGGCGTCCCGGCTGGGCCACCTGCCCGACACGGTGACCGCCATCGCGGCCTCCTTCCACCGCCTGGCCGTCGCGTCTACCCCCCTGGTCGTGGCGACGGCGGCGGGCAACGAGGCGGGTGCGGCGGTGGTCGGCCAGGCCGGCCCGGGCGCGCTGGCGTCCCTGCTGGCCGACCCGGCCGGGTTACTTGCTGCCTGGGTCGCCGACCCGGCCTCCACGGCCGCGTCCCTGGATGCCGCGACCACGGTCGCCGCCTCTGCGATCACGCGTGCCGCGGAGACGGGCCCCCGGGCGCGCGCCGCCGTGCGGGAGGCGCGCCGCCGGGAGGCAGCGGCGCTGGAAGGGGTGGCCACCCTCCAGGCGGCGGCCGCAGCGGCGGGCGCCCTCCTGGAGAGTGTGGTGCACGAGGACGGGCCCGCCGCGGCGGCGGCCGGCGCGGTCGCCTCCATCGCCCCCCAGGCCGACCTGCCCGCCCACCTGACGTCGGCGTCCAAGGCGGCTGCGGGCGCGCTGGGCCGCACGCGGGCGGCCGCGGCGCGCCAGGCCGCGGCCGCGGCCGACAACCGGGCCAGCCTGGACGCGGCCCTGGTGGCCCTGGCGCAGGCGGAGGCGGCGGTGGGCCGGCTGCGGACCGCCCGGGACGCCGCCCGGTCGTCCGCGGCGTCAGCCGAGCAGCAGCTGGCGTCCGCGCGCAAGCAGGCCAGCGCGGGCGCGTCGGCGGCCGGTGCGGCGCAGCGGGAGGCGGCCGCAGCCCTGGAGGCCCTGCAGGCGGAGGCGGGGCGGGAGGTGGCCGCCGCCGAGGCCCGGGCCCGCGCCGCGGAGGCGTCCGCCGCCGTCGCGGCCGCCACCGCGGACGACGCGGATGCCCGGGCGGCCGAGGCCGCGGCCGCCGCGGAGGCACAGGCTGTCGAGGTGGCCGCCGCGCGTGCAGAGGCGAAGACGGCGCGCGAGGCCGCGGCGTCCGCGGTCGCCGCCCGGGACGCCGCGCTCGCCGCCGCCGGCCGGGCGGACGCGGCCTCCCTTGCCATGACCGACCGCCTGGCGGCCCTGGAGGCCGACCTGGCCCGCGTGTCGGACGCCCACGCGTCCGCGACGGCCGCCCTGGGGTCCGCCTTTGCGCGGGCCAGCAGTGCCGAGGGCGAGGCCGAGCGGGCGCGGGCGGAGGCGGCGGCCGCGCGGGAGGCCGCGTCTGCGGCGGGGCGCACCGCTGAGGCGGCCCGTGCGGAGGCGGCCGCCCAGGCGGCTGTGGCGGCGGACGCGGAGGCCAAGGCTGGCCGGGCGGCCGACGCGCTCCAGGCCGAGAAGAAGAGGAAGACAGTGGTGGTGGGTGGTGGCGATGAGAACGCGGACCCCAAGGTCGGCGCTCGCCCTCCTCCCCTCCCGCCCTCCGTCACCCACCGCATCACCACCCTAGAGTCCGACCTGGTGGCGGTCCGGGCGGGCGCCCGGGACATGGTCGCCCGCCTGGAGGCCGACCTGGCGGCCGCGCGCGCGTCGGCCTCCACCACCGCCGCCCTGCGCACCGCCCTGGCGGCCGCCCGGTCGGACGCGGCGGCCGCGCTGGGCCAGCTGCAGGCCGCGCAGACGGGGGCGGAAGGGGTGCGCGCCGGGCTTGAGGGCAAGCTGGCGGCCGCCCGGGCGGAGGCGGACGCAGCGGTGAAGGGGGTGGGCGCGGCCGCCGACGCACGCGTCGCAGCCGCAGAGGGCAAGGCGGCCGCGGCGGAGGAAGAGTTGCGGGCCGTCCGGTCGGCACTGGCGGCCGCCCAGGCGGATGTGGCCGGCCTGACCCGGCTGGTGGCGGCCCTGGAGGCGGCGCGCATTGGTGGAGGGGAGGGGGGAGACGGGGCCGCGATCCGGGCGGTGGTCGAGGACGTGGCCACGTGAGTGAACGGTGCACGTGCGTGTGTGTGCGTGTGCAATCCCACACGGACGGGCCCACCCAAGGAAACAAACAACGCCACTCCCCGCAACGTCACTTCACGGCATGCAGTGGAGAGTGGTGAAGTGTGCGTGGGGGCGTGGGCGTTGCGCCTTCCCCTCCCCTCCCTCCATCAAGTCCATTTTCTCTCTCCCCCCAACCAACTCCATCCACCTTCTTCATCCCCGCCGCGCCCACGCGGCCAGCCGCTCCAGCTCTGCCCGGGGGCGCCCACTCAGGGCCAGCCGGCTGGCGATGGGCGGGGCCGCTGCCCGCCGCCCACCCCCCACCCCCACCCCCACCCCGGCCGCCCGCGCCCAGGCCGCCAGGCGGTCCCGGGCTGCGACCGCGTAGAGGAGGGAGGAGGGGGGGGGGAGGGGGGGAGGGGGCGGCAGCGGGCAGCACCAGGCGGGCCAGGCCGCGCAGGACCGGGGCCGCCACCGACCCGGCCGTCCAGGCCAGGACGGTCGCCGCCAGGACCAGGGTCAGGGTCGGCCCCCACCGGGCCGCGGCGCCCCGCCAGTCCAGCGCCGCGCGGCGCCCCCCTCCCCCCCCCGCCAGCCTGTGCCACCGCTTCTCGAGGGGCAGGGCGACCAGGGCGCCGCTCCTCCTCCCGCGGCTGCCGCCCTCTTCCCGGCGGGGCCGGCGGGCGACGGGGTGGGAGGCCAGGGCGGCCGCCGCGGCGGGCGGGGCGGGCGTCAGGGGGCGAGCCAGCCAGTGCGGGGAGCAGGGCGGGGGCGGGGGCGGGACGCGGTCGTCGGCCAGGCCGGCGCGGGCGGCGCCCGTCCGGAGGGCCTCCAGGGCCGCCCAAGTCGCGCGGGCGCGCGCAGGAGGGCGGGCATGCCCGCCGTGCGCCGCCCGGACGGCCGCGTCCACGCCCGTCAGGAAGGCGAGGGCCCACCAGAGGAGCAGCAGCGGCGAGGGGGCCGGGGTGGCGCGCACCCGCGCGGCCCAGGCAGCGCCGTCGGCCAGGGGCCCCGTCGCCACGGTGTGGCGCGTGGAGGTGACCAAGGCCGCCGCAGCGGGCTGGATGGCGACCGCGGCGTGGTGTAGAGAGGCCCAGCCCGCGGCCAGCAGGTCCGCGCCCGCGGGCGGCAGGGACTCGTGCACCCAGGCCGGGAGGGACGGCGGGGACGAGGACGAGAGGAGGGCGGGCTGGATGGGCGTTGGTGGCGGCGGCTGGGACGCCGCCACCGCCGCGGCCGCCGCGTCGGCCAGCGCCAGCACCAGCGCCGCCGTCTGGCGACGCACGCTCTCCTCCAGCAGGCCGGCGTCAAAGGGCGCCGGCGGGGAGTTGGCCGGCTGGAGGGCCTGGGTCAGGCTGACGAGGCACGCCCCTTCTCCATCCTCCTCCACGGCCCAGGCCCGGTCCCACCGCCGCATCGCGCCCTGCGCGGCCAGGGACCAGGTCAGGGTGCGGCGCAGGCGGTCGCACCGCACCAGGTGGCGGCCCACCACGCCGGACCGGTACAGCCCGGCGGGCGACACAAGCGCTTCCACCTCGGACGTGGTGGTGTGGGGGAGGTCGGCCAGGACCCGGCGGCGCAGGACGGCGGCGGCCGAGTGGGGGCCGGGTAAGGGGCTGGCCAGGAGGGCGAAAACGAGCGACGCCGGGGCGGGGACGGGCAGGCAGGCGGTCGCGGATGCCATGCTGCCCACGGCCGAGGAGGTGAGGGCGGGGGAGGGGGAGGGCGTGGGCGTGGGCGTGAGCGCGGGCGCGGCGTCGGGTGGGCGGAAGATGGGGGGCGCGCCTGCGCAGGGGGCGCCATTTAAGCCACCTCCCATAGCCGGAGCGTGTCCTCCATGATCCTTTCTGCCCGCTTGGACCAAATTCAGCGCGTCCACCGGCCCGGCCACGGCCAGGGAGGGCGCGGGCGCGGCGATGTTAGCTGGGACGCTCGCCTCAACGCTCAGCTGTGCCTTGTCGAAGGGCGGGCCAGCCACCACGTGGACGTGCGCGTCCATAATGGTCGGTTTAGATGGTCCAAGGTGTGGGGGCGTGTTGTCTCGGTGTGAGGTGAGGGCGGAAAGGGTGTGTGAGTGCGTGCCCGGGACGCGGCCGAGTGAAAGGGGGGAGATGTTAGGACGCGCGTCGTTTTTAAAGTGCGTGCCGGCCGACCGGGCCCCCCCCCCACCTCTCCCTCACTCTCTTTTCCGGGGAGTCGGCCCGCTCCTCGCGCGCGGGCCGACACCCTGTCCGCTGCTCGCACACTCCCTTCTCGCGCGTGCGCAGGGCCCCTGCGCATCCCTGTGTACGCACAGCGTGTGTGTGTGGGTGTGTGTGTGAGCGTGCGCGCGCAGTCCCTCATGCCCCGACCCGCCCCCGCATTCCCTTCACCCACCATCCTGGCCGCCGCCGACGGCCCAGGTGGCGGCGGCGACGACGCTGGCGCCCCGTCCGTCTCCGCCGCCGCCGCTGCCGCCCTGGCCGCCGCCCTGGCCGCCTACGGTGCCTTACCCAAGACCGGCAAGCCCCAGCCGCACGAGCACACCGTCCTGGCGGCGTGGGTGGTGGAGCGGACCACCAGCAGCAGCAGCAGCCCGCCGCCCTCGACCTCCTCCTCCCCTCACTTTGCCGTCCTCGCCCTGGCGACGGGCCTGAAGTGCCTGCCGTCGGAGAGCCGGTGCCCCGCCGGGCGGACGGTGAACGACTGCCACGCGGAGGCCCTGGCCCGGCGGGCGCTGCAGGCGTGGGCGTACGGGGAGGTCGGGGGCGGGGTGAGGGGGTGGTGGAGTGAGGGGGGGAGGGGAGGGGGGGGGGGGGGTGGCGGCGGC
>Ga0114918_10004404_pt1 | contig 12255 bp, 10 predicted proteins | sample LantaG_FD_87015 | JGI IMG/M metagenome (GOLD analysis project Ga0114918, IMG submission 87015) | Deep subsurface microbial communities from Baltic Sea to uncover new lineages of life (NeLLi) - Landsort_02402 metaG | ecosystem: Environmental > Aquatic > Marine > Oceanic > Sediment | place...
AAAAAAAAAAAAAAAAAAAAACAGGTTGACCAATCGCGTCGCCCTTTTCCTTCTCCAGAGAGCTCGGATCTCCAATCCGCTTTCACAGCTGCTTAGAGTCCAATCGTCTCTTCCCTCTCCTTGCAGGGAGAGAGACACCCAAAAGCAAGAATGGCGGAGCACGAGCGGCCCAAGGGAATCGGTGACGATTCCCTTGGGCCTCTCGATTCCAACGTCGAACTCGACGGTGCCCCTCCTCATCCTTCGACCTCGACCCCTCCTTCCTCTTCCTCCTCTCCCTCTCCTCCCCCGGACCTCTGGTGCTCGGGCCCGCTGCTGCGCGCCGTGCAGCTCCTGGGCCTCTTCGACGACTGCAAGCACTTTGTGGACATGCCGCTGCTGACCTCGACCGAAGAGGTGACGCGGGAGTTTGAGGAGCTGGTCGAGGAGGCGAAGAGGAAGAAGAAGGAGAAGGCTCAGAACGACGGCGACAAAGAAGAAGAGAAAGAGGAAACGCTTCCCACTCGCCGGTCCCTGCTCTCCGTCGTCGAGAGGCACTTTGCGCCCCCGGGAACGGAGCTGGAGGCCTTCGAGCCCCCCGACTTCTCCGAGACGCCCCGCGATTTCTTGCCCAGGGTGGCGGCGGCGGCTCCGAGCTCTTCTGAAGGAGGAGAAGAGAAAGAAAGAGAGCAAGTGAGGGCTTTCGCCCTGCGAGTCCACCGCCTCTGGCCCCAGCTCTGCCGCCGGCGCAGGAGAAGGACGACAGAGGCCCCGACGAAACAACTCCAGTCGTCGTCGCTGCTCGAGACCGGCGGCTGGAGCGTGGTGCCCGGCGAGAGGTTCCGAGAGAGCTACTACTGGGATTCTTATTGGACCCTCCGCGGCCTCCTGGCCTCGAGGATGCCGCTGACCGCCGCGGCAGTCGTGCGCACGCTCTGCGAGCTGGCCGGTAAAGCAGGAAGCAGCGGTGGGATGAACGATCTGGTGCCGAATGGGGCACGGACTTATTATAGGGGGAGGTCGCAGCCGCCGCTGCTCGCCGACGCCGCCGCCGCTCTCTTCCTCGGCTGCTGCTCGAATGCAAACGACGCCGCTGCCATCGAAGCTCGAAAGGTCGCCCTGGAGGTCGCTCTGCCCGTCGCCAAGGCCGAGCACGCGGCCTGGTGCCGCTGGCCTCGCACCGTGAGGGTCGAGGTCGAGGTCGAAGGAGGCAGTAAGAAAGTCGCTTCTTTCGCCCGCTACTTCCCGCACTCTGCGCCGGGCCCGAGGCCCGAGGCCTGGAGGGAGGACACAGAGCTCGCTGCCGAGTTCCTGTCTTCCTCCTCCTGTGAAACCGACAGAAAAGAGCTGTGGATGGCTCTGGCCGCCGCTGCGGAGTCCGGGTGGGACTTCTCGACCCGGTGGCTGGCCGGGGGCGTCGCTGGCGGAAGAGGAGGGAAGAGTGGTGAAAGAGGAAAAAGAAACGACGGCGACAACGACGGCGACAAAGGCGACGGCGACGAAGCAACAACCAAAAACCCTTCTCCTCCCAACCCGCGCCTGGGCCTCGCCCACCTCGTCATTCCCGTCGACCTCAACGTGTTCCTGGCCCGCGCCGAAGCGGCCTTGTCGACGCTGTGCCTCGCCGCGGGAGAAGTGGGAGAGGCGAAAAGGTTCGCTGGCCTCGCGGGGGAGAGGTTGGGAAAAATCGACGAACTCCTCTGGGACCCGGCGACGCGCTCGTGGGCCGACCTGGCACTGATCTCCTCCTCCGCAGAAAAGTGCGGAGAAGATCAGGCGTTTCGTGCGGAGATGAGGAACGCGGGGCGGTACGCCTCGTGCTGGTCGCCGCTGTGGGCGCGCCGGCGCGTTGCCGAGGCCGCCGCGAGCGCCGCCGCCGGTTCCTCTTCTTCTTCTTCTTCCGAGCTCGACCTCCAGGCTGTTTCCTCCTTACTCTCCAGTGGCATTATCTGCCCTGGAGGTCTCGTCTCCGCCTCTCTGGAAAAGGGATCCAAAGAACAATGGGACGGAGACAACGGGTGGCCTCCGTTGCAAGCGATCTTGGCCGAGGGCTGCGCCGACGCCTTTGCCTCCTCTTCCTCTTCTTCCTCCGCTTCCGCCGCCGCTGCCGCCGCCGAGGTCGCCGCGACCCTCTCCGAGCGCATCGTCCGCGCGCTGGTGCTCAACGTCCGAAACGGCCTCGCGAGGGACGGCTGCGTGCGGGAGAAGTACAGGAGCGACGACGCCGAGAACCGAGGGAAACCGGGCGAAGGCGGAGAATACGAGACGCAAGTCGGCTTCGGGTGGAGCAACGGGGCCGTGCTGTGCCTGCTCCGGCGGTTCGGATGGCCCGCGAGCGCGAGGGGCGCTGCCGAGGCCGGGGAGGTCGGGGATTAAAAGAATTGGGACTTTTTTTCGGATTTGCAAATGAAACGGAAAAACAAAACGAAGAACTCGGGGGGGACCTGAAGCAAAAAAAATCGAAATCTCTTCTCACTCTCTCTCTTCTCTCTTTCTTTCTCTTCTCTCCCTACTCCACCTTCTCCTCTCATCACTTCCGCGCCTGCAGGTGCTCCGGGTCCGCGGCCAGGCACGCCTCGGCCTCGTCTACGTCCGCCTTCGAGCCCAGGAAGACAGGGCACCGGCCTGAAGAGTTGGTTGGTTGATTGGTTGGTTTTAAAAGAGAAACCGAGGTGAGAGCTTTCGGGTTTTTTTTTCGACGAAAAAAGAAAAAACCATTTTCTGTTTCTCTTTCTCTCTCTCCGCATCTCACCGTGGAAAGTCGTCGGCATCAGATCCAAGACGTCAACCCCGGGGCCCGCAATGGCTCTGCCTCCGGCGGCGGTGATGATTCGGGCCTGGAGGCGGGAAAAGTTTTCGAGTTTTTTTTTTTTTTGAAAAAGGAAAAGGAAATAACAAGAGAAAGCTTTGAGTTTTTTTTTGAAGTTTTCTTTCTCTCTCTTTGTCTCTTTCGCTCGCCGTCTTTTGAGAACAGAAATCCGAACGAACGCACCATCGGCGCGCCCTCGTAGAGCAGCCGCAGCTTGCCGTCCTTGGACTTTCTGTCGGCTGGGTAGCAGAAGACTCCGCCTTAAGATTTCGTTTTTGTTTTTTTAGAGAGAGAAAAAGAGAGAGAAAGAGAAAGAGAGGTCAAAAAAGGTGAGTTCTTTGTCGTTTTTCGTTTTTTTTTCGTTTCCCTCCTCTCCCTGGGCTTTCTCGACCCGCTCTTCCCGTTCCCCGCATCCAAAAGGGGAGAAACGGAGCAGAAGATATGGAAAAGTTCCTCACCGTAGAGCAGCGTCCGGTGCACGTCCGCGACCATCGACCCGACGTAGCGCGCCGACTTGGGCGCTTCGCAGCTTTTCCCGTCTTTTTCTCCTTCTTTCCCGCCTCCACCTCCACCGCTGCTCAGCCCCTTGCACCTGTCGATGTACTCCGCCGTCCCTTTATCCCACAGCACAGCGTTCCCTTCGTTGATCGAGTAGATCCCTCCACTCTCCGGCACGCGCACGCAACTCTGCGTCAGCAGAAACTCTCCCAGACTCGGGTCGAGGGTGAAGACCGACGGCGGAGTCTCCCCGAGGCAGAGCACCAGCATGCACGACGAGCCGTAGAGGCAGTAGCCGGCGGCGACCAGGTCCCTGCCCGGGCGGAGAGCGCCCTCTGCAGCCGCTGCAGGGGAAGAAGACGAAAAAGGAGCAGCAGCAGCAGCATCAGAAGTCTCTTTGTCTGGCTTGCGGTAGATTCCAAAAATCGTCCCTATCGACACCCCGCAGTCGATATTCGAAGAGCCGTCGAGCGGATCAAACACCACGACGTAGTCGCCAGTCGAGTCCTCGACCACGATGGGCGCGTCGTCCTCCTCGGAGACCATCGCCGCGACCTGCCCCGAGCGACCCAGGCAGGAGATGAAGACGTCGTTCGCCAGGATGTCCAGCTTCTTCTGGTCCTCTCCCTGGACATTTTGCGGTCCACCGGCGAGCCCTAAGACGCCCGCGAGTCCGGCCTGAAAGTAGCGGTGGTGGAGGTGTGAGTGGGGAGGTTGAGAAAAAAAAAAGGGAGGAAAAGGGTTGGTTTTTTCGACTTTTTTTTTTTTTTGCAACTCTTTTTTTTCCCAAAAAACTCTCTCTCTCTCTCTCCTCACCTTCCGGACAGCGCTCTGCACGAACTTGCAGGCGACGCAGGTCGCGTTCAGGAGGATCGTGAGGTTGCCGCGGGCGGAGGGGGCGAGGAGGTGCTGTTTGGTTGTTTTTGTGATGGAGGGAGGTGGTTGAGAAAGAGGTCGAGTTTGATGAGACAAGAGACAGCGCTGTCTCTGGCAGCTTTGTTCGCGTTCGTGGCTAGCAGTGAACCTTTGACCAAGGAAAAATCGATCGAGCTCTCTCGTCGACGTCGTCGCTTCTCTCTTCCATCTCATTCGACTCCCTCTCTTCCTCCGCACCTGCGTGGTCAGGATCCACGACGACAGCGTCTCCGGGTTGGTCCTGAGAGCGACATCATCGCCCGTGGGGCAGGACATCGGGACACGCGGCAGAAGAAGGCGACCCGGGGGGGCAAGAGGTTGAAGGCCGACGACGACGCTCTCGGAGCGAGGAAAAAAAAACGGCGACGAGGAAAGAAAAACAGCGAGAATGAAAAAACAAAACTTTCCTTGGCCTTTTTCTCTCTTGGTTTTCTTCTTCCTCTCCCTCTTCTTCTTTCTTCCACCGCTCTCTTTTACACAAAAAAGGCAAAAAAAGGAGAAGACGAAATCCTCTCCAGCTGTTATGCATTCGCTCGATCGCAATTGAAGGAAAAAAGAAAAAGGCTTTCGGACTAGGTTGAAGAAAAAAGAAGGAACTCGAAAAGAAAGGAAAGGGTCCGTTGTTGTTGTTCTATTTTGTTTTTTTATCTGCTCTCCCTCCCTCTCTCGCTCGCTCGCTCTTTCTTCAGTCCATCAGCAGCGCGTCCAGCTCGTCCTCCTCCTCCACCGGTGCAGCAGCAGCGGGAGCAGCAGGAGCAGCGGCAGCGGGAGCAGCAGCAGCAGCAGCAGCAGCAGCGGGCGCAGCAGCCTTCTTGACGCTCGCCGGCAGCGGAGCCGCAGCCTCCGAGCTCGCCGCCGCCGCGCTCCCCGCCCCCTCCTTGATCCCCCCGTCCACGGCGTCGGCGTGGTCCCCGCGCCCGTACACGTCGATGCTGATGTCCTGCTTGATGTTGTCGTCATCGCTGACCTCGACCGCGACCCCCAAAACTCTTTTGTCGTCGAGGTTGAAGTTCCAGTTGCCTCGCGGGGGCGAACCTAATGGAACTAAGTCCATAAGGTTGTCGGCTGCGTGCGGCCGTCCCCAGGTGCGGGCGCAGGCCCCCACACGAAAGGCCCAGTCCTCGCAGAAACTCGCAGAGCCCCAGGCGGCAGGCATCGAAGCTCGGTCTTTGCTCATGGCCTGTCCCGCTCGCAAGGCCGCGACCTCAACGAACGAGGTCTTCCCTCCGGCGGCCATGCACTCGAGGGAGTTGGCGGAGACAGGCTCGATGACCATGCGGTCGACGAGCTTGCCCTCCTCGGACTTTTCGAAGCAGTGGGCGAGGCCCTGTGGATGTGGTGGGTTTTTTTTGTTCGTTTGGATGAGGAAAAGGGTGAGAGGAAAGAGAGAGAGAAAGAAAAGAGAAGAAAGAGAGCTTGGTCGACGACGACGGATAAGGTCGAATGCTCTCTCGACTCTGGGATCTTTTCGAGAGAGGCTCGCGCTCGCAATTCGCCGGGGATTCTCCTTTTTTGCTGCTGCGCGAGTTAGATCCGGTCTTTTGAGAGCTCTCTAGCCTCTCGAAGGTTTGGAGCTCAGAGAGGCTGCGCAGCGAGCGGTACTCGGCAAAAAAGAAAAGAGAAGCATTGAAAGGCGGCGGCGGCGGCCCATTCGGCTTGATGGCTCTTTCCTTTTTTCCAATCGTTCGTGGCTCGCTTTCTCTCCGCTGAGCCCCGATTCCGATCCCCAAACTCCCACTCACGAGCACAATATAAGCCTCCGGGTTGGTCGCCGGGGGCGCGCCGTAGGCCGCGGCCTCGGTGGCCGCCGCGGCGAGGTGCGAGACGGAGCGCCGTGTTGGGCGGCATGCAGATGCGGTGGCGGCGCCGCTTCGGCGGAGCTGTTGTTGTTGAGGAGCAGCAGCTCGAGAGGAGGAGGAGGAGGAGGAGGCAGCGGCTACGCGGCTGCTGCTACGGCATGCTCCGACAGCAACGACGGCGCGAGACGTCGCCAAAGGGGCACGGACGCCGGCAGAGGAAGAGCAGGAGGCGAGCATGGCGAGTTGAGGTTTTTTTTTTCGAGTCGAAAAAAGAAAGAAAAAAGTGAATTTTTTATCTCATTTTTTCCTAGTCGCTTTTTTTTCCTTCTCGGTATCAAAAAAAGTCTGCGTTTCTTTTCTTTCTATCCCTCGTTTTCGAGCCGCATTCTGACCATGCGGCTAGCTCGAGGAGATTCTCCCCTGAGCCTGGCTCAGCAGCGAGAGGCAGGGGCGGCTCTCTTCCTCCGGAGAGCCCGTCCTCCCTCTCCCGTTGTCACAGTCGCCGCCGCCGGCCGATCTCAATCCCTTTCTCATTCTCAACTTCGTCTTTCTCGCCGCTCTCTTCGGCAGCTCCTGCTCCAGCCTCCCTCCGCGCTCTTTGGCAAGAACAATGGTGGAAGTTCTGACGCCGCCACTGCTGCTTCGAAATCGAAATCGAGCTCCAAAAAGGCGGCGATTCGCGAAGAAGATTTCGACGGCGATCGCAACGTCAACGTTGGCGACGTCGACACCACAGAAGCGACGACGGCAGCCAAAACCTCTCGTTCTTCTACTTCCACCTCGGCCATCGAGGACGAGTTCGAGGACGAGTTCGACGAGTCGGGAGAGGAGGAGTACAGCGGAGAAGAGGAAAAAGCGGCCTCGGAAGCTCTTCCCCCGGCGCCGGTGCGCGGAGCAGGAGCAGGGAGGACGAAGGCCGAGGCCTCTCGTCTCGTCACCGCTCCTTCTTCCGGCTCTTCTTCTTCTCCTTCCGAACCTTCCTCGTCCTCTTCGACCTGGATCACCGTCGGCGCCACAGGCGTCGCTGTCGTCGCCGTCGCCGCCCTCGCCGCGGCCCTCTTCCAGAAGTTCGTGGCGGGAGGAGCGATCCCTGCCCTGAAGAAGAAAGTCGAGGGGCGGGCGCTCGCGAAAGAGTCGGCGGCGCGCCTCGACGGCTTTGCCGACGAGATCCGAGCAGGGCCCGTTGCCGACCTGGGAGCCAAGAACCTCGGGGATGAAGGGCTGGCTTACGTGGCCTTCTCCTTGCCTTACAACAGCAGGCTCGACGCGCTGGACCTGTCGAAGAACGGGCTGACTGCCAAGGGCGCGACGACGCTCGCGGAGACGCTCGCGCAGAACTCTCACCTCTCTTCTCTGTCCCTGGACACGAATGGCATCGGGGATGACGGCGCCGCGGCGCTGGCTGCGGTGCTGGCGAGCAACTACGCGCTCAAGTCGCTGAATCTGACAGCGAACGGCATCGGTGAGGAAGGGATGAAAAGTTGGAAGTTTTTTTCTTCTTTTTTCGAGAGAGAGTTTTCAAGAGAAAAAGCTCACTAAAAAAAAAAAAACTTTCTCTTTCGAATTCATTTTCTTTGCTTCACCCCCCACCACCACCAATCAACCAGGCGACACCGGGGCAGCGGCCATCGCCGAGGCTTTAAAGACCAACACCACCCTCGAGAGGCTCGAGCTCTCGGGCAACGCTGTCGACGCTGAAGGCGCGAAAGCCCTGGCCGAAGCCCTCGCCTCCTCGACTTCCCTGAGAGTCCTCCACCTCTCCGACAACTACATAGGCGTCCCCGGCGCTCTTTCGCTGGCCTCTGCCCTCAAGGAAAACCAGTCCCTGGTGGAGCTCAAGGCCAGGGCGAACGAGCTCGGGGACGAGGGGGTCTCCGCCATCTGCGAGGCGCTCGCCTCGAGAGGAGACGCGCCGACTTCTTCGTCGTCCAAGTCGAAGTCCGACGAAGGCGGCTCTCCGGGAATCCAAGTCGTCGATTTCGGAAACAACGCCGTCACTTCCGAGGGGGCCACCTCCCTGGCCAGGCTCCTCGCCAACAGGACTTTGAGGGAGCTTAACCTCTACATGAACGAGCTAGGGGACGCCGGGGCCACCTCGATCTCGAAAGCGCTGAAAGGGGACTCGAGGCTGCGTTCCTTGGACTTGGGAGGGAACAACATCGGTGTGGAAGGGGCCAAGGCTCTCTCCGAAGCCCTCACCGGCAATAAAACGCTCTCCAGCCTCGAGCTTGGGTACAACCCCATCGGACCCGCCGGTGCCGCCGCCCTGGCGGGCGCCTTGAAGCACAGCTCGAGGGTGAAGACCCTGAAGCTGGGTTGGTGCAAGCTGGGTGGGAAACCCGACGAGGGAGGAAGCGTGCTGCGGGAGAGGAAGCAGGACGGGAGCGGCGCCAACGCCGCGGCCGACCTGCTGATGTACTGCCCGAGCCTGACGACGCTGGACCTGCGCGGGAACGAGCTGGGGCCGGGAGGGGCCGCGGCGGTGGCGCGGGCGCTGAGGGAGCTTGACTCTTCTGGTTCTTCTTCTTCGGCGGCGGGAGCAGCGGAAGGGAGCGAGTCAAACGGCGACGGCGCCTCTTCCACTTCTACTGCCTCGGGCGGCCTCGACGAGCTCGACCTGGGCTACAACGACATCAAGGACGACGGCGCGTGCGCGATCGCCCAGGCGCTCAAGGCCAACCCGACGGGCGCTCCGAGAAACTTGAAAGTCAATGCGAATTACTTGGGCAGGTTTGGGCAGGTGGCTCTGACCGAAGCGATGGACATGGTAGCGGAGCTGGGAGGCGGGCGCGACATCACGATCACGTTTTAAAGCGTAGAGAAAGGGGAAGAGAGAGAGAGAGAAGAGAGAAAGGGAAGAGAGAGAGAGGGCTGTTTTTTTTGTTTTATCTGTCAAGTTTTCAGTTGTCGAAACCGTTTTTTTCTTTTCGTCTCTTTTTATTTCTTCTCCATCTCTCGCTGTCTCAATTTCTTACAAACAATAATCTGTCGAAAACAACGGAAAGCGGAAGAAGAAGAAGAAACTGGATTCACAATGCTTCTAAGTTGGGGGTTGAAGGGGGCGTGCGTTTTTTTCTCGGCAACAAACAACGGAAAAATGGATTTTTTTTTGTTGCCAAGCAAAGCTGCGGAAAGATTTTTTTCTCTCTCTAATAGCAAAATGGGGTATCACCTAATCAAAAAGAAAGAAAGAAAGAATGAGCAGTAAAGGGAATTGGGGAGTCTGTTTGTTTTCATCCATCTCTCCTTTCAGATGAACGAAGGGAACGCGCGAGAGAGCTGTTCGCGAATGAGCGCCGCGAGCGGCGACACCGCTTTCGGCTGCTGCTGCTGCTGCTGCGAATCCGGCTGCTGCCCTCGCTGCTGCTGCGTCAGGCTCGAGACCCCCACCCGCAGCGCCGCGGTGACGCTCCCGGAGCCCGCGGTCCGCAGCGACGCGCTGTAAGGGGAGAGCGGAGGCGGTTGCGGAGGAGGAGCGGCGGCGGCGGCGAAGGCGCTGGTGCGAACGGCCGGCGGCGCTGGGAACGGCAGCCGTGGCGAGAGCGAGAGCGGCTCCTCTTCCGCTTCCGCTGCTCCCGCTCCTCCCGCGTCCGCGACCTCGGCCTCCTCTGCCTGGCCCCTCCGCACGTCCATGCTGCTGCGCCTGCCGTTGCTGCCGTTGCTGTTGCTGAAGTTGTTGTTCCGGATCGGCATTTCCATCTCCATCAGCGAAGCGGCCAGCGCCGCACCGGCGGCGGCCTCCGCCTCGGCCGCCGCGTCGGCCTCGGCCGCGACGACTTCCGCTCGCAGCGCTCTCTCATACTCACAGAGGAAGTGGTCGCTGAACCCGGGCACCGCCAGCAGCGCCCAGCGCAGGGCCAGCCTCACTCGGGACTCTCCCTTTGTCGAGGAGGAGGAAGAAGTGGAGGAAGAAGAGTTGGGGTTGCGGGAGTGGGAAGAGGAAACAGAGGTCAGGAGGCGAGAAGAGGGCGTCGGCCGCAACAGCTGCTGCCTCCTCTGCCTCTGCCTCTGGCTGTCTCCATTCTCGGTTCCCCCTCCTGCTCCTCCTCCTCCGTGCCTCGCCCCGTGTCTCGCCCTCCGCGGGCTGCTGCTGTAGGAGGAGGAAGAAGAGCCCGCGGACGCGAGCGAGGAGAACGCGCTCCCGCCTCCTCCATTCATCCTCGCCTCCTTGCCCCACCACCACCTCAAGGGCCCTCCCACAAGCGACGACTCGAACCACCCTCCCATCCCGGAGGCAGCCACGGCCAGCTTCGCGAAGTGGAAGGCGTGCGCGGCGCGGTCCTCGAGCTTGGCGACCGCGTTCATCACCTCGGCCCCGTCAATTTCTTCCCTCAAGATTCTGCCACTCGCAGAGGCGTTGGCCTTTCGAGTGGGGAAGGAGGTGATGAAGCGCTCGCTGGCATGGTGGCCGTAGCCGAAGCCGGGGGGAAGCTTGCAGACCATGTCGGAGGCGTGGACGTAGCGGAAGGCGCGCCCCCTGTAGACCTCGGAGAAGTTTTTGGCAAACTCCTCGTCGCCGAAGCGGGGCGCGGCAAACGTGAAGACGCCTGCGACGCGGGCAGAGAGGTCGGGGTGCTTCCCGGCGATAACGGCGGCGAGCAAAGCAGCGAGGCCGCCTCCGAGGGAGTGGCCGCAGAGAAAGATCGGCTTCGAGGAGGAGGAGGAGGAGGTGGAAGGGGAAGGAACGGAGGAAGGAAGAGAGGAGGAAGAGGAAGAGGGAGGGTCTTCTCCGCCGCTGTGGGCGGTGTCGTCGCTCCCGGCCCCCTCTTCTTCTCCGCTGTCATTCCTCCGCCTCCGCATCCCCCCGGCGCTGCCCCCCCTCCTCGCCGGCCTGGAGGAAGAAGAAAAAGTCGACTGCTGCGCTTGTTTGGACCTCAAATTCGAGTTCGAGCTCGAACTCGCTCCAGCTTGCCTCAGCGTCTCCAGGATCAGGTCTGCGACGCTCGTGCCCGGCGCGGCCCCCGGGGCTGCCTGGTGCAAACCCCTCCACAGCCCGCAGTGCACAGCGCCGACCACGCCCTCCCTCGTCCTCTTGGACAGAGGCGGGTCCGCTCTCAGGTTGACCTGCCAGAGCGGGTCTGCACCTTTAAAAGACAAGATGACTCCCCTCTCGGACTCGGCCACTAACCAGACGAGATCCGGGACCCAGTGCGACTTCGTCCAGTGGGCCGGGACGCGGCCGTGGCCCGCCAGGCGCATGCGCCACTTGTAGCGGACCTGGGGTTTGAGTTTGGGGTTGAGAGGTGGTGGTGGTGGTGGTGGTTGGGAAAAAAGAGAAAGAGAAGGAGGTGAGTTTCTAACTATGGAAAAAAAAACTTTTTCTCTCTCTCTCTCTAAAAAAAAAAAAAAAAACTCGCTCTCGCACCAGGTCGGCCACCACCGCCGAGTCCTCGTAGACCGCCTTGCACACCAGCGACGCAAAGTGCACGTTGCGCGGGTCGTCGGGGCGCGCGAAAGGGATCCGAGAAGGAGCGAAAGTGGAAGCGTTTGCGGTTGCGTTTGCTTCTCCTTCGTTCCCCCTCCTCTCCTCGTCCCCTTCCCCGTCCCCGTAAGGAAACCCGCGCCCGGGGTTGTACCCGGGAGTAGAGAAGTCCGCATCCATCGCCGAGGGCAGAGTGTACGGCAGCCTGCGGCCGTCGGCGGTCACGTGCCAGACGCCGCCGACGCGGCAGACCCACCGCTCCAGGTCGGAGCGGAACGCGAAGATCGCCCTCTCGATCGCGAAGAACGACAGCAGGTGCAGCGTGGCGTAGTAGATGACGGCCTGTAAGGTCAGGGTGTAGGAGTCGCGGCCGGCCTCGGCGAAGCGGCGGAGGACGAGGCGGGCGTCGTCGTTGGCATCGTCGTCGTTTTCGTCGTCGTCGTTTTCGTTTTCGTCGTCGTTTCCGTCGTCGTCGTCGGTGTTCTCTCCTTCCGTGCTGCTGCTCCTCCTCCTCCTCCTCCTGTTCCTGCGCGCGGCGACGACGGCCGCCGCGGCCTGGGCCTGCAGCCTGCCGATGCTCAGCGCCTCGGCGGCGCTGGTGAGGGCGCGCAGGAAGCGGAGCGTGTTGCGGACCAGGGCGCGGCGGAGGGATTTTCCTGTTGAGGTTTCGAGAAGTTTTGAGAGAGGAGGAGGTTGAAGAAGAAGAGGTTGAGAGACGGGAGAGGAAAAAAAACTAAACCCACGCTTTTTCTATCTCCGCGCCGCCCCCCCTCTCCCCCCCCCCCCCCACCCCCCCCCCCCTCCCCCCCTCTTCCCCCCCACCCCCCCACCCC
>Ga0114918_10004405_pt1 | contig 12254 bp, 7 predicted proteins | sample LantaG_FD_87015 | JGI IMG/M metagenome (GOLD analysis project Ga0114918, IMG submission 87015) | Deep subsurface microbial communities from Baltic Sea to uncover new lineages of life (NeLLi) - Landsort_02402 metaG | ecosystem: Environmental > Aquatic > Marine > Oceanic > Sediment | place: Baltic...
GGATAGGCTTCCATCTTTTTATAAAGATCTGTTGAATAATTTTCATCATTAAGTACCTCCTTTGGTGGTATAATTATACCAAATAAGTTACTTAATTACTGAGCATTAACAACCGTCCCCTGTCACATAAATAAAATATAATTTAAATTATCCGGATCTCGAAAATAAAAATTTGATCCCTTGAATTTCTTTTAATATAAAATTATAAATCTCTTATTTGTATTATTCTATCATGCAAATTTTTTGTTGCTTCTTCATTAAATATAATATTTGGATTCGGACATTCTCGACAATACATATCACACATCTTATCTTTAATTGATTCTGCAAATATATTTTCTGCTTTGCTGTCATTTCTTAATAAATCCTGAAAACAACCCGCAACAACATCTGCTATTTGAATTCCTAGATGATCCTCTGATTTCTCAATAATAGTAATATTTTTAATACCTTCTTCTTCAGCTACTTTTTTCCATTGATTTTTAAAAAATTGTGGGCTATCAATTAAATATTCACATTTCTCATTATTATTTGTATCTACTAATGCCATTTTTGCAGTTCTGATATGATGTCTTTCAAAATGATGCAAAAATAAGGAATTTTGCGCACTATTAACAAGTGTCTCTTTTAAACTCGATATAATATTTGTATCGTGGGCTCCTAAATGATTTTTAACCTCATCGCTACTCAAATAATCTACTACTTTGTAGTGTCTTTCAAAAAAGATCACTGGTGCACTAATAGTAATAAAAACCTTGAATAAAGGTATTCCAAAAATATTTCTATATTCGTCATAATTTTTTTTAACATCATTCCATTTTACTTCTGTTGTTTTTTTCAATTTATATTTACTAAATAAAACTTCTTTTATTAAGTTATCATAATTATCTTTATCAATTTTTATCCATGCTCGGACATAATAATTTCTTTTATTTTTCCAACTGCCAGATTCATCACTAAATATTTTTATCATTGCTCTTTACTCAAATTGTTTGAAATTTCTCGTAAGCTTTCGAGGCTGGATTCTAAATTTTCAATGATATCTTCAACCAGAACATCGGGATCAGGAAGATTGTCTAAATCTGTTAAACTTTTATCTTTCAACCAGAAGATATCCAGACTTGTTTTGTCTCTTGAAATTATTTCATTATAGGTAAATTTTTTAAATCGTTCCGTTTCCTCTCTCAAATGTCTATTTTCAGGATGATAGCATTCAATAAAATCTTGTAAATCGTCAAACTTCATCTTATTTTTCTTTAAAGTGAAATGCGTATTGGTACGAAAGTCATATATCCAAACTTCTTTGGTCCAAGAATCTTTACTTGCAGGATAATTATCAAAGAAAATTACATTTACTTTAACCCCCGGTTTGTAAAATATACCGGTAGGAAGTCTTAATATTGTATGCAAATCAGTCGTTTCAAGCATTTTTTTTCTGACAGTTTCGCCGGCACCACCTTCAAACAACACATTGTCAGGAACAACTACTGCTGCTTTACCATCAGTTTTTAATAAAGTTCTTACATGCTGAACAAAATTTAATTGCTTATTTGAAGTTGTTGTCCAAAAATCCTGTCTATTATAAATAAGATCTTCTTTTTCCTGTCTACCTTCTTCGTTGGTGAAAGTCATACTGCTTTTTTTGCCAAAAGGCGGATTTGTAAGAATATAATCAAACCGCTCTCCGGGATCGGCAATCAAGGCATCATTTCTGGTTATAGGTGGCTCGCTATTCATATCACCAATATTATGTAAAAATAAATTCATTAAACAAAGCCGGTATGTAGTTGAAACCAATTCCCAACCTCTAAAAGTATTAAATTTTAAAAATTCTTTCTGTTCCTGATTTAGCTGATAATTATTAGGGTTAGAAATATAATCAAATGCTGCGAGAAAAAAACCACCTGTTCCACAAGCAGGATCAGCTATCGTTTTATTTGGTTCTGGTTTTATACATTCTACCATAGCTTTTATAAGTACGCGTGGTGTGAAATACTGTCCAGCACCACTTTTAAGGTCTTCTGCGTTTTTCTCCAGCAATCCTTCGTAAATAGTACCTTTAACATCTACGCCCAATATCGCCCAGTTTTCAGAATTTATCATCTGTACAATCCGATAGAGCTTTGCTGGATCCTGTATTTTATTTTGCGCTTTAACAAATATCTGACCTATTAATCCCGATTCTTTTCCAAGTTCTTTTAATAAATTTATATAATGCGTTTCAAGTTCTGCTCCTTTTTTGTCAATTAAAGTTTGCCAGTTATATTTTTCCGATATTTTCAGATCTCTATTAAATGGCGGTTTCGAATATTCATCTAACATTTTTAAAAATATCAGATAAGTTAATTGTTCCAGATAATCACCGTAGGTGACACCATCATCACGAAGGATAGTACTAAAACTCCATACGCGGGATATTATTGTATCTGTATTCATCTCGTTTTCCTCTTCTTATTGTTAAATTCAAACTTTCTTTTTTCCTGTTTTATTCTTTCTAACAGCTTTTCAGTAGGTTCGTCATTTGGATCTTGAGGAACTAATTTCCCTTCAAATGCCTTTTTTAAAATACTCTGACGCAGATATTTAATTTTGTTTAAACTATATTCAACTGTTTTTTCAATCTTGTCACAAACAGAAAGACGGGATTCGATTTCGTTCACAACTTGTTCCTGTTCTTTTAAATTACACAACGGCATAGGAAGAATTGCAAACTTAGAACCAGATATTTCTTTAAACGTAGTGCCACTTGCATAGCGTTCTGCTAAACTTTTATTATTTCTTAAATAATAATAAACATACTCGCTATTAATTCCATCATTTAATACCAAATTTTTAAAACCTTGATTGGTACAGAGTTCATTTTCTGTAATTGCAGTATATCCAATTGGTGCCCGAGATGAAAAAACAATGCTTCCTTTCGGTAATAATTTAGCTGAAGATTTTTTTAATCCTTTTTTAGAAATATTTCTTGAACCTTTGGAAATATATTTTTTATTATATCCTGATAAATCTTTGGGGGTAATCCATGGAATTTCTCCATTAAAATATTTTGGTTCTTTAGTGGAAGGAGTTCCTCCTGATACTACAAATCCAATATCATTTAAAAATAACCACTTCCAAGAAACCGGTATTTTATAGATTTCTTTAATATTGTTATGTCTAATTTTTAGTATTTCTTCTGGTAACTTTAACTCATTTTTTCTTCGCCATTTTTCTGTTAATTTCCCTTCAAATGCGGCTTTGAGTACTGCCTGGCGATAGATTTTTAGCTGTTCCTGTATTTTTTTTAAATCTTCGGTTGCCTTACCTAAATCTGAAAACAATTCTTCGATCTTTTCTACAATGCGATTTTGCTCATTCTGTGAAGGTAGTGCAAATAATAGTTTAGAAAATCTAGATTTATTTAATATTGGCAATGTTGTTGAAGAAGATCTTTTAATAATTTGATTTTGGAAAAGAGGACATATTACTTGATAATATACAAAATTTGGTTTAATGCTACCAACTGGAATTATTGAATTTATTTGTTGGTTCGAAGCTCCTTCATTTCTTATTATCCCGGTCTTTCCAATTGTAGCCCCTATGCAAGTAACAAGTATTGAATTTTTTGGTAATAATCTCGCTTTTTTTATCCCTTTTTTCGACAGTCTTTCTCGAGATTCTCTAACATTAATCCCAGCTTCTAATTCTGTTGGTTTATAAAATGGAAAATCAACTCCATAATTGCTTTTGTCTTTCTTGCTTGGGGTTGTACCTGTTTCAATATTACCAATTTGGCTAATTTCGACCCATTGCCAAGTATCAGGAATTTTATGTTGCAATATTTTCAAGCTACTAACACCTCATTCAATTCGTTAATTATCTCATCATAATCTTCACCAAACACATGATAGAATTTACCTATTCCGCCAAGTGCATCAAAGGGAGTAAAATTAAAATTATCCTGAGTTATTTTCATAGAAGTCATGATATGGTCTTTTATCATTCTGAGCCATTCCATTTGTTCTTCGGTAAATTGTATATGTCCTGCATTTTTTCTGAATACCCATTCCTTAAAATTTCTGTTAACAATTTCAGAAAAAGGAGCCAATTCTTTATCGATTTTAAGTCCATATCTAATGAGTGAAACAATATCAGTCAGCATTCTTTTTTTGCTTACTCCTTTTACTCTTTGATTAGAAAGCTGATAATAAGCTCCCCATAATCTTTCCGCTGTTAAGGAATAGGGAGGTGAGTTTAAAATTGAGTAAAGGTCGTTTATCATCTTAAAGGTAATTTCTTTTATTCTTTGAGGTTGGCTGTAAAATATTTTAAGAGCAGTAATCTCATCTTTATTCTTTTTTAGAAACTCTTTGAAAGTTTCTATGGTATTTTCCGCCTGGTTTTGTGTTTGTTTATCCCAATCGGCATTTATAACAGTATCAATATTGATTGTATCAATTATTTGTTCGTGCTTTTTCCTAACATCTTCGATATAGGTTCTCACATCTGGATTATTAAAAATTTCGCAGGCTTTATCTAAAAATTCTTTCTTAGTACCTTCAATCTGCTCTTTTGTTAATTTTTCTATTCTTTCTACTTCAAATTTTTCTTTTAACTTCTGATTGATAAAATCCGGATCATTTGCATTAAGCAAATTTTTCACTACTTCTTTTATGGATGCTCCCGAAGAAATCTCTTCAAATTTTTCTTTTTCTTTTCCGGATAAAGCTTTATCTATCCTGGTTAATCTATTTGCAGTTGACGATATTATATTTTCTTCTCTGTTACCCATTGCAATATTCATCATAAGATTCTTTAAAGAAATTGAAGGATTCCGTTCAAGCGGTCGGCTATCCGTCTTTAATGATTTACATACTCCGACTGCATCTACTATCACATAATGCGTTTTATTTTCGGAAGCGGAAGGTGTCACTTTTCTTAAATCATCTTTTGGAAGCGTCCTGGTACCCCTTCCCTTCATCTGTTCAAAATAATTCTTTGATTTTACATCACGCATAAATATTATACATTCTATCGGTTTTACATCCGTACCGGTAGCTATCATATCGACAGTAACAGATATTCTTGGGTAATAGTCATTACGGAATGAAGCAAGGATAGATTTCGGATTTTCAAAGGATTTATAAGTAATCTTCTTGCAAAATTCGTTACTTTCAGCAAATTCCTCCCTTACAATTTGAATAATATCGTCTGCATGGCTGTCAGATTTGGCGAAAATCAAGGTCTTTGGGACTTCTTTCCTGTTGGGAAATATTACGGTTAAAAGCTTGTTTTTAAAAGTCTTGATGATATTTCTTATTTGGCTGGGATTAACCACACTTCTATCCAAATCATTTCCAAAATATTGAAACTCTTCGTCTAATTGCTCCCAGCGTTCTTCTCTAGTCAGTTTACTTCGAATATCAATAAATTCTTTTGCTTTTATTTTACTTCCTTGTTGAGTAATCTCCGTTTCAATAACATAAGTGTCATATCCCACGTTCACTCCATCTACTACTGCCTGCTCATGAGAATATTCACTGACTACATTTTCATGAAAGAAAGCAAAAGTCCTTTTATCGGGGGTAGCAGTAAGTCCCATGTGAAAGGCATCAAAATATTCAATCACTTGCCGCCATAGGTTATATATCGAACGGTGACATTCATCTATCACAATAAAATCAAAAAATTCGGGTGAATATTTTTCATTGTAAACAACATCTTTTGGCGGTCCACCCAGTTTCATTTCATATAACGAGCTTTCCTCTAGACTCTCATCAAGTTCTTTATCTTTTAAGATTGAATACATCCTTTGAATGGTACTTATGCAAACCTGGCTATCCTTTGAAATGTATCTTGAATTTAAACGCTGAATATTGTAAAGTTCAGCAAAATTTCTGGAATCATCAACCGGTGAATACCCGATAAATTCCTGTTCAGCTTGTTCGCCTAAATTTTTTGTATCTACAAGAAATAAAATTCTTTTTGCATGGGCAAATTTAAGTAGTCTATACATTGATGTAACAGCAGTATAAGTCTTTCCACTCCCTGTCGCCATTTGAACAAGTGCTCTTGGTCGATTTTCTGAAAATGATTTCTCAAGATTTTTTATTGCTGTTATCTGACATTCTCTTAATCCTTTGGTATCTAACTCGGGAATTTTAGCAAGTTTGTTCCTTAAAGTATCATCCTGTTTAAGCCATTCCTGTAAAGTTTGTGGTTTTTGAAAATTAAATATTAATCTTGAACGATGGATAGTATCATTGGAATCCGTAAATCTGGTAATTTTTCCTGTACTCTCATATCTAAATCGAAGGGATTTATTGTTTACGAACCATTTTAAATGGCTTTCCGCATATTTTGAAGTTTGATCTTCGTGCCAAGTTAGCCTGACCCCTTCTTCCGGTCTTTTTGCTTCAATTACACCAACTGGTTTTTTATCTACGAAAAGGATATAATCCGCCGGACCAGAATCTGTTGGGTATTCCCTTACTGCTATGCCTAACCCAGCAGAAAGATTTAATTGATTTTTATTTTTGATTGTCCATCCAGCTTGGATTAAATTTTTGTCTATTTGCTGTCTTGCCTTAACTTCAGGGGTTATATAATTATCAGACATTTTCACTACCTCTTAATTTATTTGTTAATCGATTTTTACTATAAAAAGATCCAGTTAGTTTTGGTAATATTTTTATTAAAGTTATTTAAAATAATTGTTTGCAATATGCACACGATATAATTTATTTTAATAGGGACACATCCTATTTTTTCCATGGTTTAGTTTTCCATTTTACGAGGCCTTCCTTCAGGACATCTATCTATAATAATACCTAAAGTCTCAACCATATGGATAAGAAACTCCTTAGGTCCTATGGGTTTTCCGTTAAAAGTTACCAAATTATTAATCTGATACGCCTGTCCCAATTTATATTTTCACCTAAATATATTATAGAAAAAATTATTTATTTCTACCAAATAATTGGGAAATACTAGACCGGCAATTGTTGCTAATGAAATCAGTAATAATATAAATACAAATATTTTTAAGTTTTTAATGCGCGATGATTGTTTATTGGATGTTTCTTCTAATTTGTTTTCTATTTTAGTAAATCTCTCATTTAAACTGTTTTCTATACTCTTTGCACTCTCGTCTAATTTGCTCTCTAACTTAGTAAACCTCTCAAATATTTCTGGACCACCAATATCTTTTAATGTTTTTATAACTTCATAGCTATTACTCACAACATTTTTTGTTGACTCTATCAACTCTAAAAGTTTATCACGGGCAATCCCTAATTCATTTGTTGCACCTTGGTAAGATTTTGCCTCTATCTGAAGCTTTTCTAAAGTTTGAATTAGTTTCTCTGCAGATTCTTCTGCTTGTAAAAATTTCTCTACATCTTTTTCCATTTTATCCTCCATTTTTCAAAATTAAATTATTACACTTATTTTGAAGTATATTTATAAGAAACCAAGCCGGCACTGCATCCAATTCAATAGGTAATTGTTTAATAAACATTCGAGCTAACTTTCTAGTAGGATAAGCCCGGAGTATTTCCTCAACTAATTCTTTGGCCAATTCTACATTGCGTTTACTAATATTTGAGATTACCCAAGAAGCAAATTCAAAAATAACAATTTCACTTACTCCGTATTCATTTATTGCGGAAGATATTGCAGCGTTAAAGTTTTGTTTTATTGTTACAATTTTTCCATCCTTAGAAAATACTTCAGAAAGAGATCTTAACATAAGCAACCCAGGATGAGTGGGATAAGATTCAAGATAACGTATTACTTGCCCTCTGAGTTCAGCAGATTCATTAGTAGAGGCGACGGATGCAAAAAGATTCTTGCATTTTTCTATACCAATATTTATATCAGTGACTATTTGCTCTAGAAATTCAGAATATTTACTAGCTTCGAGATACCTTAAAATTCTTTTTCGAATATCATTGTTTGTAGATGAAACGGTAGCAGTTAAAAACATTTCGTGTAATGCCCGTCTTCTTCCTTTTTCAATTATTTCGTAAACAAATTGTAATAAAAACTCTACGACCTTCATTGTAAATTCATAAAGAGACAAATTAAGATATTTTGATACTTTTTTAATTTCTTCTTTGCCTAGTTGGTGTAGATATCCGGAAACATATTTCCCATAGGTATTAATAATTTTTTCTTTATCCGAACCTGATAATTGAACTGTAAATTCTTTCCTGGAATAGTCTATTGTGTAATCAGAAACAACCCCGATGAGTAAAAGTCTATGAAGTGCTTTTTCGGCAATTTGTATGGGTTTCTCATATTTACTGGTTCTTTTTGAAATTCCTTCTGGTATTGGTATAACCCTTCTGCCTTTTCTAGAAATATCTTCAAGGCTTTCAAGTATTTCTCTAACATTTTCTTTTTCTTGATCAATTCCTCGAAATGATTTTGTATGAAAAAATAACGCTCTGGTTATATCGTCATCTTCCTCTCTCGGGATCATTTTTAATGTTTCATATATTTCTTCAACTTTATTATTAGGATTCAATAAATACTCTGTTCTCCCAGGATCATCATTAGATACAATTATACAGCAATAAGCCACTTTCCCATCTCTGCCAGCACGTCCGACTTCTTGATAAAAAGATTCGATAGAAGGAGGAATTCCATAATGAATAGTATACCGAATATTTGGCTTATCTATACCCATACCGAAAGCTTTAGTACATACTAAAAGTGGTATATTGTTATGTTTAAACTCACTTGCTACACGGTGCTTTATGCGGTTATATTCAAGCTGTTTGAAATATTTCGGGGCAGAGCCACTGTAATATTTATTTAGAATACCTAGTTTTTCTTCAATCTCGCCTGATATATTTACTACTCCAAAATCACCATTAACAAAAGGACAAAATACTAACCCACATTGAGTTTCTTTTTGCCTTGTTTGGTAGAAAGTAGAGCTTGTAATGTTAAATAAATTTGGCAATGATTGCCCTAAATAACCTAACAATCTAGATGCTTTTTCCTGTGATTTAGAATAAATAATTTTATATTTTAATTCTTTTCGGTCGAAAGATTTTGGAGTAATAGTAGCTTCGAAATCTTGTATTTGTAATTCTATTTGAATATCTTTTAGAACTACTCTCGATGCAGTTCCTGTTAACCCAATTAGGGGAGGAATTTTTCCATTCGATTCGCAATAAATTCGGCTTATTCTTCCAATGTTAAGATAAGCAGTTCTAAAATCATGTCCCCACTCAGATACACAATGTGCTTCATCTATGACAATTGACGTGACTGGCGTATGCACTGTAAGCGTGCGAAGTGATTCGCGAAATTCAACAGTTTGGAATCTCTCAGGAGCAATATAAGCAAAAAGATATTCTCCTTGCCCAAATAATTGCATTGCTTTTGTCTTATCTCTAGGATCTTCAATCTGACTAGTAATGGCAATACAACGGTCAATGCCTAACATAGAAAGATTATCAATCTGGTCTTCCATTAATGATATTATCGGATCAATTACTATTGTTCGGCCTGGTCGAAGAAAAGAAGCAAGTTGATAAACCAAAGATTTGCCTGCACCGGTGGGCAATAATAATAATGAATCTTTGCCCTGCAATGTTCTTGCAAGTGCTTCATATTGACCTTCCCAAAAAAAAGGTTTGCGAAATATATATTTTAAGAAATATAATAATTCTTTTTCTCTTGGTTTCTTATTATCTTTAGGTACAGATATTATCGAAAAGGATGAATTTGCAATATGAAAAGGAACGTAAATATCTTTTACATGAAAAGTAGGTAAATTGCTCACAGATAGATCTGAAAAAGATATTAAGATTGCGTTTTCAGAATTATCGAGAGGGTTACAATCCGAAAGAAGACTGCATTGTTTTACTTTTTCTTTTATATCGATAGAATAGAGTATACAAAGATTTTTATACAGCTCAATAAAATCTTCCACTGATTTTTTAAGTACTGTCAGGCTATCTTTTTTGTCAAATATGCAGAGTTCGTCTAAATCAGATATTATATGCCAAGAACTTACATCGTTTAAATTAAGAAGCTTTGATTGAATTGCCTGAAGAAGAACAATTTGAATCTGATGTGCCAATTTAATTGAATATATGTATTTAGTCAATTCTTTGGGGGGATTTGCTAAATTATTATGATTATCTTTTATAGGAAAAAGTTTTGATTCTAAAATACTTAATTGATAACCGCCTTTTGCTATTATTTCCCTAGCCGGAATACGTATGACTGTATATCCGTATTCCTGTAAAGATTCATCTCGCTCGCTATCTGAAACAGCATGCTCTTTGTGCTGTTCACCATCAATTTCAACTATTATTTTCTCAGTTAATTTTGGGTGAAAGATACAAAAATCTACTCTTTGGTTTATAAAAGATTTTACATCTGAGTGTGAGGGAATTAAGCTTGAAATATTAACCTGGGGCAAAATATATTTTTTATAATTTTCTCCAAAAAATTTTAAAATAATTTCTTCATAAAAAATGGTTTCTTCTGTGCTATCCAGCCATTGCCGTTGTTTGTTTTTTTTAAAATCTTTGCTAAAAATCACATTTTTAATCGATAGTAATAATTGCTCTTCTTTCAACCCTTTAATAAATAACTTTTTAAAATCTTCTTCTAACTTGGGAGAAGATAATAGAATTTTTCCTCTGGTTAATATTTTCTCTAAAATAGCAATTATTTGACATTGTTGTTCATTTAATTCAAAATCAGATGCTTTTATTGGAAAATCAAGCCTCCACTGTGAAAAAGCCTTCAAATATTCTTTTTCTATTTCTTCAGTATTAATCTTTTCTAATAAGTTTTCGGAAACTGCTACAGCCTCTATAAAACGAACTTGATAATCTCTAAATCTTGGTCTGGCAATAAGGGAATGCGGAAAATCAATTTGTTTCATGTATTTGTTTTCTTGTCCAAAATTTACCGTTGGTGTATTTGTTGGATCAATTGGGATTGTTTTTTTGCATCTGGGATAATTGGAACATCCATAAAATTTACCACCAGCATTTGGACCCCTTTTTGCTGTGCGAAGAATCATAGGAGCACCGCATTTTGGACATCTAATATTATTTGTCATTAATTACCCTTTCTTTATATGCAAAGTATTTATTTCTTGGTAAAATTACTATTTTATTTTTATTCAACAACAATCACTATCCCCTCTTCTTCCCATTCCTCCCATTCGAGGTTGGTGAGCTCCGGTAGTTGGGTAAGGCCTAGCGGGTCTTTGAATCCTCCGCATTGGCTTTCTCTTAAGTTGATTATTTTTTGGGCAAGCAGTTCGCTTATTTTTAATATTTTTATAAGTTCATCCTGGGATGCTGTGTTGATATTTATGGTTTGAGCTTCCGATTTTGGGGAAGTTAAAAAAGCCGATAAAAAATCTACTTTTGCTATTTCATATAACTGTCGAGTTCTCTCCAAACTGTATTTATTGAACCATAAGTTTACAAATTGATTCTGAAATATTTCAATTATTTCCGGGTCGTCTATGACCATAAGATTTTCATCATTTCTGTGATTAGCGGAAAAGGTCCAGTTATAAGAGCCGGTGAGTAGTATGCGTTTATCGATAATGGCAAATTTGTTATGCATAATATAATTGTTCGTACTGATTCTTGTTTTGATTCCCTTCTGCACCAGGAAACGGGATTGGCTGTATTTATAATCAACCTGGTCTTTATCCAGATAGAGTCTTACCTTTACACCTCGCTCTTGGGCTTTTGCAAGAGGGAGGGCTATTTCTCTATCGGTGAAAATATACATAGCTATATTAATGAAGGCTTCAGCCTGGTTGATATTTTTAATGATGGCTTTTTGGGGATTATCGTAGAGGGAAAAGTAGACTTCGGTTTTGGCAAGGGTGGAAATAGATATAGTAATAGAAAGAACAATTATGAGAAAGGAAAAAATACTATATTTAGTATTTCTTTTTAAATATTGCATTTTTTTAATGTGCTCTTTTAATTTATAATAATTATTATCATCTTAGTTTAATTTTAATACTTTCAATTTTTAATAGCAAGTTATGAAAGTTTTGAGGATTCTTTTATTGTAATGATAGAACGGGTCGGATAAATCCGACCCCTACCACTGAATTAAAATAATGGAGGACAGCAGGTCAGATGAATCTGACCCCCACTCATGATGGAAAAAAATTTTGTTGAAATAATAAATTAAAAAAGTATAATAATAATATTGTGAAATAAATAATATTAAAGTAGTTGGCCAAATATAAAATACGAAAATATTTA
>Ga0114918_10004407_pt1 | contig 12252 bp, 11 predicted proteins | sample LantaG_FD_87015 | JGI IMG/M metagenome (GOLD analysis project Ga0114918, IMG submission 87015) | Deep subsurface microbial communities from Baltic Sea to uncover new lineages of life (NeLLi) - Landsort_02402 metaG | ecosystem: Environmental > Aquatic > Marine > Oceanic > Sediment | place...
CCGCCTGCCCACGCAATCTCGATATCAAACGAATCCTGGCCGAACTCCTCAAGCCAACACGTTTTGTCGAACGGGATAACTAGCTCTACCCAATTCGAACCGAGCGCCAAGACGGTGCTCGTGACCGTGGTATTTCCGCCGAGCTTGATAGAGACCGAGCCGCCAACAGCCGTGCCGACGGTTTTGTTGCACATCACGCGCAAGAAATACGGAGTGTTAGGGTCGAGCGAACGGACGCTCATATTCGTGAGCGTTTGCTTCACAGTAACGGAATCGCTCGCGCTATCCATAGCAATCTTCATGCTTCCATTCGTGCTTGCGTTTGGATGCGTGCGGTAATAATTCGTCGTGTCCTGCGTGATGTCGGTGTACGCGGCAGCACCCGTAAGGGTTTCTGTCCATCCCGTAAACTGCTCCGCAGAACTCGCCGACGCGACGAAGCTCGAAAAACTAGAGTTTTTCAGCAGTGAACCGCCAGCGCCACCGCCCGCGTGTTTTGCACGCATCCGTGTCCGCGCCGCGTCTCCGCTTCCAGTCGCGCCAATCCGCAGCCCGTCAAAACTTGCCGACTCGCCAGCGATGACGAATTCTTCTGCCCACTTCAATGCGCCGCTGTTCTGATCTGCGGTACATTGGAGCATTTTCTTCTCGACGTGGCAGCCTTCCAGGTTGTATCCGAAGCGGTCTACCGTGAGGCGCGAAATCACGGCGTTACCGGTATTGCCAGCCGCGGCGGAAACCGACGTGTAAGTAATCGCGCGAGTTTCTACCGAGCCTGTATTGTCATGCAGCCACTGATACAGCGCATCGAAAATATCCCGGGCAGTGCTGTAGCCTGAGCCGTAGCCCAGCGTTGCACTTGCCGCGAGAATGGAGCCGTACTCGAGCATCACTGGTTCAAGCGCAGCGTAGGCCTGTTGGCTGTTCACTGCGCTTGCCAGCAACGCACGTACGCGAGTCGCAACAGTTGCCCCCGAAACTGGGATGTATTCACCCTCGAAGCTCTGATAGAGAACGTCGATGTAGCCGCCAGCGTTGACTAGATTGTCATCCGCGTAGGCTCGCGTTTTCTCCAGAATGTTCGTTATGTTTTTCCACTGGGTCTGAATTTCAGCTTCGGTAGGCATGATTTTTTGTGGCTATGCGGTAGCGGGTTCAGCGGCAGGCTTTCCCTTCGCTTCTTTTTTAACAGGGACGACTTCTTCCGGCCACTCGATTCCAGTTTCAGAGATTGTCTTAGGCGAGTGCCCACGATGCCCGTCCGGTGCGTGAATGAAGAACATGAATTCGGTCGCAGGTCGGTCTCCCGGCTGCTTGACGTATGGCGCCAAGCGTCGGCCTGGGCCTTCTGCGCCAACCATCATCTTGGCGTCTGGGATTTTTACAATCCTCCCCTTGGCTTGCTGAATCGGATCGCCGATATCTTCCCCACCAGTGCGTTCTGGTGCGTTCCTACCCTGGCGAATCACTAGGCGAGGAAGGAGGTCTACCAGCGCATCGAAGTGGAGTTTCGTAACCGTTGCGTTGATGGTGCCCTGGACGGGTACTCGCGTCTGCTTGCGAGTGCGCTTGTCGACACGAATTTCTTCTTCCATTTTGGGGAAGTGAAGCCCCGCAACGTCAATCTGCCCGCGTGGGCAATCATCGGTCACGCCGAGCCAAAAGTTTTCTCAGTGGCAATTATCTCGCCTGGGAGGTTATCGAAGTCTGGAGCTAACGCGCCAGGAGTGATTTTGTTTGGAGTCGTTTTCATTTGAGGTCATGGCCGCTTGAACGGGCCTCTTGGTAAGGAAAAAGGCTGCCGCCTATTGAAGTCGGCAGCCTCGTGAGTTGGCTATCTTATCGAGAGCCGCTTAGGTGTTCGTGGTCTTGATTGCGTTGTATGGCAGAGCAATACCGGCACCACTACGGCAGTACCACTGAATTGACTCCTCAGCAGTACGGCGCACGGAATCAGAATTGTTATCCTCCATCAAGGCAGTTTCTTCCTGCATCGATTCGCGCTCCATGAAGAAAGTTGCTCTCTTCTGGGTGTCGCCGAGGAACAAGTACCAATCGTTTGCATCGCTAAGGCGCGAAGTCCCCCACAAGTTAACCCGCTTGGCGGTGTCAAGAATGAGGTTGGAGTTAGAGCCACCGTTAGATCCGCCCTGCTGCTGCAACTGGAAGAAAGCAGTTTCCATTGCCTGAGTCATCCCGACAGGGTGAATCAGCGTAAACGGCTTGCTCATCAAATCGTTTGTCCACAACGGCTGGCCTTCAGTATCTTGGAACTGCAAGAACTGCTCGATGGCCGTATAGAAGTCCGTCAAGATTGTCGCGGCAGTTACGCCGGAGCCCGTTAACAGGTTTCCATTGGTCACGCCGAAACGAGCCGCGCCACCCGCAGTAGTTGCGAAGAACGCTGAGCCATCAGGAGCAGTAGGAACCGCTGGCAGCAAAGAAGTGCTGTTTTGCAGAACGTCAAAGAACAGACGTTCAGGAAGCAAGCCAGCAGACTCGCCACAGCTTCGTGCAACCGTTAGGAGAGAATCGGTCTGGTCATCGTCCTTGTCCCACTTGAGCCAAGGAATCCGACGGCCCCATTCGTAAACAGGAACGTTAAAGGACACCGAGTCCATGCCTTTCGACGTGATTTCATCGCCCCGTTTCCACAGCGCAAGGTGCGGTGCGGATGCGAAGTATCCAAAATCGTGGTCGCGGTTGGTCGCCTTGACGTTGAGATCCATGACCGAAGCAAGACGAGAATCAGCAAGCCGATTTCGCACGCCTTCGTAGGTGTCCCAGAACTCGGTGCGAAGACCGTTAGCGAGTAATTGTGAAGCGTTAGCTCTCATTTTTTATTCCTGGTTATTAGATCCAATCGGTGCCAAGAGTGGCGGCTGCGGTAGTGCCGATTAGATGCTCGACCATGCTGAACAGGCGAACATCAACATCAGTCGATGTACGCCATCCGACGACAATCCCGATGGGCGCGTCAGTGGTTGGTTGCGTCAAAGTTGCGTTAGCGAGGTCGGAGTCGTCACAGTAGACAAACTCTCCGATAACCGTCACAGCAGAAGCGCCAGCAACAGGGATGCCCACGATTGTGGCCCCGCTGGTATCGACGTAGACGCAAGGGTCAGGCGTCGCGCTGGTGTCGCCAGTGGGGATGCCACTGACTAGGCCTTCGCCGCCAACGACGATGCCCATGAGAGTATTCGTGCCATCCCAATGGTTGGCATAGCCACCCTGTTCTTGAACGAGTGTCCCGATGGGGATTGCTACGGCATTAATGATTGGAACCGCGAGGCGGTCAATCCCTTTCGTAGTGTAGATTTTATTTACGGTGCGGTCGGCCATTGTTTTTCCTGGTTACGCGGTTGCGGTTTCCTCAAGCACAAAGCCGAGGCTTCTCATGTTGAATCGGATGTGACTCTCCTCAGAGGCTTTGATGTTCCCCTTAGTTTTGAGTTCATGCCACTGACGGGCGAATCCGGCAGCCTTATCGACAGCCTCGCCGCCGAGCGCTTGGAATGCCATTGCAGACTTTGGAGTCTTAGGCTGTGCGGCGAAAGCCGCGCCAGAGCTGTCGGTCGGGATATCACCCGCCATGCGCTCCATCGTGTCCACGTACTCTTTGAAAAGCTCCGCGTTGCCACCGGCAGTTTTGTGGAACTTCACGAGACGTTTCTCTAGATCAGAACCGAGCGGCTTGCCTTCAAGCTGCTTCATCGCAGCGGCAACATCCTCACGGCGCTTGTCTTGCACGTCGCGTGCCTTGATGCTGGCTTTCAGGACTTCAACCTCACCAGATAGACGTGCGAAGTTCAGCGACTCCTTGCCGCCTTTCTTCATAATCTCAGCGCCCGGTGCGGGTGCGGCGGCAGGCTCCTCGTCTTCTTCTTCGACGGCAGCTTCTTGGGACTGAATCGCCAGGAGAATCGCGTCCATATCGGCAACGCTAATCTCGCCGCTTTCGATGGCAGCAACAACTGCGGCGACATCTAAGCCGCCACCTTCTGCGCCCTCCATTTTTTCCTCGTCCTTCTTTTCCGAATCATCGGCGAAGTTCGCGGAGGCTTTTGGCTTGGCTTTGGTGGCCGGAGTTTTTTTAGTTTTGGTTTCCATTACATCCTCGTCGGAGAACTTGAAGAGAAGACATGCGCGGGTTCCGCTGCGTGCGGAGCCGAGCATAGGGTTTGGTGAGTCGCTTGCATAGTTAATCGAGAAACTATTCGCACATGCGACAGAGCCGTCTGGCGACGGAGAGCGTTTGTCCTCGACCTCGCCAGCGAAAAGCATCGGCAGTTCGAGGTACGGCGCTTCGTGGTCGAGAAGCGCAAGGCTGTTGATTTTCGGCGGGCCTTCGGGATCGAAGATTTCCACCGAGCGGTACGGGTACTTCATACGGCACAGCTCGTCCGCGATAAACTCATCCGTAACAATCAAATCAGCAAATACCGCGATGATGCGCTTGCCCTTAAAACTTATCGGGCTGGCATCGGTGATGCGGAAAACGCCAGCAGAGCGCACCGCGTCAGTTTGCGCCGTGTCAGGCTCGTGGTGCCGAATATGAAGCGGAGGAAAATATCCGTCACGCTCCTGCTGCTTCGCCGACTCGATAGCCGAGGCCACCCACTCGCCGTCAAACGCCAAATCGCCACGGGCGCATTCGGCAAAAATCGGGACGTGATGAAAAATCGTTTGGCCATCGGTCTTTGTGACGCGAAAACCGTGAGCGAAATTCATCATGGGAGGCGTTTCCACTAGCTGTCGGCCTCGACGTGCAAGCTGATGAGGTAAGTACCAGCAGAAATCGGCGTGAAAATCGAGCGCGTCACAAGCAGCCCGAAAAGCTGGCCATTCGTCGAGGTGTACGACCGTACCCCCTGTCCCACGTCGGTACGGTAAATCTCGCGGTCGGTGCCGATGTTGGATTTACGGGCGTCGGTGAGGTTGAAGATGCCAACGATTTTTGCGTCATCGGCAGCGACCAAAGCTAGCGCGGCGTTGTCGGCGAAATTCGTGGGCTCAGCGTCAAAAACGATAAGCTGTAAAGTCGCCGTATCAGTTTCGGCCATAATAATCGTTGCATCGTGGATGATGCCCGAAGCTCCTGCCTCGGTAAAGCCGATGCACAACGCACCAGTGGTGCTGGAGATGACATCACCGGCGGCATACGCCGTGGTATTTGCGGGCCGAGCAAAAGACGTGACCAGCCGACGAGCGCGACCGACAGGGCTCACTCGCTGCGTGGAAAGATTAGTGATGGTTGTCATCGTCGCGCTTGATAATACGCTCAGATGCTGTCGCACTTGCGACAACTTTCTCTATTTCTGCGCGAAGCGGCCCGCTAGGTCTGCGCGTCGCACCGTTAATTAGCCTGTAAATCGTCGAACGGTGGACGTGAGTGCGCCCCGCGATGCTCTCCACGCCAGCCTTGAAAACTATGCAGGTGAAGTCCTCCTTCACCTCGCTCCACTTGCGGCGCTCGGTCATGCCGAGCCTCCTGGACGAAAACCAGCATCAGGCCTTGCGTTATGCGGGATTTTCGATTCGATTACATTTCCCGCAGCATCGAGCCTCCCCATGCGGCGAAGATCTGGCAGGGACATAAAATCGACGCGGCACCGGCAGTTGTACCCCAATGGACTTCTCAGCCACCGCCACGCAGGATTATCCACCGACAAAATCACGCCGTCCGCAGCCTGATGATTTGGGCGCGTGTCCACGTCGCCAGCCGTTGAAAATCTCATGGCAGGGATAACCTTCTTCACGTCGGGGTCGCGTGCTTGCCGCAACTTACCCGCAGCCATCGACGCCCCAAGATTCGTCCGAAACGCCATCCGCGCATAGCCTTCCGTCCACGCTGCCGTTTCCGTGCGCACGCGGTCTACGTTAAACGCAATCGAGCGGCCAATTTCACGCTCCGGGATTCCTTCACGAATCGCCGACGATATCAAGTCCTGCGCCCGTCGCGTTACAGCATCCTCGGCAGACTTGGCGAAAACAATCAGTCCACGGTTATTGGAGTAAATCTCCGCAATCTTCGCAGCGGTTCGCTCGGCAGATGTCCGCAGCGTGAAAGGCACGCGGCTCACCATATCTTCGAGCGCCTCCTCGAACGTCACGCGATGCAGAATTTTCTCAGCCGGTGACGCGGCAAACCGCAGCAGATTCCCGCGCTCGGCGGTAAATCCAATCGGGACTTCATCCGCCAAAACGCTCGCCGCACCGCGAAGCACAGAAACCGCGCCAAGCACTTCGGCACGGCCCATCGACTCTTTGACCACCTCCTCTAGACGTAATCGCGCAGCGCGGGTTTGCGTCGCGTCCTTCAAAACCACGGCGACCAGATACTCGCGGAATGCCACGACGTACCTGTCCGCCAGCCTGAGATTCGTATCCTCAAGCATCGTGCCTATGTCGAAATCGCGAGAAGCGGTCATTTCTTAAACGGGAGACCACCCGCAGGAGTCACAGGAGCCGAACCGCCCTTCACAATTGCCTCGCCATCTTCCGGCAACGAGAATCCTGTCTGCTCCAAAACCTCGGCAAGCGATAAATCTATCCCCATGCCAGACAGCGTACTGGCCACGGTCGCCCGTTCCTGCGGGTCTTGCCGCTTCTCCTGCGTGATGTTAAACAGCGGCTTATCGTCATGGATGCCAAGCTCGACAAGGTTCGGGTAGTTCCGTGCCCAGATGCAACCGATGAGGCTTTTCGATAACGTCTCCTGCAACGTCTCGCGGTCGAACTGAATCAAAGCTTCCGTGCTGTTCTCCTGGACTTCGGCGAGCGCGTAACTCCCGCCATCGCTGGCACTCGTCGTGAGGTTCGCCCCCATGACCAGCGTGAAAACCGCGTTGCGTTGCTCTGTGCGCATCGTCTCCATAAGCCGCCAACCATCGCCGCCGCCGGTGTCCATAATCGAGACCTCATCCGACTTGTCAAAAACCAAAACGTGCCGCGCCCGCAAATCTTCAAGAACCTCCACCCACGCGGCAATCACCTCAGCATTCGGCAGGCCAGTCGTCGCGTCACGCGCACCGTCTACTTTGGCAGTGAGTACGCCCTGCGCATACTTCTCTACCGCTGCCATTGATTCCTGGTAGATGTGTTCCTTCGAATACCAGATCCAGCCCAGTGCTTCACGCAGCGCCGAGCCGTGCCCCATACTCGCCTCGTCGTCCTGATAGATATGCTTGATGGTGTGCAGTGCGTCGCGTTTCGTCTCGATTTCATACGCTGCCGCGCCGACGTTCCACCGCTCCCAATGCGCGGTCAAATCGCCGTCGTCGTTGTTCGGTACGATGCGATACATGCGCTTATCGATATCTTCCAAGCGTATCGGAACCCACCATGTGCGCTTCTTGCCATCGCCGAGCGTGAGAACTCGCGGCTCACCGTGAATCCTCGAAAACCGCGAGCCGGAGAAAAACGCTCGCGCCAAGTTCAGCCGCGCCTGCGTGAAGCCCTCGATTTCTTTAAGCAGCGTTGCCCCGACGTGTACGGCAAGCGGCGAGCGCGGCGAGGAATCATCCCTAGGGACTAGCGACCAATCCTTTCCCGCAATCATGTGGCGACGAAACCCGACCGCGTGCGCGATATCCGCGTCACGCAGCATCTTCTCCTCGACTTCGGGGTCACGGAACAACCACAGCGAGGGGTCGTGAAGCTGGACGCCGTTACGCCACGCACTCGACATCGCACGGGTGTAAATCTGCGCGGCCTGGTTTCTTACTCGGATTGCTTCACTCATTTTTCACACCTTTCGACGACGTAGACGTATAGCACGGAAAGCGCTATGCGGCAAGTATAACTTCTCTGACACGGCTACGCAGTCCATCGTCCCCGGCGGTCTTGGCCTGTACGCTTCGCCGGGCGCTCAGCAGGGTTTAACTTGCGAATTTCATCAGGCGTCAGCGTCGTGGGCCTCTCCACCCTCGGCGCAGCGCTTGAACCCATCGGGTGAGATTTCAGCCATGCCCACGCGCCGCTGGTAGCGTCGGCCTCATCTACGCGGTTGTTCCCGTCGCCAGGGAAGCCCTCCACGATGTCGAGGTACGCCTGAGTCCAGGGGCCAGCAAACAGCCGGATTCCGTCGCCCTGCTCGGTTACGGGTTTGCCAGCATCGATACCCCACCACGGCACGCGGTCTTGCGTGTTAGCGTCCCACTCCTCGCCCTCGCCGCGTCGTGAGTAGCCGCGCTCCAAACATGCCGCCACAGGGTCACATCGTGCCGCCTTGCCGTTGTTCGACGATGCAGCACGGACGACGTAAACCTTCTCGCGGTCGCTGTGTTCGGCTCGCGGTCGAGCGTACACGCAGCGTATGCCATGTGCACGGAGCTTCTCGGATATGGATTCGACCTGGGCTATGCCACCGCTTCCCGGCTCGATTTCGAGGCCCACGGTGACGTTGGGGCCATCGCTTACGGCTATATCGATAATGCGTGAGTCGCGCATTCCAGGGGTAGCCTTGAAGCTGGCACAATGCTCGATAGCGTAGACTCCGGAGCGGTGGCGAGCCATTTTCACCCCTGCGGTATGCGCCGAGCCTTCCTTCATCGACGCGGCCAAGTCCCACCAGCGGACGCGGGCGCAATCTCCCGCAACCCAAGTATCCGTTGCAGGGTCAAGCAGCGCACCGAACCACTCACGGCGGAAATAGTCGCCCGGTTCACGCGCACGCCAGTCGCCGGAGAGTAGCTGCGCCCTGGTCGTCGGGTGCAGGTGCATGAGGCCAGCGATGTATGCGGTGCGATCGATGTACGGATTATCGACGACGCGAGCAGGATAGAACGGGTGCCCGTTGCCGTCGTTCTCCACGTCGAAGTCCTCCGCCACCCATGCGTGACCTGGGCCGCCAGGGTTTGACGCTGAGAGCGAGCGCAGCGGAATAGCTGAGTTAGCCGGACGCCGAATCCGCGAGAGCAGGTAGCTGTATTGGCGACGGTTCGGAAACTGCGTCAGCTCGTCCCATCCGACGTACTGAAACTCAGCGCCCTGATAGCGCAGCTCGTCGCCGCCATGCTGGAGGTATGCGAAGGAGATTTTCGCGCCGCTAGGAAATCGGAATGTTTTATTCGTGCCGTCCCACGAGACGCCCGGTGCAGTTTTCCACCAATCGAGTGCGCGATCCATGATTGCACCGGGGAGCGCGAGGTCAGCGAAAGTACGCCGAAAAATCAGCGCGGCGTATCCAGGCTGGCCAACGTGTTGTGCGGCAGCCATGAGCAGGGCATCGCTGTTGTGCGTTGGTACCATATCGCGACCCGCTAGATATAGATGATCTGGCGACGCGACCTTGATGCATTTCATCTCTAAAGCGTCCACGCGCTCGGCACTCACGATATAGCGGAAGCGTGTAGTGCGCCGCGTCGCCAGCTTCAATATTTTAGCCTTGCGTGTCAGGCGGAATACTTGTGTGTTTGCCTGGAATTGTACGTCCCACTTAGGGCCGACGACACGACCATTGAGCTTGGCAAGGTTTTCGCGCACATTTGCTTTGTGGCCGAGCGATCTAGCCAGGTGAGCAACGCCCTCGGTGAGCGACTGCGTGCAGTTAGTGAAACTGGCAGACCCGGCGTGCGTCACCGTTCCGTCAGTGTCGAGAAGTCCTTGCAGGAGTGCCAGTCTCTGAGCTTCCGACGCCCAGAGGTACGCTTCGGGAATGTGTTTGTTATTAAGCACGCCGAGGCTTTTAAGTGCCTCACGAAGGCCATCGAAGTAGAAGGTGCTTGCCAGATTATTTGGCTTGGTGGATACGTTACGCACCCTGTATCCAGCGGCAACCACCGCATCCACAATCTCGGAGTCTATCGAAGTGATGGCTCCAACCGCGCTCGAACCATCGCCGAGCCACGCGCCCAGAACATATGGATCGATTGGCAAGTTAGCCTCTGGCAACTGGAGGGATGACGCTACAGGAATAGCGTGGTTGCTTCTTCCACTCGACGTAGTGAGCGTGTTGACTATTTCCGTAGTTGTACGGACAGTTCCAATGGGCGCCAGCACGCGTTGAGTTGCTCCGCGCTCACGATTACGTTTCGTAATGGATGCAGTGAAATCCGCTGTCTTGGTTCCCGTAGCCCTAGACGGCCTTGCAGCCCGGCGTTTGGCGCGGTAAATATCGTTTCGCTTAGAAAGAGCATCCATCTCTTTTGCGTTAAACGTAAGCCACAGGTGGTCGTCGTGCGCGACAATTTCAGCGCCATCGTCGAAGGTCAACTTGTACGCTTCTGCCGTGACAATATCGGACTCGGCCAGAATCAGACAGGCGACACCATCCCTGCCAAAAACATAGTCTCCAGGCCCAAGATTAGACAACGCCACAAACCCTTTTGGAGTTGGAATCATGGTGCCAGTATACAACATCTTACCCCCACCAGCAGCGCCGCCGTATAGCGACTGGAACACACCGCCATCCTCGGTCGGGTAGTCCAGGTGCCCACGCAGAAACATCCACTGCATCGGCAGCGGGAAGTGCCCTGCGAGATACGGGTTGCCGATGATGCCGGGACACAGCGCATCGTAGGCGGCAAGGATTTCTTCGCGAGCCTCAGATTCTTCTTCGAGCCGGTCAGTCATCCGTGGTTGTAATCTCCGCCTCCACGTCCTGCGGCTGTTCCATCGGGTCGGCGAGTCCGCGCTCCTTAGCGATGGCCGCAAGCCGCTTGAGGTGTTCGCTGAGTGACGGCGCACCACTCACGCCAGATATGAGCGGTGGAGCTTCGGGCACTTGGCCACGCGCGTCGATGGAGATGAGGGGTGATTTTTCTACCGGGCCTTCGTCGCGATCTATGAGCTTGAGAATGAAGGGCGTCATCTTCGCGGGTTCGAGTTCCATTTCCAAGAGCAAGATTCTTACCAGTCTTTCGGCCCGAGTCTCTCCGCCCTCGCCCACTTTGAGAAGCTCCTTCACCATGAGCGGGTGTAGATTCAAAACCCCCTTCGGCCTTCCACCAGGGTTTCCGCTCTGTCCAGGCTTGAACTGGTGCTTCTTCAAGTGGTCAGCCCTGCCAGCTCGCTGTTTACTCGGCTGTTTCTCAGGCTGTTCCGTGGGCTTCTTGGGCATTTTCCTCTATAGCTGTCCTACGGCGAAGATGGCGGCGAGTGTAAGCCCGACGAAGCCGAAGACGACTTGGAAGATGAAGGATAGCACAGCGACGGCGAGTGCGACCTTGAAAGCCGATGGCCAGTCGATGCGTATGACTTCGGGGCGTGACGCGTAGCGTCGGTGTCGGGTGCGACCCGCAGGATCGTGGGGTTCATGGTCGGTCATGTCATGCGGCGGGTTTGGGGTGTTTCAGCCATGCCAGATTTTTGCACACTCAGCAAGGATTCGCAAGTGCAAATCCCTTGGTTTTCCGCCCTAGGATGTTGCATTGAAATAGCGTAAGACCGTAACGCGTTGGCCTGTAACGGCTTACGGTGTTTTGTTGAAAATGTCTTACGCTAGGGCGTGTTTTGCGTAAGACCGTAACATACTGTGGAATAAGCGGTTGCGTCGTTTTGTTGAGAATGTCTTACGCTGTCTTACGGAAGGGCGTAAGACCGTAAGTCCTTGCCACAGCACCACTTACATAATAATAAATAATAGAATTACGTATTTATTTATTTATAGATACTACGTGAGAGATGTGCAGATCTGTGGATGCTATTAATGGTGTGGGAATTACCCTCTATGGGGCTTCTCCGGCGCGTAAGACGTAAGATTTCGGAAAATCTGGCGTAACCTAGCTGGTTGCAATAGGTTACGGTCTTACGCCCTGCGTAAGATTGGCGTAAGGCCGCCCGTAATACAGCCAGAAAGCACCTAACAAAAGCCTACAGCGTAAGACATTTGGGGCGATGTTACGTATTATCGGACGTTGTGCAAATAAGCAACATCCTAACGCGTCAGAATCGTGTCGCCTGACACAGAACCGTATTACGGGTTTTCGGCGGGTTGCGCCGTGTTGCTGCGCCACACCTGGAGGCTAAATCACCGCCACCACCGCACCGATGAAAATCCAAATAGTGCCGACAGCGGCGATTACTGGGGTTAGATCTGCGCGTGGTTCGGGCAGGTTTGGCCGTTGCGTGGGGGCTGGTTCGGGGTGTTTCATACCCGCTTATCGGCTGGATATCGTTGGGGGTTTAGTCCCGTCCGCAAAAAGCTCGACCCGCGCACAGCAACGCCCTAGAGGATGGCACAGGTTACCGTTACGGCTTGCTGGTGAGAATCATGCCAGCGGCCTGACGCGGGGAGCTAGGCGCGGAGTA
>Ga0114918_10004409_pt1 | contig 12248 bp, 8 predicted proteins | sample LantaG_FD_87015 | JGI IMG/M metagenome (GOLD analysis project Ga0114918, IMG submission 87015) | Deep subsurface microbial communities from Baltic Sea to uncover new lineages of life (NeLLi) - Landsort_02402 metaG | ecosystem: Environmental > Aquatic > Marine > Oceanic > Sediment | place: Baltic...
AGACATCGCCTTTCCACGGACTATTCGGCTCGGAATCGTTGACCTCGTCTATCCGCCAGTAGTAGGTCGTGCCGGGAACAAGGCCGTCCGGATACGAGTATCCGGGAAATCCGACAACTAAAAGCGTTTCGATTTGGTTGCCTTGGTATGTGCTTTCGGCTCCTTCGTTCACATCGTCGAAATTATCACCGATGTACATATTATGTGAAACAGCGAAATCTCCCGGCGACCAAATGAGCGTTGCCCAGGTGTTCGTTAGAAGTGTGCCGTCAGCCGGATTTGGGCCCAGGGCGTAGGGATATCCTGCACTGCCTTGCATAGCGGCAAGAATTTCGGCCTCCGACAGAGCATGGCTGTAAACGCGAACTTCGTCAAGTGAGCCGTGGAAAACCCTACCCTCAGCGGGGTGGCTAATCCCGATAAAGACCGGGGCATTAACATTCGGACCTATTGATAATGGTTTGGGGCCCTCTTCATCGACACCGTTGAGATAAAGTGTGGCATTGGTTCCGTCAAACGTCAGGGCCAGGTAAACCCATTCATTTTTGGGCATAATGGAGAATGGAATCGATCCGGCAGGTGCATACGAAATACCAATTCTGTCGGTATAAGTGTCAGTCTCATGGGCTCCCCACAACTCGACCTGGAACATCATCGTGTCGGCGCCCCATCCATTCGACTTGGTGAGAAAATGCTGATAAGTCCCCGTCCCGTCCCAGAATGCCCAAAGGGCAAGAGTGAATTGTCCCGTACCGTTTGTAGGGTCAAAGATTCCACAATCGACTCCCTGGCATATTTCCGGATTAAAGACAAGCGCGGGGCCAAAACCTTCCGGGCCGGAAGCCCATTCAGGTGTTCCAAGCACAGTTCCATCGTGACTGTTGCCGGAACTGTCATTGCAAACGTCGCCGGAACCCTCATTAAATCTCCACCAGCCCACGAGTTCTGCATTAGCTGAGTTTGTCAGAACTATGCAGGGCACAAGAACAAAAGAAAACAGATAAATCAGATTTCTACACATAATAGTCCTCCTTATAAAGAAGTTTACATGATTATGTTTTGGCCATTCATATAAGCGACTGAAAAGAATCTCGGGCTTTACTACGTTTTGTTAGTGCTTATCCAAGACAATTTATACGGCTTGCAATGACCTCCTTCCTACAAATGCCGATATATGCGATTACTGAAACAGTAAAAATCTGAAAATAAACTATAGAAATTTCGCTCGTTGTAAGTCTAAAAATCAGCAGGTTGTTATAGTAATATTTATACCAGATCAGCCTGCTTTCAGCAAGGATAATATAAAGAAATGCTCATAAGTCAAATGTGATGATAAAAGCGACTGGAATTGGAAAACTTATTACGGTATTATGGCCTGGATGAATATACTTGCTTGTTTTCGCCGATAGTGCGACAGGGTTTACCTTATCTAAGGTTTGATAGGTTTTTCGTGAGGATAATATTATGGAAAAGCGCAATAGAAACACAAGCAAAAGTAGCCCAACCATGAAGAAAATCTCCCGGCGTGCCTTTATTGGCGGAACTGCCGCGGCTGCGGTGATGACGATCGTACCGGCGTCCGTCCTGGGAGGTCCGGGCCGAACGGCGCCGAGCGAAAAGCTCAATATCGCCGGGATCGGAGTGGGCGGCCAGGGCCGATGGGATATTGACAATGTCAGCAGCGAGAATATTGTCGCGTTGTGTGATGTGGACTGGGACCGGGCGGCCGATACGTTCAAGAGTTACCCAAAGGCGAGGAAGTATCGTGACTTCCGAGTCATGCTGGAGAAGGAAAAGGGAATCGATGCCGTCGTGGTTGCGACGCCGGACCATGTACACGCCGTCGCTACGATGACGGCGATCAAAATGGGAAAGCATGTCTATTGCGAAAAACCGTTGACGCGGACGGTCCACGAAGCGCGGGCAATCGCAAAGGCGGCACAGCAGGCGGGCGTCGCCACTCAGATGGGCAACCAGGGCATGGCCTTCGAGGGTAACCGTCTGATTAACGAGTGGATCTGGGACGGTGCAATCGGTCCGGTCCGTGAAGTGCACGCCTGGTCGGACAGGCCTACACATAACGGCGAGCTTTTCTGGGCTCAGGGAGTCGATCGACCTAAGGACACGCCGGCTGTCCCATCGACTTTAGACTGGGATTTGTGGCTGGGGCCGGCACCGTATCGACCTTATAATCCGGCTTACGTACCTTTCGCATGGCGTGGCTGGTGGGACTTCGGTTCGGGCGGACTGGGTGACATGGGGATTCACAATCTGGCGCCGGTCTTTTCGGCGCTGAAGCTTGGCGCGCCTCAAAGCGTGCATTCCAGTTCGTCGCTCGTATATAAAGAGAGTCTGCCGCTGGCCTCGACGGTTCATTATCAATTCGGTGCACGCGGGGATATGCCGCCGGTTAAGCTTCACTGGTACGATGGCGGTATGTTGCCATCGCGTCCGGATGAGCTGGAAGATACGCGAGAGTTGTCCCGCGAAGACGGCCTGATCTTCGTCGGCGATAAGGGCACGATGTATGTCGAAGGCTGGGGCGGCAACAGTCCCCGCCTGATTCCGGAAGCGAAGATGAAAGCGTACGTACGACCTCCCAAGACCTTACCCCGCTCGATCGGACATCACAATGAATGGATTCAGGCCTGCAAGACCGGCAGCGAGACGCGTTCCAATTTTGGCTTCGCAGGCCCGCTGACCGAAGCGCTTTTGCTGGGAACTGTTTCCGTTCGTATGGGCGGCAAAAGATTGGTCTGGGACAGCAAGAATTTCAAGATTACGAATCTGCCGGAGGCTAATGAATATCTGCACTATGAATATCGCCCCGGATGGACTTTGTAGGAATTTACGACCAATTGAAAGATAAGGAGGTATATTCATCATGACAAGCAAGGGAAGGGTCAAGGTTGGGATTATCGGTTCGCAGTTCGAAGCGGACATTCAGGCCGCATCGTTTGGAATGATTCCGGATGAGGCGGAAGTTGTCGCTATTGCCTCGCCCACGCCGGGCAACGCTCAAAAGCTGGCGGATAAATACGGCATCGCCCGGGTCTTTACAGACTACAGGAAGATGCTTGCCGAGAAGGACATCGAGATGGTGACAATAGCGGCGCCGAACAGTCTGCACGCGCAGATGACCGTTGATATCGCCAATGCGGGCAAGCACGTGGTTTGCGAAAAACCTTTGTGTATGACGCTGGAAGAGGCCGACCTGATGATCGAAACATGCCGGCAAAAGGGCGTGCTCTTGATGTATGCCGAGGAGCTGTTTTTTACGCCGAAATACGTCAAGGCCAAAGAGATGGCCGACCAGGGCGCGTTCGGCAAGCTGTACATGGTGAAGCAGGCGGAAAAGCATTTCGGCCCGCACGCGTCGTGGTTCTGGGATGTGGATAAATCGGGCGGCGGCGTTTTCATGGATATGGGATGTCACGGCATCGCGTTCTGTTACTGGTTCTTAGGCAGGCCCAAAATCAAAAACGTCTTTTGCCAGATGGGGATTTACGCCCACGCAGACAAGACCAAAGGCGAGGATAACTCTATCTGCATTATCGAGTTCGAGAACAATGCCGTAGGGCTTGTCGAAGATAGCTGGGCGCGCCGCGGTGGGATGGAGGACAGGATAGAGGTTTACGGCGACGGCGGTGTCACTTACGCCGACCTGCACATGGGCAACGCGCTGCCGACTTACAGCGAGTACGGCTACGGCTACGCGGTCGAGAAGGCCCCCACGACGAAGGGCTGGACGTGGCCTGTTTTCGAAGAGTTGTGGAATTACGGTTTCCCGCAGGAGATGAGGCATTTTGCCAGATGCGTTCGTGGTAAAGAAGAGCCCCAGGCGACCGGAGAGGACGGCCGCATCGTGCAGGAGGTTCTCTACGCCGGCTATCACTCGGCGCGAACGGGACAGAAAGTGGAGCTGCCGTATCGGCCTAAGGGCGTTCGGGTGCCAATTGACCTGTGGCTTAAGGGTGAGCCGACAGGCTAATATCGATCCGCACTGTCCTGGCAATTCAAATGAGGGAAAAGGCTAATGGCAAAAATCCATGTAGAGGTTCTATCCGAGAAGGAAATCGAGGCGATTCACGCCGGCACGATGCAGATACTGCGAGATACGGGTGTTATGGTGCATCACGATGAAGCCTTGGAATTGCTCAGGCAGGCCGGCGCCGAAGTGCAGCAGGATAAGAAGATCGCCCGGCTGCCCGAACGGCTTATCATGGACAGCGTCGAGCGGGCGGGCAAAAAATACATTCTTTACGGCCGAAATCCCGAGCGGACCGCGAGGTTCGGTTATGGCGATTTTGTGCTGATGAGCAGCCCGGGGCAGTATAGCTGGATCGATACCGACAGCGGCGAGCGCCGGCCGGCCACCATTGGCGATATGGGCGAAGCGATCAGACTCGGTGATGCCCTGGGTAACATTACAATCGTAGGTTCGATGGCACAGCCCAAGGAAATATCCGAAGCCTGGCGCGATGTTTATCTTACCGGTGAGCTTGTCAAGGGCACCGGCAAGCCGACCCGATGCTGGGTTAAGAGCGAAAAGACGGCCAGGTACATTCTTGATATATATCGTGCCGTCGCCGGTGGCGCCAGGGCTCTGCGGGACAGGCCGATGGTCGAGGCGTTCCTCGAACCGATCAGCCCGTTGCGTCTGCCGAAGGATGGGCTGGACATAGTACGCGATTTTGCCCGTGCAGGTCAGCCCGTGAGCATTGGCCCGATGGCGATGACAAGCGGCACAGCTCCGGCAACATTGGCCGCGACGCTCGCGCAGGAAAATGCCGAGATCCTCGCCGGCGTGGTTGTCACGCAGCTATTCGCGCCTGGCACGCCGATCACGTACGGCGGCATCCCGCATATCATGGACCCGCGAACGAGTATCTGTTCGTTCGGATCGCCCGAGCAGGGCCTGATGGCCGTGGCGATGGTGCAGATGGCGAAGTACTACGGCTTTCCAGTATATGTGAACGTATGCCTGACGGATGCGAAAGTCCCGGATGCCCAGGCGGGCGCCGAGAAGAGCACGAGCCTGCTCCTGGCGGCTCTTGCCGGTGCCGATACTTTCGGGCACTGCGGAATCTGCGGGACCGACCATGCCGGCTCACTGGTGTGGCTCGCTCTCGATCATGAGATAATGGAATATGTCAAGCGGATAGCTCGCGGTTTCGAAGCCGATGCCGGGACGGTAGCTGCCGAAGTTGTGAACAAGGTCGGCCCCGGCGGCAATTTCCTGGCCGAGGAGCATACCGTACGGCACTTCCGCAAGGAACTCTGGCTGGCAGGCCCGGCGTGGACCAGGCAGAACTGGGATGGATGGGCCGAGAGCGGTAAATTATCGATGGCCGATCGCATCAGAGAACAAGTGAATCAGATTCTGAGCAGCCACGAACCGGAACCGCTGGAAGCGGGATTAGTAGAGGAAGTGGATGCAATTGTCAAAGCCGCTGAGCGAGAGCTGGGATCATAATCGAAAGGATAAGGCAATGGCGGGCATATTTTGCAAGGTAATGGGTGTGAGTGTTCTGTTGTCGTGTGTGGTTTTCACCGGCTGCCGGACGCCGGGCGGCGCCGGGCAGTCGAAACTGGACAAACAGATTGACAGCGGCACTTGGCGGATATTGGCGGATGTGCCTGTCGGGCGGTTCGGCGGGGCAGCGGCAGTCGTGGACGGCAAGCTCCATCTATTTGGCGGCGTTAATATGAATCCGCACACACCCGAGGGCCAGGACAAGGCACAGGCGGTGACATTGCATCACGTCTATGACCCGGCGGAGGATGCCTGGTGGGAGGCCGGCCAGATGCCCGACAAAAAAGGCTGGCCCGCGATTGCGGTTTACCGCGACAAAATCTACATATTCGGCGGAGATAATGAAGCTATCGACAGGAGCATGACGACCGAGTCGTGGGTTTACGATCCGAAGACCGACACATACGATTCGATTGCTCCACTGCCGCATCCTCGCTCGTATTGCTACGGCGTGACGGTAGGGGACTATATTTACATATTCGGCGCCCGGACGCTGCGTTCGGACGGCCGGGCCGACCGGAGCACGTTTCGCTACGATCCGCGTAATGATACGTACAAACGAACGGCCGATCTGCCGGAGGGAGCGCGTTTCATCGTGCACGGCAGCTATAACAATTGCATTTACGCCGTGCATGGCGAGACGGATCTTGAGACCTACGCCGACGGAGTTTTGAAGTATGATGTTGCTCGTGATAAGTGGACCAAGCTGAATGTGCCGCGGATCGAGCAGCGAAAATGGTACCTTAGTCAGCATTCGACGCATGTCGCAATCGGCTCGAAGCTGCTGATCCTTGGCGGCTGGAGCGCCATGACGAGTTCGCGAAGCAATCGAGCGACATACTTTGACATGGCGACCGAGACATTTGGCGAGGTTGAGCCTATGCCGAACGGTCGATGCTGTGGCGCTGCCGGCGTCATCAACGACCGGCTCTATATCGCCGGCGGTTTCTGGAAGTGGGTCGATGATGTCTGCGAGTGTACCGAGACGTGGGGGTTCCCATTTACGAAGGAGTAGCTGAGTACTATGCAGAAAAAGAAACGTTTCGTGATTTTATTGCTGTTTGCAGCTACATCAATTGCCGCAGACAAGCCGTTAGATAGAGTGGCAATCGCATCGATTTGGCCGCTAACTGCTGCCTCATCGTCGGCCGACGGTTTGATTGCATCACCGGAGCCGGACTGGCCTCAGTGGCGGGGGCCGCGACGTGACGGTATTTCAGATGAGAAGGGTCTGCTATCAAGCTGGCCTGATGGCGGGCCTAAGCTCCTGTGGAAGATCGATGGCCTGGGCAAAGGGTGGTCGTGTCCGATCATGGTTGGGCAGCGGCTGTACATTACAGGCGATGTGGGCGACGATCTGGTCATATTTGCTCTTAACCGTAGCGGGGCAGTTCAATGGATGGTAAAGAACGGCCGGGCCTGGAAGAACCCCTATCCCGGGGCACGCGCGTGCTGCGTTTTTTCCGAAGGCCGTTTGTATAATATGAACGCGCACGGGCAAGTGGTCTGCCTGGATGCGGCGTCGGGTAAGGAGCTTTGGACTGTTAATATTCTGGAACGTTTCGATGCTAAGAATATCACGTGGGCGTTGAGCGAATGTCTGCTTATGGATGGTCCGCGGCTAATAGTGACTCCGGGTGGGAAAAAGGCGCTCATGGCCGCACTTGACAAGCGTGACGGCCGGACAGTTTGGACTACCGAGCCGATCGGCGGCGACCGCACCTCGCACAGTTCGCCTATACTGCTGCGATATGCCGGACGCCGGCTGATTACGAGCTGCTCGTCGGCGCACGGTTTCGGCGTCGATGCCGATACCGGCGAACTTCTCTGGACGGTGCCTCTGAAGAATCCGCACGGAGTAAATGCCAGCACGCCGATTTACGGTTCCGGCAGCGTTTACTACGTAACGCCCTATGCCGAGATGGGCAGAGCTTACCGGCTCGTCATGGACGGACAGGCCGTAACCACCGAGCACATCTGGACGTCTGGCCTGGACACGGTAACCGGTGCGGCCGTGCTCGTGGACGGTACGCTTTTTGCCGCTGGCTACCGGGAGTCGAAATGGTGGTTTGGAGTTGACTGGCAAACGGGCCGGACAAAGTACGAACTTAAAGACTTCACAACCGGGGCGGCGATTTACGCCGACGGCCGGCTCTATTGCCTCGACGAGAAAGGCTCCGTGGGCTTGCTGAAACCAGGCACCGACGGCCTGGAGATTGTCGGACGCTTTGCCCTGGTGGACGAGAAGGTTCGCGATGCCTGGACGCATCCGGTCCTGCACGACGGCCGGCTTTACCTGCGCTATCACGATACGCTATTCTGTTATGATGTGAAGCAGCGCTGATAAAAGTATATGGCTCTATGTAAGGAGTCTTAGGGACTAAAATACTTGATATTTGTATTATACCGGTATAGGATTTGGTATAAATAGCGGACTGGAAGCTTAAAACTTAAAGGTTAAAACTTCTTAAGTTAGGGGACGGAGCCATGAAGCAATGGGCTTACATCATCTTATTATCGCTTATCACTGTAATATGTATTTGTTTTATTACCCTGAATATAAAATCTGTCAGAAGGGTATCGTCTGCAACAATTGAATTGGATCAGTACAGGAATACGATTGCCGATCTCGTGGGACAAAACAAAAAGGCAAGTTCAGAGAGGGACCTGGCAAATCAGAAGGTCAGTCGGCTTGAAGCGGAGGTTTCATCTCTACTCGAGCAGCGTAAAGCAGATCAGCGAGTTATTGAAGATTTACGGGAAACGATGCAGCAGAATAAACCCGCCGAAGTAAAGCAGGATGCCGAAGAGCAGGTGGTCGTCGAACAAAAACCGCAGCAAAATATCGAACAAGCCGAAGAACAAGTTGTAAAATACGATGCCGAATCGGTAATGAAAATGCTCTCGGCCGGCGGTAGTCTCAAAGACGCGATCGAGCAGATTATCAGTACCGAGGGTGTTGATTCGACATTGCAGCAGCACAGCGGTAATCCCGCCCATTGGGTTGCTGCTGCGTCTCTGGCGAAGGATCCCGAGTCGGCTCTGGAATATCTTGAGCAGGCCGCCGAGCTGTACCCGGATTCATCGATGGCTCTTACATCATTAGTCGGGGCCTACATCACCGCCGAACGGATCGATGAATCGACTATGGCCTATATCGATCAGATGAAAAAGCTCGATCCGACAAATGCACTCGCCGATTGTTATTCCGCGTATTGTCAGTTTAACAATGGAGACATTGAAGGGGCGCTTCAGTCCCTGTCAGAGGCAAGTAGAAAAGACAGATTTGCCGACGACAGTATAGACTTGTTGATGGCGAGAAATGATTATTTTCTCAGCGAAGGCTGTTCGGGTTCGGTCGCACTCGGGCTTTCGGCATTCGATTTGCCTTTGTCGCATATGGGTATGCTCCGTGAGATAGGCGAATATTCCATGGTGCAGGCCGACACGCTTTATGGCACCGGCCAATACGAAGATGCACTGCAGGTCGTAACGGACGTCTCGAAGCTCGGCGGCACTCTTTCTTCGTCCGGGCGATTCATAGTCAGCGATCGTGTCGGTATGGTTTTGCAGATATCGGCTCTCGAAAGGACAAAACAGATATACGAGGCTTTGGGTGACATTACAAAAACAGCGGAAGTTGACTCTCAATTACAGGCCGTCGGCGACAGATCCGCGACGATTGATATTATGGTTCAGGTCTTTGGAGGCGTTATGGCAAACATGAACGACCAGGACCTTGCCGATTATGTCAATGGGACCATTCTGAACGGTGAGTTCTCGACGCTGCAGAATATACCGGAAATAGCGGCGGCTTTGGAGCAGGCACGCAAACAACAGGAAGAAGAATCTTCCGAAACGGGAACCCCCTAAAGCTTAAAATCTAAAGTTTCTCTATCCCATTTCTTAAAACAGGAGTTTTAACATGAAACACTATTTTGCGATGAGCTTAACGGTTCTCATTCTCGTAATGTCCGGCGTATTTTGCTTACATTCGTACGGCCGACCGTTCGAGCTTCGCACAGAACAGGACGGCACGGAATATCGGGTAAAGATCGTGCTGGACGGTGAAGATGTTCTGAATTCCCCGCCGGAAGGTCTCTGGTCGATTGCCACTGAATGGAAAAATAGCTGGCCCACCGGCTGGATTCATGCCGGGCCGACGGAAATTGAGCGAGTGGGTGACTGGACAATTCTGCGCGGTAAGCTTGAAACTCCGGCAGGCACATGGCGGCTCTCCGATTCGTATCGGCCTGAGGGCAATGTTATAAAGTGTATCAGGCGGTTCATCTGGGACGGGACCGCTCGGTGTCAGTGCGTGACACTCTCGGTTCGATTTCAATGCCGGGGCCGGGGCTCGAAGGCCGTACTTCCCGGCATACTCTATCATGGCAATCCGTCCGGCGCAAAGAGCGGCAGAGTGCCCGTTTACTCAGGCGAGCCGGGTCAGGAGGCAATCTATGAGGAGCACCGCTTTCCGATGCCTTACGCCAGCCTGGAATGGTCGGTGAACGGCAGCCTGCAGGGAGCGGCTCTGCATTCGCTGCCCTCGCCTGTTCCATTCGGCAACAGGTTCGATCAATGGTGGTCGTTGGGACTGATAGCTAAAGAGCAGGGGACCGAGATGGTGCTTCTATCCGGCCCATGTGCCTCGAATGGCAAGCGAAGCGTCGTTAAGGCCCTTCAGCGAAGTTTCGTCACGTACGATAACGCTTATATCAATGTCACGCCTGGTGCTATTATCGAAAAGACGTTTTACCTGGAAGCTTACAAGGTCTCCGGCAAAGGTTCCGGATTCCAGCAGCCGACGCGCACGTCTTTGGAAATTTTCCGTCCCTGTTCCGTCGAAGAGATGCCTGCTTTTGGCAGGATAATTGAGGACAAATACCGCTACGCGAAGACGCGGTGGTATCAAGACGGCGATATTGCGGGTTTCAAGAAATATCCCGACCGTAATTATTTCGTATTCGGCTGGTGCGGTCAAACCGCCGCGTTGGGCTACGCATTACAAATCCTGGCGGGCGATCTGCATGACCCGGACGCCTTGAAGATGGCCACCAGGTCACTCGAATTTCTTTCGACGGCGGAATTCTACGACGAAGGTTTCTACACATGGTACGATTTCAAACAAAAAAAATGGCAGCAGGGTGGCGGGCGGCCTGAGCTGCTTTCCCAGGGCCAGGCCATGCTGAATTTCGCCAATGCGATTCGCACCGGCAGGGCAAAAAAATTGGACGTTTCCCGCTGGGAACGATTTCTTCGCCGGGCATGTGATTTTCATGCGAAAAGAATCTTAAAGGACGATTGGAAACCACTGTCCACCAATCAGGCATTTTTTATTGCTCCACTGTGCAGTGCTTATAAGCTTTTCGGCACGGAGACGTATCGCCGGGCCGCGGAAAAAGCGGGCAGTGTATATGCGTCGAGGCATCTGAGTATGGATGAACCCTACTGGGGAGGCACATTAGACGCCAGTTGCGAAGACAAAGAGGGTGCTTTTGCCGCCCTGCAGGGATTCATGGCGCTCTATGAATTGAACCATGAACCAAAATATCTCAAATGGGCCGAGCATGCCTGCGACGTTGTTTTGACGTACATGGTTGTCTGGGATATCGACATGCCGCCCGGCCGACTTCGCGACCACGGCTTCAAGACTCGGGGCTGGACGGCCGTTTCCGTCCAAAATCAGCATATCGACGTCTTCGGCGTGCTGATCACGCCGGACATATATCGATTGGGACAGTACTTGAATTCAGAAGAGCTGAAAAAAACCGCAATTCTGATGTATCGCAGTTGCGGCCAGCTCATCGACCCTTACGGCAGCCAGGGCGAGCAGCCGCATCATACCAATTATGGGCAGCATGCAAAATACACCAAGCGAGTCAAATCAAACGACCTGACAGGCCTGCGCGGAAATTATGTGGAAGAATGGACCGTATTCTGGATCACCGCGCATTTCCTCAACGCCGGTGCTCAATTCAAAGAGCTCGGCATAGAAATTTCGGATTGAGGTAGTAGGAGCTTCTTCGCGAAGAAGCCCCTGCGAAGTGATAGTGTTAAGCCACCCCTGATTTATAGGGTATTGCAAAATCCGTGAATTTTGGTACGATATTGCGATAATGCCGGGCATCGGATTAAGTTTGAGTTTTTATCCGTGATCCCGGCGAATACTATTTAGGAGAGCATTATGAAAAACCAAAGCCAAATCACTCGAAGGAGCTTCTTGAAGGGCACTGCCGCTATTGGAGGCGCAGCTATAGGGCTTCCGGCAATCGTTCCGTCATCGGTTTTCGGCGCCAATGCGCCGAGCAGCCGGATCGTCATGGGTGCGATCGGCGTCGGCTCGCAGGGCACCGGCGATTTGCAGGGATTTTTGAGCAAATCCGAAGTACAAATGGTTGCTGTTTGCGACATCGACAAGGGCCATCGCGACAATGCCAAAAAAATCGTGGATGGAAAATACGGCAACAAGGACTGCACAGCCTATCATGACTTTCACGAGCTGATCGGCAGGGGTGACCTCGATGCCGTTCAGTTGGCGGTTCCCGACCATTGGCATGCGATTCCCGCTATTGCCGCGGCCAGGGCCGGCCTGGACATTCACGGGCAAAAACCGCTGGCCCGCTCCATTCGCGAGGGACGAGCCATGTGCGACGCCGTACATCGCTACGGCCGGGTGTGGCAGACGGGCAGTCAGCAGCGATCCGATTAT
>Ga0114918_10004410_pt1 | contig 12247 bp, 21 predicted proteins | sample LantaG_FD_87015 | JGI IMG/M metagenome (GOLD analysis project Ga0114918, IMG submission 87015) | Deep subsurface microbial communities from Baltic Sea to uncover new lineages of life (NeLLi) - Landsort_02402 metaG | ecosystem: Environmental > Aquatic > Marine > Oceanic > Sediment | place...
GGATTAGAGAGTACACGTCCTTAAGCGCCGGAACCATAGGGAACTCTACCCGAGTATCTTTCTTCTCAGTCCAAACAACTAAGTGGTCAGCTCCCCAAGAAGCCCATTCCAACTTGACTACGTCAGAGATACGGAGGGAGGTGAGGTCGGATAAAGTGACCGCACACTTCCAAAATTTAAGGAACTCTAACTTGTTAAGTAGCCTAGCTTGAGAGACCCGAGCCCTCGAAGAAGATACATCGATAGACCCCAACTCAGCAGTAACCCAATGGATTCGAATGTTAATCGAATTGATTAAGTACTTGATGTCCTCCTCAGTGAAGGGTTCAGTCTTGCGACGTTCCTTTTGTTCATGCCTGAGCTTGCGGTAGCTTACTCGAACAATCTTTGAAGGGTCACTGTAGCAGTAACCTTTGGCCGTGCAATATTGGAAGAAAGAACGGAAAGCCGCTAAGACCAAAGCCCTTGTGCTTGCCTTAGTCTTACTGTCAGGGTTCACAAAACTTGTGATGTCCATTTCCGTAAGAGTGCCGGGCAATCTGTCTTGAATACTTTTGCTATTAACCCAACGGCCTAGTACCGAGGCGTAGGTGTTGGCGGTGCTCTCTTCTTTGGTGTGACCCATCCAAGCTCTCCAGCGTTCGAAGGCTTCCAAAACTGTTATCTTATCCCCTGTTATTAGTCTTGATACCGCCTCTTGGGTGAGTGCATTAGATTGGCATAAGATAACAAGTTCTGGAAGCTTGGCCGAACGGACGAGTTTTTCAGCTAACTCAAAAGTCGTGATGTTCTCAGGGAGTTCGTAGTCAACGTTCCCGTACGCAGAGGGGTGGGAGATTTGAAATCTCCCATTCTCGGTTTGTGCTATTTTGATGTCTGCATTTAGTATCATATCTAAAAATCCAATTCCTTTGATTTAGGGTCTAAGTAAAAGGTACGTGACTGGAAGAGTTTATCCCTCTCCTCTTGAGTTTTTCCTTTATAATCTCCAAGGCCAAAACGCCTACGTTCCCGTTCCTTGTTAACCATAGTCAACCTACGTACAGTATAAGCCCGTTCCTCTTTAACCCGTTTGAGGCGTATCTTGCCGTTACGGAGAGTTTCCTTGTGTCTGACAATTTCTTTTTGCTTTTTCTCAATCAACTTCTCGGTGAGCCTCAGTTCCTTCTGAGCATTGTCGATCCTGAGATATAGTCGGTAAGCTTCGTCTTTGATCTCGGCTTCCGCAGGGTTTTCGTTTACAAACCTCTTGGCTTCCCTAGTCCTAGACTTCCGCAGTATCGGGTCGTCTGGGAAATCTGGATCGTCTGAGCAGTCTGAATGTCCTTTACTTCTTGGCATATTTTCCTCCTAGGTGTTTGCTGTATAGCATAATCATAGGATACCATTTAGAATCCCATAATGATGAACGTTTAAGGTAAGACCATTTCTTGTTCTTAGGGCTACGCAAATACTGTAGATGTTTGGCCATAATCTTACGGTCAGACATCACAACCCCACAAGCTGTACTAAACCGTAGCATGATATCTACGGGAACTCCTTCCCACGAACACCGCCAAGACATAGAGATCACAACATCAAGGGGTAATCCCGATGCTGTGGCAATAGCCTCGTCGGTGAGGGGGCGGATAGATTTATTAGACTCACCCTCTCGTGCCAACAGTCGGCACACGAGAGGGGAGAATCTGTCGAGTCGTTCTTCAATGCTTATCATATCCTTAAGCTACTTTCTCATTGCTGTTTGTCAATAATAAACTATTGAACTTGAGTATCAAGTTACCCCATTGCTTATCGCACTCGGCCTCGGCTTGGATGTCTAGGTCCCCTATGGACATAAGAGCTTTGGACAAAACCTCAGCGGAATCCACTGGTTTGAAGTCGAAAGGAACAGGTTTGCCTTGTAGGACAAACTCGGCAGATGAACCTTTGTTCTTAATAGTAGAGAACATAATCTCTTCGATCGAACCAGCTACGAGGATGCAGAATATTCGAGAACCTTTAGAGGTGACTCGGTCCACTCTACCTAGGGCTTGACTGAAGGAGCCGTATGAATATTCAAGGGAACTGATTATAAGATTGGGGCATTGGTCGTAACTATAGCCGGCAGCACACTTGAGGCCCATCAACATAACTTGAGTCTTGCCGGCCTTGAAGTTAGCGGATTCAGTAGCGTGGTTGTTTGTAGTCCCATCAATCCTAGAGAACGACACACCACAAGCCGTAAGTCTCTCGGCCATTTCATCATTTATATTGTTACGAGAGTTAATGATTACGCACTGTTCCCCTGCCTGTAAGCATTTCCATAACACGTTAAACGTAGCAACAATCTTAGGAGTCAAGTTGCTTTTAGGCTCAGCTATCCGGCTCCGAGATTTACCCTGCCACCCAGACCTAGGGTCAACACAAGTAGTCCAGAGGCGGGTGTTCATCAAGGAAGCCATGACCATAGGTGATAAGTGTTTCACGGGACGGCTCATGTTTTCCACGTAGACCTTAGCTTGCATTTCTCCCATTGGGACTCGGATGTCTTTAATTACAGGACGGACGTAATTAGGATTACATTCCGGTTTGTCAATGTGGGCAATGAAGGATTGCACGTCCATGGACAGTTGAAGTGAGCGGCTCAGTATAGGGCACGGTTTACGACTAGAAGACTTCTTCCCCGCTTGCTTAGCTTTTAGATCCTTGGTGAGGTTTTTCTCGTGAGAAAGGTACATGTTCGAAAAACCTTTATGGTCCATACACATAGAGAAAGAAGCGTCCCTATCTTTTTGCAAAACCCAACGACCTACTGAGTGTAAATCTCCTACTGTGTTAGGTATCGGCGTTGCTGTGAAAGCATATCGATACTTAGGGCGGAGTGAATGCGTTGCAATGTCTGTCATGGTAGAACTCTCTTTGCAAATCTTATGTGCTTCATCGAGGCAGACCATATCAAACTCATGTCCGATCGCCGTGGCTAGGGAGGAAGTAGTTAAGCAACGGATGCCGTCAATCTTACGGCCTACGTTCTCATAGAACTTAGGGTTGTTTCTTTTGAAACCCGCTTGAGTGAGGGAGGTAGCCACCTTACCAACGTGTTTTGTAATCTCGGCTTCATTGCCGGAATCACTTACAGGAAGCTCACAGCTGTACCCTTTAGTGAAGGCGCTCTTGTAGAACATTGCCTCGTAGTAAGATAGATAGACGCCGAAAGGAAGTTGCCCACCGTTCAAGTCCTTTAGCCTCTTGTATTCAGTATAAGAATATAACTCGTATACAGGGAACTGAGGGCAAAACCTTTCCAACTCTTTACGCCATTGGGATAGATTATTTTTGTCTGACTTGACACAGCCTTTAGGGGCGATCACTAAAGTTCTCATAGCTCCCTTGAGTTGTATCATCGAGATTGTTTTCAAGGTCTTCCCTGTGCCTACCTTGCCGGCACCGATTCCAAAATCCTTGATAGCAAAACGTGCTAAATATTCTTTCTGTCCTGCGTAATACTGGAAGCCGTGAACGTCTTCTAGACTACTCAATACCTCAAGGTTGTGAGCGTATTGGTCGGGAGCTAACTCCTTAACAGTCTTATCAACAGGACGTTCGAAGTAATCCCAAATGTTATCGACCTCTAGGTGTACCCCTCCGTTGTTATTAAAGTTCGGGACTACTTTATCCAAATCTAGCCGAGCTTTTATTGATATGACTAGAGGGCACCTTGTGTTCTTTGATACAAAGACCTCCTCTACTCTCTGCGCCTCGATCAAATTTTCCTCTGATCGGGGGTGGCCGTCCAGCCCTATAACTACGATAGGTCGTAGGAAGCTTTTCCTCACCGCTAAGTTCATCAGGCGGAAAGAAACTTTCGTGCCGGCTATTATATCAGGGCTTATGTATTTCTTGCATACCAACTCTTTGTCATAATTCCTGCGGAATAGGTTGACGTCAGAGGACGGTAGGATTGGTGCTTTTAATAGGTCGATGTTTTTTGTATTTGACTTGTTCATGGTTTTATATAACTTGTTAATTAATATGATAAATCTAGTAACGGAATATACGGACGGTAAAAGAAATCTTCTACCAATTCAAAACTACAGCAAGATCGTCACAGGTGCGGACGGTCTTACTCGTTTAGCAATTGATCCTAGTGCGATCAATGGAGAGTACGACTTAGGTGAGTCTTTCGCTATCACAGCGGTAGACATTGCTTTGGACAAACTAACGATTGCTGGAGACCAACGAGCTCGTTTCCCTGCGGACGGTAAGTTTACTGTTGAAAACTCAGCTGGCAACGATGGACTTTGGGTTGTTGAGACTGTTGTTTATGACAGTGGGACAGACACCACAGTCATTACTGTAACTGGTAACATTACAGATGCGACAGTAAATGGCGACATCTTAATTTACGAACTTCTTTTGAAACCGCCTGTTGGTGTAAGCGTAGTGCTTAACCGCCTGAAGTTTCTTATCTCTGAAGTGGATGCAACAGGCAGAACGCTTGATGCAAACATCACTACTGAGAACGGAACACTAGGTCAATCTCACTTAGCTTCTACAGTTTCACTCAACAGTGCAACCCTCGCTAAGATTTTTGCAACAACTATGGGAGCGTCTGAAAGGTTGATTACCAATGCAGACCCTCTATATTTGAGACGTGTCCAAGCTGACAACGGAGCTTCTTTGAAAGCTAAGTTAGTCATTGAAGGCGTAGCAGTCTAATTACAGGTTAATACCTGTCTCTTGGGTAGGCCCACTGGATTCAGTCCCAGTGGGCCTTTTTGTTGCTTTATTTCAACAGTTCCAAAACCTCGATCTCGGGGAAAGGATACTCCTTCACTCCCGTTATAGTATCAAACTTGAAGTGCGTGACTGTTTCGAAAACGCCGGCGAGTACATCAGTTTCTTTTTTAGTGATTGGCGTAGGGTTCGGGGAGTTTAAGTTTCGGCAAGCTTGTAGAAGATCTTTTGCCTGCGTCAAAGACTCGATACTCAAAGGCTTGGTGTCGTCGACATGCTGAGGTATCTTGTCTAAGAGTCTCCCCAGAAAAACCTCACCGTTCTTGAGGGTGACTCGGTAGTTTCTACCGATTTTACTAAACGCTTTCTTTGCCATATAAATCAATTCCTTTCTTTGTAATACGTGTTAAACTGAGCACGTCTCGGACTTCTATCTTTTCCTCGCCGTGAATAGTGTTGAAGAGATACCACCCCGCACTAGAGAACCCTGTGAACTTCCCTACGAAGTTCCGGCTTTCCTCGGGCCACCCGTCTATAGGTACCTCCCTAGAGTCGGTGAGGGAGACCTGCACTAGGTCCCCCTCTGTTAGCTGCTTCGACTGTAACGATCGAAGTTTGGTTCGATTATTTCCGTTCACTCTATTTCAAGAATGGGATTATTGCTTGGTCCTTGCCGATCATCTGTGCATACTGCATCTGCAAACTAACACTAGCTATTGCGTTACGAGAGGCATTGTTGATTTCCCTAGCGGCTCGGGGGTCAATTTCCCCACGCTCTAACTTCATTATCAGACCCATTTGGTAATCCCTCAGAGCTGTTATGTTGTCAGGAGTTTTTGCAACCTTTTCAATGGTTGTTGTTTTGTTGCTGGTTTCGTTATTTGCTTTTGTATTTTTCATAGGTTTATATTTTTGGTGCTATAGGTTTCCCCTCGTTGGCGAGAGGTTAAAAACTCATCGAGTATTATTTGGTTACGTACTACCTTGACGAGATTCAAGGGAGCTTTCAGATCTTTTAGTACCTCTTTTCGTATGTACTCATTAGACAACGTTCTCTTGTCTATGCGGGCCTTCATAGTGTTGAGGGTGCCGACCCTCTTGTGAGAATCTACAGCGTTAGTCACCCCATCCTCAAAGGCCTTGAGGTTGGCGTGACTCTCGTTTATGAAATCCTGCTTCACCACTAGGTCACTGAGAGTGTTCGGGTCGTCCGGCAATAGTTCTTTGTATAAGGACAGCTCCTCCTTAGCGTTCTGAGCCGCAATTCTTGCGTTCACTATCTCAGTCTCTAGGTTGCGGTAATACTTGAGGTCTTTGCCAGTAACCATCCATAGATCATGGCTAAGTTGCTGATCTCTAGTGTTCCTAGCAAGGCTAGCGTCGTGCATATCTTTAGCTATTCCACTCATATTGTTGTCTTATCTAACAATTTGTTGATAGCGGCAAGCCCTTCAGCTTGTCCCTCTATTATGCGTTTATAGCGATCTGTTTCCCCAATCAGCGTTCGATTGTGATTCTTAACCTCTTGACATTTGGTTCGAAGCTTTAAGTTTTCTGCAACCTCTTCGTCGTACTTGTCCTGCCAGAATTTCTCTCGTTTTTCTACTTGGATCCTCTGATCTGTAAGCTGGCTGTTCCTCCTTAGGAGGTTATCGTTTGCTAGTTCTAATTCTTTCTTTGTCATGCTATTTAGTCTCCTCAGTTTCTACAATCTCCCCCTTAGGCAGGACTTGTAGTAAGTGCATAGCCCCTGCTGCTAAGGTAGAAGCTATTTGGTTCCTTTGTTTAGTCTTCTCAGCCCAGCTGCCACTGAAACTGTCCACGTCTATGTTCTCCTTCAGAAGCCTATACACGTTATATACAGTCTCGGCAGCGTTGGCTGCGACCTTTCGATTATGCTCTTTTTGTTCTTCGTCTGTCATAATATCTTTCTCCTTTGTTAGTCCTTTATTAATTCTTTTAGTTCTCTGACATCTTGTTCGAGCGAGTCAGCATACTCGTCGGGTAATATGCCTCTACACTCTTTTACATTAAACTCCAAATCGTCTATGTATTGAGTGATAGCATCCTTGTCATTAAGAAGACCTCTAGGGTCTGTGAAGTTTATGACAGTTCGCCTAAGCGTTCCGTAACTTAGTTTCATAATAGTATCTCTTTCTATTTAGTTGGTTGGTTCTTCAAAGAACACATGTCCTTTGAATATTATGGGTTTGATTGCCCATCCGGGGATAGGGCTGCTTATCGCACGAAACTGGTCAAAGGTCAGTTCAGGCATGGGGTCGTGGCCCTCCTCTAGGAGGATAGCCATCATTAGGCAGAACACGTATTGAGGGTGGTCCCTCTCGCCATTCATAAACCCAGCGAACTGCTTGGGTTGGCTCACGACCTCGAAAGGTGTGAGTTTCCTACGCTTCATCCGTTCATGGATAACGTCGGCAACTAAGCGTATGCCTAACTGCCCTTCCCCACCCGCTTCACCGATCAAGGTGAGGGCGATTGCGTCCTGTTCATAGGTAACTCCGGCGGGAGTTCCATCTGCAACGTTGGGAGTTTGACCTATTAGGGATTGGGCGAGGAAACATGATGATAGTATTAGTTTCTTCACGAGCCCACCTCCCACGTCATACGGTCGTGATCTTGTAGCAAGTAGTTCACGTCTAGTTTATCAAACAGGCCCATGAAGTAGTCCGTAGGCATTGATGTCCTAGAGCCGTCAGCATAATGTAGTGTGATCGAGTGCTCCCCAACGTCCTCAACCACAACTGCATAGTTATTCTGTAGGTTCTTCCAAACCTCAAAAGGCTTGGGCATTTTTTCATCGTTACTCATGATGTTCTTTCTATTTTTGCCTCAGCTAGTTCGTCTAGTTCGGCGAGTTCTTTACTTGTTATGAGGCCTTTATCGTAGTGGCTGTCTACCTGGTCACGGATCCTACTCAAGGCATTCAACCCTGTTGCGGAATCGATTTGATTCTTTGATGCTCGGTATTGTTCAGTCATCTATGTCCATTTCTACCCTCGACACTAAGTCAAGGATGACAGGGACTACCTTAGTGTCCCCGCATAGTTCTTCAAGGCGACCGTCTTGGAGGTTGTAACATAATACCCCTCCGTCGTCACCTCGCTCGTCAGTAACAGCAAAGTAGGTCTTGCCGTAAACAAATGCGTGAGCCTCTGGTAGCTTATGCAGCGATACTACGTTCTCTAGTTTATCTTCTCTAATGTTAATCATTTTGTTATCTTTCTATTTTTTGTATGTAGATTATATTTGTACTAGACACCCCCAACTCTCGTTGACGACGTTTGTTCATGTCTGCGTCAGACCACCCAACAACTCCGTGAAGAGTATGGAATAATAGGATATCCCAACTCCCTGACCACCCTTGGTAGGAACCAACTATCCTAGGTTGGTCGTCTACGGTCAGGAGGTAGAGGGCTCCCTTCTCAAGTTGTTTAGCTTCGTCAGTTATCTCGTCGTGGCAAAGTTTAGGTCCAAGTTTCATTCTCTTTCTATTTTTTGTATGTACTTAATCACTGGGTCACCCGGCATTTTCCAATAAGCGGGGTCCTGTTTCTGCCACCCTTCGAACGTGTTAGGAGGAACTGTGTGGCTTATCGAGCCAAACAAAGTATCAAACATAACAGTGTCTGCGAGGAACTCATGTGTAGGGGTGTACTTAGCCGGAAGACTAAGACCGACCCCTGCAAAACTGCCAAAGGCCACCTCCCTTTCGAGAGTCAGAAGGTACACCCCTCCGATCTCGAGTTTGGGAAGTTCTTGTGACAAGTGCTCCCTTGTTATCTTAGGTCCAAGTTTCATCCCAGCCGTCCCCTTTGTATTTGAACACGATGTTGTTTGGTCCGAGTATGTCCCTGAACAACTCCTCGACTGTTCGGTTCTTGATGTTGTCCCAGCTTAGGACAGGTTCACCACCCCCAGCTTTGACTACCGCATCGACGTAGGAGGCATAAGACTTTGAAATCTTATGCACCATATCGAAAGGGCCCCGTTTAGGAGGGTTCCGAAGAACTTGTCTCAGCCAGTCAGTCGATCCCGCAGCTAGTGCGGGACCTTTACTGAGGCTTACGTCTCTGACCGTTGGTGAAATGACAGGGTGACTTGATGATAGTATGCTTAGGTCTATTCCCTCGTTACTCATGTTACTCTCCCAATCTCATAACCTCACCGAACGGTGGGTTAAAATGTTTGTTATCAATAGTTAACGCCCACAATACAGGTATCTCAGGCTCGGGCCCGAAGTCATTGCAGTGCCCATCAGTAATGTAGACGGCTCCACAAAAATCTTCCTCGAGTTCCTTCATCTTAGCAAAGGCGGGTGAGAATCTAGTGCCTCCGCCACCTTTAGGCTCAGGAGTATCCCCCGGTTCTAACACCTCAACGCCAGCGACCGCTGAGTCACAGTAGATACAGGTCAAGGTAGGATCCTCTTTGACAAGTTCATACAACTCAAGGCAAGCCAGTAACTCAGAGGCTGCTTGGCTGAGTAGGTCATTGCTGATACTCGCTGAGGTGTCCATCAATAAGCATACGGTGCCGAAGGATTCAGAGAATCTACTGGGCATGATAGCGCCAGTGGCTATGTAACGTGTGCTAGGGCGTGCATAGGAGTAATCATCCTGTGATCTCTCACAAACAAACCTACTCAATACCTCACGCCAATCTACCTTAGCCTCAAGGTCGGCACGGATACGGCGTGCGAGTTCAGCGGATAACTTACCAGCTTTCTCAGCGACAGTGAGTGCGGTCCGTAGGTTCTTGTCGACCTCACGCTCGGCCTCCTCAAGTTCCTCTTCGTTCATAGGAGCGGGGTTACCGTCCTTGTCTTTACGATCAGGAGACTTGGGGTCAACAAAACCACCACAGCCTCCGGGGTCTCCATTGCCTTCACCTTCACCGCTCTTACCCTTCCCATCCTCAGGATCGTCGGGTAATGCTGCATAGATTTGTTCAGGCGTCATGTCTTTATACTGAGCATCGACTAGTCCGCCCTTCGGTAACACGTAACCCTGTTCAAGAACGTGGAGGTTGATTGCATAGTCACACGCTCGGTTGAACTTATTATGGTTACGCCCCTGCTTACGTAGGGAATGTTTGTTGATGATATGTTCGATTTCATGCACCACAACACCCTTGACTTCGTCGAAGGTGAGGGTGTCTACGAAATCAGGATTGTAATAGAATTTACTGACACCGTCGACGGCCATGGTTGGCACGTCTCTAGTCTCGATTCTTTCCTGACTCATAATGACCGTTGCAAAGAACGGTTCATCGGTTTGTAGCAATCGGATGATTGCTTTATCTACTTTATCTGAAGCTTTCATAATATCCTTTATAATACTACGTCTTGATTGTCCATGAACCAGTTAAGGAAACTGGTAGTCGATTGAGCCTCGGGTATCCGAGTTGCGATATCCTTCATGACCCATACTTGAAAGTCTTTGGGGATACGGTTAACGAGTTTGAGAACTACGTCTAAGTTGGCTACTTCAGCACGAGATACGATTGCACCACTGAGGGCAAATAATATGCTCGGTTTGGTAGGGATCTGAGCACCCTCAGGGTTGAGGAACATTGCATCGATGTTTGGCAATTCTCTGAGCAATGCTTGGAAAGCCATATACTCTGAGGCGTTAGCCATACCTACGTCACCAGCGATCAAGAGTTCGTCAACGATGCCGGCCTTGGTGTATTGAAACACGTTGGTCCATGAACGAGGCGTGCCCCCTTTGATGAAGTCCGTATTAGGTTTGAGGTTATCTAAACACTCAGGCTTGAATCGTAGGAACGCAATGTCCTCAGGTTTGAAGCCGGCTTCCATAGCCCACGTAGACCATGACTTGATGTCGGCGTGAACCTCAAGTTTAGTGAGTCGGTCCGCAAGAGGGGAAATGATTGGATTGACGCCGGCTTTATCCTTCTTGCTGTTGGTAGCGAAAGCAAAGAACACGTTATCAGAGATCTTACGACCGCCGATCTCACGAGCATGGACAAGGTGCATCAAGGCAGCTTGCACGCCACGAGGAGTATGGCCTAGATCATCAAACAACCAGAGAATAGGTTGCGTTGCCTCACACATAAGGCGAAGGCGAGCCGGTGCAAAGAAGTCAGCGAAACCCTCAACGATGTAAGGGATACCCTTATAGTCAGCAGGCTCGTCAAGAGCGGGTTGACTTACTTCGAATTGATAGCCGAGACGGTTAGCGATCTGTTCCCAGATAGCAGACTTACCAAGTCCGGGGGATCCTTCGAGAACGATAGGATGCGTTTGTCTGCCTAATTTTTCCCAAGCCTTTATAGACTTGACAATGATGTCCGTTGCGTGTTTTATATTGATTGATGTATTCATGATGATTTGTATTTGGTGTATATCTTAAACTGGAGGGCGTGCTATCCCTCCAGTTTTTTTGTGTTCGGTTTAATTTACTAGCGAAGGCCTATCTTATAAAGCCCCGAGTTTAGAGAGTAGCTGATCGACACTGTCCTTAGTCACCGCAGTAACTACAGAACGTGTGAGCTCGTCAGTCTTCAACTGCTCGGCGGTTAAGCCGTTCAGCGTCAGCGTCAAGTTACCCGCAATGGTTTCGATCTCAGGATCCCCGATAAGTTTTGCCAAACTAGGCATACACTCAAGGGACTTGATTACGTTATTGAGGTTTGAACTCTGCCACCCTGACTTGTTATCGATCAAGGTCTGAACCAGCTTGGTGCTCGCCCCGATCAAAGTCTTAATAGGTGCGGTCACTGACTCCTTGATTTTGTTCTCCATGTGATCGTGCATGTGTTGAACAAGGTGGGCGTGAGGGCAGTTCCTCGCATCAGCCGGTAAGCGTTGCCACTCCCAGTCAAAGTGGAAGCGTTCCTTGAGTGCATAAAGGGAGGGAAACTCAGACTCTTTGTAGAGAGCGCCGTGAGAAACTTTGGCGTAGGCTTTGCGTTCGTGATACAAGTTCTCAAACTCGCCAAGATACTTATTGAAAAGTGTCTTGAAACTATTGAGTTTGCTGCTGACAGCGTTGACCGAGTGAGGAGGCACCAAGTAGACGCCCTTGCTCCACGGTAACAACTCCTTATAGATGTAGCGTTGAAAGATGTCACCCTTAAGCCTGACAAAAGGCTTGCGAGTTTCGTCACTGAACAACTTCTTTTGGAAGTCTCCGGAGCCTTCGTCGTTGCCAAACCGCTCCATGACGGCGGCTTTAGCGTGCGGATCTTTGACCTTAGGGTCAGGGTATCCGTAAGATACTGTGATAAGAAGTCCCATGGACTGGATTGTTTCTGTTGGTATATTCATAAGCGTGCTACTTGGTTTATATTGGTGAAATTTCGTAAGTTTGAATCTCTAAAGACTCAGTCCTCCTAAATCTACGGAGGTAGCCTTTCTTTATCTTCTTGCATACACCGGCTTTACCAGTGTAGCAGTAGGCTCTTCTTTGGGAGGAGAAAACATCATGTTCTCCTCCACCTTTCAGCTTTATCCTCTTCATAAAAATGATGATAGTATGCCTTAAGA
>Ga0114918_10004411_pt1 | contig 12245 bp, 11 predicted proteins | sample LantaG_FD_87015 | JGI IMG/M metagenome (GOLD analysis project Ga0114918, IMG submission 87015) | Deep subsurface microbial communities from Baltic Sea to uncover new lineages of life (NeLLi) - Landsort_02402 metaG | ecosystem: Environmental > Aquatic > Marine > Oceanic > Sediment | place...
AAAAGTGGGATAGCACTTATAATAAAAGAGAATGAAAAACAATTTCTCCGTAGGTGTTCTCAAAGAGCCTATTCTTCCACCACCAGGTCTCCTTTCTCTAACACCCCGCTCAACGCCTCGCTCGTATCTATTCCGCCTTTCCTTTTGAAGTTCACGGTAGAAACCAGCCACCAGAGGCTTAAATTCTGGCGCGGATAGCCCTTCGTGGCTCTTATCAACCTATCGCTCCTTAAAGCTCTGTTAACGCTTATCATAGTTAATATCACAGAGCATATCCAATTTAAAAGTCTCTTAGTGAAGATCGCCCTTAATTAGCAACAAGTCTAATATATGCAAATTGGCGAAGGCATGGCTGTTAGTGATTAGTATCTCTGGAAACTTTATAAAGAGCGATATTGGTTAACTTATGAAGATACATATGTGATACCTTATGAGAACGACCTATACATAGCAGTTCCAATTGTATCCTACAGCGTAAAGCACAGAGGTTTGGTGTTGTATACTGTACCACGATGGGGCGGTATAGCATTAATCGATTCAGCAGGTAATATTCAATTTCTCAAACCATCAGAAGCATTAGAAAATCCAGTGCTAAAAGAACAAAAACTCTTTCCAGAGGAATTAACTCGATATTACGTGAATTCGTTCAGATACAAACAAGGCATCGTGAATAAGTGGTTCTATCATGTAGAGCAGCTAGAGATAGCAGAAGTTCCCGGACAATATAACGAGCAGCCCTTTTTGATTAATACTGATGAGGGCATGAAATGGATAATCACTTGCGAACCCTATGGCGAAGCACACGGTATCTTCAAAATCTATGTGATAGATGCAAGAACAGGCGCTATGCAGTCATTTACACAAAGCAAACAGGCAGCTTTAGTGGGTCCTGTTAAAGCAACTGATTATCTACGAAAAGCGAATCCTATTGTTGACTGGAGCAGATTTATCTTGGTGGAACCAATACCCGTGATATTGAATAACACCTTTTACTGGCATGTACGTGTCATTCCAGACGATGCTTCAGGTATATCATATACTGCCATGGTAGATGCATTAACTACGGATGTAACCGAGTTGAAAACGGAAAAGGAATTGCGAGACTATCTTACAGGTGAACCTATAACCGATATTGCACCAGAATTCAAAGAGGGTGCTGCTATAGTGATTATCATACAAGAAGACGGAATCGAGAAGAACCGAATCGAAGTGTATCCAAATCAAACATTTGTGGTGATTCCTATGGGTGAAGGTGAGAAGGGGAATAGCACTAACTAACCTTCTCTCTATTTTTTCTTTCCTCTTAACTGGATGGCTGATAACTTCGGTGTATGCTGCAAGCCACAACAATTGTAGTCAGAGAATATATAAAGTTTACGGTTATGAGATGTAAGTGTTAATTATTTTGTGTTTGCTTCGGTCTCGAGGGCGAATTAGAAATGTTACTCCTACTGTTGGACCCGGGATTACCCGAAGAACTTAATAGTGTGTAAAGGTAAAGATAAATGATGACGAAAAAAGAATGCTGCTGGATGAAGGAGAAAGCGAATGGGAGATGGCAGAGAGCGATAATAGGCATAGGATTGGCGTTGATAATGATTGGTTCTGTGATTACAGTGATGACGTATCTCTGACTGAAGCGCAAGTATTGTTAAGGGATTTTATCGCTTTGAGGTACTCATTTGCCGTTTACTCATCTTTTAGCGGTTCTATCTGAGATCAGGGTTCATAAAGATTTGAAACTGAGGTAAATACCTGTGTACTCTGCATTATAGTATCAAAAGCGGTCTTCCCTCTTTCAGACCAGAACCTTCTTGTCCGTGCATATTTCCTTTCTTCTTCAAGGATTGAACTCATGCTTCAAATCAAACCTTTAATCACACCTTTAAAAAAGGTGTGTGCCAAACTGAACCTTTAGAAAATGTTTAATAGAAATAAAAAAGAGAAATAAATTTCTTTGATCCGACTTTCTTCCTAAGAAAGTTTGATGGGTCTGGCTCCTTATTTAATCATCCCAGAACCGTCTCGTCCTCGCGTATTTCCGCTCTTCTTCAAGGATTGAACGGTAGAACTCATGCTCCTCCTCTGTTTCCGTTGCGTTTAACGACGGGTTAAACCTTCGCATTATTCTCGATGCCACTTCAGGCCCCACACCGCGTGCCGCAAGCGCAATCACCGCGAGCACACCGTGTGACAAAACCAGATTCGCATTCCGGTACACTCGTTTAACGCGCTCTTTCTCTTTGTATCCATTTGTCTGATGTGCACCGGATTGTTTCACCAGCTTGATCTCCTCCTTCTCCCACGGCTTTAATGCTGCGATTAACCGTGAGTTGCAGACCGGGCAGACGAGCGATTCCGCACCAAGTTCAATAACGGTTCTTACGCGCCTGCGGGATTCCCAGCGCTTGCAATTCACACAGAATAAGATCACTCTATCATTCATTATCCTATTTCTGAGCGCTTCGATAATTAGACTCTCGTCTCGTTCAGTTGCCAGAATATCGCGCCAGCCTAAATAGCCCGAAGCACCAATCGGGCTCAGCCCTCGCGATGTGAAATGGATGTGGAGTTCGCCCGATTTTATCCTATTCACTACTTCTATCGTCCGCTCTACATCCAGCTTATCAGCGAAGATATCATGCACCGTCTCGTCGTAAATCGGCGTTTCTGAGAACAGTTTTATAAGCGTATCCGCGGAAATCCGTTTCCGGTCAAAATTCTTACGCAGCGCACCGAATCGTTTCGCTACGTTTAACAACTCCCATTTGAACAGGAAGGAGTTCTTTAAGGTCTTCTCTAAGAGCACCCGCACAAACTCGGGCTCGATTGAGTCTAACGTCTGCTGCACCGCTTCTTGCTTCATCCTCATACCTGATTTCAGTTTTATCCGATACGGGTCTATCTCCATAGAGATGTCCGTGCCGAGTCGAGCGCCGAGCAACGTTATGAGCAGTCTTCCAAACGTCTCGTTTACCAGATGCCCAAAGCACGTGTTCAGCACCACCTCGCGTCCGCCATCCGCTATTTCCACAACTATCTCCTGTGACGTTGGCACGGGATAACCTTTCTCAAGTTGACTTGTTATCAATTCGATGAGCGTATCAAAACAATCAGCATTCACGCCATAATCCAGCGCCAGCTCATTTTTCAAATCCGAGATGTTTCCGTTAGCCGAAACAAAGTAAGCAATTTTCGCACGTAAATTGCCCACGTCCTGTGCGATTTCAAACGGAACGGGTATCTCCTCGCCTTCCCAATTCGGGATCTCACCCTCTCGTTTCACGCCCGGCTCTACTTTGAGCCGTGCTCCTCCGCCTCCTTCTGCATCCAGCTCCGTGTCAACTATTCGCCATGTATCGCCCTTTGCCACGAACAACGCGCCCGGATCCGCAAAGTTCAGCACGAAACGCTCATCCAGCATGCAGATCAGCTTACCGGTTACTATATCGTACACCTCGACCTTCCGCTCGTCAGGTATCATCGAGAGATTCTCATAATAATAGTTCCGGGTGCTTTTGCTACGCCATATCCTTTCTCCATCTCGTTTCACCAACCCCTCCTCTGCTAACTGCTCGATCACGTGCATCAAAACCTCAAAAGAGATATTCCTGAACGGATATGCACGTTTGAGCACTGCATGGAGCTTATCCGCCGAGATCACACCAACGTCCAGGAGCACACCGCAGAGTTGGTTCGCTAAGACGTCCAATGAGCCATCTTTCAGTCGAATATCCTCTATTTTACCGTCCCGTGCTCGTTTTGCAATCACTACCGATTCCGCAACGTCGTCAGGCGTAAGCGCAATGATTTTACCGTTTGAGGTTGCGTGAACAACGTGTGAGGCACGCCCCACGCGCTGCACTAATCTCTTAACTTCGCGTGGCGATGCATATTGGATGACCATGTCAATCAAGCCGATGTCAATGCCAAGCTCCATCGAACTGGTGCAAATAAGGCCTTTTATAACGCCACTTTTCAGGTTATCCTCCGCTTCTATCCGCGTCTCCTTTGACAGCGAGCCGTGATGCACACCGATTAACCCACGTTCATACCTATTGAGCAGCGAAGCAAGCATCTCCGCCGCTCGTCTCGTGTTAACAAAAATTAAGCTCGACTTGTTTCCCTCCTCGTTCATCACCTCCCGTATGGTTCGTATATGCGCTAATACCTCCGGGTCAACGGCTAACCCGCGTGCGGCATAAACGTCTTTTTCCGTTCGTTTCGGACTCAAAACCTCTATCTCAACCGCTTTCGTGGACACTGTGTTCACTACCTGCATCGCTTTACGACCCGCAAAATACTTCGCGACATCTGCCGGATTGCCAACCGTTGCAGAGAGGCAGATTCGCTGGAAATCACCTGCGAGTTCCGCTATTCGCTCTAACGCAACGGCAAGCTGTGCACCGCGTTTAGAATTCGCTAATTCGTGCACTTCGTCTATTATCACGTGCCTCACTGATTTCAAATGCTCACGCAATCGTGCACCCGGAATTATCGCCTGTATCGTTTCCGGAGTGGTGATAAGCATATCAGGCGGATCTAAAGCCTGCCGCCGCCGTGCATACATGCTCGTATCTCCATGCCGCACTTCTATGGTAATGCCGAGTTGTTCACCCCAGCGCTCTAACCTCAACAGCATGTCACGGTTCAACGCACGTAACGGCGTTATATAAAGCGCGTAAAAACCTTTCTTCTCACGCTTCTGCTGCTTCAAATCCAGTATCCTGTGCAGGATAGGTAAAACCGCAGCTTCGGTCTTACCTGAGCCCGTAGGTGCTATAAGCAGCACGTCCTTCCCCTCTAAAATTAGCGGGATGCTTAATTCCTGCGGTTTCGTGGGAACAGAAAACGTATCTCCTAATACCCTCTGAATCTCCACATTGAACAAAGAGAATGTGTTCATATCGTCTCTCCTCTCATCTCCTCTCATCGAAAAGGTTTACGTTAACTCTATCAAACTTCAAAGCAGAAAAAGTTTGAACATAAAACGAAATTGGTACAGCTAGCTCAAAGTGCAGTGCTCGAATGCTTGCCCGCCCCTAAAGCACTTTAATCTTGTTCTTGTGCAGTAATCTGCTGCTCTGGCTCCGCGGCTGCCAAGTACCATTTCTTCTTCCCACGATCAAATTTCGCGCCGATGCTCTTCATGAACAACGCTGTTCGATGTGGATCGATACCAAGTTCGGCAGCCAGTGCAACGGTTGATGCGCCGTCACGTTCGGTAATGAACCGTCGTGCTTTATACTCCATCTCTTCACGCGGTGAGATATACACGTCTAATTCATATTTCCATGCTATATCTGCGAGCAGCTTGAGAATGAGAATGAATACAGGAACAAGAATGAAATACGATGCCCAGTGCACGCTTACCAAACTGTTCCAGGCAAAGTGCATCAATACCGCGCCAATATAACCGTAAACGATCATACGTCGTTTCCCCTTAATCTTCGCCACGCCCACCATCAAACCGAAGAGCCCGGTGAACAGAATATGCCCCACCGCGATGGACCGTACCGCAGCAAGTTCTAAGCCAAACTCCACGGAGAAGCTATATAAGAGATTTTCAACAATTTCAAAGCCTATTGCAACGGCAGCACCGTAAACAAGACCGTCCATAGGGCCTTCTAATTGGGGGTCCTTCCGCATTCGATAGACGTAAATCCCCTTACACGCTTCTTCAACGAGTGGTGCGCTCAATAATCCAGCCCAGAAAAAGAGAAATGATTCAAGGAGAAACGATAAAAGAACCGCAGGTATCGCGCCCCAGCCTACCGCTTTCAAGATTTTACCCAGAGGTTCGGGCCCAAATACATCCTTCTGATAAATATAGAGAAACCAGAGCACACTCACAATAACGCTGACGTAAACTATCTCAAGCATTAAGTATACTAAGGGAATAAAAGTTATAAATTGCACGCTTTTGCTTCACCAATCGCAGTAATCTCATCACCATGAAGCTCATTTTTATCTCTTGGTTTGGATTATCGAAGTCCTTTTAGAAATGGTAATCGCCTATACAAAAGACATGGAATTTTAAGATTTTTTTATACTCACGTAATTTGGAGCTTCTAAAAGATAGCAGCAACTAAGCTTTTAAAGCTGGATTGCAAATCTATACTTACATTTTTAGGTGGCGGTAAAATGACCATAGAAGTAGACGTAACAATAAAGCTGAAGCACGGAATTGCGGACCCTGAAGGTGAGAACACAAAGAAAGCATTGCACCTCCTTGGGTTTAACAATGTTCGTAGTGTAAAATCAATGAAAACATTTCGAATCGCGTTAGAGCCAGAAACATCAGGTGGTGAAGAAGAAACGGTGAAGAACGAGGTAGAAGAGATGTGTCGAAAACTGCTTGCCAATCCGGTAATACATAATTATGATATACGGGTAGTGAGGAGCAAAAAAGAGTGAGCGAGTGGAAAAACCAAGTTTTAATACTACAAAATCAAAAGTAACGAGAGGAGATAGTTAGAGGGAAGGTTCAGTGCGATGGCAGAGATAAACCCCTGGGGTGTTACGGATATAAAGGATTATACGAGGCTCTTTGACGATTTTGGTATTTCCCGGTTCACGGATATGCTGAACCAGATAGAGAAGCCGCATCTCTACATGCGAAGAGGCATAATCGTCGGGCATCGTGGTTACGAGGACGTGCTGCGAGCGATGATTGAGCGGAGCCCATTTGCAGTGATGAGTGGGTTCATGCCGTCCGGGAAGATCCATCTGGGCGGTAAGATGGTAATGGATGAGATTATCTGGCATCAGCGCATGGGCGGCGATGCATTTGCATGTATAGCGGATATGGAGTCGCATTCTGTCAGAGGCGTCCCATGGAGAGACTGCAAGGACATAGGACTGAACGAATACATAGTGAGCCTCGTAGCGTTAGGTTTTGACGTAGAAAAGGGGCACATATACTTTCAATCAGAGAATAAGAGGCTGCGTGATCTCGCTTTCGAACTCGGAACAGCAGTTAACTTCAGCGAAATCAGTGCAATCTACGGGTTCCAGGGCGATGTTAACATAGCGCACATGATTAGTGTACTGGTGCAGAACGCGGATATACTGCAGCCACAACTTCATGAATATGATGGACCAAAACCTGCCGTCATTCCCGTTGGCGTTGACCAGGATCCGCATATACGGTTAACACGGGACATTGCATCGAGGATGAGGATGTTCCTGGTAGAAAAGCGATTGCATACAGATCAGAAGCCATATATAAGCATAAGAGCGAAGAAGGCTGATAGCGGAGCATTGGAAGAGATAGCAAGGAGAATAGACGGTCAGAAAAAAGTCTATGAGCTGCACATGGATCTGTTTGAAATTGAAGAAAGCGAGATTGATAGCGCTATGCGAAAGATCGAGGAAATAGTGAGGGACGTGGAGATAGAATACGGCGGCTACGGCTTCTTCTTGCCCGCTGCCACGTATCACCGATTCGTACAGGGATTAAATGGCGGTAAGATGTCTTCAAGCGTCCCGGAGAGCTATATAGCGCTAACAGAATCGCCGGAAGAAGCAGCGGAGAAAGTGAAGCGAGCAAAAACTGGCGGTCGAGTGACCGTAGAAGAGCAGCAAAAACTGGGAGGCTCTCCGGAAGAATGCACGATTTATGAGCTTTTGATGGCTCATCTAATAGAGGACGACGCTCAAGTAAAAGAGATTTTTGAGGAATGTAAAAGAGGAGAAAGGCTTTGTAAAGCATGTAAGGCGCAGGCTGCTGAGCTTATGTTCTCCTTCCTAAAACGGCATCAAGAAGAACGAGAAAATGCGAAGGAAGTTTTGATGAAGCACGAGCTATATAAGCACTGGTTCCGCTAAGCGATTCCTAAACTATCCCAAAAGCGCCTTCGCCTTCCTAACAGCTTCAACAGCGTCTTTACCGTAGGCATCTGCACCGATTTCGTTGGCATAACTTGAACTGACTGCACCCCCGCCAACCAGTATCTTTACCTCCAGACCGTTCCTCCTGAAATACTCTATCACTTCTGCCATGTACTCGCGTGTCGTCGTCAGTAAGGCGGACAGTGCGAGAATATCAGCTCCGGTTTCCTCAACGGCATCCGCATACTTTTCCTTATCTACGTCAGTCCCCAGATCAATGACCTCAAAACCCTCGGAAGAGAGCATTATCGTTACTATCTCCTTCCCTATGTCATGCACGTCACCTTTGACCGTGCCGATAACGACTTTTCCTGACTTGTATTCTGCTCCTTCTTCTCCTTGTTCCTTTTCTTGTAAGAGCGGTTTTAGAATCGCCAGCGCTTTTTTCGCATTCCAGCCGGAAACCATCAGTTCTGCATCAAAATATCGCTCTCTGTATCCTTCCCCGATTTCCCTGAGGCCCCTTGTTATATCATCAATGATTTCGTACGCATTCGTTCCGCTGTTCAGTCTCTCTTCGCAAAAAGCTTCTATTTTCTTTTTCGTTACGTCGAGCAGCGCGTCAACTATCGCACCTTCCATAGGATATTATAATGATGCAAACCGCTTTAAGATTTTTACTTTACTTATCAAACCAATGAAGAATCATGAAGATCATATTCAAAGACTCAGGAAAAGAAGCTGAACTTGTTAAAGGTAAATCCATACTTTCTTATCTGCAGGAGTTGGGTATAGAGATAAATGCATCATGTGGCGGTGAGGGAAAGTGCGGCCAATGCTTGGTTGAAGTTGAAAGCGCACCTGGAGCGCTCTCGGGTAAGACCGAAGCAGAACATACATTTATACCGGATGATGGGCACAGACTTGCCTGCCAGGCAACAATTTTAAAAACCGACGAGGAGCACATTTACGTCCGAGTGCCAATAAGATCCTACTGCATATTAGAATCAGGCGAATTCTGGGAGATCCCCGTTGAGCCCTTTGTGCACAGAGAGGGTGAAAGAGTCTTTTACGAGTCGGAAGATGTAGGCGAGTATGCCGGAGGATTAAACGGTATCGCTCTTGACATAGGAACCACCACGCTTGCTATGTATTTGGTTGACCTTGAAACTGGTGCCGTGCTTTCGATCATCTCAAGAGAAAATCCACAGACCAAATACGGGAATAATGTAATTTCAAGGATAGAATTTGCGAGAAAAGGTCAGGAGATACTTGAACGAGAAATCAGAACCGCGGTGAACGAAATGATCACCGCTATGGTAGAGCCCGGTAAAGTCTATGAGATTGTGGTCGTCGGCAATCCGGTAATGAGGGATCTATTCTTTGGCTATTCCGTCGAGTCACTTGGCAAGAGCCCTTACGAACCCCTGAGTGTAAAGCCGGTACATAAAACGACGGAAGAACTCGGGCTTACGGCAAATCCTGCAGTGAAGGTTTACGGGCTACCCCTGATAGGGAGTTTCGTCGGTGCAGATGCTTTAGCTCTCGTGCTGGCGACGGAGATGTACAAAAGCGAGAAGATAAGCATGGCGATTGACATCGGGACGAACACGGAGATCGTGCTTGGAAACAACGATAAGTTGATTGCAACATCCTGTGCAGCGGGTCCCGCATTTGAGGGTTGCAGCATAGCGTATGGAATGGGTGGCGTAAGCGGCGCGATAAAAGAGGTGCGAATAGAAGAAGATGGAAACGTCAGGTATAAAACGGTCGGCGATGCAGTCCCTATAGGTGTTTGCGGCTCAGGCTTGATAGATACACTGGCAGAGCTACTGGATAAACAAATAATTGACGGTAGAGGTAAGTTCCGAGGGACGGAGAAGGGATTTAGAATAGTTGAAGAGATTAGTTTATCAGAGAAGGACATTGACCAGTTGAATCTTGCGAAGACCGCTGTAGCAGTCGGCATAAAAACGCTTATGGAGCGATACGGAGTCGCACTTGATGAGATAGACTGCGTCTATCTGGCAGGGGCTTTCGGATACTTTATAAACGTGGAGAATGCGGTGCGCATAGGACTTCTTCCTACAATTGAACTGGATAAAGTGGAGAAAGTGGGAAATGCCGCGATTGAAGGTGCACGACAGGCGTTAATATCAAAGACAAAGAGAGAAGATGCCGAAACCGCTGCGAAGATGATTGAGCACGTGAAACTTGAAGAGGAAGAGAACTTTATGGAAAAATTCGTCGGTGAGCTTTATTTCCGGAATTATTTGTAACATAAACTGTCTCATGAAGAAAGTTTGATCAAACCCTAACTCTTCCGATTTTAGGGGATAACTTCACGAAACACGAAGTTTTCCAAGCCGTATTTACCAATTGCGCGCGTATACGATGGCATATTAGGTTTTATATACTTATACCCTAATAGGGTATAACATGGAAGAATGGGTAAGCGCTTGGGTAAGGGTGCAGAGAAGCGAAGGCGAACGAGGGATAGAGATAAAGCATTTCGGGAGTTCGTACTACGTTTACCGATCCACCACATTCTGGGATAGAGAATTGAAGAAGCGACGGAAGAGATCAACCTATCTCGGTAAACTCGATAAAGAGCGCGGTTTTATCAGCAGCAAGAAGGGCATTCCGCGTTTTCGGCCCAGAAGCATACGACAGTACGGCAATGCCATGCTGCTCCACAGAGCGATGCAGGACCTACTCCCACTGCTCAAAGAAGGCTTTGACGAACTCTGGCAGGAGATTTACGCACTTGCTACGACACGGATTCTTGGTTATATCCCCTTGAAGCGGGTTGGGAGCGTGTGGGAGCGACTCCATGATCCGAAGAAGCTCACTCCGAATCTCAGCCCGAAGAAGCTTTCGGAGGTGTTGAAGGTGGTCGGCTCGGACAGAGAAGGTCAAGACCTCATCTTCAAGGAGCTATCGAGGAATGGACGGCAATTTGTCTACGATCTGAGCGTTGTCTTCACACGTTCCGAGGGCATCAACATTGCAGAGCAGGGGTACAACAAAGACCACGTGTACGTCCCTCAGATAAATCTCGCACTCCTCTATTCGGTGGATAAGGGTTTACCAACTATGATAAGGGCACTGCCAGGCTCGATTAAGGACATAACCTCTCTGTACAACTCGCTCAGAGAGAGCGGCATAGAGGGTAAGATACTCATACTTGACCGGGGATTCTTCTCCAAGGACGTTGTGGCGTTTCTCCTTGAACAAGAGATCTCCTTCCTCCTTCCTGCTCGAAGGAACAGCAAGCTATATGATATAAGAATTCACCTCACAGGACACTTCTTCTACCGTGAAAGACTGATCAGGTTCGGGAAGAGGCGTGTAGAAGGGTATTTCCTCTATCTATTCGAAGACGCGGTGCTAAGGATGGAGGAAGAGAAGACGCTGTATAAGCGACTGGACGAGGGAACGATCAATAAGGAAAGGCTTGGACGTGGTCTAAAACGTGCTGGAAGGATTCTCATACTCTCTGACCAGGATAAGGATGGCGGAGAGGTCTTCATGATGTATAAGCAACGCGGTGGTGTGGAGAATCAGTTTGATACCTATAAAAATGTGCTGAATGCCGACAGGATGTATCTGCAGGATGATGAGAGCGTTTTCGGGCATCTATTCACGTCCTTCTTAGCCCTCTACGGCTACTGCAAGCTCGATGTTGCACTTAAAAATGCCGGGCTTCTCCGTAAGTTCTACCCTATAGATCTGCTGGAAGAGTTTTCAAAGGTTTATATCGTCACGGATGGCGAGCAGGAAGTAATTTCAGAGATTCCGGGAAAAGTGGCTGCACTCGACAAACTGTTAGGGATTGATGTATTCCCTAAAATGATGCGGAGTTAGGGTTTAGATTAAAATTTGAGTCAGCACATGTTAGAGGGGGGCATCTCCAGTTTAAAAAGCAATTTACCAATCAAATACCTATTAAAAAAATACTGAAAATTCAGCAAGAACCTTTTATTAAACTTGTAGATCAAATTATCCTCCTAAACGAAACAGAGGAAAGAAGAAAAAACGAAAAAGAGTTGAGTGACTTTATTGATAAGCAGGTTATTGATTCACTCGTTTACGAACTTTACTTCAAGGAAAAATTTGAAGAGGACGGCTTGAAAACGAATCTTCTCGGACTTGTTGAGCCTTATTTGAAAGATATTGAGAATTTAAAAACGGATGAAGAGAAGTTGAAAGTGGTAAAAGAGGTTGTTGAAGGAATTACGAGCGAGAGAGCAATTGGAAGAGAAATAGAGAAGATAAAAAGTCATGAGTGGGTGAGGATAATAGAAGGAAGCTAAGAATCAAATGGAAGAATCTCAGAGGATAGAATTCAAGAAATCATTAGCAGAAAGGAAAGAAATGCTTGAAACGATTTCTGCATTTGCGAATTCCGA
>Ga0114918_10004414_pt1 | contig 12240 bp, 17 predicted proteins | sample LantaG_FD_87015 | JGI IMG/M metagenome (GOLD analysis project Ga0114918, IMG submission 87015) | Deep subsurface microbial communities from Baltic Sea to uncover new lineages of life (NeLLi) - Landsort_02402 metaG | ecosystem: Environmental > Aquatic > Marine > Oceanic > Sediment | place...
AAACACATGCGAAAAATTGACACAAAAACACATAGCAAGTTTCATGCCAAAACTAATATCAATTAAAATCCATTTCTAAACAATTTCTCGCACAAACTAAAATTAGCAAATTGTGTTGCATTATTACACATAATCAATTTCCATGCCAATTACACATTTTAATCAAATAATAAACATGGTTCACCCTATCCCCTATTCAACTATTTAACTGTATAAATATCAACAACTTAGCAATTCAAATAAAATATTAATTATTCACCATGAACTTTTGTTCATGGTGCATGAAAAATAAAATATAAAAACAACTGTGGTAAAATCACCACAATATATTAATTGGTGAATAAAAGAAATAATAAAATAAACTATTGACTTTGGCATAACTATTGCTAGAATAATGAAAATCTAAACTGTGGTAAAATTACCACAATTATAAAATTAGAAAGTGAGATTATTATCATGGGTAAAGTAAATATTACAGCAGAAGAGTTTGCGTCCAGGTGGGAAAGTGGGATGCGTGCAGCAGGAACGCGTATTGAAAGTGGTGTCAATGCTGTAACCGATGCGCCAGGTGCTAAAGCAGCAGCCCGGGCAGACTTTTGGTTGTCTCAAGTCAACGCTTCAAAAGACAAGTGGGCTAAAAACACTGCTGCTGTTTCTCTTTCCACTTGGAAGGAAACAATGATCAAGAAAGGTATTCCGGCTTTGCAGAATGCTGTTGGTTTGGCTAAGCCAAAGGTTGTAGCAGTTGCCTCAAAACTCATTCCTGCAATCAATGACGCAATTTCTACTATGCCAGCAAGAGGCGTTACACTGGATGAAAACTTGCAGCGTTGTCGGCATGTTGCCGAGAAACTGATTACAGCCTTTGCGTAGATTACAAGTATCAATCAATGTGAACCGAATAATCAAATAGGGCAGGGTTTCAAGCCCTGCCTTATTTTCTAGCAAGAAAGGTGATTAGAAATGTTAAAAGAATCAGGCAAAATCAAGAATGTACTTGGTAATACACAATTTACGCTTGAAGCCAAAGCAAACGAATCATTTCGTATTAGAGATATTTTCATCGCTAATCCAGCAGCAGAATACGCAACCCTAAGAACTAATAAAACGGTTGTTGGTTATTTTCGTACTGGAACGGGCACGTTAGGTAATCACTTGCATTATCCGATTGAAGACCAAGAGGAAGCAACCCTGTTGTCAAAACTTATCGGTATGGGTTTGTTTCATAAAATCCCAGTTCCTTCGGGTAGTGTTTTCACGATTGAAAACATCCACGATGCTGGCAGTACTGTAACCGTGATCTATGATGAATACGACGCATCCGATGTATCACCTGCTGAGATTAACGGGGAAAACGCCAAGGAATATGACTTGATTAACTATGGACGGTTTTCAGGTACTCTTGCAGCAGGTGATAACCTCTATGAGACTCAACAAACCAGTAACGCCTATCCTGCTTTCCCCTTTGGTAAAGTGGTTCCATCAAAACACGTTATGACTTTGTATGGAGTGTTATTCTCCGATTTCAGCCGAACTTCAGGAACAGCAGCGAATAAATGTTTTACCAAGTTCTTGAAAGTGGTTAAAAACCGGAAAACGCTTTATGACGATGACTTTAACGGCTTCCCATATATCGGAAGCGCTTTAGCAGCAGACGGTACAGAGATAGGCGAAGGCATTTCAAGGGCTGGCAATTTTGATGATATTGACTTGCGTCTTCCGCTTATCCTAGACGAACCGATTGTTTTTAATCCGGGCGATGATGTTGACCTGTATGTTAATACTATTATTGCCTTGGGTGTTGCTAACATCGCAGCCAAAGATGCTGAAGTCGGATTGATCTTCAATGTAAAATTAATTTAATCTAATCAGATTAAATAGAAAGAAGGTATGGTAACATGGCAATCAATAAATTCAAGTTTATCGACGTGGGCGCTGCTGGAAGTGGTGAAACGTTAGTTGATGCGCTTGCAGGTCTTGGAGAGAAGAAACGCATCATTAAGAAGATTTATTATGTAGCAAGTGGAACCGTAACGGGTGCGCCAGTTGCTATTGGTTCAAGAATCAGGGCTTACAAGAATCAAGAGCAACTGGTTGATTTTTCGGTTGATTCCTTCAATCGGGGTGTTTATTCGGGCACTAGTTGGATAGCCGATATTTTCCCGATTGGCGTTGATATTGACTTAGCCAAGGGCGATGGTTTTCAGATTGGGTTGTTCCGGTCTGGAGCAACGCCTACAGGTGATTTACAAATTGAATACGTAGATCAAGAGTAGGTGGTAAAATGGTCAAAATTAATGATGCTCTTAATCAGATTAGAACTCTAAGGTTTCTGCCTGAAGATATTTCTTTTAAGTCAAACACAATAAAAGATATTTACTTAGAGTTGAAAGCATCTTTGACTATGTCTATGCTGATTGCTCGTGTTGGTGATAAAAACTTGAGCATTCACGGCTTTGATTGGAACTCATTGAAAACGTCAACTTATGGCAGTGGTTACACTATTTACGATACTATCGCAGGCAGTGCGCCTGCTGCCTTCTCAGATACGCACGAACTAGAGGCAACATCAAACCTGTTTCATAGGTTTGATGTTGCCATAGCAACTAGAGCGGCAGAGATACGTTTTTATATGGATAGTATTCAAAGTTGGGGTAATGCAATTCCTGTCCCAACTGGAACCAGTTCTATTGAGTTCTCTTCAAGCAAAATACAAATCAAAGATGATGGTACGCCGGGAGCAACCTATACAATTATAGGTTACAGATAGGAAGGCGCATAATGGCAGTAAATAAATACGCTGTAGAAATGAGCGGAGTTATTGAAGGCGTTGACGCTGTTGACGGCGCTTTGCTTGGTTCTTCAGGTTCAATTCTAGGGCTTCCTAATCTGAATGTAGGAAGCGCATACAGAGGGAAACAAGGCAGTATTCTTATTGCAGAGACCGTTCTGTTTACCTCAACAACTCCGGGTTATATTTTCTTAAGCGCTTGGATAGAATCAGATAATGACGGCGCTATTGTTTCTGTCTATGATACGTCCATAGCAGAAGCGAACCTTTTAAGCAGGGCTTTACTGGATGAGAATAATCCGTCTCAATTGGTTATGAATTATCCAGGAGGAAGCCCTAACAATATCATTGTAACGGTGCAAAGCGATGGTACTCATGCTTGCTATATTGCATATCAATACTGGTCAACATCTGCTGGTAGTCCGGTTGATTATCAAGTAAGTGAAAGTGCTTATATTTATTCCGGTGCGGCAACAACCAATTATTCAGGTGGTACATACTTTAAGTTTGGCAGCGTCAATGCTGCTGCTGCATATCGTGGGTTATTGAGGTTTGACCTTTCAACCCTTCCGGCTGGTTCAATTGTCACGGCGGCGGAAATGGAATTGACGCAATACGAGACAGAAGATACGTATGACGCTTATCTTGCTATTCCTTCAGCGGATTGGGTTTTTGACGAAGTTACTTGGACGGATAGAGTAACAGGAACAGCATGGGCAGCAGCAGGTGACGGTGGCGGTTCAGTTAGTCCGGTTCCGATATGGCACGGTGACATTGAGGGTGAACTTGGTACAAAGCATACCTTTGACGTTACGACGGAAATTGCTGATATTGCATCCGGCGCTGCTTCAAACTTAGGATTTATTTTCTATAACATGCCTTGGATAGGCGGCTATGATAATAAGTTCTGTTCTTATAATCACGCAACACCAGCATACAGACCTAAACTAACCATAACAACGCTTTAGAAAGGCTACAAAGTGGATGAAAACCTTATTGCAATCGCAATCCTTGTTGCTTCCCTTGGTCTTGTTGGGCTTGGCGTTGATGATGGGGATTTGTGTAAAATGATATGTACGTCATACCTAGGCTTCTTAATTGGTAAGCGGGTTGAAATAAAGAAGAAAGAGAAATAATATTATTGATTTAATACTTGGCATAATTAATATAGGGCTAGTAATTTTACTAGCCCTCTTTTTTATTAAATATCCTCTAGGAATTAGATTTAATGAGGATAGAATAACTAGTGTTGAATTAAAACTGAAAGGTGGTAAACATGAACGGATTAATAAGAAAGAACATTGAAAACACAATTGCAACTGTCGAGAGAGAGCTCGAAGATACTCGTTACTGGATTAATAAAATGGAAGACCAGGGCTTTGATGTCACCAAGCAAAAACTTAAACAAGCAACGGTCGAATTAAGATTATCTCAGTTAAGGGGATTGCTATGAGCACATTAACTGTTCTGGAAAATGCAATTGTTGGAACCCCTGAACAGGCCAAGAATATGATTGATAGTGTAGCCGGGTTTATGGCGTTAAATACAGGTTACGATTATACCGATGAGTTCAGGGCAGACATTACAAAACTGAAGGATGAAATAATTACACTTCATACTCATGGCGATGAAGGATTCTTTATCTTTAACACTGAGTTAGTTGATGCGGTTCTTAACAGGGTTTATCCGTACTTGGTTACTCACTCATTAGATAATGATTTAACAATATCTCTTGAAAGGACGGAGACCATTACAGATGATTTAACCCAAGTAATTATTTACGATATTGAATCAAGAAAGTCTGATATAACAGATATTGATCCAACTGAAGGAGACGACGCAGATATTGACGCTAACCCCTTTCCAAGACCGCCAGGAATTGGATCCCCTTTAATTCCTAATCCAACTGGAACGCCTCTTGATGGTGAATATCCGATGTTTAACGGAAGGCCATATAATCCCCTTGATCCAACAGCAAGAGATTTACAGCCCTTAGTCCCAAGAACACCCCAGGAAGCCATACAGGGTGATTATGAATCTCCCGAAAGGCAATCGCCTAATATATTGATTGGAGATATTACAGATTATGAAGATTCTACCGATGATACTAGCGGAGATTCTACCGATGATACTGAAGAACCTAACCAAGAAGACGAAGAAACAGAAGAAACAAGCGAAGCGGCGCTTGGAGAAAAATCAGCGGGGATTCTACAAAAAATCCTTGAAGCAATCATTGACCAAGGCCAAAAGACAAGACAATCAATAGCAGATACAACTTATGCCATAGACCTTGAACTAATCAAGATAGAGCAATCAATTGATACGCTGCTGCCAGGGTTTACCGAGGCGATTGATAAAGGTCTGGAAGCGGCAACGGGCGCTAGTGATTGGCTTGAGGAAGAGACCAAGTCATTGATTGAAGGGTTGTTTAAGAATGCTATAGAATTATCAGATAGCCTTGAAGAGGGAACGCGTGAAGCCATAGACGCTATATTTGATAAAGTCGTTGATGTAGTGGAAAATCCAGGCGATGCTATAGACTCAGCGCTTGATACAGCAGGGCAATTAATAACCGATGCTTTAGGTCTAGGCTATGCATTGATTGCCGATGCTATAGGTGATACAACCGCAATGATTAAATGGTTTGGAGAGCAATATATTGAAGCGGCTGGTAACACTTTGGGATTTTTCACGGAAGCCTTTTCCATGAATGAGGAAGATTTAACGGATTGGATTTGTAAGTTCTTCACCATGATAACAGACCTTAGGAATAAGTGTTCAGTATTCCAGGAAGGCAGGCTATAAAATGGCTTTACCTATTGTGATTGCATTAGCGGGGATGCTTGGCGGCGCTGCTGTTTCAATGGCCTGTTTCGGCCCGGGAACCGGAGACCTGATAACGAACTTCCTCAATGAGACTTTTCAGGCTAAGTATTATTCTTCTCAAGAACTATTGAGGGCCTTCGCTAAGCAGAAAATAACTGAAGAACAGTTAAACGAATTAATGAAGCCAGCAGGTTTTAGTCCTGATAAGACTAAGTTACTCAAGGATTCTTATTTTGAAATATTGAACCCTGTTGAAGTATTGACATTGTATTTTAGATACAAAGATGGTTTATCAACAGAGTTTACAGTAAATGAAGATTGGCTTAAGAAGCGCTTATCTCAAGCAGGAATTGAACCTGATAACTTCAAGGAATATCTTGAAGCAAACAGACCTATACCAAGCCTTCAGGATATAATCACTTTTGCAGTTAAGGATGTTTATGAACCGGAACAGGTAGCCTTAGCCGGATTAATGGAAGACCTTCCAGCCGAATACGTGAAAGAGGCTAGAGAAAGGGGATTAAATGAAAGTGACGCAAACAAGTTTTGGGCAGCGCATTGGGCGCTTCCGGGCATGGTTCAGGTTTATGAAATGTTTCATAGACTGTATCCAGGCGCTGATATGGGTGCGATTTTCAAAGAATCAGATATGGATACTTTTTTCAAACTTGCCGATATTGCGCCAGGGTTTAGAGACCAACTAAAAGCCATAAGTTATAACCCAATTGGCAGGGTTGATATTAGGCGTTTTTGGCGCACTGGCATTTATGAGCGTTATCAAAACCCCTATGGCAGGCTAGTAAGAGATTATAGGCAACTTGGTTATAAACCTGAAGATGCAAAATTAATGGCTGATTTTACTGTTGCTTTGGAAGGTGAAGGAAGACGGAAACTGACAGCGTCACAGATTACAAAATTCTACAATGAGGGGATTTTAGCCGATGATGCCAAAAGCAAAGCAATGTCATTACTTATTGACTTGGGCTATGATGAGCAGAACGCCTCTTTATTACTGGAGTATAGCACAAAGCAATTTATTGACGAAACAGAGAGGGCAGAACTTGAAACCCTTAAGACAGAATATGTCAAGGGGATTATACCAAGTGAATCAGTCTTACGAACTAAACTAGCAGCAATTCCACTGTTACAGACAGAGGTTGAGAAACAGGTAGCAATATTTAACCGTGAAGTAGCCAAGGAAGCGGAGCGGTTCTCTAAGTCTGAATTGCAAAAGTTATACAAGGGAAACGTTATAAGTGACGAACGTTTTAGACTTGGGTTGTCAAACCTTGGTTATACCGATGAAGACATAGACTTGATGCTTCGCCTTTATAATCCGGCCAACACTGAAGCAACCAAACTACCTGATAAAGATGATGTCCTTGAATGGTTCAGCGATAACCTTATCTCAACTGAACGCTTTATTGAATACATGAGACTCTTAGGGTTTGAGGATACTTTTATCTATTATTATATTAAATCTGCTAACGACCAACTTGAACCAAGAGACTTAGAAAAGTTGTTAGTGGTGAAAGAAGACGATTATGCGTAAGTTTATCAAGACGCGTGTGACTAGAAAACAATTCGAGCAAGGGGTAGAACTTATGTTAACGCCTGTTGAAGTAGACGTTAGATTTCTGAAGCCGGATAATTATATAGGCTTCCCGTTTTGGAATGAATTACAACATCTGATATGGATATGCGGTGCAGAAGCCAGGGGAGAGCAAAGCGATGGTATACAGGCAGTTGCTCATGTAATTATGAACCGTCAAAGACTGCAATATGCTTACTTTGGTTTGACTATCAGAGAAGTAATTCATAAATGCAGTAAGGCAGGAATATATCAGTTCTCTGCTGCTGATTCACGAGACAATAATTTTGACTGGATAGGTGAATGTGCTAACAGCACATTTTACAAGGTGGCTAAAGCGGTTGTTCCAGTCTATACAAATCAAACTGAACCAACAAATCCAAGAATGCTTTATTATCATTCTTCAGATATTCAGGTTCCTAAGTTCTTCAGAGAAAAATTATCGCCATGCCTTCAGTTAGGTAAACATATTTTCTATCTTGATGTTAATATTCCTGATTCACATATCATCGGTTAAAGGAAGTTCAAAGGGCTGTACTCGGCCATTAGGTTGAATACAGCCCTTTGTATATATCCGTTTCATACGTTTTTCGACCATAGCAGTTACAACAGTTTCAAGACGTTCCTTCTGGATTGCTCCGTTCATGTGTTCCCACTGTTGACATTCGTAATATCCTTTGGTATTCCATACAGCCCTATGGGGAACGCCTTTCAATTTTATTTCATCGGCAAAGATATAATCTTTTAGATTGTATATTTGAACTTCGTTGTCATGGGCTTCAAGACCTAACCATCCTAGTTTTGTTTGATCTATTTTATTTTGCAGATTTTCCCATCCAAGACGATTAACTATTAAAGAATCCGTATCACTGTAATAACAATTATCAATCCCAGCCTGAAGGATGAAACGGTACATCATAACCCTTGAGTAAGACGTTACAAAGGATGCAATACTAACAATAGTATCAAAGCCGTCGTGTTCTCCATTGGCCTTGTAGATTGTACCATTGATACTTTTAAGGGTTTCTGTTTCCCCTGTTTCCATATCCGTAATCTGCCTATACCAAGACTTACCGTCGTCAACTATTTCTTGTTGCTTCCAATCAGTATTTTTCTGCCCAAACTTGCCATACAAACTATTCATTATAATTTTAACAAAATATTGGTATTGCTCGTTTCCCTCTTCTCTTAGTTTCTTACGTAAAGGATAAAAGTAATTAACCCAATCCTTGAAGAGATATTCCCCTTCATAATAAGCAGTATCCTTGATCTTTATTTTGCATCCTCTTTCTCTTGCCAGTTCAATCTCTGGACTACATAAAGTTGCTTCAAACTTTCCAATAGGAAAACATAATCTTTTATTCATTCTATATGGAATACATGGTTCGTTAGTTTCAATCAAACAGCGTGAAATGCTTAAACAGTTTTTATCAAGATTATCTCTTGAATCGTCTGATAATATTCGCCTCATACCTTTTAGTTTAGTGGGGAATAAGTTGCATTGCATAACAGCCGGATACATGCTGTTGACGTCAACTTTGAAATAGTAGTCTTTCTTTTCATGACCGATAAACCAACATTCAGTACGGCCGCCATAATATGATTCACGCTCTAACTGGGTAACTTTCTCGTTACAATGAACCAATATTTGGTGTTGCATGAATCTATGTCTAAAGCAGTTAAATGATTGCTTGGCAAGCGTAAAACCGAAGTTCCCCATGTTCTGAGTAATTAGAAAATCAACATAATTCTCAAATACTTTCCTAAGTACCACAACATCTTGACGGCAATATGTGATCCATTCACTCATTGGCGCTTCATAGGAAGGCATTTTAAATTTTTTATGTCCTATGATTTTACCAAGTGAATCAAGCGAAGCCTTGAACCAGTTAGTAGTATCAAGGGTTTGGATGCTGCATCTAAAATTATTACTGCTTCGGCGGCGCTTTCCATTGTACCAAACTGGAAGATCATTATCATACTTAAAATCACATATCCATGCAGAACTCTCGGCAATAAGTTTGCCTTGAACAAAACCAAGATATTTTAACTTACTGAAACCTTCAAGAACTCTGAAGTCAAAGTCTTGATTGTGAGCAAAAACATATAATTTCTTCCGGTCATGAATCTTGCCAACAACCCATAACCAAAAGTCGAGGGGATTATAAAAGACTATCTCATCTTCAGTATCCTTTGAATCATAATCAACATATTGGGCAACCCCTAGAAATAATTCCTGTCTTATCTCTGTATTACTTATTGGTATTTGTTTTGTTTCAGTATCTACAAAGACGCAATATCTAGGGAAGACTTGGCGTTTATTCTTCGTTATGTAATGACTGAAACGTTTTGAGATCAATTGTTTAATGTCCTAAAGAAGCCAGTAACTTTTATAGTGTTGTCAATGTATTCACTACCTAAAGGCGTGTAAATAGATTCCTGTTCCTCTTCAGATATTGCAATCATATCAAGTACTCTTTTCTGCATTGCGTCTTGGATTTTCCCCCAGCGTTCCAGCCTTCTAAAACCTAGAGTGTTAAAGACGGTTTCAATGTTTCCGGTTACGCTGTTCTTTACCTTGAACTCAAAGTCAATTAAGTATCTATGATCCATGCTAGATGAAAAATCGGTTTGGGTAGCCATAGATTTATATAATCTTTGACTTCGCATAGTTGGCATTGATGCTAAGGATTCTTCTTTTCTGGTCTTAAAGTCTCTCCATATAGCCAAAGCCTCATGAGGCTGAACCCCTTTCCTTTGAAAGGGGTTGATGGAACTTGTTTCCTTAACAACATGGTTAGCCTGTTGAGGCCCTAATCCTTTGGCGAAGAGGCTTCTGAGTTGATTGAGTTTTGATCTTCCGTAGTCTGAGAGTTTTCTGAGTATTCCGTCTGTAAGCATGATTTGTCACCTTCCATCATATGAAGCCTGAAAACTGCCATAGAAGTTTTGAAGGCTTCAATAATTTTATAAAGATTATAAAGATAATCAGCATGTTTATTTTGACCATGTTCTTCGTAACAATCGGCCATTTTAGATAAAGTCGTCTCAACCCTGTCAAGTTGGGTTTTAATCATCTTGTAGCGCTTAACTTGGTCTTTGTAGGGGTTTGTACTCATTAGGTTGTTATCCTTTCACACAATTGAAATAAGAAGGGCTGTTAGCGATTATACAACTAACAGCCCTTAAATTTTATTGGGATTAATAATTATTTCTTGGCTTTTGATTCTTTGGGTGAAGTTTTGGTTTGTTTGGATGCTTCGCGTTCTTCAGGAACAAAGGGTTTACCGTCGTCTTCCCGTTCAGCATCTTTCCAGTCTTCAGGTTTGGGATTTTCGGCTTTAACAGGACGCACAGTTTTGGTAGATTGGCGTAGTCGGGTAGGATTGCCATTGAACTCTCCATTCTTGTCAATACTCCAATCGCCAGGAGCATAATAAGCGATACTGAACTTCTTAGCGAAGTTCCCGGCCTTCTGGATACTTTCACTCTCACCGTCATATTTTATAACTAGATAGCCTTCCTCTTCAACCAGTGGATTAAAGAAGACCTTCTGTAACGCGTATTGAGACATTAGAACTTGCCATGGTACGCCGTCACTATCAACCAATTCAATAGCGGGAATCATTTCCCCGTTAATTTCGACCTCTTGCATAATGAAGATTTCACCTGCTATCAGGTCATCTTTGTTAATTGGCTTCCAACTGTCAATTAGTGCATGCTCGAACTTGTAACCCATAATCGTATTCTCAACTTTCTTATTTTAGTATCCGGTTCGATTTAACGAACTTCAGATTTTATAGCCTCTTCAATGCGGGTTTTCTCTTCTGGATTGTTTTCAATCCAGGTAAGGCTAATTGCCAAGCCTTTAATTGGACGTGCAACTATGCTCCGTTTCCAAAGTGAATCTAGGGTTTGTTGAACTTGATATTTACTCAATCCCAGTTTTAGTTGAATGATAACAGGGCTTGAGTATCCGGCTTTGTTAAGATAGTTCTTAACCTTCCTCTCGGTCTGGTTCAATGTCTTGGTCTGGTCTACCACTGGAATCACCTTTCTCTAACTGGTCTCTGGTTAGAATCATGAACTCGGCTTCATTAGATGGATTACTGCTTTCATTAATAATCTGAAGGCAATCATCACAAATAAATAGACAGAAATGCTTTTGCTTGATACTCATGAGTAAGACATTACTTGCCTTGTTAGGACATACCATATCCATGCAAAGGGCGTTCTTAAGCGTTTCCTTAAGAGATTGTAAAATGGCATTGTGCGCCTCAAAAACCTCTTCTGTTACTCTAGTTGCTTCTTGCTTGATAGTCTGGTTTTCAGTCATAATTTAATTCCTTTCTGTATTTCATTTATTATTGTAAAACTATCAACTTTAGACAATAACATTGATTCAATACAGTCATTACATAGATTCAATATTATGGTTAAATCATTGATATATAATTTACACTTGATGCAATTGGTATTATCGCAACGCTCTTGCGAACACTCCCAAAGGTTTTCAACGTTCGTTACTATTATTGCAGGCATTATTTTTCATCCTTTCTGTTCTTTAATACCTTTTCGTATATTGTGTTAGTAACAACGTTATGCAACATTCTTGATAAACATATTGAATCAAGACTGATTATATTTGTTACTTTTAATTCAGGGCTTTGACATTTCCGCATAAACTCAATAAAACATTCTTCACATAGATCATGGTGTAATCGTAACTCCCCAATGGTAAAATCCACTTTTACCTTGGCTGTTTTCTGACAGGAATGAGATTCACAATAGACATAATCTCTATCTTCAGACATAATTAATCCCCTTTATATGGTGTGACTTTGAATAATTCAGGGCTTCGAGTAACTCTATGCTTCATGTGTTCATGATAACAATAGGTACAAAAGTGATTGACTATTTGAATAGGTGACAAGGTTGAATATAACGTATAATCGGGTTGTAACTTGCATCCTTTAACACAACATACGTGATTACTTGATGGTCTATTGTTTGTATTATTGGACATTTAGTC
>Ga0114918_10004415_pt1 | contig 12240 bp, 17 predicted proteins | sample LantaG_FD_87015 | JGI IMG/M metagenome (GOLD analysis project Ga0114918, IMG submission 87015) | Deep subsurface microbial communities from Baltic Sea to uncover new lineages of life (NeLLi) - Landsort_02402 metaG | ecosystem: Environmental > Aquatic > Marine > Oceanic > Sediment | place...
TGTGGAAACAAGTCCTTTGATAACAGAACCTACCCATACTCTTAAAGGATCACTATCTTCATTAGTCTTTCCATTAAGAGAGAATTCATAGATATCGCATGTAGGTGCAGGAGGTGGAGGTGGAGGATTAACTGGAGGAGTCCAAACTGGAGGAGTATATACAGGACTATTCCCATTAGTGATACAATCTTGATCTCCCCAACATTCATTCACACCACAAGAATCAATAGATACACACTTATCACCGCTTGAAGGAGATGGTGGTGGAGGTGGTGGAGGTGGTGAAGAAGGAGATATTATAGAAGAAACAAAATTAACAACTGTCTGAACAACTGCAACAACAACTTGAATAACAACTTCGACAACTGCAACAACAACTTGAACTATTGCTGCAATTATATTTCCTAAAAAACTAAAAAGTCCAGCGGTCAAATTAACATTATCACCAACGCCGCTATTTGATATTCCTCTGTTCAATACATTACTTGTATCAGAACTAACTAAAGATATTATTGGAGAAATTGTCCTTGTGGTTATAGCAACAGTGCTTTCAGCTCCAACAAATTGAATAAAACTAATAGATCCTACTAAAACCAATATTAAAATAGATAAAAGATGTTTCGTGATTTTTTTATTCATAGATTTGTTATAATTGATTAATAAAATTTAATTTATTTAATATCCAAAATTTCTTCATAAATAATCTTTTTCATTAAAGTTATCTAAATACATCTCCAATTTTATCATTGATATATTGGTTCACGCCACAAGGACTAATGCATTAAGATTTATTATTGGCACACATTATGTGGCTTAACCTGACCAGAAGGACAACCAGTTTCTTCCATTTCCGCTGGAGTAGCTGGAAGAGATGGAGTTCCATTACCATTACCATTACCATTGTCTGGTTCTGGTTTTCCTGGTCCATCATCTCCATTACCATCACTACTTTCAGTACCTACTGGGAGCCAAACAAGATTTATACCCCCCTGAGAATTTGTTTCAGCTACTGCTATATAATCTGTTCCGGAAATTCCTGTAAATGTCATTCCTATGTACCAAGTTTCATCGGGAAAAGAATATAGATCAATATCCTCGACTGCAGTTACATCACACCAACTTCCTGGACCTCCATAGTCACCTTCATTATCATCGCTCTCATCATCACTATCCGGTTTAGGTTTAGTTGTAGGACTTTCGGTATCTCCATTTTCTTCATCTGATGGTTCTTCAGATGGTGATTCAGGCAAAGGAGGAGGATTATAGTCAGGATCCGTTAAATCATGATCCACTGCTTCACCAGCCTCTATATAAGCCTCTGCCCAATCAGAGAATGGGTCTGCTAAAGCAAACTTTAATGTACAAGTTACAAAAATCAAAGAAAAACATAAGATTAAAGTTAATGTAATATAGTTTGTTTTATTCATAGATTTTAATAAATATTAATTAATATATATTTAAGGAGTAATTGGTTTTTCCATTTGCCAGATAATAGGATAATCATCTAATATGTCTTTGATTTCTGAAAAAGATTGTTTGTTCATAACATTAGATGCTATTTGTTCATCAACAAGATATTGTTTAATACTTAGAGATTCCGCATCAGGAACAAAACCAGGAAAAATCATAGAAGGAGTATCGTTCATTTTAATTCCTATACAGGAAATATTTCCTTCGTTAAAAGTTAGTATCTTATTTGGTATTAACTGCAAAACGATAGAGTCTGTTAAAGAAGGCGATGAAATACTACAAAAATACAGTTTATCTTTTTCTAAGAAAGAAGGGTTATATCTTCTTACCACATCTTTGGCGTCAACTGAAATTCCGATATATTGATTGTGCTCAAATGAATTAATGGAATATAGGGATGAGAACGAAGGAATATAAGTATCAACTAAGAATATCTCTCTCGTCGTATCTAACATAAATTTCCTTGTTTTTTGCTCTATTGTACAAACAATCTCTTTTATTTCTCTATTTTTTAATTCTTCTGTATCTGAAAACACTGCATTTTTACAAAAATCAATAAAATCTGAAAACTCACTAAGAGTAACGGGATAACCTTGAGAGAAACTAAAAATATTCTGATTCATATCAGGGGTTTGTATAGGAAGCTGTGCCTGTTCCTTCTTTTCATTATAATAAGTAATAGCTCCAGTAATAAATACTAACAAGAGAATTAATGTTCCAAAAACGATTATATATTTTTTATTAATATTCATATATTTTATTAGTTAATATATTAACCTTTTCTGTATTAATTATAAGCCACAAGTAGAATATGTCAAGCGTCAAAGTAAATAAAAAGAGGGGGCAAAAAGCCTCGTCCCCCTCTTAAGATTAACTCACTCTACTTAAGATTCTGCAGGATATAAGAAAAAGAATACTGGCGCAGAATATTTATTGGGAATATCTATGCCATCAGGATATTCAACTGTCTGGGATATACGCTGCATGTATTTTTCTGCCTCATCGCAAGAATATACAATCTTACTTGCGAAAGGCAAATCTACTCCTGATTGATATCCTGGATAATAACATTCTACTACCATAGCACAAACACAATTCTTTGTAGTTACTTCTTTGTTATCTATAGTATCGGTTGAACTTAAAATAACAAAGCTCATGCATATAATCACTATTAATACTAATACCAACTTTTTCATCTCAACTCAACCTCCTTTTTTTATAATTTATCAATCATTAAATACAAAACACAGTTTCGGCATATTGTACGGATAAAACTTTGAAGCATATCCCAAAATAACCTTTGTTAATCCTTCTGCATTTAATATTGTAATTCGGGTAAAATTATAAATCGCTTCAAATTCTCCAGTCTCATCATTATAAACTGCTTCTTTTATTTCCTCTGTTTCTACTCCGTTATTCTTAGGCAAAATTACATTCCAAATCATCACTCCTTCTTTCTCTAAAACAATTTTTTTTACTCTATATTTTTCTTTCAACTCTTCTAAAAAAATATTAGCTTCTGGAGACAAAGAATTGTAGTAAGAAAAACTCGGCAGAAAACAAAGCAAAAATAAAACAAGAAATATTAACACGCCAAAGAAAATCCGACTTTTCATTTCTAGTCCTCCTTTTTATATATTTTAATTTTTTTAAATGTAAAGGTGCAACTCAATCTTCTCCAAAACTACCCCTATTATATATCCTTTCCCTTGATTTGTCAACCTTTAATAAAAACACTCCTAATCCATTATTTTATTAAAATTTCAATTATGACAAAGGCAATATAAAGCAAAAGCAAGATTATTGCTTCTTTTTTGGTAATCTTTCTGTGTCTTCTTGTAAAAATATAAAAAGCTACTGCTGAAATTATTAAAAAGATTCTCGCAATAGCAAAAGGCGTAAAATTAGGAACTATAATTGGACAAATCAAAGCAACTGTACCTAAAACTAAAGTAGCAGGCATAATAACAGCGCCCATTAAATTTCCTAAGATCATTTCTGTTTTTCCGGCTTTAGCTGACGCAATAGCAAAACGAATTTCAGGTAATGTATTTCCTAATCCTACAATCAAAATCCCAATAATAGGCAAAGAGATATTCAAGGCCACAGCAAAAAATTCAGCACTTTGCACTATACCCTCTGCTGCCAATAAAAGAAAAATTACAGATAAAATTATTAATCCCAAATCTTTCATAAAAATCTTGAATTCTTTTAAAATGCTTGGCATTTGTTCTTCTTCGTCTCCAGAGAATTCTCTAAATCTTTCTTTATTTAAAGCGAGCCAAAAAATATAAAAAACAAAAACAGAAAGTAGTATTAATCCATCGCCTCTTCCTAGTACACCGTCCCATATTAAAAGCAAAGGTAAAATAGCAACAAAAGTTGTAAAAAGAGCGCTTCTCTCTAAAATCTTACCCTTAGTAGGAATAACATTACCACCAATTAATACAGCTAAAGCTACAGCTAAGGTTAAATCAATTAAATTACCTCCAACAACATCTCCAAAAGAAAGTTGCGGAACTTTATGAAGAGCTGAACTAATTCCTACAAAAAGATTTGGCAAAGATCCTGCAAAAGCCATTACAAAAAAAGCAATGATAAATTCCCGCCAATGCAAAAATCTAGCAATCCTTTTTAATCCATCAATCAGCCAATTGCCTGAAAAATAAAGTACTGCACAAGAACTTATAAAAACCAAACTATACAATACAAACATATTTAATATTTTAAAACCTATTATATCTTATCAATTTTTAAAAAACAATTTTATAAGTTTTTTTAGACGGCCTGCAAATATAAAAGTTTCCTTTAAATGTTGCATCACTAAAATTATCTTTTGCTTTCAAGGCATCTTTATATGAATTAAACCCTGCAAATATTGTTGGGCCAGTGCCTGACATAGCGCACTCTTTTGAAATTGAAGAAAAGTAAGAATAAAGTTTATTTATGCTTGGACAAATTTTCTGTGCTAATTCATAAAAACTTTTACTTTTATTATATTGATCAAATAATGAATAGATTTGGGATGTACTAATCCCCTGATTTGGTTTTGCCAAAACATAAAAATTAGAAGGTTTTCTATCTGATATCTTTATCTTTTCACCCATACCATTAACCAAAGCTGTCCCTATATTATATATAAAAAAAGGCACGTCTTTTCCAATCTGCGCGCCTATTTTACTAAGTTGTTTAATATCTAAATTTAATTTAAACAGATTATTTAATCCAATCAAAGTTGCTGCTGCATCACTTGAACCACCACCTAATCCAGCGCTTTCTGGAATATTTTTTGATAAATTGATTGCGCATGACAATTTTCTTTTTATAAAATCGCTCATTTTTTCTCGCGCTTTTGTTATTAAATTTTCTTCATGAGAACAATCAACTGAACCATCCAAAGAAAAACCATCTTTTGTTTTAAAAATTGAAAGCGTGTCATAAAGATCAATTGCTTGAAATATTGAATTAATTTTATGATAACCATTAGATAACTTGTCTAAAATTTCTAAAGTAAGATTAATTTTAGCGTAAGCTTTAATTTGTATCTTTTCCATTTAGTTAATTGTTTTTTATTCTATTATATCTTATCAATTTTTCAGTAAATAAAGAAGGCACACCCGATTAATGGAATGTGCCTGTCTATTAATTAAGAGCTTCTGCTTTTTAAATTATTATAGCTTATTCAATTTTTTACCGATAATTTTTTTATTTTAGAATATTTGGGTAGAATATCCTTGGAACTATTATATCCTAGTCCCATTTTTGAAACCTCCTAGGAAGGTTTTCTTTTATAAAACCAGAAGCTCTTTTTATCTCTTAAGCCCATAATAGCAAACTTTTCAATCTTTGTCAAGTCCTTACTGATTTATTCTAAATACTTTTTATCTTTTAATTCTTTTGGTAAATACTCTTGTTTCTCTTTATAATCATAATCAGGGCTATATTTATATCCTTTGCCATATTTTAAATCCTCCATTAATTTTGTTGGAGCATTGCGAATATGCAAAGGCACTGGTAAATTTCCATATTTTCTAACATCCTCGGCAGCCTTTTCATAAGCAATATATAAATCATTTGATTTTTTACATTTAGCCATATAAACAACTGCCTGAGCCAATATAACATTACATTCAGGCATTCCTATAAAATGGCAAGCCTGATAAGCGGCAACTGCTTGCTGTAAAGCTTGCGAATTAGACAAACCTATATCTTCTGAAGCAAACCTTACAATTCTTCTAGCCACATACAAAGGTTCTTCCCCAGCTTCAAGCATTCTTGCTAACCAATACAAAGCAGCATTAGCATCAGATCCACGCATTGATTTATGTAATGCTGAAATAATATTATAATGCTCCTCGCCATTTTTATCATAAAATAAATTGGATTTTTGAAACGCGTCTTTTACAATATCAAAAGTTATTTTATTTGAAATTGAAGAAGCATACTCTAAGACATTAAGAGCAATACGAGCATCTCCATTGCTCATCTCTGAAATTGTATCAATTACTTTATTATCTATTTTTATATTTAATTTAGCTAATCCTTTTTTCTTATCTTTTAACGCTCTTTTAATAATCTCTGAAATTTGAGATTTATTAAGCTGTTTTAAAACAAAAACTCTACAACGAGAAAGTAAAGCTCCTATTACTTCAAAACTTGGATTTTCTGTTGTAGCTCCAATAAGCGTTATCAATCCTTGTTCAATATGAGGAAGTAATGCATCCTGCTGAGCTTTATTCCAACGATGAATTTCATCAATAAATAAAATAGTTCTATTCCCTAATCTTTTATTTTCTTCTGCTTCTTTTACAATTTCCCTTAGATCTTTTATCCCACTAGAAACTGCGCTCATTTGTTTAAATTCAGATTTGGTTTGTTTAGCAATGATATAAGCTAAAGTTGTTTTGCCGCTTCCAGGAGGGCCCCAAAAAATTATTGAAGGTAATTTATCAGATTCAATCGCCTGTTTTAATAATTTTCCTTTACCAATAATTTCTTCCTGACCTAAAAAATCATCCAGACAATCTGGTCTAATCCTATCAGCTAATGGTTTGTTTTTATCTATAAAATCCATATTTTAATTATATCACACAAACAATATTGGTAATAAAAAAGACACCCTACAGAGGGTGTCTTTTGATTCATTTCTATTCTTCTATTTTCTCTTGTTCCTGCACTTCTACTTTTTCTTCTTTTTTCTCTATTATTCCTTTCTTCCCGCTAAAAAAGAAGATGTAAATAATTTCCAGAATAGCCATTGTGTTTAATACTAATAAGGCAATAAACCACCATTTATGTTCACTTCTAGCTGCTTTCCAAAGAGCTACGCCTTTCCAAGGTAAAGTCCAAAGAAGAATTAACCAAATAATCCATGAATTTGCTGATAAAGAACCTGCTAATAAAGATTGTGTCATGTTTTTATTAAAATTTAAATTAATTTATTTCCGACCTTTTTTTTCTTAATTGGCTTTATTCCAAATTTATGCGCTTTTTTACTTAATCTAGGCGGACGACGCAATGGAGTATGTATTTTTCTTTTGATTTTGATCCCTTTTTTCATAAATTTATTTCATTTCTGATATCGCAAAAACTTTATTAGTATGCCTAAACCCTTTAATTAATCTCACTTTTGACTCTGGAATTTTAAAATATTCTGCTAATACTTTAATTGCTTCTTTATTTGCCTGGCCTTGTAATGGTTTTACTTTTACTCTTACTTCAAAACTATCCTCAGATTTTTTAATTATTCCTCGCTTCTTTGAATGAGAAAAAACTTTGACCTTAATTAACATTAATATATTTAAGGTTGTAAAATATCTTCAATGCGACCATTAATAGAAATTATAACATCATTAATTTCAGGAAATTGTACTAGAGTTCCAGTAATTTGAGAACGAATGGCCATTACCCGACAAGACCCTCCCACTTGAAATCCTAATTGCTCGTCAAAATCAACTTTAACTATATTATTTTCTACAATCAAACTATTAATATTCACGCCAGAATTAATATTAGTTAAATATCCTTTTTCTTGTTCTTCTAAAGTTGGTCCTTTTAAAAGTTCTTCCAATGCTTGAACCATTACTTTGTTTTCAAAAACCTTCCTTTCCACAGAATAAACTTTCTCACAATTTAAAACTTCTGGATCTTCCTTAATATTCCCAAAAAATATCTTTACTGTTGTGATTTTTTCTTGCCCAGTAATAAAAAAATATCCAACAGCCCCCGCTAAAACCAAAGTAATTATTAAACCAATTAAAAAGATTCTTTTATTCATGTTTTTTTAAAACAACCTTCCGTTTTCAGGTTTTATTGTTTTAGATTTTACTGATTCAACATAATCACAATAATCACAATCAGAATCTGCTTTTGGAATTTGATCGCTATTTAAACATTTATGAATATCAAGAATAGTTTTTTCTATCCAAGAATCATCACCTTTATATGGTATTAAAGTAACATCAAATTCTAATTTACCATCAAAAGCCTCAACATCTGTTTTACCATTGCAATAAACAAAATATCCAGTATTAGAAACTTTAAATCCATTTTGTCTAAACAACCACTGGTATATTTCCATTTGCCTTTTGTAGCTAATCTGCCAATCAGCATCTAAACTCACCTGTCCGTTCTTTGATGTTGCTTTGTAATCAACAATAATTAATTCTCCTTTAGGGTTTACCCAAACATCATCAATACCACCAGTAATTAATAAATTTGTTGGTTTGTGAAGATAAGTTATCCCTCTTGTCCTGGCATCACGCCATTCTTCAAGCTTTTCATGTTGAAAAGGAACCGCATCAATTTTATAAGTGTTCATAAAAGGATGCTTTGTGCCTTTAGCGCGATAAATATCAAATTCTTGTTTAAGCAAAGTATCGACGGCATTGTTTAAATTAAACGGAAACCCAGGAGGTCGTCCAACTCCTAATTTTCTATCCAAATAAAAACATCGCGGACATGCTAAAAATAAATCAATTTTTGATCGTGAAATTCTAAACGGTTCTTTTAAACTAGAATCGTATAAATATTTTGTTCTTTGTGAATTATAATATTGAGACATATATAAATCTTTATTTTATTACTATACCATATCTTCTTCATTTGATGAAGATTTCTTTTTCATCATCCTCCTAATAGCCATCCTTCTGCCAATAAAAACTCCAAACATCCCAAGAAGAAACAAGAATAGATATTTTACAAAATGATTTTCCATAATTTTATTAAATTTTTATTTTGAATACCTACTAGAACTAGATTCCCCACCATCCACTGAATACAATCCACCCGTCACATAACTTGCTTCATTTGAAGCTAAAAAGGCTGCTAAATTTGCAACATCTTTAGGTTTCCCAATTCTTTTCATCGGATTTAATTCAGCATACTTATGAATCGCTTCATCAGAAGAAAGAACTCTTCTTAATAACGGAGTATCTATAGGCCCCGGCAATATCACATTTACCCTTACTCCATCCATAGCATATTCTTGAGCCATGCATTTAGTAAGCATTATTATGGCTGCTTTAGTCGCGCAATAAGCTGGAGACCCTGGCTCAGGGGCAATTCCAATAGCAGAAGAAATATTTATAATATTACCTTTACTTTCTTTAATTAAAGGAAGCGCGTATTTAGAAATTAAATATGCTCCTTTGAAATTTACATCAATAATCTTATCCAATTGTTCTTTTGATGTTTCTTCAATAGATGCTTGGAAATAAATTCCAGCGTTATTAACAACAATGTCCAAGTGTTTAATTTCCTGAAAAGCTTTCTTTATTTCTTCCTCTTTAGTTATATCAACCTGATAAAAATCAACATCATAATCTGGTTTTACAATATCAAAGATTATAACCTTTGCTCCTTCATCTAAGAATCTCTGGGCAATAGCTTTTCCAATACCATTTGAACCTCCAGTTACTAAAGCTACTTTTTTATTTAATTTCATATTTTTTATGTTTTAATTAAAAATTAAGTATTTATTAAGTTGATAATTATCTTAATTAAGATATCTTTTTCTTCAGAATCACTTACTGCAACTAAAAGAGCTAAAGCAACTAAAGCATTATCATTTATTTTCCTCCCACCGTTCTTACGATAAAGATAATCATTTTTATCTAAAAAATAAACAAACAAAAATGAAGCAATTCGTTTGTTGCCATCAACAAATGGGTGTCCTTTAATAACGAGATAAAGTAAATGAGCTGCTTTTTCTTCAATAGTTTTATATAATTCTTTTCTATCAAATGTCTGGTATAAATTCTTAATTATACTCTCAAATTTGTTTCCAGTTTCAATACCAAAAAGATTACTGGCTTCCATTCTTTCTGCTAAATCTTTCTTTAGTATAACAACAACATTCTCGCAATGGTTATATTCCAAAACAAATTTTGCTTTTTCACCTTTTAGCTTTTTTACCTTTCCTTTATCATATTGAGTTAAAATACTAAAGGTTTTGGTATAATTACCGAGTAAATCTAATATCTCTTTTTCTTGACCTTCAAGTGTTTTCTTACTTGATTTTTCACGCAAAAAAGCAATGGCGCTCTGTAACTCTTTAAACTTGGACTGGGTTTCTAATAAACGTCTCTGATTAATAGTATAGCCCTGCACAATATGTTCTTTCAAAACTCTTGTTGCCCAAACCCTGAACTGTGTCGCTCTTTTAGAATTCACCCTGTAACCAACAGATATAATCATATCAAGATTATATTGATTCATTCGACGAATTTTTCCGTCTGCGGCAACCTGTGCAATTTTTGCACAGGTTGATTTCTCAAACAATTCACCGCTTTTATAAATATTGTGAATATGTTTTACAATCACAGTTCTATCAATATCAAAAATCTGCGCTATTTGATGCGCATTAAGCCAAATTGTCTCTTTTTCCAATTTAACTTTTACCTCAACTTCACCGCTCTTTAGAAGATAAATAACAATCTCACCTTTATTGATATCGTTTTTCTTTTTCATATTTTTTTATTCTTTCCAAAGACTATTCTTAATTCTTTTTTAGTTTGTTCTAAAATCTGACGTTGTTTTGAATCAAGATTTTTACCAGCACGATTAATATAAAAATTGAGCATTGACATTGCTGATTGAAACGATGTTCCCTTTCGCTCTGTACTTTCTTCCGCTGATTTTTTTAAAGACTTGGTAATACGTTTTGGATCCTTCCAAGTAAAAACACCCCCTTCTAGAACCAAAGCTCTGCTTTTCAAAGTAACTTCTTTTGACCAATATTCTGCAGATTTTTTTCTTGTTTTCTTTTTTATATTAGCCATAACTAATATTTTTCAAATTCTACTTAATTAGTAACATTTTAACAAAATATTCATATATAACAAAATCCCCAGATTTTTGGGGATTTTATATCGTCTTTACCAATTTTCAAAAACTAAACTTTCCAATCTTAAAGATCCTCTTTTTGAAACTTTTCCTCCTCTGTAGCATCTAATTTTCTAATTATCTTAATTAATTCAGCAACATGCTCTTTTTCATCATCTCTAATATGGCCCAACACTTTCTTGGCTTCATCATCGTTTATATCATCAATATGCTCCTGATATTGATTAATAGCTCCTAATTCCCCAATTAGATCCTCTCTTAATAATTTCAATATTTTATTATTCATGTTTTTATTATTTTTTATTAATTTTCGACTTTTTATTTTTTTAACTTGTTTTTTAACCAAATTATAGCTTTTTTAACATAATGTTCTTTATCATCTTTAACTTTTTTAAGAATTTTTTCAATTTCTTTCTTAAGATTTTTATCCTTGGTAAAATTTACTAAAAGCACTAAAGCGAACCTTCTTTGCCATAAATTTTTTGATTTTATAAGTTCTTTCGAAATCTCAAATATCTCTTTTTGTTTTATTATAACAATTTTCCTTATGCCATAACAAGCTAAAGTATCACAAACTGCCCAATCTGAAATATCCTTACTAAACTTTTTTATCAATTTTAATGTTTTTTCTGGATTCTTCTTACAAATCTTTCCTAAAATCTTACTTGCTAATAGTTTTTCTTCAAAATATTCGCTCTTCCATAATCTCTCAACTAAATCAAAATCTGGTTCTTTAATCTTTTTTACAATCTCATTCAACACTAACGCTTTTGCTCCATATTGTTTTTTAATTGTAGGCACAAACTTCTTAGCGCTTTCTCTAACTTTTCTACTTGATTTATTTTTTAATATTCTTCTAATTTCTTCTAATTGCATAATTAAACTTTTCTTACTTTTTGGCAAAAATTATTCCTTGAGTAATTTTATATTTTATTTTAGAAATCAGTCACTGCTTCAATAAATTTCAAAGGATCAACACTTGCTCCGTCTACTTTTATGGAAAGATGCAAATGAGAACCTAATGACCATCCAGTATTTCCAACAAGTCCAATTGATTGCCCTTTTTCTATCATTTCTCCTTCTGCAACTTTAAATTCAGAAAGATGTAAATATAAAGAATAAATTCCTAATCCATGATCTATAATTATTGTATTCCCATAAACGGTCAATTCTTCAACAAGAACTACTTTACCACTATTAATAGCATAAATTGGCGTTCCTTCAACAGCATCCAAATCGACTCCTAAATGCTGAATTGTGATATCTCCGTCTTTTCTAATATTTCCAAAAGCCCCAACATTTATTATTTCATCCAACGGATAAACAAAACTCTGATTAAAATATGCAGTAGGGTGATATTTTACTAAAACCTCATAAATAATAACTCCGTCTTTGGTAGCAATAGTGTTTGATATATTTGATGAA
>Ga0114918_10004418_pt1 | contig 12232 bp, 28 predicted proteins | sample LantaG_FD_87015 | JGI IMG/M metagenome (GOLD analysis project Ga0114918, IMG submission 87015) | Deep subsurface microbial communities from Baltic Sea to uncover new lineages of life (NeLLi) - Landsort_02402 metaG | ecosystem: Environmental > Aquatic > Marine > Oceanic > Sediment | place...
GAAGGAATAATTCTTTCCTCAGTAACGACTCTAACTATTCCCCCTTCTGATATTTCGTAACGGTGAAGTAGTTTGTCGTTAATTCTTTTCCATGTTGGTTCGTTTTTCATTGTTGGTTAGTTTGATTATTAACAAAGGGAGACCCATACCTCTATGAAGGATGTTAGAGATAATCTTCTAACTCAGCAGTTAAGCAGTCGCTTCCCCTTACCTCTTACAGGTGGTATAGGATTATCCTATACTCTTTTACTCGTTATGGTGGCGGTTAACCCTTTCCATACGTCTTAACTTACTTCTGACAAGGTTTTATATCCTTTTTGATTTTTGTATTCGCAGTATTGGAATATCAACTGCTATCAGATTATATGTCTGTCAGATAATAAATGAAGTGTAGCAAGCCTCTGACGGAACCTGTCCGATAAACCGCTAAGTAAATCGTTAGCTACACTTCAAATGTAAGCAAATATATTTAATTATTCTGTTCTTTAAATATTTTTAAAACTTCATCTGCTATTTCTTTTGTTGTGTCAACACTTATAAGTGTTTTTCCGAGCAAATGTCTAAGTTTTTTCTTTGCATTCTTTTCACTAAAATTATAAACATCGAATCCTTGCACCGAAAAGCATTTGGATTTTTTGTTTCCTTTCCTTTCGTTGTTATGGTTTTTAAGTCTCAATAAGAACTTTTCATATTGCTTTATGAATTTTTCCCTATCCCTTTCAGGAATTACTGGTAAATCTAACAATCCTCCTCTTGTTTTTACTCTTGGCATAGGCATTCCTCCCATTGCTCCAAGCATTGCTCCAGCTAACAATATTTTATGAATTGATTTGTTCATTTTGTTTAGGTTTTAGCTTTTCCGCCTCATTTTTGCCGGAAAACATAATTAATATTTATCGTGTGTATAATCAACAATAACATCTCTTCCTAAGAATACAATATCATTATCTTGTTTGGCAATATAAAGCCAAAGAGGAATATCAAATTTAAACGCTTTAAAGAGTTCTCTTCCTTTCCATGTGTCGAAGTGAACAATAACCTTACTAAAATTATACATACATTTTTTCGGGAACATGATAGGGGCTCTTCCTTTTCCTCTTCCGCTATTTTTGAATAGCAGAACATTATCTTGCTCATCCAGTAGTCTTTTAGCTTTTATGGTTAGTGTTACTACTCTGATCTTTTTCTTTTCGGGCATGGTTATATTACTTTTGGGTGCTTTTTAAAATCTCAACACAAAGCTCTCTTGGTATTTTGGATCTTTCATAACTATCCTTTCTTCCTTGTGTTCCTGTTCTTGCTCCTCTTCTGGCTGATTCGTGATGGCAATGTTTGTTAATAATATTTCCTTCACTATCATATTTATAATTGTGGCACATAGGTCTTGGGATCCAATTTTTTGAGTTTGTCCATATATCAGTAGGCTTTGCTCTGTCGTCCCTATATTGGCAATACCATACGGTGTGTCTTTTAAACTTTTTCATCCAATCCATGTGCCTCAACATTCCCCTGGGATTTTCTATAAAGAACACCATATTCGGATTAATTAGCAACCACTCTTCAATCAAAGCTATCCAATGTTTATTTGTGTTGTCGCATTCAATAGCATATTCGCTTTTAGGCTCTTTAGTGTTTGTCCTATGTGTGCTACAAGCTGCAATGCTATACGTGGTACAATCAGGAGAAGCCCAAACAATATCAGGAATAAATGGAATATGGTTTTTATTCATTTTCCCTATATCAATCACAAGGTCAATATTGTCGTAATTAGTCCAGTCAACACTAAAAACTTTCATTCCTAATTTGTTGGCTACTTTCCCTATTGATCGATCACCAGCGAATAGTTCTAATATTTTCTTTTCGGGCATTATTTTATCAGTTTTTCTAAATCATTAAACAATTGCTCAAATCCTAATTCGTTTAATGTTTCAGGTTCTTTATCAAGCCCATTGTTAATAATATCTAAGGTTCTTTTTATTGCACTCTCCAGCAAGTCAATCCTTTCAAGTTCAGCAGACTGTTCTACAATGATGTCATCTTCGCTTTTGGCTTCGTTTAATGATACAACATAGAACTTTCCCCCAATATATTCAATAAGTCTTGCTATTTGGTCGCAATCATCCTCAGCTTCCCATCCTTCGCCAAAACATTCGTTGGCTTCTTTTTCTAATTCGTTTTGTCTAACGAATCCATCGGTAGAATTATATTCTCCTTCATAATTTTTTTCTTTGCTCATGGCTTTAAATTTTTAGGTTAATAATTAATCTTATTTATAAATTTCATACGATGTAATAACAAATTCGTGGCACGTTTCTTCTTTTAACTCAATAGCTTCTTTGATATTTTTTTCACTTAACCCATAGAAGAAGATTTCATCATCATTTAACCACTCTGGCACATTATCAAACTCATATACCAGATAATTTTCAAATGAATTATCTTTATCGTCTTTAAAATATCCATTAATAGAGAATACTTTTGGCTTTTCTTTTGTAATATTTTCTACCCAAGTTTTTACCCTTGAGGATTGGATTTCAAATGATTCAGCGAAAGGATATTTCTCTTCTATTAGCGCATTGAATTCATCAGAATTATTCTCAAGGAAAATACGCTCAACTTTATTGAATGCTTCCTGTAGGGTTTTTAATGCTTTTTCTGTTTCAGTTTTCATGGCTTTTATTTTTTAGGTTCAACAATTTTTCCTTCTTGGAAAAGTTTCTTTTTATAATCTCTATGCTCTTTCATTGTAACACGCCATTTTTCTTTGTCATAGTATTGTTTACTTCCTCCACGTTCTTTTCTTCTTTTCAGGTTTTCCTCCAATTTTTCGGGGGAAAGTATAAATTGAATAGTACGTCTTGAAACTCCATAGGTTCTCGCTAAGACACGTTGAGACAATCCAAGTACGTTTGCATGGATGTCTTCTTTTTCTTCTTTAGTGAGCTTAACCCTTCTATCTAACGACTCATTATTAATGGGTATTAGGTCTGATTTTCTTGGCATAGCTATTAGTTTTGAGTAAATATATAACCATCCTTGGCAAAGCTAAAGATATTAAGGTTCGGCTTCCCTATCTTTACATTTTTAGGGTTAAACTCTCTTTTAACTTGTGCTATTGCTAAACACATTGTTAGTATTGAATTTTTGCGTTTCTCTCTTTTGTTCATGGCTATTATATTTCGGTTAATACTCCATCTTTTACAATGTATTCAAAGTCGCTTTCGTCTTCCCATTATGTGTAATAATAGTACTCATCCTCGAAGGCTTCTTCAATCGTTTTGTATTCTGTTTCGTCAGTAATATGTTGTAGAAATGCTTCATGTCCTTTGATATACATTTCACCATCATTTATACAGTAGCCCTCATTCATTCCTTCGCCTGTTACATCACATTTTCTTGCGAATTTTAATCCTTCTTTTTTATTTCTTGCAATAACAACCTCATCATCTTCTGAGTATATTCTTGCTATTCTTAGCTTCTCTTCCACATCCATTAACTTGTCGTTAAAATCATCTTGAGCTTCTTCGGTGTACCTTGTACATCCATCCTCTTCAATAAGCCCTCTCTCTCCATGTATTTCATGTACGATTAAGGCTGTTAACTCTGAAGTTAATTCTAAGTAATCCTCGTTTTTTAATATTAATAGTTTCATGGCTTTAAATTTTGTGTTTCCCTGCTCATTTTTGGCGGAAAAACTGATTAATAATATTTAATAAATTCAATGTTTTCGGTGGCAAAGCTGAATGTAGTCGGCTAATTAATTAACCTTTCGTGGTTGTAATAACCCTACTTTATGAGTAGTATTTTTAAGCTGATTTGCTTTCCATTTACATACTGCATAAGGACTATTATAAAGAATAGTTTCTTTTACTTTACCGTCCACTATCCAAGCTAAATTATACATATTGCTCATCGTTGTAAGTTTATCATGTCAAGATTAAAATTATCAAGGTTTTTCTTGCCCCATTTTTCTGCATTTTCATAAGCATTTTTGCCTGTAAATACTTTTTTATCCTCAATAAAACCTTTGGCTTTGTTTAAGAAGGATATGTAATAGGTTTCAGTTTTCATGGCTTTTATATTTAAGTTATTAATTCGGTTTGTGCTCTTTTACGTCTTTTAACGCATCTTTAAACCCTATTAAAGAATTTTGGTCTGAATAACTATATAGCTCTCCATTATACCTTACAAAACAACCATAGTATTTTGTGTCTCCCTTGTAAGAGTAGAACTCATAGCTAAATCCTTTTTTCTCAGGATATTTTATGTTAAAAAATTCTTGAATTGGTTTTGGTATTATTTTTATGTAACGAATATTACTCATGGCTTTAGTTTTTAGTTAACAATAATTACGTTCCTATAATCGTAACCGTATTTTGATTTATCTTTAGATTCAATCCATATTTTTTCATTTATAAAGTCAAACCCTAATATGTTTGCACCTTCATTATTGTATTCTTTTGAAACGTCTTCATTTTCAAACTTCAATTTTTTAATTGAGCCTTCTCTTTTACATTTCGATAAAACATTTTCAGCCTCTTCTATTGTTTCAAATTGGCTTTCAGTATTTGGTGAAGATAAGCTCCGAGAATAAAAATAAGATTTTCTCCTATTGTTTTTAAAGGTATTAATATCAACAATATGTCCATTATCATTTACAATAACAAAGCATTCATTGTTTTTGAACCCTGTTTTGTTTTCAATCGTTATCATGGCTTTTAATTTTATTGGTTAATTAATTAAATATATGCGGCTTCTAATTCCTTTGTATAAATTTTCAAATAGTCTTCAACCATTTGTTCTAATTTACACAAAGTCCTTTGTTGAACTTGACTTTGTTCTCCAGAGCAGATTAAAACAAACCAGCCCCCAGACCTTCCTGCAAAACTCCAGTCTTCCAGCCATTTGTAGTTAAGTTTGTTAAATAACTCTTCTGCTACTTTATTAATTACTGTTCCTGTTTCAAGTTCAAAGCTATATGCTTCCTCGCTAATTTCAGGTAAATTAGGGTTTTTTACATTAAATTCAATAGTAAAATCTGCTCGAAATTCTCTTAGGTGTCTGTTAAATTCTAAATTCATGGCTTTAAATAATTTAAGTTAATAGAAATGGCGAACCTACTCAGGATTATTAATCCCTTTCGGTAGCCATGTTATTTTTAAAGCTGTTTACTCTTCAATTAATTCAAAGTAATTGGTAGTACAAACCCAATGAGTTTCAATGTCTTCATATAAGTTAATAGCTTCGTACTCTTCAACTTGCTCTAATATGAACTCCAATACAGCCCCTAATTTGTGTGAAAGTATATCATTGTCCCACGTTTTAAGGTTTTCAATCCATTCGTTTGCATCGTTTGAATGACTACTAAAAAAGCCGTCTCGACTTGAATAAGATTGTTTGATATGCTCGTTAAACTTTTCTTTGTTATCCCTTAGAATATCTAAAATCGTTTGTTGAGCGGCTTTATTTAGCGAAATTTCTACATCTATTGCATCATTATAGAAATTGTACTCCCTTGGACTTCTTAACTCTTCAAAAATTACCTTTACATCTTTGTTGAGAATTTCCTGTAATTTACTTTCAATGGCGTTAACGCATTCCTTTGCTACGTTTAAATGGTATTCTTTATAGTCCCATTCGCAATTATCGTAATTAATAGGATCCAGTCCTTTTGCCTCCCTTTGTTGGTTTATGTCATCTATTTCATTCTCTTCATTGTCTGCTTCAAAGATAGTCCCGTAAAACCCTTGAAATACGGGTAAATACGTGTTAATTTTTGTTGTTTTCATGGCTTTTAAGTTTAATTTGTTTATAATTTATTCCCTGTTATGGCTTTTTTAATGTCATTAATAAAATAGTTTTTACCGTCTTTATTCTCAACTTGTTTAATATTTTCGCGCTCCATATACGCTAATGCGGTAGCTCTATAACTATTTTTTAAATTCCATAAGGTTAGTATATAACCATCTTTTGGCGGTGTGTTGCTCATTGTTGTGTGTAATAGCTACCTCTTAATTAAGGCAGACATTCTAAATCCGAACATATCGTTACTTGTAACACTCAAAAGTGTTTCGGTTATACTTACATCCCACCCTCTTTGTCGGCAATAATTAGTTCCTTGTTCTTCACTCTTTCTAAATTCAGACAACACTATCTTATGAATTGCATTTTCACCTTGTCCGCTATGTTCTAATGTTTTTAATTTTAATATTTCCATTTTATTTCATTTTTAAACCGCTACTACACACAACAATGTGTATAAGTAATGGCACGTTAAAGTTTGTGGCATAATTCAAAAGGCTCTGTGTATGTGCCACTACTCATACACTCAACGTTGCATGCAATTAAAAAAGACATACAACAATAAATATAAATAATAAGGGTAGGTTTGCAGTTGGCTGGTTGCATCTCTACACTTCACCTATTTTCGCAGGACTTTTACCCGTACCTTACTCCCTTACTATTCATATTCTTTGCCGTTATTATTTTTCGTTTCTTGTCTTTTGGGCTTCCTTAACTATGTTTTTAAGATTAGCCTCGAATACTTCCTTCATGCAGTTAATTTTACTTTCAACTGACTCGTTAAATTGCTTTGTAACTGTAGCCTCGTTTATGTCTCTCAGGTTACAGTTAATTTCAAGCAATAAGTCTTCGAAGCTATAAGCATTCAATATATTTAAACTCCTTTCGTACGCGCTATTTAAGTCAATATTATTCCAGTTAGTACCGTATGCGCTTTGGTTATTCTCTTCTTTGTTCATGGCTTTTTTATTTAGGTTAAATTTTAAGGTTATTATATTGCGTTTTTAATGTCTCTTTCGTCAACATGATTTAAATCTGCTTCTTTTAATAGGTCGTTTGTTATTGTGTAGTGTGTTGGGTTATGATATCCAATACTATTAACATTTTTAACCTCTTTACATAGTTGCAAGATTTTTTTAATCTTTGCGTAATGCTTCATATAAAATTGAAAATCCTCTTCACTATTTAGAATACCCTCTAATTTTTCGATTCTGTCCTTTGCTCCTCTATTATATGGGCTGTCTCTCTCTTCGAATTTTTCAATTTTAAACTCTTCGCATTCATCCCCATTATAAGCTAAAAAGTGAGTATTTCCGCTTGGCGCTTTAATATGCGGACCGTTAACACTACTTTCGAGGGTGTAACCTTCCGGCAATACCTTTTGAAAGTGTTTAGTAACCCTTTTACCTTCTAAAGGTTTTAATGCTTCTCTAAGTGTTAAAAACTCTTTATAGTCGGCTTTATTTCTGTCTAAATCTGCATTTAAAAATTTAGCTAATTTTGTTCTATTCATGGCTTTTAATTTTAAGTTAAATTATTATTGTTGCTCTTCTTTTGCGAATTCTGTAAACTCTTCTAATTCTGAAGAGTCAAACCAATTACACAATAAAATTGTTATGCTGTCCGCGTCCATTGTTTCTAAAATTGGTAGTAATTCGGTGTAAAGTTCATTTTTTGTCATGGCTTTTTATTTAAGTTTAATTTATTTGTTTTCTGTTGCTCCTATTAAGAATAAAAACGGCAAAGTGCTTGCCATTAATACCGGACTTTTAGTGCAATATCCTAATATTGCTACCAATGTAAGTACTAATATAATTGTGATTTTGTTTAATGTTTTCATGGCTTATTTAGATTTAAGTTTAATTTATAGTTAATTTAATAGTTCAACTTCAACAATTACCCATTCGTAATTAATACCGTTCTCATATTGATTAATAATAGAGCCGTTAATTTGTAATTGTTCAAATTTTGCCAATTTTTCAGGTGTTACGCTCAATTCTTTTGAACAAGTGCATCCACTAAATTGGTCTTCCATATTTACTTTAATGTTTTGCATGGCTTTTTTGATTTTTTGTATAAATTTTGGCGGAATATTAAGCAACCAAAATTGATATAATAGTTAGTACTGCAAAGAATATCAAACTAATCTGAATAGCTGATAATTTTACCTTTGATTTAGTTACTTGCATTTGTGCAACCTCGTTACGTACTGCATTAGATTTTAATTTGTGCATGGCTTTTAATTTAATAGTTAGTTCCTTTGTCAATAATGAATTGAATAACTTCTGAAAGTTCAAAGGAATTCATGTTTTTTAGTTTCACTCTTTTACACTACGCTACATGAAGCGACAAGTATTGTTTTATAGTTACCTTATTTTGTTCGGGTAACTTGAATTTTTACATAGTTCTAAACTTGTTTTGATATATTCTAACATCCTGTACTCTTTAGGTCGGTTTCATCCGATACCGTACAGCCTCGCCCCCTTTGTGCGGTTCTCATCATCTTTAGAGGGTTTATCCTTTCACCTCAAGGTTCAAACGTGGTTGTTAATTGTGTTTTCAATGTAGATTAAAGCGGTTTATCCACTTGTTACGGCTGAATAGATTGACTTTTTTAGGTTGCTTCATTGCATTGCCTGGCATTGTGTTGCTGTCATTCTATTGGCTTTTACTTTTCAGTTTTTCGCTACAAAAAACGCGGTAAGCCTACAACATAAAACTATTAATAACTCACTATGTCAAAGAACATCTATAATACAAAGACTAACAAACAAACATTAAAGGCTTTCCGAACTCTTTACCAATGATAGGCAACCCCTCTAAAGACTCTAAGCGGTGCGAAGCACTTAATAAAGAACTCCATTAGCTTAGTAGCTTAGTGTATTAGTCAAGATGTCAATTTAAGTCCTATAATAAGCGGTTGACGTTTCAACCTTAAGACATAACAAATATATGACAATTAGTATTATAAGGCTAATTTTTAACAAACTATTTTCGTTAAATAGGCTAATTTAGAACCATTCTAAATAAGAAAAAATCATTGTTGTATTGCGATTAATCAATGGTAGCAAGGGTTTTAGAGCGTTCGGGCTAAGGAATAGATAATACCCATAAAGTGAGAATAGCTTAATTGAATAGACGTAAAATAAAACAAATTCCCTTTTATATCAATACTTCCGGACCAATGGACCGGCAATAAAATACTGTCTTATAATTAACATTATGTTAAATAGGATATATCAAGCCCTATAATAGTAGCTTACTCCCCTACTCCAACGGCTAAAGACTAAGCGCCTATAAAAAAAGATATGAGAGGCAACCAATGAGATAAGGAACTAATAACAAGCGGCTACCGTTGAGCTGGTATGTATGGTTCTAATGTTTGAAAGTCTTAATAGTGTTGTTAGTGCTGTTGGTATTGGGTTTCCGATTGAGAAGGGGGGAGGGTGGGGTTGGGGAGGTATAATAACCGACACGTAGAAATAACTTTTAATAACCCTTCATAACCCTTCACAACTTTTCATAACCTGTACCTTGAGTACTGTGTCATTGAGGAGGGTTTTTAGCTTATAGGGGGGGGGTGTCTTCGTAAATGGCCCAAAATATGATCCAGTTTTTGAGAAATAGCTCTTTTTGTAACTATCTGATAATCAAGTATTTAGTCTACTTTCTACACGGGATGGAGACAAGATTCTTTACACAAGACTCTAAAAGCACCAAGTCTCCCTATGGTCTATGTGGGCTGTTCTGTGGTGTTAAGCACAAACCTCCGGTCTGTGGTGTTGTGGATTGGGTGGTTTGGTTATGGATTGGTTGTGTTCTCTTGTGGGGTGTTTTATGATGTTAGGTATTCCGCCCAGAATGGCCCCGAAAAGTGATATTGTTATTCCTGGGTTCTGAAGGATCCCCTCATCGCAATACTACGATTAATAGGTATTGCAAATCTGCAAATAACCTCACAATAAACTTTATTAAAATATATTTGCATAATTGCAAAAGATTGTGTAGGTTTGCCTCTGTAAGTGTAATTTGCAATAATGCAAGTATAATTATAAAGTAAAGATATGAAATGGATTAAGCTTGAAGATGAGTTGCCGGTGTATTGGCCAAAGGATTCTGATGTGTGATGTGAATGATTCAGTTATTGATATTGATGACTATGGAGAATTTCCGGATAGGTTTTATACGGATTCTTATACGCATTGGATGGCTATTCCTGAATTACCTAAAGAGTAGAAATTAGTAATAATGTTTTCCGCCCAGAAGGACCCGGAAAACCTAAATAGAAAAATATGGAAGAAAGAAAGTTTAAGCACCCATTAAGAAATATTTGGTTAGATATTAGTTTAAGAAGATGGGAATTGCTGCCATACCAAAATGGATCGTTTACCAAATACTATAGAAGCCCTACTGTTGAGATGGTGTTCTTGTGTTTTAAATTATACTTTGCATTTGGTTGTGAAGAAGTAGAACGAAAAAATCAAATAAACAATGGCATTTAAAGATACGTTAGAGGCAATGATGAAAAAGCATAGCATTCCCAAAGGGAAGGTTGCGATATTAATGGGGGTTTCCTGTGATCAGGTTTATAGGTATCTCTCTGGGAAGTCTCAGCCCAGGTGGGAGAGTGTTCTTTCTTTGTTAGATGGATTAGGATATAGGCTGAAGATTGTGAAGAAGGATAAGGGAGTTTCCGGCAAAAATGAGGCGGAAAATCAAGATTAAAGAATTAAAACTATGAACTATATTTTATTAATGGGAGCACCTTGTCAACCATTTTCACAATGTTGGTGTAGTACACATCCTGCACATCCAAAATGCAATACAGGAGTGCCGATAAATGATTATTTAGGATTTCTTGCAATAGCTGGAGCATTAATATATTTAAAAATGAAAAAACTAAAACAATAGATTATGAAAACAGGAATAGAATTAATTACAGAAGAACGAGAAGAACAATTAAACAAGCACAACCGAAGCAAAGAACATGATTCTGAACATGAGGAAGGACAGTTAAAATTAGCTGCAATTTTTGCCTTAGAACCATTTGAAGACATGAAAGGAATAAACCTTTATGGGTGGGATGAATTTACTGAAAAAGTAAGTGTTAAAAATGAAGTTGATAGGCTTAAAATAGCAGGTGCTTTAATTGCTGCTGAAATTGACCGTATTAACACAAAATAACCACTAAATTATGGGTATTAATATTTATAGGTTTAGTATTAGGAATTTATATGATTAAAAAAATAAATAGGAATTAGAGATAACGCTAAATGTAAGAAGCGTTTTAATGATTTTTAAATAATGTTATAAACTTTTAAGGTGGCTGTTATATGACAGTATCAGCAGAAGGGGAACTATTCAGGGTCGGTAAGTAATTACATTAGGCTGAATAGAGATGAAAGTGGGATGTACACAGTAATCTACCGAATAGCAGTAAAACGAGGCGTCCGTACACGCCTACCCTCTGCCACCTTAATTGTTTTATAACGTGTTGTGTATGGGTAGTGGCGAGATAAAGCACTTACCTAACTAAAAGAGAAAAAACTATGAATATACAGACAACCTTATTTGAAGCACCTAAACAGCCATTACCTATACACGGTGTTATGTGTAGTAATTTTTGTGCGGTGGGTGCGGTTAGAGAATACTCTGTTGAATTGTGCGAAAGAAAAGATATTGTAAAATTTACAGAACATTGGCACTACTCCAAAAACGTGAACGGACTAACAACTGATTACTGTTTTAAGCTAATTGATGCTGATGGAAATATGATAGGTGCAATGATTTACGGCAAAATAGCGATGGCGAATGTATGGAAAAAGTATGCCGAAGTAGAAACAGATTTAATTGAACTGAAAAGACTTTGCTGTATTGATAACACACCTAAAAATACAGAAAGCTATTTTATCGGGCATACTTTGCGGTGGTTAAAAAAGAATACTAAAATTAAAACAGTAATTAGTTATGCCGATACTACATACTCTCACGAAGGAACGATATACAAAGCTACCAATTTTGTACATAGTGGAATGACAGCAAAAGGCAGAGTGATAATGTATGAAGGTAAGCGATACCACGATAAGACAATAAGAACCAAGTATAAGGGAAAATTAAAACCTTTTGCGGTTAAGATAGCGAAAGCACTTGAAGAAGGAACAGCCAAGTATGTAAAGACTTTAGGAAAGCACATTTACCTTTATGGTCTGCGTGGTGGAAAAAATTATTACACATAACATCGGCATAACAACCGTTTAAATGGTTGTTATAAAGTGTTATCCCACGTTTAAATGTGGGTAATTAAAGTAAAAAACTAAAACGATAGATATGGAAAAATTTAACTTAGAAAAGCAATACGAACTTTACTTAGAAAGAGTAAATCTAAAAGAATCCAATATGGGTGAAGTTCAAAAAAGAGAAATGAGCGAAA
>Ga0114918_10004419_pt1 | contig 12232 bp, 10 predicted proteins | sample LantaG_FD_87015 | JGI IMG/M metagenome (GOLD analysis project Ga0114918, IMG submission 87015) | Deep subsurface microbial communities from Baltic Sea to uncover new lineages of life (NeLLi) - Landsort_02402 metaG | ecosystem: Environmental > Aquatic > Marine > Oceanic > Sediment | place...
GGGGGGGGGGGGGGGGGGGGGGGGGGGGGGGCGCGCCCCCGGGGGGGGGGGGGGCGGGGAAAAATTTTCCCCCCGCCCCCCCCCCCCTTTTTACCCCCCCCCCCCCCCCCCCCCGCTCGCTCCTCTCGCTTGGCCGGGGCGGCCGTGCGGCGCCCCGACGCGCCCTCTCTCCTCTCTCACACCTCCTCCTCCCTTACCCTCTCTCTCCTCTCAAGGTCGCCGCCACCAAGGGCCTGGACGTCATCCTGGTCGACCCCTCGCCCGCCGCCCTGGACCGGGGCACGTCCGCGGTGCAGCGCTCCCTGGCCCGCTCCGTCAACCGGGGCCACCTGTCGTCCTCGGACGCGGACGCGGCCCTGGGGCGCATCACCCGGGCGGCCGAACTGGACGCCCTGGCCGGCGCCGAGTTCGTCGTGGAGGCCGCCCCGGAGGATGAGGCACTCAAGCGATCCATCTTTGCCCGCCTGGACGGGGTCGTGTCCTCACCCACCGCCATCCTGGCCTCCAACACCTCCTCCATCTCCATCACCCGCCTGGGCGCGGCGACGCGCCGCCCGGGCAACGTGGTGGGCCTGCACTGGATGCACCCGGCCCACGTCATGCCCCTCGTCGAGCTGGTCCGCGGCATTGACACGACAGACGAGACGGCCGCGCGTGCAGCCGACCTGGCGGCCGCGCTGGGCAAGACGGTGACGCGCTCTGCGGACCGGCCTGGCTTCATCGTCAACCGTGCGTGACTTTCCGAAGAGAGATGGGAGGGAGAGCGAGAGAGAGATGGGGGAGAGAGGGAGGGAGAGGCTGCGGCGGTGGATGGAGAGGCGGAGGCGGCGGGTGCGGGTGGACCCGCGCGTCTCCTTTTCCTCATCAACCCTCCCATTCTCTCTCTCTCTCTCTCTCTCCCTTTCCCCTTCCCTTCACAGGCATCCTCATGCCCCAGATCAACGAGGCCTTCTACTGCCTCATGGAGGGCGTCGGCTCCGCCGAGGACATCGACCGGGGCATGGTCCTGGGCTGCAACGTGCCTCTGGGCCCGCTCGCCATGTCAGACTTCATAGGCAACGACACGGTACTCGCCATCCTGCGCGTCCTCCAGGACGGGACGGGCGACCCCAAGTACCGGCCCTGCCCGCTGCTGGTGCAGTACGTGGACGCGGGGCGGCTGGGCAAGAAGACGGGGCGGGGCGTGTTCCTGTACGCCAAGCCGGTGTGAGAGAGAGGCAGGGGCGTGGTGTTGAGGCCGGACTTCTTTTCTTCTTTCATCTCTCTCGACCCGCCCGGGAAAAACGCACAGACACACAGACACACAGACACAGACACAGACACAGACACAGACACAGACACAGACACAGGCACAGACACAGACACAGACACAGACACAGACACGGACACAGACACAGACATAGACACAGACACAGACACAGACACAGACACGGACACACGCACACGCAGGGCCCTCGCCCCGCGCCCGCTCTCTCCAACCATTTTAAATGTCAAGGTTAGTGAGCGCACGCTGGGGTGCCCCTCCCGCCTCTCTCCTCCACTCGCCAAGGAGGCGCGCTGGCCTCTCATCCGCCTCTCCCTGCCCTCTCCAGGGCGTTCTAGGCGTCGATGTTCGGTGCGAGAACAAAAGGAATGATGGTAGGTAAAAAAAAAAGGAAGGGGTCTGAGGACGAAGACTTTCTGACTTTCTGCTACCTACCACAGCTCCCGCCGGAGCCCGCCGCCCGCCTGCGCCTCCACCACCCTGGCCTCCCCGCCCACCCGCTGCCGCCGCCGGGGCGGCGTCATGCCCGCCCCCAGCAGCACCCCCCGGAGGACGGCGTCCCCCAGGACGGGGGCGGCAGTGAGGGCCGCCCCCTCACCACCACCCGCCGCCGGGTTGGCGCCCTCCTCCTCCTCCCCCGCCGCCTCCACGCCCGCGCCCACGCCCGCCTCCTCCTCCACCTCAAACTCGCACATCCCCATGTAACCCACATCCAGGTACGCTCGCGCGAACTCGGCGGTCGCGTCCGCGGTGGCGTTGGTGGCGGGCGCCTCCGCGATCTCCTCCAGCTGGTGCGGGCGCAGGCGGCGCAGGCGAACGGCGGTCTCCAGCAGGCCCGCCACGGCGGGTGCGCGCCGGACCGGGTCGGCCTCGTACCAGGCGGACACCGCGTCAAAGGCCGGGCGGGGCGGGGCGGTCGGGCGGGGCGGGCACGCGGTGCCCGGCACGGTCAGGACGGACGCCAGGTCGGCCTCGGTCAGGGACGCGAGGCCAGCAGGGTCGGACACCAGCCCGCCCGCCACGTCAGCCGCCGCGGCGTCCCTGGCCGCGGTCGCCAGGCTACCGTAGCCGGCTGCCCGGGCAAAGGCCAGGGAGGAGAACGCGGCGGCCGGGCCGGACGCGTGCAGGGCCGCCAGCAGCAGGCCCTCCACCGCGGCGCGCGCGGCCGCCGCGCGCGAGCAGGAGTGCGAGTACGCTGCGTCCAGCAGGGGTGCGGCCGGGTCGGCGGCGTCAGCGGGTAGGAGGCCTGGGTAGAGCGTGGCGGCCAGGGCGGCCGACGCGGCGGCCCCGGCGGCCGCCTCCGGGCTGCCCCGCGGGGGCGGCTCCGACCAGGCGGCCTCAGGCGGCGCGCGCCGCAGGTCGCCGCCCAGGACCAGCAGGACGGCCAGGGCGTGCGGGGCGGGGAGGACGTCCCGGTCGGCGTGCGGGCAGGCGGGGGCGCGGACTGTGGGGGTGGGAGAGAGAAAGAGGGTGCGTGTGAGGGGAGAGGTTTCGGGTTTCCCGCCCGTCGGTGGGCGGGCCCTCTCTCTCCCAGGGTTTGGCTCGGCTCTCCCGGCGTCGAGCGGCGCGGCCGAGCGGGAGGGCGCGCTCGCTCGCTCCCCACCCCTGTCCCTCTCTCTCGCCGCCTCTCGGCCGCGGCCGCCGCCCCTCAGCCCGCCCCCCGCCCCGTCAATTGGCTGCTGTTACATTCTTGTTTTGCTCTGAGCATGCAGGAACGGCGTGGCAGGGGGCAGGCAAAGCCGCACAGGGCGTGCGGCATGTCTCCCCCGTCGCGTCTGTCGTGCCAACCAAATCCGTCTCTCTCTCTCTCGGCCCGCCCCTCGCACACCTTGCGCCAGCGCCCGCCGCCCAGCCGCCCGCCCAATGTTGCCAGCCTCCCCTCCACCCGACAGGACCAGGGTGTGGACGGCCACGCCCAGCGCGCCGCCGCGGACGGCGGCGCGCAGGGCGGCCACCTCGGCTGCGTGCGCGAGCAGCGGGCAGCCCTGGCCAGGGGCAGGGGCGGCCGGTGCTGCTCCTGCTGCCGTTGCTGACGCTTTCGTGGCGACAGGGAAGGGCGGGGCAGAGGGGCCCGCGTTGGCCGGGGCCAGGGCCCGGCGGCGGCGGGGCGGGGAGGGGGCGTCCAACATGGGGCTCGGAAGTCCAAGGTTTGAGGGGAGAGACGAGAGAGGAGGAGAGAGCGGGGCGGCCGGCGGCGGTGCTGCGGTGCTGCCTCACTCTCGCTTCCTTCGCGTGTCCTCGCCCTCTCCCATAGAGGCGTCGCCCACCTCTACAGCCCTCTCATCGCGCGCCTGTGCACCCCCGCGCCGCCGCCACCTCCTCGCGTGTGCGCGCGCGTGCGAGAGAGAGGCGCGCACCCCCGCTCGAAACAGACCTCTGCACGCAAATTTGACAGCGCTCACGTCCCTGTTCTCCCATGACGACCGCCCACCGCCCCACCTGGGCCGCCGCCCTGGGCGGCGAGGAGGAGGGGTCCATCCGCAAGTATGCGGGGTCGGCGATGACCCGGGCCAAGGACCTGAAGACGCAGACCAAGATGAAGTTTCGGTGAGGGAAAAGAGGGGGGGGGAGGGGGGGGGCGGCGGGCGGCGGCGAGATGGGAGGTGCGGTGCACGCGCTGGGAGGGGCGCGTGCCGTGCTTTCATCTGTCTCGCAGGCCCTCACTCAGGGAGCGGCACACATGGCCCGCCTACGAGCGAGGGCGAGAGCAAGAGAGAGAGAGCCCCGGCGTGCGCCGCGCCGGGGCGGTCCCCTCGCTTGCGCCGCTCCCTTCTGCTCTCTCACCCCTTTCTCCTCCTCTCCCACTCCACAGTCAACCGGGCCAGGCCGCCCCGACCGACCGGGCCGACCGGGCGTCAGCTCGCGCCGCCCTGGAGGCCCGGGAAGCCGCCGCCGCGGCGGGCGCCCGGGCGGACGCGTTTGACGAGGAGCGCGAGCGCGATCTGCTGCTGCTGGAGAATGGAGGGGGTGGGGCCGGGCCCACCGCCGCCGCCGCCCCCGCCGCCCCGGACCGGGCGACCCTGCTGGGCAAGCGCAAACTGGAGGTTCACCCGGATGACGTGGACGATGACGATGAGGAGGACGATGGCCCGGCCGGCGGGCGCGCGGGCGTGGGCGTGGACGACGACGACGACGACGACAACGACGACGGCCCGGCCGCTTCCGACTCCGACGACTCCGACGACGACTCGGACGATGAGGCCGCCCTGCTGGCCGAGCTGAAGCGCATCAAGGCGGAGCGGGCGGAGGCGGCCGCGGCCGCCGCCACCGCGGACGCGGCCGCCCGCACGGGCGCCGCGCGCGCGGCGGCCATGCAGGGCAACCCCCTGCTGGCTGGGGGTGGGAGTGGCGACGGCCCGGGCCCCTCCTCCACCGCCGCCGCCGCCGACGCCGACGAGGGCCCGGCCTCCTTCGAGGTCGCCCGCCGGTGGGACGACGACGTCGTCTTCCGGCACCAGGCCCGGGGCGCGGCCGAGGCGGAGGCTGCCAAGGCCGAGTTTGTGAACGACACGGTGCGCAACCACTTCCACCGCCGCTTCCTGGACCGGTACATCCGGTGAGGGATGAGGAAGGAATGTGTGCGTGTATGTGTGCTTCTAGCTCTGTGTGTGCCGCGTGGGGAGAGAGGACGTGTGTGTGTGTTACAGACCAAAACGGAGAGGAAAGAGACCAGGCCCGGGCCACTCCCAGCCACAGCCCACTCCCTCAATAAAAATCCACGGAGATCGACCCGCACCGTCCCCACGGTGTCCGCGTGAATAAGTAAAAAGGCATTGTGCGTGTGGTGTGACAACCTGACTTCCATTCCCAGGAGGTTTTGCGGGTGGACGGGGGCGGCCGTGATCGGCGGGAGGGCGCCCGGGGCGAGAGGAGCGTCGGGAGGGGAGGCGCGCGGACATCGCGCGCGTGCCCCGCGCTTTCCACTTTTTGCGGGCCCGCCACCCACGGCCGGACTCGCTGGCCAGAGATGCCGCGCGGTCGGCTGGGTCACCTGCCTTTTTGTCATGCTTCAGGCGTGACGCGTTTGAAGCAAGAGCCCTCATACCATCCCCTGTCGGCCGGAGCAAAGGCAGCGCGCCGGCCCTGTGGCGGCGCGCGCTCGCGTTTTCCGAGAAAAGAAGCAACACTCACACACCCCACACCCCACACACGCACACACGCACAGCTCTTCCTAAACCAAGAAGCCATGTCGTCTCGCCATGCCTCCAACCGTAAGGTCCGGGTGAGTTTTTTTGGAGCGGAATGAGAAAGGGCTGGCTGGCGCACCCCCTCGAATTGGGGGTGGCGCGCGCTCTCCTCGCCTCAAAACAGTCTCGCTCTCAACCTCTCTCGCTTCTCTTCTCCTCCAGGCCGCCGCCCTCCTGGCCCTGGCCCTGTTTGCCCCGCTGGCCGCGTCCTCCGCCGCGTCCTCCGTGGACGAGCCCGCCGCCCCCCTGGCCCCGCTCACACCGGAGCAGGAGGCCGAGGCGGAGGCGGCCCGCACCTACATCGAGGCGCAGGGCCTGGGCGCGCGCCTGCGGTGGCCCGCCTCCGCGGCCGCCGCCCTGGCCTCCTCCAACGGCCTGAACGAGACCTACATCTGGGAGCGGCAGAAGGGCAAGTGGCTGACCCCACCGAGCCCGGCCGCCATGGAGGCGGAGGGGCGGGGAACCCTGGAGCCGGGCGCGGCGGCGGCCGTGAAGGCCGTCGCGACGGGACGGGGCTTCGCCGGGCGCAACATCGGCTTTGTCAAGGCCGGCGGCAACCGGCTCCACATCAACGGCCGCACCTGGCTGGCGGCCGGCACGAATGCGTACTACCTGGCCCGCACCGACTTCCTGACCGAGGATGAGGTGGTCCGCCAGGTGAGTGATAGGGGGGAGAGAGAGAGAGGGAGGGAAGGGGGGGAACCCTCGCGTTCTCTCTCGCCATTCCTCACCCTCTCTCCATCCCATCCCCCCTTTTTCCCTAGGTCGCCGCCCACGCCCGCCAGGGCGCCAACCTGCTGCGCGTCTTCTTCGCCTTCGACTTCGAGGGCCCCGGCACCCAGCCGGCCCTGGGCCAGTTCAACGAGGCGGCCCTGCGCCGCATCGACCACGTCCTGGCCACGTGCGCGGCGTATGGCGTGCGCGTCGTCGCTGTCCTGGGCAACTACTGGCCCTTTGTGGGCGGCATGCAGGCGTACGTGGACGCTTGGGCCCGCTCCGTCGGCCAGCCGACGGGCCAGCCCATCGAGAAATTCTACACGGAGCCCGGCGTCCGGGCGGCGTACCGGCGGTCGGTGGAGGTCTTGGTCGGCCGGCGCAACGCGCTGACAGGCCAGCTGTACCGGGACGACCCCACCATCGCGGTCTGGGAGCTGGCCAACGAGCCGCACACGACGGACCGGTACGAGGCCAACCTGGGCATTCGCCCCGGCTCCATCCTGTGCGCCTGGGTGCGCGACTTTGCGCGCGTCGTCAAGGGCCTGGCCCCAAACCACATGGTTGCTTCCGGCGAGGAGGGCTACCGGACAGACAAGCCCGGCGGCCCCCACTCCTGGCTGGGCGACGGCTGGAAGGGGTCCGACTTTGTGTGCAACACCTGCCAGACGGACGTGGATGTGGCCACCCTGCACGTGTACCCTGACTCGTGGGCCATGCCGGACTACACGGTAAGGAGAGGGAGAGAGAGAGAGAGGAGAGGGAGAAGAGAAGAGAGGGAAGAGAGAAGAAGAAAGGGTGAGGTGGAGGGGCGGGCATCCACCTCACCTCCCTCCCTCTTTCCCACGCACGCCCTCATCTCTCATCCTCCTCCCTCCTCCCCACCCTCTCTCTCTCTCACCCTTCCCACAGTGGCTGGGACCCAATTACATCGCGGACCGGGCGGCCGTCGCGGCGCGCTGCCCCAACGGCCCCAAACCCATCCTGTTCGAGGAGTACGGGATGGGCGCGTGGAAGGGGTACCAGCCCTCCCGGGAGCCGCTCTTCCGCTACCTGACGGGGGCCGCCAACAGCGCGGGCTACGACGGCTCCCTGGTCTGGGCGGTCGCCCACCCCACCCAGAACGGCCAGCTGCTGGGCTCCAACGATGACGGCGGCTACGTGTTCGACTACAACGGCGACGGCGCGGCGGCCGTCAAGGCGACCTACGCGCGCGCTGCGGGCGCAAACCGGGCGGCCGGGTCGGGCAAGTCTGGGAAAGCGGGCGTCGTCCCGCTCGTGGAGGGCGCGGCCGCGGCGTCCGCCGCCGCGGACGCGGCCGTGGCGGCTGTGCAGGGGGTGGCGGCGGTGGCGGCCGCGCCTGCGGCTGCGCCGGTTGGCGGGCAGACCCTGGCCGAGCGGGTGGAGGGCGGGGCGGCCGCGCCGGCGGTGGCGCCCTGAGCGAGCGGTTATTTTTGTTTTGGTGGTGTGGTGGGGTTGGCTTTGCCGCCGTGAGGGTGCGTGAGTGCGTCATGGTGTGGGCGTGCGCGTGTTGGGCGTGTGTGAAAAGGGGACGAGAGAGATGAGATGTGCAAGGTGTGGGCGGTCGATGATGATCCCGTTTTTCATCTCTCGCTCCTCTCTTCTTCCTGCCTGGCTCTCTACCCACCCTCTTCACAACACCCGCCCGCTCACCAGCGCCCACCTGGTCGCCAGGTGCAGGCCGACCTCCCCCCCCCCACCCCGCCCGCCCGCCCGGTGCAGGACCGCTAGGGCCAGCGGGTCAAAGGCCGCCCGCTCCAGGGCGGCCAGAAAGCGCGCGGCGCCCAGCGTGGGTAGCAGGGCGGGCGCGAGCGCCGCCCGGAGCAGGCCCGGGCTGCCCCGCACCAGGCGGGCCGCCGCGTCCAGGTGGCCCTTGGCGGCCGCCGCGACCTCGAACGTCGCCTCCCGCAGGGCGGCCAGGGTGGCCGGGTCGGGCGGCGGTGGTGGTGCGGGCCCGCTCCCGCCGCCGCCCAGGGCGGCTTTCGCCGCCCTGGCCAGGGCCTCTCGGCTCAGGCCGGCCCGGGCCATCACGTCCGCCGGCAGCTGACACCGCCCCCGGGCCGCCGCGTGCGGAACGCCCCGCAGCACGGCGGCCAGACCCGCCCCCGTCCCCGCGTGCGAGGCGGCGTGGTCCGCGTCCGCGGCCAGGGGCCCAGCCACGGACGCCGGGTCCAGGCCAAAGGCCAGCTGCAGGGCTGCCAGGCCGCCGGCCGTGTCGGCCGCGTACGCCGTCAGGGCGTCCAGGCTGGCGGGGGGGGCCAGATCGGCCGCCAGGCCCGCCCGCGCGTCCGCCAGGCGGCCCAGGCGGTAGCGCACGGCGGCCGGGCTGGGGTGCGGGTCGCCCCGGGCGGCCGCGGCGGCCAGCGCGGCGGCCAGCGCGCGGGGAACCGGGTGGGCGGGCGGCGTGCCGGCCGCCACGCCCGCGCCGGCCTCCCGCCACCACATAAACCGGGCGGCCGCCAGGGCAGGCTCCTTGACCGTGTCCTGGATGGTGGCGGTCTCGGCGCCGAACGCGCGCAGGGCCAGGGCGGCGGGGCGTGCAGACTGGAGAGAGGACAGAGAGGGGTGTGGGGGGGGCTGATGAGAGAGAGGGGAGAGAGGGGGGGTGCACGCGCGCGCCGTCTATGCCATACACGCACACGCGCTCGCGCGCTCATACCTGGGGCAGCTGGACCGCCCACAAGTAGTTCTCGTAGTCGACGCGCCTGGTGTGGAGAGGGAGAGATAGAGAGAAAGATGGGATGAGAGAGAGAGCATGGGGGTTGGGACACGCCGCCCGCCGCCCCCCGCCGCCCCGCGCTCGCCTCTCTTCATTCCATTCTCTCACCGGACCAGGTCCGCGCAGTAGGCCACGTCCGCCCGCATGGTGGAGGCTGGCGACGCGATCGAGGACGCCGCCCGGCGCGCGGCGGCGCAGGCCGGGCCAGCCGTCCGGCTTGCGGCGGCGAGCATGCAAGTTCTCTCTCTCCTCCAATTGGCGAAGTGTCTCCCTCTCTAAAAGCATTGACACTCGCCCCTCTCTCCCTTCTCTCTCCCTCTACTCCGCCGCTGCCGCTTTCTTCTTCTTCTTCTTCTTGGCAGCCGCGTCCTCGTCCGACCCGGGCTCGTCCGCGTCAAAGATATTGATGGACCAGGGGCCGCCTGGGCCGCCGCCGCCGCCGCCGCCGCCGTCGCCACCTCCACCCCCACCCCCCCCACCGCCGCCCCAGGGCCGGCCGTCCTCGTCGCCACCCCTGCCACCCCGGCCCCCGCGCCCGCCGACGGGCGCCCACGCAAACAGGGAGCGGGAGGAGCCCGACACCAGGAAGCCGGGGCGGCGGGGGTGGAACCGGTTGACGGGTGCGATGGTGGTCAGGTTGGGGTCGACCGCCGCGCCGACCAGGGCGCCCGTGCCGCAGTCAAAGACGTCGACGGGGTGGAGTGCCCGGCCGCCCACGTCTTCCGAGATGTACCGCTCCACGACGGCGGTCCGGTCGGTCGGGTCCGCCCCATCCCACTCCGCCCGGAAGGGCGTCAGGTAGCGGTTGAAGTCGTGGGAGTGCACGATCGTGCGGGCGGGGTCGGCCCCCAGGGCGGCGTCCAAGGGCGAGTCCCACACGCGCAGCCGGTTGTCGGTGGCGGTGGTCAGGATGCGGGCGCCCGTGCCCGGCGAGAAGTAGGCGGAGTTGATGACGCCCCGCCCGTGCGGGAGGTGGGCCAGGACGGGGCCGGTGGCGGGCGCGGAGCCGGCCCGGCCTTTCCCCTTGGAGGCAGGCGGGGAGGTGGTGGTGGCCGACCCACCCCCACCCCCACCCCCACCGCCCACGCGGGGCGTGGCGGGCGCGAGCGACGCCACGCCCGACGCCTCGCCCAGGCAGCGCAGGTCGGACAAGACGCACTTCCAGTCGTTGCCCGCGGACAGGACGAGCGTGGGGTCGGCCGGCGAGACGGACAGGGAGTTGATCTTGCCCTTGCGGTGCACCCGCGCGGCGGGCGGTCCGCCGCCCGCGGCGCCCGCGGCGCCCGGGCGGCCGGGGCGGTGGCCACCCCCCGCCCGCGGATCCAGCACGTACACGCACCCATCCGACCCGCCCGCCAGTAGGCAGCCCGCCGCGGGCGAGGACGGCGGGCAGGCCGCCAGGCCCTGCACAGTCAGCCAGTCCGCCTCCCGGGTGACGCCCTGCACCCACCCGCCCGGGTTGAGGTCCAGCAGGCCGGCGTCGCCGTCCACCGTGGCCTGCGCCCCGGCATCCCACAGGCGGACCCGGCCGTCGCTGCCAGAGGAGGCCAGCAGGGCGCCCGCCCCGCCGCCCCCGCGCTCCAGCCAGGCCAGGGCGTTGACATTGGCGGCGTGCACGCGGGCCGTGTGGCGGGTCGTCACCGCGTCGTGGTCCCAGACGGCAACGTAGCCGCGCTTGTCCGCCGACACCGTCAGGCTGTCGGCCCAGGGCGCGAAGTCCAGGGCGGTGATGCGGCGGGGGTGGAGGCGCAGGATGGCGGCCTCGACTGCCCAACCCGCGCCGACGGCGGGGGCAGACCCATCGATGGCGGGGGGCGGCGGCGGGGCGGGGCGGCCCGCGGACCGGGTGGCGGCCGACCCGTCCGCCCGGGCGCGTAGGGCGGGGAGGAGGGAGGGCGAGAGGTGGCGGGAGCCGGCGGCGCCGTGCCCGCCGCGCCCGCCGCGCCCACCCCCACCCCCACCCCCACCGCCGCCGTGGTTGGGCGTGATGCGGTGGGGGCACGTCGCCGTCGTGTGGCCGGGCGTGCGGCACAGGTAGCACGGCTTGAAGGGGCAGTCCACATAGACGGACCCGACGAAGCCGGCGCAGTGGCCCCGCTTGCCGCAGACCTGTGTGTGTGTGAGAGAGAGTGTGTGTGTGTGAGAGAGAGAGAGACAGAGAAGGAATGAGTCCAAAAAAAGGTCGATAGAGGCAGACCGACCCCGGCGGTCCCCCCTCCCCCTCCTTTTGCTCTCTCTCTTCTCAGCCGCCGCCACGCCGCCACGCCCCTCTCTCTCTTCTCTCTCCATCCAACTCACGTGACACGTCAGGTAGGCCCCCGTCCCGGGCGCGTAGGAGGTGGACGGTCCAGCCTTGGGTCCGAGCTGGAGGCGGATGCCGGGCTTGGCCTGGGGCGGCAGCGCGGGCCGGCCCGCAGGCGTCGGGCCACGCCGCCGCGCGCTCGCCCAGCGCGACCGATTGTCGGCTTCCTCCTCCGCCACCTGCGTTAGAGAGGGCGCCGCCGCGCCGCCATCGCTGCCGTAGTCGCTGTCATCGCCGGCATCGCTGCCGCTGTCCCCGCCCCCGCCGCCCTCCGACTCGGAGGAGGAGGAGGAGGCCGGCGGCGCCGCGTCGCCCGCCGCGCGGGCGGCCGCGGCCGCGTCCTCGCCCGCGTCCGCGAACCGCAGCATGAGTGGGTGTGGGGAGGGTGGATGTGGCTGTGCGTGTGTTTGTGTGTGGTCTGAAAGGGGGCGCACCTGCGCGCGCGCGAGAGGGCGCGGCGCGCGGCAAGAGAATTGAGCAAGTGCGTTAGGGGTTGAGCCGACGCGAGTGCGGCTAGGGCTAGGCCGCACTCGCGTTTTTTTTTCCGCCGTTATCCCACATGCTGCTGCTCGCCTCCACGTCCGCCCGGGCGCCCGGCCTGGCGCGTCACCGCCGCACCCCGCCCCGGCCGGCGGCGAATGCCCGCGGACCGGCCCCGCCCCGCCGCCTCCTCGTCGCCTCTCCTCCTCGCAGCCTGAGCGCCGAGTCGGGGCCCGCCTCCGTCCACGACTGGCGGGGGCAGGAGATGGTGGTGGCCATCGAGTCCTACTTCAAGGACCTGTGGATCAAGGTGAGGGGTGTGGGGGTGTGTGTAGAAGGCCACCTCGTGCTTGCCTTTCGTCGCCTTGCATGCCATTGTGTGGGTAGTGTGCCGGATGGGTTCGGGGATGGGGCGTGCGCGCGCCCCCCCCCCCGCGGGACAGGAGGCATGCCGCGGGGCGCGCGGGGCCCCCCCCCCCCCCCCCCCCCCCCCCCCCCCCCCCCCCCCCCCCCCCCCCCCCCCCCCCCCCCCCCCCCCCCCCCCC
>Ga0114918_10004421_pt1 | contig 12227 bp, 6 predicted proteins | sample LantaG_FD_87015 | JGI IMG/M metagenome (GOLD analysis project Ga0114918, IMG submission 87015) | Deep subsurface microbial communities from Baltic Sea to uncover new lineages of life (NeLLi) - Landsort_02402 metaG | ecosystem: Environmental > Aquatic > Marine > Oceanic > Sediment | place: Baltic...
CTGCTCCGACTACGGATGAATACGATACCGACGCGAGCGGAGATAGGTTGTTCATAACTGCTTTGCCTATAAGCGAGTACGCCACCCAGCTCAGGACACAGCAGAAAATGTAAAATTCCCCCAGGCCCAGGCCGCCTTCGAATACCCGGTTGATATTTCCTTTTGAGATGACTATAACCGCTCCGCAGACCGAGATGACAATTCCAAGACCTTTTGCCAGGCTTAGCTTCTCTTTTAGGAAAATTGCCGAGCAGATTGTAATGAATATGGGGCATGTTGCGATTATAAGCGCCGCCCGCCCGGCCTCGATTATTTTGAGGCCCTTGAAGAACATGATGTTATAGATAAAAATGCCGGTAATTCCAAGCAGGACAACAGGCATGATTTGCGATTTTTTCAGCTTAGGGAGCTTACCCTCGATTCTCCAGGTCAGTAACAACAGAAGCATCGAGGCGATAGTAAATCTCAGGAAAGCAATTGAATAAGGCCCGACGTTTTGGGCGACGAGCCTTCCGGCAACGAAAGTGCCTCCCCAGAACAGTGCCGTCAGGAGCAGCTTCAGATAAATCTTCATATAAGCAGGATTATGGTGTTATTGTTTGGATATTTCAAGGATCACGGTGCCGCCGTTGGTGCAATCGAATGGGTCCGGGCACTGAATATAGGCCTTGGATTTATCTTCTTTGCCGTCCAATCCCCATTGTGCGGGTTCGGAAACACGCAGGGCGTTATAATAAGGCATCAAAGCCGCCAGGGAGTGCATGCAAACGGGAATATCGCTTACAAGCTGATAACCGGCTTTGAGGGTGAAGGAATCGCCAACTTTATATGTCGGGCAATGGCCCCTGATTTCTTTTACCGTTACTACAGTTTCCATGTCAACTTATCTCCATTATGAAAGTCTATTTGGCAACACTATACTATTAAGCCGTTTTCATTGCAATATTATCCCGCCGGACATTAACCATCCCAACTTGTTTCATAGGCCGGATCAGATGCTTTGAGCAAAGCTGCAAATGGAAACACGCAATTAAAAAGGTTAAAATAGATAAAATATTCGCACATGTCGGAAAAAACGAGATAATTACGCCGGAACAGCCGGGGCCCAAATAATAATCAATTGACATTGATAATTATAGGACTAAATACATTAGCTTGTCTACGTTCAATGCCGGGATTCTTGCCATGAATTATTCGAAAACCTGCGTAAGTTTTGTTGATTTCAGCGTAAAAAAATGCTACAATTCTCGTGTAGTCCTCGGTGTGTATTTTAGTACTGCCCTACTTGGCAGCGTTTCTCTAAATCTTCTTTGGATAAATACTTATGATGTAGCAAGATATGCCTCTGATAAAAATTAAAAATCTAAATCCGAAAAGCAAAATTGAGTGAAACTTCCGCCGGAAAGCGGCAAGTCTACTTTTATATAGAGCGGGACTTTAGAAACAGTGATTAATTGGCATAATTATGGAAAAAACGTTACATTTATCCTTAGTAGTGGCACTTATTTATAGTTATTTTTTATGCGATAGTGTTTACAGGGGTCCAGTATGGATCAGCAGTTGGATCAGTTAGAACTGATCAGACGGGCTCAGTCCGGCGATAGGCAATGCCTGGGTCAGTTGGCTAAGCAGGCGAGATCACGCCTGTATACGTACGTTTACCGTCTGACTCAGAAAGATGATTTAGCCCAGGAAATTGTACAGGAGAGCTTGTTGGAGATGTGTAAGGTGATAGGCAAGTTGAAAAAATCAGACCGGTTTTGGCCCTGGCTGTACGGCATAGCCATTAACAAGCTAAGGCGTCATTATAGAACCGAGCAGACACAACGAAAAGTGGCGATTTCCAGTATGAAACGAAAAAACTCACTGAAAGACCGGCAGGATGGGTTGGAGAATCTCGTCAGCGAAGAGCTGAAAAATATCGTCTCGTCGGCAATGAAAAAGTTGAGGACACGGCATAAAGCCGTCCTGGTCATGCGCTGCTATGACGAGATGCCCTACTCGGACATTGCCGAGTCGATGGGATGCAGCGAATTTAGTACACGCATGCTGTTTTTACGCGCTAAAAAGTGCTTGCAGCGAGAGCTTTCGCGCAACGGCTTCGGCAAAGGCTCTCTGCTGGCCGCCCTGGTGTTGTTTGGTAAGATTACAGCCCCAAGTGAGGCCGCAGCGGCACAAATTTCAGTCACGGCTGCCGCGACCAAGGTCGGTTTAATGGCGGGAATCGCCGGTCTGGCGACTTCGAAAACAGCGATTATATCGCTCACCGCGGCGGGCGCATTAACCGCCGGAACAGTGGTTATGAAATCAGGACCCTTGAATCAAGGCGCCGAAAATCCACAGCCCTCACTGACCAGTTCACAGGATATCGGCCAGAGCGGCAATCCCAACCAGGAGTTCTGGTACTATTTCCCCGAAAGTCCGGCAGACCCTATGATGCTAAGGGCAAAGTCGGGCCCGGTCGGCGACAAATCGTACTGGCAGGTACTGCAGGACGACCACGCAAATTACTACTACAATAATAATCGCCTCTACATTAACAACTACCGCATGTGGTCCCGCGACCTTAGCGTGCAAAAGATCCCGACGGACGATCCTAAAATGACCGAGTTTATCTGCCAGGTCGAGGGAAGCAAAAATACCATGGGGCATGTAGCGTCCAAAGGCAAAGGCCTGCTGGTTGTTGCCGCTCAGGGCCAGAAAAATGATGACAATCAGCTCTGGGCCACCCGTCATTACAACGTCCTCGAAGAAGATTACTTCCAGTCCGACTGGCCGGCCACAGCAAAAACCTTTGAAAACCGCGACCAGATGCATAAACGCGGCTGGACATTCTTCAGAGTCACGGGCCAGCTAAACGGAAAGAACGTTTCGGGCACCGGAAGAATACCGTTTGTAAATCTGGCCAGCAAACAATATGGCCCCTGGCTGAAGCTGCAGGTTGGATCTCTGAGGATATTTGATACATATAAGGAAGCTTATATAAGCGAGCAGTATTCTGACGAGGCGAAAACGTATAAGGGCGGCAGCTTCTTCAAGGGACTTTGCAGGCCCTGGATGGGACTGCATACAATCGATACGATTCGCCGCGATGCCGCCGAACAGCGTATCTGGTTCAAGACCACGCATACGCCGGACAGCCAGTTCGCCGAGGTGGAGCTAACCTGTGAAAACACCAGCATCGTATATAAGATCGATATGGAAGCAGACGTAGTTGACGAAATCACCTTCTCCACAGACCAGGGCGATACAGGAAATCTGAAGTTTTCGTATCTCCAGTCTGTAGATGGAGTTAGTCAGGAGTTTATCCCTCCGGTTAAACCAAAGAACCCGACGAATACCGGGAGCGGCCCGGGAATCTTGTGGCTTGTGCAGTTAGTGGAGGGTTCACTTAAATAGACCATGGGATTATGCGTACCCATGGGGCCTTCGCCGAGGATTAGGACCAATAGCGTTAAATTCCATTAAATTAGTAAGTAATAAGTAGTTGAGAATATTTGCTGGGAAACTATAAATGAGACTGCCGGGAACAAATTGGTTTTGGATTGCTGCCATTATTTTGGCGGGTGGAGCAATCTGTTTGACACCCGGCCAGGCACGGGCCGACTGGACCTACGAATACCAGGACGATTTCAGCGGCGATGATGCCGAGAGCGAAAGCTACTTTAACTCCATTTTCTGGCCTCAAGGAGCCTTTCCTCCACGGCAGGCATATCTATATTATCGCGATGCAGACTCTCAGCGTGAATTGGGATTCGGTGACTACCACGACCAGCCCGCTTACTTGGGTTATTGCTTCCCCGTCGACGGAGAAAAATCGCTGGGAGCCATTGACGGGAACCTGCATATTGACGTGCGTTTACCGTACGGCGGCGATGTGGCATCGTCTCTGTCGGGCTCTTTGTTGTACTCGTTCTCACCCGACGGTGTAAACTGGTCGTCCGCAAGAGAGCTGGAGCCGGGAAGCCACGACATCCAGATAGAATCGGTCCGGGGTAGCTTTTATATCATTTTCTTCGGCACCGGCGTTCTAATCGATAACCTTGAGGTAAATTTGTACTCGCCTTCCGCCACGATTCAAGTGCCGGGTGACTTTGCCACAATCCAGGAGGCAATCGATTACGCTCGTGACGGCGAAATCGTGGAAGTCGCCCCGGGTACCTACAGAGGCGACGGCAACCGGGACATCGATTTTAGAGGAAAGGCAATCACCGTTCGCAGCTCGGACGGGGCCGACCGGACGACTATCGATTGCTCAGACTCCCAAGGCCACAGGGGATTTTACTTCCATGGCGGCGAAGATTCGGATTCTGTTCTGAGAGGCTTTACAATCGTCGGGGCGACAGTACCGGGCTCGAATATTCCATCGGATTCCGGGAGTTGGAGTTCGAGCCCTGTAAATCCTGTCGGCGGCGGCATATACTGCGAGTTCAGCAGCCCGAGCATCGTTAATTGTGTTATCAAACAATGTGCCACAGAATTGGGAGGCGGGATCGGTGTCGTTAGTGGTTCTCCTACGATTATCGATTGTGTAATCGAAGATTGCAGTGCCGGGGGTGCCGGACCGGCCGAATCCGGCGGGCGCGGAGCCGGCATCGGCCTGATCAGAGGCTCCGATGTTACGATCCTCTACAGTCAGATAAAAGATAACTCCGGCTATTACAATAGTCTCGGGGCGGGAGTATACTGCTGGCGAAGCAGTGCTTACTTTGCCCATTGCGACATTTCCAATAACACGGCAAAGGGCAATGTTCAAGGCGGCGGCGCCTACTGCGGCGGCTCTTCTGCACGCATCGAATTCCAGAATTGTGTCATCTCAAACAATACTGCCGAGATTGGCGGAGGCATATGCGCAGGCTCCTCGGGTGACAGCGCCAATGAGCGTGTAATAATAACGAATTGCACCATTACTCACAACAGCCTCTCTTCAGGCCAATCGGCCTCGTCGACAGGCGGTGGAATTCACTCGGTGAGCAGTAACATCACTATCAGAAACAGTATCGTATGGTATAATGATGGCGCAGCCCTGATGCTAATTGATCCTGCTTCGAGCAGCCCGGTTCTTTATTCATGTATCGAAGGTGGCTATTCCGGCCAGGGTAACATCGATAGTAACCCGTTATTTGCATCATCGGACGGCCGTGATTATCACCTGCGGTCCGTCTTCGGCCGCTACAACCCGTGGGCGTGGGGCAGTTGGGAAATCGACGGCGACTATAGTCCCTGTATCGATGCCGGCGACCCTCAGGATCCAGTTGGCGCCGAGCCTCTTACTAACGGCAAGCGTATCAACATGGGCGCATACGGCGGGACCGACGAAGCGAGCAAGGGCGCAGATGCCTGGATCTTCCACGTTGATAAATCAAACGGCAGCGACCACAACTCGGGCCTGAGCAGGTCCGACGCATTTGCCACGATTCAAAGGGCAGTGGACGAGGCCACCTACAACGGCGATACGGTCATGGTCTGGCCGGGCGTTTATCGAGAGGAAGTTGTTTTAAGAAATAAGGCAATAACTATCCAGAGCGCGGACGATGCAGCAGTAGTAACCGCTTCCAGCGGCTACGCGTTTTCATTTTATTCCGCCGAGAGTTCAAATTGTGTCTTGCGTAATTTCGTCATTACCGGCTGCGATAATTCAGATGGAGGAGCCATCTTCCTCGATGGTGCATCGCCCATGCTTACTAATTTGACGATAACCGATAACCGGCACGGCATTAGTGCTTATGGGGGAGGCAATCCCGACATCGTCAATTGCATCCTTTGGAACAATCGGGACGGCGATTTGTACCAGTGCCGTGCTCGCTACAGTTGTGTGGAACAAGGGGGCGCCGGTAACGGAAACATCAATACGAATCCCATGTTTGCCGATTCCGGCAGCGGCGAATACCATCTAATGAGCAGATACGGCAGATATTCGTCAAACAATGATTCATGGGCAACCGATTCGGTCACAAGCTCCTGCATCGACGCCGGCGACCCAGGCATGGATCCCGGGCGTGAACAAATGCCTCACGGAGGCAGAGTGAACATAGGTGCGTACGGTGGAACGCCGTTCGCGAGCCTGAGCGGCTGGCCTTCATGGGGCGAGGCAAACAACAGCGGGAACAGGGCAGGCCAGGCAATCCTGGCGGAAAACTTGCCGGAAATCATGCCGGCAAGGTAGCGAATGTTCCTATAAACTCAGCGAATAGCTCCTTTTATGACCTTTTGCCCTCGGGTGGATTTTTTTTTCGTGGACGGCAAAATAAGTGGTTGACACAAAATTAAAAGCCGTGTATAATCACTAAAGTAGCGTTTGTGCGCTATTAGAGCGCAAGGATTTGGTCTGGACACGATAGGAGGATATTAAAATTCGCGTCCGAAGCAGACAAATGAAGGTAGGTGGTGAAAAGAGAGGGTTCACGTTAATTGAACTTCTTGTGGTAATCTCTATCATCTCCGTCTTAATGGCTATTTTGCTTCCGTCACTTCGTAAAGTGCGGCAGCAGGCCAACGCGATCGCTGCGGCGAACAACCAGAAGGAAATCGTATCAGCCACAACCATCTTCGCTTCTGACAATAACGAAAGATACCCCGAATCGGTCGCCACAGTAGGATTCGGCAACAACTGGAACTGGTCGGACCCCACCAAGCTTACCGGCAACACGCACCGCAGCCCCGGTATACACCGCGCCATGAGCGAATACCTCAAAAGCTACATACCCGATGCCCGCACCATGTACTGCCCCAACGCTCCGCAGAGATACAAATACCTGCAGCAGGCATGGGATGCCGGTGACGCGTGGGACTATCCCGAAGATGAGGCCTTCTCGACCGATCCGGTCGGCGGGACATATTGCTTCTACTGGAACTACACAGGCTATGTCGGCGGCCGCAAGGTCGTCTTCAGAGGACCGCAGGGTCCGGCAAGCGGCGGAAGATTCAGCAAGCTGATCGTGAGCGACTATTTCGGCTATGACCACTGGAGAAGCCCCTGGTCTCATGGTAGCTGCGAACAGTTTGAAGGAGCGGACATTAATCCGGAAACCTGGCTCCTGTCGGCCTACTGGTTCCGCGAGGCCGATATTAAAGATTTCCCGGAAATCAAACTGCGAGCGGGCTACACCGACGGGCACGTCGAAACCTATACGCCCGCGGACACCGTGCCGATGAAAGTATCCATCACCGCCGACGGCACGACCCCATACCCGGACGGTATGGGCCCCGGCATATTCTTCCTGCCAAGAAACGCACTACAGTAAATTACCGATTGTCGATTTCCAAATCGCAAATCCAACAATATCAAAAAATAGAAATTAACCGCTGATTAACGCTGATTTTTATTCACCACGAAGGGTGCTGAGAGCCACAAAGAAATATCAAATAATCAAATCTTGCTAAAACTTCGTGTCTTCGTGGTAAAAGAATTCTTGCTTTTTGTCTTTTTTCCCCCTTTCTTCCTTGCTCGACAGGGGGATAGCATCTATAATTGAAGTTAGCGGATATGATAGCTCTGAAGCAGCAACATCGTAGTTTGTGCTTTCTTGATTTATGCCGAGAGGCCTAAGTCGTCTCAAGGCATTACTTATGTACTTCGAGCAAAGGAGTGTTATACGCACACTAAGATAGACATAGCGTTTGATGCGGAAACCATATAAACCTTGTTAGACCTTATGTTGGAATACTGCTGACCATGCTGGGAAAACTTAAACGATGGCTTCGCAAACTACGTGGCATCGGGTTCTCGGGTATTTCGTTTTCTTGGGCACCTGAGGAACCTGATCGATCGCTGATCGCTGAACTCAAACGCGCTTTAGATAACCCTGATATCGACCAGTTAATTCCTGAGGCGCTGATTTCCTACTATGCTAAGAATGTCGCCAAGGGGGCATCGCTCCAACTTTATCAGAATCAGGCAACGACGTTCCCGATTCTGAAGAAGGATGAGTGGATCGCAGATCCGATCCGGCATCCAACAGGACTCCATCCCCGACTCACTCTTGCAGGCCGAGAACGCCCACTTGCCCATCCTGGGTTGGCCAGAGAGTATCGAGAAGCAATCCGTGAGTTAAATCATCACTTCGACGACAATCCTGTTTTTGCGGCTTCCAAGATTGGGACTGTTGGAGAAGATGGCACGGTTCCAATTGAGGTAAAAATGTCAAAGTACTCGGACTACGTTTTCATGGCCGAGATTCTCAATGCGGAGCTTCGTCTCAAACTTACTCGATATGGCTTAACTGAAAGCCGAAACGCTTTACCACTCCGGGACAACGTAGGTATCCTAAATTTGGATCGATACATAGCTAAGATCGGACTCAACGTGCTCACTGCAAAATGCATGGGCTCTGAACATCAGTTTTACGTAATGGATCGCTCGCTTATGGTAATGCGACGTCCGTTGGAATATCCGAATGCTATCCATGTGGTACCCGCAGGCACTGTTCAACCCGAGGGTGAAGAGTTTCGCGATAATAACGAACTTAGTCTAGAAACGACACTTGTTCGCGAATACGCGGAGGAGTTCTTCGCATCAGATTTGACAGCGAGGACATACCTCCAGCAAGCTCTTAAATCCGGCTCTGCAAGGTTCTTCGTTACAGGTATAGGTATCGATGCGCTGACACATAAGCTGGAAATATGCGGCCTTCTGTTGCTTGAAAATGAGTATCCCCTCGGCGACGAGCGAATCTTAAGCTCTGAGGGTCTGATCAAATCAGTGAACCGCAATGAATTGGAAGTTATTGGGCAACAAGCTAGCAGAACACTACCAGCAGGAGCGGTGGCGATTTGGCAAGGACTGCGATACCTCAATACACTTCCCTACTGAAGTAACTCCGAGGTCGGGTCTAACCCGGGGGACTTAATGCAGTACGCCTGCCCCATAGGAGGTACATTTTTCGATAAATTGTGTTTGATAAGGATAGTAGCGTAAGGTTGGGTCTCCCTGTGGGTATGCCTTATAGTATTGCCCCACCTTCAAGAATGTTACTTGCTTTTACACTATTACACTTAGTCAGGAGTTTCATATGAAGCGTTTTTATTTAATCACTCTCATTTTAGTAACGGTTTTTTCCGGTTGCCGGAACACACTTACTTCAAACAATAAAACTATAAATATAGAAAGTTCAACTCCGATTGTATCAAAAGCTCACTGGATAACAGTGCATATCCGGAATGATGAAACTTTTACATCGTTATATGAACTTTTCAAAGACGACCTGCAATTCCCGGTGTTTTTTCACCCGGAAAAATGGGGTGACGCCAGATATACGGCGATTTTGGCCGGCAATGTTATTTTTGAAATATGCGGCCCATATCCCAATACGCCAATTCCAGGAAAGGAGCTTATGGCAAGATGCAACACTTTTATTTTCAGACCATTTGAATCAGGGCAGGCAAGTGCCAATGAGCTGGAAAAACGCCGAATCAATTATGAAGGACCTTCGAAATCCGATCTGCAAAATGTAACAGTTTTCGATTTGAAAATCCCGGTAAACATTTGTGCCACAAGAGAACCTGGTAAAGACTCTAAAATAGAATCGCTTTCCAATGATTTAAAATCAAGAAATGGAGGGTCGATCGGGTTAATAAATGTGAAAGAATTATATATCGGATACAACAGTAAAGAGCATTTAGACAGATGGATAAATTTCATCAAACCGGCAAAACATAAAAAAAATCTCTGGTACCTTTCTGCAGAACCCAATTTGCGTTTTGTTGAAGATGAGTCTGAAAATATTCGAGCTATCGTATTCAAAGTTAAATCCCTCGAAAATGCAATTTCCTACTTGAAACAAAATAATATGTTGGGAGAACAGGACAAACATTCTGCTGAAATTTCAAAAACTAAAACAGGTGGTCTAAGGATTATTCTGGAAGAATAGTGCCAAGATCAAACTGGGGCAATTACAGAGGTGCGGCACGAATAGCACTGACATAGTGTTGATCTCTTATCAAAGCAGCCCTTAAATCAATGCAACGAAAAAGGGCTGTGAGCGACAAGTGCCCACAGCCCCAATTTGTTATTCACGCAGGTTAATGAGATATTACGGACAATTCTCAAGCCAATCTGATACGAAAGCGGCCAGGTCGTTCATGTCGATTTTTCCATCGCCGTTATAATCTTTACATAACGAGCAGGTGATTTCCGGAGTGAATTTGTAATCTTCCGTTTCGCCAATCGCGTATTTCGCCTGGGGTCCGGAACCGCCATTGCCTTTCGCTCCGGGATTACTGCCGCCTCTCCATGGCTGGCCTGAAAGTGTGATTCTCATCCAGATCTGCGCCGAACCCTGCTCAGGATGCCAGGCCATAATCGCGGGTGTAGTAATCTGGTTGACTCCTGCCGGCAGATTGAACAGGAACTGGTTCTGTACCGCCCACTCCGGCGCGGGACCTTCGGGGCAATCAACAGTATCGTCCCAGTCGCCATCCCGGTTCCAGTCGATCCAGACATTAACCCAAAGGTCGGTGTTCGGTTTGATAACATTGACAACGTAGTCAAATGTGGACCAGCAGCAACTCGGCAGACTGAGCGGGAATACAACGCCGTCATCGCCCTGATCCCGGTTCGGCGTATCGTTGGAGGGCCTGATGTTATTCACGCCATCCTCGTCGGCTCCGGTATCGGCTTCGATTTCCCGTGTGATCTTTTTGCCCAGAAACGCTACTGCCTGAGCATTCAAATGAACCGGCCCGAAAGGCCCGGTACCGGTGCCATCGTTGTAAACAGTGGGATAATGGGCCTGGACAACTACCGGCAACATTCCCTGCGAGGGATACGCCGTCATGGCCAAATGGGCGTTGTTCGTGCTGTCCGGAGCGTCGCCAAGGTCTGTTTTGTTCTGAACCACGACTCCTTCGCAGCTAATCGTCAACAAACCAGCACCTTTTTCATTGGCATAGCCGCCAATCTCGATCAGGTACTGGCTGCCGATGGTCGCGATAAAGGTGACCGCTGACTGATAACTGTTGCCGGCATCGTCGTTGCATTCGATCAAATCCTCCGAACCCGGGTAACATCCGCACCCGTCATAGAGAGCGAGCATCGTATCGAAGCTGCTGCCGGCCAGGCTTACAGTGACATCACCCGAGCAGGTAGCGGTATAGCAGTACCAGATATTCGGGCTGGTCATGCAGAGGCCCGGGCCGTCGAACGTAGCGTTCGCGGTTGTGAAGGCCAGGTTTTTCACGTCGCCGACCGGTTTTGCATTCTGGCAGTCGTCCTTGGACGATGGAGGAGGCGTAACTCCCTGGCAACTGACACTCAGCAGGCCCTGACCGGCTTCGAGGCCGTAGCCTCCAACCTCAATCAGGTACTGGCTGCCGACGACTGCGTCAAAAACGATTTTTGACTGACGAGTATTGCCGAAATCATCATTGCACTCGATCAGGTCGGTCAATGTCGGATAGCATTCGCACCCATCATAAACGGCGAGCATCGTATCGTAGCTGCTTCCGGCCAAACTGACGGTTGCCTGGCCCGTGCAAGAAGCCGTATAGCAGTACCAAAGATTTGAACTTTGCATGCAGAGGCGCGGGCCGTCCTGTGTCGCACTGGTTGTATTGAACGGTATATTCGTTACGTCACCGATAGGTTTTGCATTCTGACAATTGTTGTTATTGGTCGACGGGGGCTGGCCCGTGGAGCTGACAGTTATCACTCCCTCGCCGACTTCATCGGAATTGTAGCCCAGAACCTCGAACAGATAGCTTTTGCCGGCGGTTGCCCGGAAGGTGATTTGAGACTGAAGAAAACCGCCGAAGTCATCGTTTCTTTCAAGTAGTTTACTCAATTCCGGGTAACAATTGCCGCCGTCATAGACGACGAGTGCCGTGTCATATTCGCTGCCAAGGAGGCTGACAGTGACATCACCCGTGCTGCCGGCGGTATAGCGATACCAGAGGTTCGGGCTGGTAAAGAAGTAACCCGGGCCGTCGAACGTCGCACATGTTGTGTTGAACGGCTGCTCTGTTACGTTGCCAATCTGCTTTGCGTTACTGCAGTCGTCGTTCACCGGCTGACTGGACTGAGCATCACAAGTGATAGTGATCGCACCCTGCCCCTTTACAGAGGGATTAAATCCCCCAACCTCGATCAGGTACTGGCTGCCGGCCTTTACGGGGAAAGTGATTTGTGATTGCTGACCAATAAAATCGTCGTTGCTTTTGATCAGGTCGTCACTGCTCGGATAGCAACTGCAGCCTTCATAGGCTGTGACCTTGGTGTCGAAGTTGCTGCC
>Ga0114918_10004424_pt1 | contig 12219 bp, 7 predicted proteins | sample LantaG_FD_87015 | JGI IMG/M metagenome (GOLD analysis project Ga0114918, IMG submission 87015) | Deep subsurface microbial communities from Baltic Sea to uncover new lineages of life (NeLLi) - Landsort_02402 metaG | ecosystem: Environmental > Aquatic > Marine > Oceanic > Sediment | place: Baltic...
GAGAAAGCGTAGCTATAAGTTCTTTTTTTTGATTATAAAAATCTAAGAAAAATGTAATATTTCCTGGGTTCTCAAATTTGAAATCACCATTGACTAATGAAATAACTATTTTGCTAAAAGGTTTAGTTTTCGATTGGGGTAAAACACTATCAACTAATACTGTTTCTTTTTCATTATATTTCATTCGTATTTTAAACTTAAATACTTCCTCATTGTCTTCGGTTTTTACTTTCGCATATATCCCAACTCTTAATGATTTTGGCCACGTATTTTGATTAACAGGAGTTACTTGGAACTCAATAGAATCATCATAGATACCCATAAGAGATTGTTTATTACCCAATTCTTTTCTAATATCATCACAAATAACAAAATTCAATAACTTCATTTCTAATCTCCTCTATTCTGTGCTTGTTACAAGCCTGACTTCTTTAAATACTTTCTCTTGGTTATTGATATCCTTTTTCTCATAATACCTATAGAAAAGTGCAGATCTAGATGTTGCTACTATACCATCAGCTTCAATAAAATTTTCCTTGCAAAAATCTATTTCCGGCAGCAATTTTTGTATTGCCGCATTTATATGTATTTTCTGAGCTTCATTATAATCATATTTATTTTCTGCTACTTCTAACAACCATGGGAACAGTTTGATAAATCGCATCAAAGCAGTACCTGCAGAAGAAGGAATATTAATTCTATTTTTCCATTTAGTAAGTGTGCGTTGAGGTATTTCTAATGCTCGTTCAATTGACGACATACTCATCTTATTATCAAGAAAACCATTTAGAATATTCTCAACACTTTTTTGTTTTAATTTTTTAATCGTTTTATCTATTAAAGGTTCATTCTGATTAAAAAAATCACCTCGGGATCCACATGTAGAACATATATTTTCATGTATTTCAATATTATCTTGACCTCCAAAAGGTTCCTTTATTAAAATGCCTTTTTTCTCGTCTATAATATCTATAGAGCCGCACGCTGGACATCTCTGTTTATTCATGTTTTTCCTCCAACTTATTAATTAGACCTGCTTTCTCCATGGCAAGATATATTGTCATATTTCTATTACCGGATAAATGAAAAGATTTAATAAGCCATTTATTGGTTTCATCATTATGCATAAATGCTATGTACCCCAATTTATACATAGATGTAAATTCATAAGCATCAACCTTGATTGGCTTATTTTTATTTGGATTATTCTCCCAATCTTTATTATTACCAAAAATTAAGTTCTCCAAACCATCATTCTGAATGAAATCTAAGAGCTGTGACTTAGTGTTTAAATTGAAGTCATTTCTTGCATTTTCAAGAACATTATTTATTGGAATAACATTATCTCTATCATTTTTACATGCTTTTTTGAAATCCGCATACCTATAATACGACATTTTTACCTCAATTTCAAGTATTTTATACTTAAAGTAACAAATATATCTTAATATTGATACTTAATATGCATTTCTTAATTAAAATAGGGACAACATATCCTATTTTTTCTATGGTTTAGCTTTTCATTTTACGAGGTCTTCATTTAGGACGTCTATTTATAATAATACCTAAAGCCTCAACCATCCGGTTAAAAAACTCCTCAGACCCCATATGTTTTCCGTAAAAAGTTACCAGATTATTGAGCTGGTACATGCGTCGCTATTAAAGTAAAACAATATTTTTCTGTTTTGGACGGGGGCGGAAAGGATTAATAAATGAATGCCCAAAATCCAAAACTCCTTATTCAATTTTCTTATATATTTCTTCAATAAAAGTTTTTATTTCTCCTTCGTTGTCTATTTCTTCCCATTCCTCTTTGGTCATACGATTAAAAACTTCTATGTTCAAACCATTCTTAAAATTATTAATCAATCCCATATCTTTTAAGTATTTTTCAACATCTGTAGTATCACTGATTTCTATTGTTGAAGATTCAATTACTTTAATTCTAGGATTTTTAGTATTTTCTCCTTCCTGTTCTTTAATTTTTGCAATGATACATTTTTTGATTTGTTCATGATGGCAGTAATTTTCTATTTCACGCTTCGTTAATTTTTTAAAGTCTGCTCCGTCGCTCTCGCATTTAGCTTTTATCCTTTCGCACCATTTATCTTTACCATTCTTACTATCATCACCATCTACTATTACTGAATAAGAATTATTACCTTTCAGCTTTTTAAATAAATCTAAATCAGCATAATTCTTTAATGAGTCGCCACCACCAATTACACAAAGAATATTATCACTTTCAAGATGTTTTCCTAAAACCGTTCTAGCGTAGGCATTTATAAAATGGATATCATCTTTTCCCTCAACAAAAATTAAATATTTAGTTTCTTCTAATAAATTATAGTCTGGTTTTATGCCTAGTTCTTCAATAATTTGATCTATTATGTCTTGATTGCCTTTTTCATAATGTGAAATACCATTTGAGTCTTTTGTGACCAAAATAGAATTATCACCTCCAGTTGCTCCTGCAAAAATTGGAGAATGTGTTGTTAAAAAGAATTGTGCATTGTCAGAAATTTTAATAATAGAATTAAGTAAATCTTCTTGGGCAGAAGGATGTAAATAAGTTTCTGGGTCTTCGATAGCAAATATTTGATTTTGAACATTCTTTTTACTTGCTAGATATTCAAAATAGGCGACCATAAGTAATCTTTTAAATCCTGTACCCTTATGGGAAATTGGAACATCAAAATTCTGTCCTTCAAATTCCAAATTAAGATCAAATTTTTTTAATGATTTAGACCAATCAAAATCAGTTGTAGGATTCAGTTTTTTAAGGTCGGAAACATTTTTCGTCATGTATTTTCTAATCTCTTCAAACTCGGTTGCTAATTCAACTTCCAATCCCTTTTCAATTTCATTTGTCTTATCCTTAGAACTCTCAAAATAACTTGAAATTATTGGCTTGAATTGTGATTGGAAATTTGTGGCTTGAACATCTAAATCTTGTTCTGCATCGAAAAAAGAATATTCTGGTAATTTTATTTCATATGTTTTTTCGATATTTTTTATAAAATCAGCAAGCTCATGATATGTATCTTTTCTATCTTTGTCTTTTAATGTTTCTTTAATTTGTTCTATCCTAATAACATTCTTTTTCCCTCTGCCTGATTTTTTAGGTTCTTTTCCCAAATCAGAAATTATTTTATTTAAATCTTGCTCCTTTTTGTTCCAAAGATCTTGATATTGTTCTTCTGTAAAATCATGACAAAGATAATATTCTGATATTTTAGGTTTTCCGTTTATTATCGAAAAATCTTTTTTTATAGTAATCAGATTGCTAGAATCTAAAGCGAGATTATCAACTTCAATTGACGGAGAAAAAGATATTTCAATACTTGTACTTTCTTCCTCTTGCTTTCCTTTGAATACATCTTTAATATCAAATTTCTTTGTATTGAAAAAACATTCTAATGCTCTAAGTATAATAGATTTACCAGCATCATTTTTTCCAACCAAAGTATTTAGATTAGAAATTTCAAGTTTTTCTAATCTTTTGATACCTCTATAGTTCCTAACTGTAATGAATTTTAAATACATAACGAATCTCCATCAATTAAAATAGGGACAACCCCAGCCTCTGTCACATATCTTCCAAAGAGATATTAAAAGTTAGGGGTGAATTTCTGTATCTAAAAATAAACGAAAACAGATCTTTTTAGTATTTTTTCTTCATTTCAAACTATCGAACATCTCCTGTATAATCTTCTCCTCATTACTATAAGAATTCTCCCTTGAATAATCTTCTAAATAGTCATCAGGATCGTTAGTATTATTAATTTCCTCTGATATTATATTCTCCAAATCCATTATTGCTTCTTGAAAATCAATTCCCAGATTTTCTTCAAATTCCTCTAAATTAGATTTCAATTCTTCTGCAATCCCAATATCGAATACTTCCCCATGACAAACAATGTCAAACTTATTATTTACAACTTCGATAATTTCCTCTTCTATTTCTTTAATATCTCTATCATCATTAAAGAGTTTTTTAAATATTTTTGGGAAATGACTTTTTATTTTTGTTAAATTATTAATATCATTAATATTTTCAATAGAGGAAAAATATTTTTTAATATATTTTTTAAATTTAATATCACAATATTCTTTCAAAAGTACAAGAATATCTATTAAAAAACCTTTATCAAAATATTTTATATTGCCCTCGTTTTCAAGTTTTGAAAGTTTAGTATTTATGAATTTTGCAATTTTGGGATATTTTTTGAGGTTAAAAAAAGAAGCTAAATTATATAATTTTATAATATCCGCTAATTTCATTGATTTCCAATAATATTTATTCGCATTTTTATGATATCTGAACATTTTAATACTTTCTAGATTATCAAATTTTTGAATGATACTATTTATCAACTTCAAAACCAAATCATCATCTAAAAGTATCTTATAAGACTTGTTTTCGGAATAAATTCTATAGATATTAAATAGTTGATTTAAATATATTGCGCTATCAACAAGTGAACTAATTAGATCTATATTATTTCTGACTTTATTGATTAAAAAATCTCTAATAGACGGATTTTGAAATTGGATTAAATTTTTAGTTTTATTTTTCTTAACTAAGCTATTACTTCTATCACTCTGAACTTTTGATATTTTTATAAAGGTATTTTCTAATTCCTTCAACGAATTAATAAAATCCTCTCGATTAATTTTAAAATTAAATTTACTAGATTCATTTTCATAAAACTTCCAAAAAGATTTTTCTAAATCTTTCTCAAATATCTGATCATCAGAAACAAGCATAGTGTATAAAAGGTATTTTGAAGATTTTGAAATTTGAGTCATAAAAGAATGTTCCCAAACATTAGTTGGATTGTTTAAATTACTAATAAAGAAGTTAAAAAACTCTCGTTCTGAAATATCACCCATTTTGCCTATATCAGTCATAATTTCAATGATTCGGGGATTATAGTTCGGATGGTCAATTATCTTTAAATAACTCTTGTCAATTAACAATGCATGGATATATCCGTGTGGTAAGTTTGAATAAAAAAGATGATTATAAAGTATCTCTGCTCGAATTAATTTTGAATACTTTCCTAAATCTATAATACATTTAGCAATTTCTAAATTAGAATTTGCGAATATTTCATACTTTAATTTTGCTTGACTTAAAATATACTCTCTCGTAGTCATAATGAGCCTTTTATTTGAACCGTTCTTTATTCTCTCAATAAATCTAACGAGCCTTTGATCTTCATTTTTCTTTAGTCTTTCTTCAAGAAAATTCCTTCCTAAAAAATCGTCATAGTAAAATAGTTGTTTCTTTCCTCTCTCGTATAATGACTCTGCTTCATTTATATCTGAAGAAACTACCACCAATTCATAATCCTTTAATAAATAAATGAAGATTAATATCCTGGCCAAAGTTGTTTTACCTATTCCGGGAATTCCAGAGATGAGAACATAGTTATGATTATTCATTATACTAATCGCACCATTAAAACTATCGTTTTGTACGTATATATTAATCTCTTTGCGAATTTTTTCTTCTTCAAATTCAGAACGACTGATAATATCATTATGTAATAATTTATGAAGTATATTAGTGCTTGAAAGCCAAAGCTTAAAATGATTTTTTTCAATTTCCGGATATTGACCAAGTAAATTATTTAAATCATCCTTGCCAAAAATATCTGAAGGTTTTTTTATATATCCATTAAAGATTTTAATTATTTCATCTTTGTTAAGAGGTGTTAACCCCACGGATGTTGATAAAATGTATTTTTGCGGATTTAAAGTTTTTGCTTTCTGATATTCTTTCTTCAAATTTGATTTTAAAGAGTTATAGTTATTATATCTTTTGCATTGAACTATTAAATCGTTATTCTTTTCTTTGGAGTATCTTAAATCAATTCCTCCGTCTCTCCCAGTTGTAAATGATTCAAGATCAATAGCGTAGTGTTCTTGTAAAACATCTCTTGTTAACTTTTCAAAATTAAAGGTTGATAGATTTAAGAAATCATAATCAGGCATAAATCATTACTCCCATCCTTTATAAAATTTCTATTTGAACATCACATTACAAATTGATTTACTAAGCGTTCGCTGTAGACCAAATCAATAGTGTAGGTTACGGGAATCAAATCTTTATTCTTTGCTCAAATTATTTGATATTTCTCTTAAGCTCTCAAGGCTGGATTCCAGATTTTCAATGATGTCTTCAACTAACACATCAGGGTCGGGGAGATTGTCTAAATCTGTTAAACTCTTGTCTTTCAACCAAAAGATATCCAGACTTGTCTTGTCTCTTGAAATTATTTCATCATAAGTAAATTTCTTAAATCTTTCCGTTTCTTGTCTCTCATGTCTATTTTCAGGATGATAGCAATCAATAAAATCTTTTAGATCCTTAAACTGCATCTTATTTTTCTTTAAAGTAAAATGTATATTTGTGCGGAAATCATAAATCCAAATTTCTTTGGTCCAAGGATTTTTACTTGCCGGGTGATTGTCAAAGAAAATCACATTTGCTTTCACGCCCGGTTTGTAAAAAATACCAGTGGGAAGCCTTAATATGGTATGTAAATCCGTTATTTCAAGCATTTTTTTCCGAACTGTTTCACCTGCACCACCTTCAAATAATACATTATCAGGTACTACAACGGCTGCTTTCCCGTCTGACTTTAACAAAGTTCTTATATGCTGTACAAAATTCAATTGCTTGTTTGAAGTTGTAGTCCAGAAATCCTGCCTGTTGTAGACTAAATCCTCTTTTTCCTGCTTTCCTTCATCATTGGTAAAAGTTATACTGCCTTTTTTACCAAAAGGCGGATTAGTAAGAACATAATCAAATCGCTCTCCAGGATCAGCAATTAAAGCATCATTCCTGGTGATAGGTGGTTCTTCATTCATTTCACCAATATTATGTAAAAATAAATTCATCAAGCAAAGGCGATAGGTATTTGGAACCAACTCCCATCCGCGAAATGTTTTAAATTTTAGAAATTCTTTTTGTGTTTGATTTAACCTGTAATTTTGAGGATTAGAAATGAAATCATATGAAGCCAGAAAAAACCCGCCTGTTCCACAAGCAGGGTCAGCAATGGTTTTATTCGGTTCAGGGCTAATGCATTCAACCATTGCTCTAATTAGAGGGCGAGGTGTAAAGTATTGCCCTGCTCCGCTTTTTGTATCTTCTGCATTCTTCTCAAGCAAACCTTCGTAAATTGTCCCTTTAACATCCACATGAAGCATTGCCCAATTTTCAGAGTTTATCATTTGAATAATACGATAGAGGTATGCTGGATTCTGTATTTTATTTTGTGCCTTAATAAATATCCTACCAAATAATCCAGGTTCTTTCCCAAGTTCATTTAATAGATTAATATAGTGAGTTTCAAGCTCTGCGCCTTTTTTGTCAATTAGAGTTAACCAATTATATTTTTCAGGTATTTTTAAATCTCTATTATATGGTGGTTTTGAATATTCATGTGACATTTTTAAAAATATTAAATAAGTCAATTGTTCCAGGTAATCACCATAAGGAACACCATCATCACGAAGTACATGGCTAAAACTCCATACCCGGGACACTATTGTATCTGCATTCATTATTATTTCCTCTTTTTCTTATTTAATTCAAACTTTTCTTTTTCCTGTTTTATTCTTTCTAATAATTTTTCAGCTGGCTCGTCTTCTGGATTCTGGGAAACCAGCTTTCCTTCAAATGCCTTTTTTAAAATACTTTGTCTTAGATATTCAATCTTTTTTTGACTCTGCTGGACTGTTTCCTCTAATTTATCGCAAACTGAAAGCCGAGATTCAATTTCGCTGATGATTTGCTGTTGTTCTTGTAGTGAGAATAATAAAACCTTAAAGCTTTCTAATGTATCCTTTGATATTGCACTAAATGTAGTTCCTGTACTTTTTTCTATTAAACTAAAAACAAAGTACCTTAGATAATAAAACAAATAAAAATTTTTTATTTCTTCTTTTGTTCTTATAGCGGCAAGCCCTCTTCCAATACATGATTTTTCTTTACAAAAGTTGGTAGGACCTACTGGTGCACGAACTGATATAAGAATATCATTTGATTCAGCAATTTTTTTAGGTTCTGAACAATATTTTTCGGGAGTAGGGTATAAATTACCGAATTCTTTTTTGCCTTGATAAAACGGTAACCCAACCCTATTAGCATTATATGTTGATGAAGGGGGAGACTGCCCCATAATAATATCAGCAATATCTTTCAATGATACTTCTTCAAATGAAAGCTCTATGTTATTTTGTTCTCGCCATTTTTCTGTTAATTTTCCTTCAAATGCAGCTTTAAGGACTGACTGGCGATAGATTTTTAATTGCTCCTGTGTTTTTTTCAAATCATCAGTTGCCTTATCTAAATCTGAAAATAGTTCTTCGATTTTTTCTACAATGCGATTTTGTTCGTTAAAAGGCGGTAATGGGATGATTATACTTTTTAATTTATTAGCATTAACATTTGGAACAGCGATTCCAAGTTTTTTTTCTGAAATCGAATTCCAATAAAAAGGGCTATTTAAAAAATATTTAAAATATCTTTTTTTAATTAGAGGTTTAAATCTTATCAAATACGACGCAAAAATTGCTTTTTCAGGATTCTGAATTAAATAACTAAATCCCACAGAACCAGCTCGAGAAATAACAATATCTCCATCATTTAATATGTATTTTTCTATATCATCTGGATTTTTTGTGCAATAAGGTACTTTTTCCCAGTCAATCTTTCCAGAAGTTATATCAGTGGTTCTTAATAATTTTAAATCACCATATTTTGAAGCTTTTGTTGTATATCCGTATTGTGGATTTATACAAACACCTTCAATTTTTGTTAGCACCCAATTTCTAGGTAAAATCTTGTATTGTAAAATCATTTATGCTACCAACACCTCATTTAGTTCTTTCAATATCTTATCATAATCTTCACCAAATTCTTGATAGAATTTTCCAATTCCGCCAAGTGCATCAAAGGGAGTATAATTAAAATGTTCCGGTGTTATCTTCAGTGAAGTCATAATATGGTCTTTGATCATTCTGAGCCATTCCATTTGTTCTTCGGTAAATTGTATATGTCCTGCATTTTTTCTGAATACCCAATCCTTAAAATTCCGATTAATGATTTCAGAAAAAGGAGCTAAATCTTTATCTATTTTAAGCTCATATCTAATAAGAGAAACAATATCAGTCAGCATCCTTTTTGTACTTATTCCTTTTACCTTATTATTTCCAAGCTGATAATAAGCTCCCCACAATCTCTCTACAGTTAAAGAATATGGAGATGATTTTAAAATAGAATAAAGATCGTTTATCATTTTAAAAGTAATTTCTTTTATTCTATAAGGTTGATTATAAAAAATCTTAAGAGCAGTTATTTCATCTTTATTCTTTTTTAAAAAATCCCGAAAAGTTTCTATTGTATCTTGCGCCTGGTTTTGTGTCTGTTTATCCCAATCAGCATTCATTACCGTATCAATATTGACCGTGTCTATTATTTGTTCGTGTTTTTTCCTAACATCTTCAATATAGTTTCTAATGTCTGGTTTATTAAAAATTTCACAGGCTCTGTCTAAAAATTCTCTCTTAGCGCCTTCAACCTGCTCTTTTGTTAATTTTTCTATTCTTTCTACTTCAAATTTTTCTTTTAACTTCTGATTAATAAAATCCGGATCATTTGCATTAAGTAAATCTTTTACTACTTCTTTTATGGATGCGCCTGAAGAAATCTCTTCAAATTTTTCTTTTTCTTTTTCGGATAAAGCTTTATCTATTCTGGTTAATCTATTTGCGGTTGATAGCAAAATATCTTCTTCCCTACTGCCCATTGCAATGTTCATCATCAAGTCTTTTAAAGGAATTGAGGGCTTCCGTTCAAGTGGCCGACTATCCGTTTTTAATGATTTACATACTCCGACTGCATCTACTACTACATAATGCGTTTTATTTTCGGAAGCGGAAGGCGTCACTTTTCTCAAGTCATCTTTTGGAAGTGTCCTGGTACCCCTTCCCTTCATCTGCTCAAAATAATTCTTTGATTTTACGTCCCGCATAAACATGATACATTCTATCGGTTTTACATCCGTACCAGTAGCTATCATATCAACAGTAACAGATATTCTTGGGTAATAATCATTACGGAATGAAGCAAGGATAGTTTTCGGATCTTCAAGGGATTTATAGGTAATTTTCTTACAAAATTCGTTACTTTCAGAAAATTCTTCTCTTACGATTTGAATTATATCATCTGCGTGACTATCAGTTTTGGCAAAAATTAAAGTCTTTGGAACTTCTTTTCTGTTGGGAAATATTTCAGTTAAAAGCTTGTTTTTAAAAGTCTTGATAATATTTCTTATTTGGCTGGGATTAACTACGCTTCTATCCAAATCATTCCCAAAATATTGAAACTCTTCGTCTAATTGCTCCCAGCGTTCTTCCCTGGTCAATTTATTTCGAATATCAATAAATTCTTTTGCTTTTATTTTACTTCCTTGTTGAGTAATCTCCGTTTCAATAACATATGTGTCATATCCTACGTTTACACCATCTACTACTGCCTGCTCATGAGAGTATTCACTGACTACATTTTCATGAAAAAAACCAAAAGTCCTTTTATCGGGAGTAGCAGTAAGTCCTACGTGAAATGCATCAAAATACTCAATCACTTGCCTCCATAGGTTGTATATCGAACGATGACATTCATCTATAACAATAAAATCAAAAAATTCTGGCGGATACTTTTCATTATAGACAACGTCTTTGGGAGGACCGACTAATTTAACTTCATTTAAAGAAGTTTCTTCCGTACTCTCATCAAGTTCTCGATCTCTTAAGATTGAATACATCCTTTGAATGGTACTGATGCAAACCTGACTGTCTTTTGAAATGTATCTTGAATTTAATCGCTGAATATTGTAAAGTTCAGCAAAATTTCTGGAATCATCAACCGGTGAATATCCGATAAATTCTTGCTCAGCTTGTTCACCTAAATTTTTTGTATCAACAAGAAATAATATTCTTTTTGCGTTGGCAAATTTAAGCAGTCTATACATGGAAGTAATAGCAGTATAAGTCTTTCCGCTTCCTGTTGCCATCTGAACAAGTGCTCTTGGTCGATTTTCCGAAAATGATTGCTCAAGGTTTTTTATTGCATTTATTTGACATTTTCTTAATCCTTTGGTATTTAATTCGGGAATTTTAGCAAGTTTGTTCCTTAAAGTATTATCCTGTTTAAGCCATTCCTGTAAAGTTTGTGGTTTTTGAAAATTAAATATTAATCTTGAACGATGTATATTGTCATTAGAATCTGTGAATCTCGTAAGTTCTCCTGTGCTCTCATACCTAAATCGAAGAGATTTATTATTTAAGAACCACTTTAAATGGCTTTCCGCATATTTTGAAGTTTGATCTTCATGAGAAGTCAGCCTGACTCCTTCTTCCGGTCTTTTCGCCTCAATTACACCAACCGGTTTTTTGTCTACGAAAAGTATATAATCAGCCGGGCCGGAATCTGTTTGGTATTCCCTTACTGCTATACCTAACCCAGCAGAAAGATTTATTTGATTTTTATTTTGGATTATCCATCCAGCCTGGATTAAATCTTTATCTATTTGCTGTCTTGCATTACCTTCAGGATTTATATAACTATCTGACATTTTCACTTCCTGTTAATTTATTTATTAATCTAATTATATAGTAAAAGGATTTATTATTTTTATCAATGTTTTTATTTTAAAACATGTGCCAAGGGAAAGTTCTTTGTCACACTTCAAGAATATATATTTAACTTATTGAATTGCCAGTAGAGAAAAAAAATTAATCTTTTCTATTTTTACTACATCCTAATATTAATACGACAAAAGTATTATAAAATCCTTCTTTTTTCAAAATATATTTCATACTTTCCAGTATGTAGTTCTTAGTATTTACCGATAAACCGGTAAAACCGGTTGCAGGTTGCTAGAAATAACAGAAAATAAAATCAATGGGGTCAGGTCTTCACATTTGACATATATAATTATAAAAATTATCTCCCTCTTAATGAATTTTTCTAAATTATTTTTATAAAAACAAAAAAAGGACAAAGCAAGAAAATAATGATATTAATCTCTTACTCTGTCCTTTTACCTGAAAGATTCTTCCTAAGAAATTAGGAGATAGTTCTTTTTTAGTAAACTCTGTATGGGTTTTCCTAAAAATAAGGAATTGCCCCGTCGGTGC
>Ga0114918_10004425_pt1 | contig 12218 bp, 28 predicted proteins | sample LantaG_FD_87015 | JGI IMG/M metagenome (GOLD analysis project Ga0114918, IMG submission 87015) | Deep subsurface microbial communities from Baltic Sea to uncover new lineages of life (NeLLi) - Landsort_02402 metaG | ecosystem: Environmental > Aquatic > Marine > Oceanic > Sediment | place...
CAGTAGTCACAGATTTCTTTGGCTGCTGCTTCCTCGAGAGTGTCCTCAATGGCATTGGCCAGTTCCTCTTTAGCTTCATCAAGTGCCCTTTTCTGTTCTGCCTGGATAATTGCACCGAGCATAAAGAGAGTGGCCAATGTTGGCTGGGGATTTTCAGGGTCAATTAGTTTTTCCATTTACGGACCTCTTTGTGGGGAAATACGATTCTCATATCGGAGTAATTGAGGGATAGTTTCTTGATATCAGCCATGAGTCTGTTCAAGGCTTTCTCTTCCTTGGGGGAAAGCTTTTCTGGTCGAAAATCGGGCATTATTTGGTCTCCAAGAAGATACCGTCACAGTCCCCTTTCTGATAGGTTTCGTAGTCTTCATCACTGACAAACCAGGGGGTGTAATGCCGTAATAAAGCAGCATAAGTGTTGAACCTACCTTTGTAAGACCGCGAACCTGATCTCAAGGATTTTAGTCCACAGTATACGAAAGTCAAGTCAGCACCCTCTGGGGCATTACAAAAAAATTTCTCTCCGGGCTCGCATTCAGGGTGTTCGGTATTGAAAGTCAACGGGCCATTATAGTGTTTACGGTAATTTTCCCGCGCCTGTTTTAGTGACAAATAGTTGGTATTGAAACGTTTCTCTTGTATGTGTTTTTCAGAACGGGTGCTGGATTTCCAGAAAATGCTATACTCTTCGGTGCTGACAAACCAAGGATGTAAATTTTTCATTGGCTTCCCAAGACGGGAGTAGGATCGGATACCACGTCTCAATGAGGTCATTTCAGGATGACGGGCCTGAACATCAGTCTTAGAGGAATTGCAAAAGAAGACTTCTCCTGGTCGGAGCTCAGGGTGTGTGTCATTGCTATTATGGACGGCTTGAGGTTTCTCGTCCGCAAGCTCTGTTTCCTGGAAGTAGTGAATGGGGAAACCCCCTTCTCTTGTCTTGAGTATCTCAATTACCGGGCTTGGGTTGATGGCCGGGTCCCAAAACGTTCGAAATTTCCCTCTTTTGACTTGAGCAGTAAATTCTTGCTGTTTTTTCAGATGCTCGACAACCTGGCCGGTGCATCGATGACAGACGTTGATTTGCTGGCCGTTGATCATTGTGGCCGTGACGTGATGGTTACGGTCTCCACAAACGATACACTTGGGGTAGGCAGCTTCCTGCCGCTCCAATGCTTTTTGACGGAGGGCAACTTCTTTGGCTCCTGATAAATGGGACATGTCAATCTCCTATTTTCGTGACTTTGGATTCGGTAACTGCCCATTCTTTTCTGAATTTAGCAATCTGTTTGTGTTTTTCTACCCGCTCGATGAATTGTTTGAGTTCCTGATAGGCATTTTGCCAGATTTCATCCTCGAACCGTAATTGGAGTTCAAACTTGGCCTCTTGGGCTTCGAATTTTTGGCTTCGAAGGTGTGCTTCTCTCTTTGTTCGATCCTGATAGTTTTTGGATGTTTTGAGATTTTCGACGTTGAAGAAGGTGTCATCCAGGATGCAGTCGAGGATATAATGGGCCCCTGCCAACCAATCGATTTTTACATTGTCCGGTACATTACAGCAGGCAGAATAGTTTTTGCTTATTGGGTAGGTTACGAACGGTCGGATTCGGCCATGAATCAGTTTTTCAATAGCACGTTCAACGCTGAACGATGAATCCCCATACATAGACAAGGCTTCCTCGTAATACTTATGGATGGCCTGAACCTCTTCCTCCCACGTAATGAAGACAGTGTTGACAGGCTCAAGAGGGTTATCCCGACTTACAAGCCTGCCCCCTACCCATTTGTACCCGTTACCAATGCAGAGGTACAAATCGTCAAGTACCTGATCGGGACGTTGACATAAATCAGGGTATTTGCTCAGGATTGTCAGGATTGTGTCTTGTAAATCCATCAATAATCATCCCTTCATACTCACTCACGATTTCTACGTCAGGGTGTTCCTGAAGGAACTTGACGTAATCCTTCAGGTACACGAATGACATCCAGGTGCCGTCGGGGTGCTGGCAGGGAGGTACGGCCAAAGCCCGGTCATTGGTGCTCGTTTCCTCACAGGTGTCACTCACGTTAACGTGCCCGTCCCACTGGTCTCCCCAGTCAGCTTTCTGCCAAGCCAGTTCCCGTTCTGTGATGGCCACAGGCACGGCTTTGTCCATGCTGTCAATCCAGTCCCACGTTTCCTGATCGACGATCCGAAGCTGGTCGTCAGTGTCACCGGCAAGGTGTAGTAGGTACATTTTCATTTCAGTTTCCTTCCATAGATTCGATTTGAACAAGACGGCGACACATTTGAAATTCGTCTCTGATTTTGTTCCAATGGTCTATGTCCGCCTGACCTTTGAAGGTATTCGTTTTTAATGGACATGTTGCATCAGAGTTTGATCTTGTACAGTGGTCAGAGTTCCTGTCCTTACAGGTTGCACAAAAGCAATCTGTGATTGGGTCACCTGTCAGGTCTATTTTCATTTCAGGTTCTCCCTGTATTCTTGTTCCAGAGCTTCGAGAGTTCCTTCACGGCGGCATTTCGAAACCTGTCGTTTGGAAATCCCCAAACGTTCGGCTATTTGGGCATTCGTTTCTGCCCCATACGGGTGATCCCGCTGCCATTTTTTTTGAGCTTTCTCAATGTTAATGGCTGCTTGGCGCCTCTCGGCATCGAGCTTTTGGGGTGTGCATTCATTCCACATTGCACAACCATCACAGGGTTCCCCTTGTGTCAGGTTGTAGATTTCAGGTAGCATATCGGTGCCTTTTTGCAATAGGCAACCGTTTTCCTGATACCAACTCAGGGTGTATTTTCCAGAGAGTTTGTGGTCTTGTTTGTCAAACTTCGGTTGTCTCATTGCTCAGTATCCTCTAGTGATTCACGTTTCCATTCCGGCCAAGACCTGACTTTGTCCTTGGCCCATTTCAACTGCTCTTTCTTGAATTTTTCAATTTCCTGCTTTTGCTTCTCAGTCGGTTCGGGGGGATCGATGATGTTGTTTGCTAGTTGAATTTGATCCCTTTGACTCAATTGGATTGTGTCTACCGTGGTTTGCAGTCGTCCGTCCTCGGACAGTTCTTGTAGGGGTGAGTTGAAGTCTTTACCGTATGCTCGCCGGTAGAGTATTTTCAGTTCAGTGAGGTCATCCACGGCTTTTATTTTGCTCTCGTTCCCGTGCCACCAAGTATGTTCGATTTCTGTCATCAGGATTCTGAAGTATTTATCGATGATTATTTTCGGCAGACGTTTTTCAATACCACGTTTGATTTTTGCCATTAGCAGAAAAATAACAGTCTGTTTGGTGACAGTCATATAAATCCTTTTTATGATGAGCTTCAGCATAAAAAGGACAACCAAAGTACCCAGAACCGCGAGTATAAAATGAGTCGTGGTCATCACGTTACCCCCAACAACTCTGCCAGTGCCTTGGTCATAGTTTCATCGGTGGAGAAGAAAACGTCGTTTTGGATGTCAAGCCAAGCTACGATCCGGTCTCCGAGTACGATCCTACCCGGACCAGTTTTGTCAGGAACTTGGAGAGATTCTCGTACCTGAGCCGACGTGTAGGTTTTGTTCAGACCCTGAACAAAACCCACGTATTCCTGATAATCCTTTGGGCAGACGATCATATGGATGGTGTGGTTTTTCAGTTTGAAAGACATCAGTTTGTTGGTTTTATCTTCCTGCATTCGGTGCAGGCAGTCTGCCACGGCTCCAAACTCATACTCTGCTTGACCCATATAATCAAACGACATTATTTGGTTGAGGGCTTCTTGGGCTTGTTCTGACAGACCGGAGCCACCACCGCCGAAAGACAGTTCGATAGCCTTGGGGTTCATATTGGGTCTTGGTTTTTCGATTCTTTGGATTCGTATCGGATCGGTTATCATTGTATTACCTTTTTAGTGGTGGTCATGTTGATGACAGTTAAGGTTATTGAATTGTAGTATTTTCGGTTTCCTAAAGTTCAAATTTGAGGTTGTCCCAATCGATCTCTTTTCTGACTTTCATCAAAACATCCTTCTTGAGACTGAGTTCAGAGATAAATCCGTTAAGGGCAAACTGAAGTTTTTGAGGGATTTCCTCAAGGCTTGCACATTCGAACGATAGGGCTTCATCGATCTCGAACGGCGGGTCACTGCGAGCAATCTTCCAGTTCCCAATAATCCTAACGACCACTGAGTACTCATCCTGGTCGGGACCCTGAGTGAGAGTGATTTGTCCCCGCACTGCAATGTTCTGGTAGGTTTCCAAGTAGAATGCCCACCTGTTTTTGGTTTCCGGTACGGGTATTAAATTCATCATCATTCTCCTAAATTGCGAGTTGTCAATTTTCCTTTTACACCTCAACAACCCACAAGATCGAAGTTCTAAGAAAAAATCTCACATTGTTTATGAATCCGGTTTATTCAATCGGTACAAATTTTCTGCATAACGCCTCCAGAGAGCCATAAGAGCCCCTAAAGCCAACCCAAATAGGAAAAATGCCCCACACAGAAGCCGAACTCCATCGTTGCTTTCAGGACCCACCTGCAATGCCCCCCAAATGATTCCAAAGGTCAAGAATATACCAATCAGGTTGGCCATAATCCTGAAAATACCGTTTAGGGTGGTTTCAGCAGCGATGATTAGGATAAGAGCTATCAGTAGAATAATGTTCATCTCAAGCTCCCTGTATCTTTCAGATTATGGAAGGGTCGATCTCCTCGACCCAAACGGTGTTCGCACTGTTGAAGCTTCCGATCAATCAGGAATCCTTTTGAAGAAATCATCTCGATTATTCTACCGGAGCTTGTTTTTGCTTGTTCTTCAGTCAATTGCTGCTCAAATCGGATGTGGGTAACACTTCCCCTTTTATCGGTGTAGGTATAAGGCATCCCACAGGACTCGTAAACGATACCTGTATCCATATCGGTCACCAGTACGAGATTGGTTCTGGGATCTGGATTATAACATCCTGTGATTGCCAAAAACAGTATGAATGCAATTAGGTATTTCATCGTCTTCCTCGAATCTCCTGAATCATTTTCAGGCCACGTCGGTAGCCACATTCTTTGGAACAGAAGATTCCTTCATGTTCCCACTTACCTGTCCAGTAAGCCACCCAATCGATTTGACTGCCTAAGTATTTTTCTTCGATGATCTTCAGGACCGTCTGGCCCCACTGGTCTTTCTCTCCAACCTTCGGCTGTGGGGCAATACTCGTATTCTTTCTGAGTATATCGGGAGCAACCCATCGATGAATCAGCTTTTGGATTGGTTCACTACAATGAGCACATAATGGTTGTTCATTCATTTCCGATTCTCCTTTGGTCATTTACGACCGATTTTTCAATAGCTTCCCACACTTTATCACCCCACCGTTTTCCAGCTTCGATCTGTTCAGGAGTCCATGGGATGACTGGCTTGAACCGTATCTGGGATTCAGGTCTTTTCAAGCCATATTCGTTTTTAAGGAACCCCAGGCGCCAGAAAAATCCTGCTCCGGGGATCACCATATCCCGTTCACAAAGCCGGACGTGCTTGAGAGGGATTTCGGCTTGTATGGTTTCGTCCGGCTGATCTTCATCAACGATTCGGGCAAATAAGGAATCATCAGTTACTTCGATCACATAAGCTTCGAACTTTTTTTCTATCTCGAAATAGGTCATTGATTCCTCGTTACTCGAAAGCCATCAGAACCATCCCTATGCCGATGCAGTGGATGAAAATTCCTACAACCACCTGCTCCATTAGGGATCGGTGCCATTTCTTGGCTTTTTTGTAGGTGATTTCACCTAGTATATATGCTCCTTGTTGTTCCAAAGATTCCTTCATGACGTTATGAAGGAAACCTGTACTCAATAGTATAAAACAGATACCCGTTACTGCAGTTACTGTCGTAAAGAAGGTCATCATAAGACAGACCCCCCATCCGGCAGGGTGATAACCAAGAAATGGGACACTTCATCATTTGTGTATGGTGCCCCACTCTTCTCAGCATACCATTTGTCGATAGCCGGTACGAACCGGCCTTTGACACACTGCCCGCTGCCGGTACACAGTAGAGCAGGGAACGTTCCCATTCGGCGAACGATCTCTTTTTCGTGTTCTTTACGAGTTGTTGCCGTGTTCTTGATCCATTTCATAGGAGGTCCCTGTCTGTTAGTGGTGACTGTTTACGAGTACCCCGACGTGGTTCACGATGGAATCCGTTCGGTTCATCCGTTTCGTCTTGTTTTTGGCCGGGGTCATATCCCGAATGATGGCATAAGGCTGATCGATGATTTCTTGGGGACTCCACAAAGGGGCACAGGGCTTCGTGGTGTTAAATCCTACGATAACTCGAACTTCCACATTTTCCTTGTTTGGGATATGGAGTGTTTCACCCGTGAGTTCCCCGTCGTATCCGGCAGTTTCCAAGGCATCTTTGAGGGGTTCGATGAATCGTTTGATTGCTTGTTTGATTGCTTGGTATCTGGTTTCGTTCATTGCCGTCTCCTGGGTTTCAGTTCCTCTTTTATACCCCAACAACCCACGGGAAACCAAAACTAAGTAAGTTTTTTCAGAATTTCGTCGGTTTCTTTCCGGGTCAGACCATTTTCCGTATCTGTCTGGATAAGATGATTCGTTAAATGAGCCATGTCGTTGTCGTCGTCCAGTATAACAAATCGGGTGTATTCGGGGTGATCCTGAAGCCAGGAATCGATCTCAATGCCCCGGGGCTTGTTGTCCAATACCGGAGTCTTTCCGATAATCTGGCCTGTGATCCCTTTTTCAACAAAGAACCTGATATTGTGATTTTTCCGCCACGTTGAGGAAATGACAATGACGGCTCCCGTTTTATCGGTGATCTCATTCAATAAATCCAAACATCTCGGTGCTATCCGATAGATGATATGGAGCATCTTTGCTTTGTCGTGGGCATTCAACTTGTCTACGTCCTCTACAGGGATCTGGAGTTTATTCCATTCTCCATCCGGGTCGTAGTCTGACATTGGGTTCAACACTCCGTCAATATCCAGGAAAATAACTGGAGGAGGCTCTACAACGGTCCTGAGTAGCCCTACAACCTCTTTGAGAACATCGAAGCGGGCTTCGTCATAGGATGAGGCTAAACCGTGATTGAGGGACTTCTCAGGCGTTCCTACAACTTCTGCTCTCAGTTTTTTATAAACGGCAGCCAGTCGGCTTAATCCCAAGAGAGGGTTCCAGGAGTTTGGTATCCGTTTGACCATCTCCGTTTCCAGTAATGATTTGAGTGTCTGTTGGGCTCTGGCGAGATTTAATATCGTTTTTCCAGAACACCGAAGTGAGGAAAGGATGTTTTCGATACCGTCAGTTTGATCTAACGCATAATCTCCCATCAAATTCAGATAGAAGTCCGTCAGAAATTTGATAACCCCGGGTTCAGGGATAAGGGAGTGGTCGGGTAATGGGCAATCTTTGCTGGGTATGGCATCCTTGAAAAAGACTTTGAGATAGTCACCGGAGATCGGATCATACATACCTCTCCTAGATTTAGGGTGATGGCAACTGGTAAAATCTTCACAAGGTCGTCCCCACGGGCATTCTGAACAGGATTCAATTTGTATATACAAGGTTTTCACGTCAGGAATCCATCAATTTCTTGGTGTGGTGAAGGATCTTCGACATCCTTTGAGCACGATTCCCCTGCTTGGAAATTTCTTTCCGGGCATCGGTAAAGAAATCTCCTTTCGTTGCTGATTCGTAGACATAGAGCTCATAGACTTGAACAGGGGTTTTCCTTCCCGGCACCTCAATTTTTCCGGTAAGCAAGGTTCGGACATTGAATGGCCCGTCAGGTTGATCCGGTTGTTTGGGGGTGGCTACTCCTTCAAGTTGTAGTCCATTTGCAAGAACATCGGATTCGAAAGACCATTTGCCTTTATCATAAGTAATTGTCGTTTTCATATTAGCTTTCATAATCTTATAGGTTTGGGTCGGTGAACTCTGCCATGAGGTCAGTTTCCCATTTCTCACGGGCTAAGGCATCAGCATCCTCGATCCGTTTCATGTCCGTGAAAAATTCAATCATGGTGTCGTAGGCTGTTTTTCGGGCATGGTCAACGGCATAGTCCCGTTTCTTTTTTGCCAGGCTGATTGCTAAGTCGTAATTCATTGTTTTCATTTCCTTTAGAATGGGATGTTGTCGTTATCATTGTCGTCATTAATTACGATTTTAGAAAGGGATATCTTCTTCCTCTTCTGGTTCTGCCGGTTTCTGTCCGCAAATTGCCAGGACTTCTTTCAAAATATCATATCGGGCATCTTCATATGAAGAGAATACCCCGCCGGGAGAACATTCTTTAAGCTGTTGCTCTGCCCATTGCTTTACGTTACGAGTCATCACGGCATGTTCAATCTCGGAAATGTGGTTAATGAGATCCCCGATGATGTCCTGTTTCAATTCTCTTTGAGCCCCTTTCCAGAGGTCATTCATCTTACGTCGGCATTCAGGATCGTCCATAGCCAGTTGCAAAAATGCTGCTGTGGCACCCATAGAAACATCATCCATATTTACAATGGTAGGTGTTGGTGGTACCGGGGGTGTTGGGTCTAATTCTTCTGCAGTTACATCTGGTAGCGGGCAGCCACTGTCAGGATAATGGGTCTGGAATTCGACTATATGGGTTGAACTGTCGTATTCATAACCGGCAATTCTCTCAGGGTGTTCACAAAATACCCGATAACCATTTTGCCCACTGAATGGTTCTTTGACATGTTTGGTTCTGAACCACGGACAATCACTACAAGAATCGATGTAATCAAATTTTTTCATCTGCCTTCATTTTTGCAGGGTCTCCAATTTGACCTGGTTGTTGAAGGTTCTGATTTTGACTTCTTCTGGACAGTCACATTTCCAGTTGAGGTCTTTAAGGCGAAGAATCTTCATCGTTTTTTGTTCCGTATTTCTCCGATAACTGGAGCCATCATTTTGGCCAGTTTGACACGGCCTTCAGGGGTTTTAATGAGTTCCTCAAGGACGATCATCGTTTTGCCTTCCGACTCGGGGGAGGCTCCCAGTTCCCAGTTTTCCAGTTTCCCGATCTCTACCCCTTCTTTCGGCACGGTGTTGATGTCGAACATGTAGGATTTCCCGACGAGCATGTCCTTGATGGGGGTTAATCCGTGCTTCTCAGCATCACTGATAAGATGGACACCCATAAATTGTACTCCTGTCTGACAAGGAACGAATTCAAGTTCCTGGGTTTCCATTACATCACTCGACTCCGGTTCAATGGAGAGGGTACTCACGAAGCACACTTCATCGGCATACTCGATGGGGGCACCACACCCCATACAGGTCTTGGGTAAATCCTCGATAGGGGTCGGTGTAACTCCGTAGAGGGTATCGATGTAATGCGGGTATGGGCATTTTGTCATAGTTGCTCTCCTATCTCAAGGGCTTTTTCAAGAAATCCCTGATTGTGAACGGTGAAGTGGACAACACCATTTTTCATTTCGACGACACCTTGGACTCTGGGATACAAGGTTTTTTCTTTGAATGTGGGCATTCGAACCAACTTGACTTCTTGGTCGATGATACGAAGTTGTTTTCCGTCGATGGCGGATGTGATTACAGGTACTAAATTGCTCATTTCAATTTCTTTCTTATGCTTCTATCCATTTCTTGGCTGCTTCAACAAAAGCATCGTCCGGCCTTACCACGTGCTCCAAGATGTAGTGATCCCAACATTGGGGGAATGTGAACAGGCCGTCGGGGGTCAACATATCGGCATTCCCCAGATGGGTACCACAGACACGACAGGCGGCCATTCCGCGATACCGATGCAGAATAGACGATCTTCCCATATAAACCAAGACGGAAGATTTTTCCAAAGTCGTCATCGGGGCAACCTTGGCCAGTACTTCCTCTTTACGTTCTTGGGTGTTGTCTTTATCCCACTCAATTTTCCAAAATCCCATTGGGATCGGTTCTGTTTTCATTTTCACCACCCCGATGTTGCACAGTATGCCGATAGTTGTCGGCAACAAACTGTTCCGGTAACCGGTTTATTTTCTCGAACTCCCGTATAAGAGAAAGCCGTGGAGTATCGGGGACAATTGAATGCTCCATAGAAGGGAGCCCATTCTGTATCCGTAACAGCTATCCCGCTGAAAGTCAGATGCTCGACGGCATTATCCCGCAAAGAAAGATCCCATATGGTTATGACAACTACAATCAAAACCACAATACCGACCCAAACTGTTTCGGGACTAGTTAGGAATTTCTTCATTTTTCTATATCCTCCTATAGTTGTTACCCTATTTTGATAGTTTGTAGGAATCATAAAACCTATCCTTTCTACAACAACCCACCAGATCCGAGTTCTAAGTCAATTCATCAGGAATGAATCCGGGAGTCAGTTTAGGATAGTTTTCTGTGTACTGGATAGGTTTAAATTCCTGACCGCTACTGTTTTGGAATCCCATTGCCGAGTCTAAATGAAACCAAGTATTTGTCGGACGTTTGCGGCCATCGAAAGAGAATTTGGTGATCCGTACCGAGGTTTGATTTGGATTCATCCAAAAAGTTTGTCCTGGGGGGATGGTTACGATGTAATTAGGGATTTTGATGTTCTGGGTGTAGAAATAAGGGGTAAACAGAAAGCTCTTTGGACGACTGGACGACAAGATCCTTTTATTGACGCTGGAAATCATATTGTTCATAATGACTGATAAGCATCCGGTTATGTCACTTGGGGACGATGTAATGTGGAATTTCAATTCTTGCTGCCAACATTTGAAAACAACAAAATATTTGAATTCTCCATTGAGTATCTCAATAACGGTGTCTTTCCGATGTTGATAACACACATTGCCCACATCCATTAGGAGACCGTTGATTTTGTGTCCAAAAACCGGGTGGAAATTGAAACCGGAAGTTATGGTATTCACCCGGGCATCAACCTTTGGATTAACCCAAGGAAACACTTCTCTGATGGCGTTGATAAGTGGGGCGAGAGCCAGTAGGTGGATTGGGGGGTTTTCACCAAAAGAAGTTGCCAGCGGTGTTTGAATTTTTTTTAATTCCTCGAATGTGATTGTTCCGGCACTCATGGTTTTTTTGGCTCTTCTGGGTTATTAAGGTCTCCAAGAATGTAATCTGGCGGGTAACTAAGCTCCGGGTAGTCAGTTCCCTGATATTTTATGATCGTTTTGTTATCGATCAATTGGCGGAGTGCCCCGATGAGATTCAAAGTGTCGGTATTTGTATCGGTATGGAATAACGGAATTTCAAGCTCGGGTGTCCTGATCCTGAAATAAACCAACTCAATCTCTATGACCGGAGAGTTCCGCATCATTATGTACAGTTCGGTATTAGTACTAAGTTTTCCCCGAAGGGAAATGAAACTAGGTACTCTGCTATACTCCATTTCCCATTCATGTCGATAATGAACCCACGGGAAAATAGTCAGTGCGTGATCGACGACAGGTTCAAATTCCTTTAACAGGGGTTTTGTGTCAGCAGCCCATTGAAATTTTCTGTAATGTTCAATGTTGAATTTTGGCATTACATTACTCCGGGGGCAGTGGTTGACTAAAAGACTTGGTTTTTTCAAAATCCTCAATAAGGTTAAATCCCTTTATCAGTCTTTTGATGGTAGTTATGTCATTGTGATGAAACCATTTTTTGTGATCTACTGAATAAAAAGATATCTCAGTCGGCGATACCCAATAAACTCCTGAATGGAAGGTAACCATAGCTTCTAAAACTTCCTCTAAACGAAATCCAAAAGATCCTTTCAGGAAATAGGGTTTAAAAAGCCGTGGAGTCCCGATACTGACGTGATGAGCATAGGCATTCAGCATCATTGAGAGTCCCCCAACAATGTCTGCCTCTTGGGTAGATACCATCCGGTCAAAAAAAGTAAGGGTCGTGTTATCCAGAGGATCTAAATCGTGTAAGGAGATTTTCAATTTGCCGCTGATGAATGTGAGGTTTAAGAACAAGCGGGGGCACAGTTTACCTACTAGGCTCAAGTAGTCCTCTTTGGCTATTACTTCCCATTCCTTTTTGATATGAACCCACGGCATCATTTCTGTGGCTATAGGGATGATTCGAATTATATCCCCCATAGTCACGAGATTACACGGAAGCGTAATGACACCGTGTTGAAGATTCTCTCTAAAATTCTCTGCCCGCCGGAGAAAGTCTGCTATCGTGTATGTCGTGCTCATTCCAACTTCTCCAAATCAGGAGGGTATATTGTTGATTTTCCACTCA
>Ga0114918_10004426_pt1 | contig 12218 bp, 7 predicted proteins | sample LantaG_FD_87015 | JGI IMG/M metagenome (GOLD analysis project Ga0114918, IMG submission 87015) | Deep subsurface microbial communities from Baltic Sea to uncover new lineages of life (NeLLi) - Landsort_02402 metaG | ecosystem: Environmental > Aquatic > Marine > Oceanic > Sediment | place: Baltic...
ACCAGGAGAAAGATAGCCTGTGATACCCTGCTCCTCTCGGTAGGTTTAATCCCGGAGAATGAGCTTTCCCGGGAAGCGGGTATAGTTTTAGATAACATCACCGGGGGACCGCAAGTAGACGAGAGAGGTCAGACCAGTATCCCCGGCATCTTCGCCTGTGGAAATGTCCTGCAGGTACATGATATTGTAGATAATGTATCTTTGGAAGCCGAATATATCCTAGAAGGAGTAGCGGAATACCTGGAAGGGAAATTATCCCAAGAGCAGGAGATTAAAGTTGAAATAGGCGAAGGTTTAAGGTATGTAGTTCCCCAAACCCTGATTAGCCAAAAAGACACTATCTTCTCCTTTCGGGTCAATCAACCGGGAGAAAAGAAGATTTTAATATTTGAAGATGGTAAAAAAGTAATCAAGAAGAAATCCCTAAGGCGGGTAAACCCCGCAGAGATGGTCAGGGTAAAATTATCCTCTTCTGAGTTAGAAGAGATAAAAACATTAAAGGTAAAGTTGGTCTAATAATGGAGAGAGAATTTATATGTATAATCTGTCCTAATGGCTGTCGAATAAAAGTAGAATATGAAGGAACAAATATTAAAAATATTCAAGGAGACGAATGCCCCAAAGGAAAAGACTATGTAAAAAATGAAATTACTAATCCCTTAAGGGTATTCACCGGTTCTGTTTTGGTAGAAAACGGAGATTTTTCTCTGGTAAGTGTAAAGACTTCCGTTCCTATTCCTAAAAAATATTTAAAAAAAGTTGGAGAGATTACTCACCGGATTAAAGTAGAGGCTCCGGTTGAGATCGGTCAGATAATTACTTCAAATTTATTAGGCGAAAAGGTTGATTTGATGGCAACCAGAAAGATTAAAAAGATAAATTCTTTATTATCTTAATAAAGGTGAATTTAAAAATATTATTAAAACAAGTGATTGCAGATTTAAAAAATTTTTATAAATATTAATAAATAAAATCAACAATTTGCTCACAAACTTCTTTCTTTCCTGTTTTTTATTATAAACATTTCATAAAAACCATAATAAGTTATTCAACAAAACTTAGTTATATCCCCTTATCGAATTTATCAAATTTTTCAGAATATTATATTTACGCTATCACTTAGGGCTTCCCGAACGGCTCTTAAGCTCTTGGGAATACTGGCTTCCCTTCGCTTTTATGGTATAATAAATTTAAGTCTAATACACGAATATTACAATTCATCAGATTTATAAAATTTAGCAATAGCGGTAAGGGTTCTAATTATCAAGAATACATATAAGGGATTCCATCAGGAAACCCTACTTACAAGACCTTTGACCAACTTGAGAAAGCTATAATTGAATATATTTATTTTTACAATCATAAAAGGTTACAAAAAAATTAAACAACCACAGCCCAATGGAATATCGAGCTATGGCTGCTTAGATTAGTTTTTATTATTTTCACTGTCACTTGACAGGGGGGGGCAGTTCAATTTCAATAAGGTCTTTTCTTAGTTTGTAAGATATTTAACTGCAACAATTTGTTTCAATTTAATTTAGCGGGAACTCCCCATCTGTTAAGGTGAGTACTACGCCTGTAAAGGTGTGGGAATCTATTTTAACTTAAGAGTGTTTTAATATTAAAAACGATATTGTGAGGTGCTTAATGATTAAAAGACTACTAAAGAGAAATAATTTAGATATTTATTTATATAATATAGGAAAAAATTATGGGAGTTATGAGTTCCTTGGTGCTCATTTTGAAAAACGCAATAAGATTTCAGGTGTTGAATTTAATGTTTGGGCTCCAAATGCAAAATCAGTAAAGATTGTTGGTGATTTTAATCATTGGCAAGGAGAAAATTATAAAATGCTATCAGTAAATGATACTGGAATATGGCATCTATTTGTCCCTAATTTGATTGGAGGCGAATTGTATAAATATGCAATTGAATCAAATGATGGAAATGTTGTTTTAAAAGCAGATCCATTTGCTTTTTATTCTGAAACAAAACCAAACACTGCATCGCGTATTTATGATTTAAAGGGTTATAGATGGCGTGACAAAAAATTTATAGAAAAAAGAAAAAAAACAAATCATTATAAGTCGCCGATGAATATATATGAGGTGCACTTAGGGTCTTGGAGATATAATGAAAATGCTGAAAGCCTTACCTATATTGAATTAGCAGATAAACTTGTAAAGCATGTTAAAGAGTATGGATATACACATGTAGAAATAATGCCTGTTATAGAGCATCCTTTTGATGGGTCATGGGGATATCAAGTTACAGGGTATTATTCAATAACTTCTAGATATGGTACTCCAAAAGAATTTATGTACCTAGTAGACGAATTCCATAGAAATGATATTAGTGTGATTATAGATTGGGTACCATGTCATTTCTGTAATGATGAACAAGGTTTAAAAAACTTTGATGGTACAAAACTTTATGAACATGTTGATAAAAAATTTTCTGATAATGAGGAATGGGGAACAACAAATTTTGATTATGCAAAAAACCAAGTGAAGTCATTTCTTATCTCTAACGCATTATTCTTTTTTGATAAATTTCATATAGATGGTTTGCGTGTAGATGCTGTGGCGTTTATGTTATATCGAGGTTATACAACATCAGATAGTGAAGAAAACAACTTTGCTGTGGACTTTTTACAGCAACTCAATAGAGCGGTGTTTGATAAGTATCCTGAAGCACTAATGATTGCGGAAGAGTCAAGTGCATGGCCTTTAGTCACAAAACCAATACAGAATGGTGGATTAGGGTTTAATTTTAAATGGAATATGGGCTGGATGAATGATATGTTAGAATATATGGAAACATATTATGATAGTAGAAAAAATATGCATAATGCGATTACATTTTCTATTATGTATGCCTTTACTGAAAATTTTATCTTACCATTATCACACGATGAAGTTGTTCATGGGAAAAAATCTCTTATTAGCAAGATGCCAGGTGATTATTGGCAAAAATTTGCCAATCTAAGAATGTTTTATGGATTTATGTATGCATATCCTGGCAAAAAACTTTTATTTATGGGTGGCGAAATAGGACAATTTATTGAATGGAATTATGAGAGAGAGATTGATTGGTTTTTGGAAGAATATGATAAACATTTTAAAATAAGTTCATTTGTGAAAAGAATAAATAAGTTATATAAAACAGAACCATCTTTTTATATAAATGATGATTCTTATAAAGGGTTCGAGTGGATTGACTTTTCAAATAGTGAACAGAGCATAATATCTTTTGTAAGAAATGGTAATAAAGGAGACCACATTGTTGTGGTATGTAACTTTACTCATGCAGTTTATGATAATTATGAGATTGGTGTACCTGTCATGGGTAAATATATAGAAGTAATGAATACAGATGCTTTAGAATATGGTGGATCTGGATATGGTGATAATGGTGATATAGTTACAGAAAAAAACAATAAGCATGGAAGACCACAATCTATAAAAATTGATATAGCTCCACTGGCTACAATGTATTTTAAATATCAACTTAGAGAGTAAGGAGGTAAATATGATTCAATTTAAAAAAGAAATGATTGCTATGATTTTAGCAGGAGGGCAAGGTTCAAGGTTAAAAGAACTAACCTATAGAATCGCTAAACCGGCAGTACCATTTGGTGGTAAATATAGAATTATAGATTTTACTTTAAGCAACTGTGCTAATTCAGAGATAGATACAGTAGGTATTCTTACTCAATATGAACCATATGTTTTAAATACACATATTGGAATAGGAGCACCATGGGATTTAGATAGACGATATGGTGGCGTTAGAATTTTATCTCCTTATAGCAATAAATATGGAGGAAGATGGTATAAAGGAACTGCAAATGCAATTTATGAAAATATTTTTTTTATTGATAGATATAAGCCAGAGTATGTTTTATTATTGTCAGGAGACCATATTTATAATATGGATTATTCTAAAATGCTTAAATTTCACAAAGAAAAGAATGCTGAGTTGACTATAGCAGTTATAGATGTAGATATAAATGAAGCATCTAGATTTGGAATATTAAGTGCTGATGAAAATGGAAAAATATTTGATTTTGACGAAAAACCAGTAAAACCCAAGAGTACATCAGCTTCAATGGGAGTATATATTTTTAATTGGGATTTATTAAGAGAAGCATTAATAAAAGATGAAAATAATAAAAAGTCTAGTAATGATTTTGGTAAAAACATTATTATAAAACTTTTAAATGATAATGTAAATATATTTGCATATGAGTTTAATGGCTATTGGAGAGATGTAGGAACTGTAGAAAGTTTATGGGAAGCAAATATGGATTTAATAAGAGATGGAGAAAAAATTGATTTGTACAATCCTGATTGGAAAGTTTATACTGTAAATGCTATAAGTCCGCCGCAGTTTATTGGAAAAAATGCAAATGTAGAATCTTCAATTGTTAATGATGGTTGTATAATAGAGGGAAATGTAGTAAAAGCAATTATTTCCACTAAGGTAAAGATTGGTAAAAAATCATCAATAATTGAATCTGTTATTATGCCAGATGTGGTTATTGAAGATAATGTTTCTATTTATAAAGCTATAGTAATGAGCGGAGCAGTAGTTAAAAGTAATTCTAAGATTTTCGGAAGAGATGATGAAATCATTGTTCGAAGTAATAAAAATAATATAAAGTGATTTGTAAAAAAAAGCAAATAGGAATAGACATTGGTGATTTTATAAGAAATTTTGAAAGTAAGATTTGGAGGCTCAAAAGCCTGCTTTAAATAAGATATGTATCTTTGTTGTAGAATTAATAGATTGAATTAGAGTAGAATAAGTGCAAGGATTTTTAATTGATATAGTTTATGCTACGGTACTGATAAGGAGGGTAAATCATGAGTGAAATGATGGGAATTATTAGCTTGTGTGAATCATCTGAAAAGCTTAAAGATTTAACATATATGCGTACAATTGCTACTATTCCAATCGGCGGGCGTTACCGTGTTATTGATTTTATATTGTCTAATATGGTTAATAGTGGCATTTTTAATATAGCGATTAGTACTGAGGGTAAAGCTAGATCTTTATATAACCATGTTGGCTTTGGAAAAAGCTGGGATTTGGACAGAAAAAAAGATGGTTTAAATATTTTTAATCCTGAAGCATCTTCAATTGATGTTGCTCAGAAAAAAGGTGATATTGAAGTGTTTAAATTAATGCTTAATAAGATAAAGCGATCATCACAAGAATATGTTTTATTATCGAGAAGTTATATGATTTGTAATGTAGAATATAAAGGAATGTTAAAGAAACATAAGGAATCAGGCGCGGATATAACAATAATGTTTAAGCAAATAAATAATAATAAGAAAAAATTTATTGATTGTGACACTATTAATCTTTCTGAAGGCTTAAAAGTTATGAGCATTGGCAAAAATTTATGTAAGAGAAAACACTATAATATTTCAGTGGAAATGTATTTGATGAAAAAAAGTATTTTAATAGAAATAATTGAAGAGGCAATTTATCTTGGGAATGTAAAATATCTTAAAGAAAGTATATTAAATCAAGTTGGTCAACTTAAAATATATGGATATCCTTTTGAGGGATATTTAGCATGCATAAATTCATTAGAAAACTATTATAGAACTAATATGGATTTTTTGGATAGAGATATTCAAAATGAATTATTTGAAAATAATGGTTTGGTTTATACAGTGGTAAACGATTCTCCACCTACGTTCTATGGAGACGACTCTTGTACATGTAATTCTCTTGTGAGTTCAGGTTGTATCATTGAGGGAGTTGTTGAGAATTCAATTTTATCTAGAAATGTACATGTTAAAAAAGGTGCTATCGTAAGGAATTGTATATTGATGAGAAATGTTGTAGTAAATAAAACATCGAGCATAAATTATATGATTTTAGAAAAAAATGTTGTTATTGGTGAAAAAAAAATACTCAGTGGTGATGAAAATCATCCTTACATTATTAGAAATAATATTTAAAATGGAGGAGCCTATGAAAGTGTTATTTGTTTCGGCAGAAGTAGTCCCATTTAGTAAAACAGGAGGATTAGCTGATGTTGCATATTCCTTACCTAGTGCTTTAAGAGAAGAAGGGATAGATATTAGAGTTATGACGCCAAAGAATTTTTATAATAAAACAATACCTATAAAAGAGAATTACCTTGCAAGTGGTGAAATTGAGGTAGGTTGGCGCAAACAATTTATTGGGATAAGTACAGCAATTTATGATGATTCACAGTTTTATTTTATAGATAATGAATACTACTTTAAAAGAGAAGAATTATATGGTTATTTTGATGATGGAGAAAGATATTCATATTTTTGTAGAGCTGTATTAGAAGCGCTTAAAATGATTGATTTTGTCCCTGATATAATACATCTTAACGATTGGCATACTGCGATGGTACCACTTTTAATGAAAAAACATTATTTGCATATAGATAAGTTTAAGAATATTAAAACGGTATATACAATTCATAATTTGAAGTATCAAGGTGTATTTAATAAAGAAGTTATGAATGAATTACTAAATTTAGATTATTCAGAGTTTAATTCTGGGGCAGTAGAGTTTTATGGGAATGTGAATTTTATGAAAAGTGGTATTATATTTGCCGATGCAATAACAACAGTAAGTAAAACTTATTCAAATGAAATAAGAGATGCTTTTTTTGGCGAGAATCTTCATGATGTAATAAATGAAAATAGTTATAAACTACACGGAATAATAAATGGCATTGATTATAAAATCTATAACCCTAAAACAGATGAAAGAATTATAAAGAATTATTCTTCTAGTAATTCATCAGTTAAACATATTAATAAAAATTATCTTCAAAAAATATTAGGGCTTCCTAAAAGTAAAAATACGCCGTTAATAGCAATGATAACAAGATTAACAGAGCAAAAGGGTTTAGATTTACTAGAGAATATTATTGAAGAACTTTTATCACTAGATATTCAACTAGTGGTTCTTGGAACTGGTGATGAAAAATTTGAGAATATGTTAAGATACTATAATGATTATTTTGATAATTTAGCGGTAAGAATAGAGTTCGATGAAGAAATTGCTCATCAGATTTATGCAGGAGCAGATATGTTTTTGATGCCATCACAATTTGAACCATGTGGTTTGAGTCAAATGATTTCTCAAAGATATGGTACGATTCCTATTGTAAGAGAAACAGGTGGTTTGAAAGATACTGTTATACCATATAATAAATTTACAAAAGAAGGTACAGGTTTTAGTTTTGGCAGTTATAATGCTCATGAAATGTTATTTGCTATTAAACGAGCAATGGAAATTTATACAAATAAAGAGGAATGGCGGAACTTGGTTAAAAGAGCAATGAAGATAGACTTATCTTGGAAAAAGTCTGCGCAAAAATATAAAAAATTATATGAAAAATTGTTAGGCTAGAGGTGCAAAATGATTCTCTTGAAAGATCAGTTTAAAAGTGATTATATTAAGAATTTAAAACTAAAGAGTGCCAGAACTATAGATGAAACATCTAGATGGGATAAATATCATACTTTAGCATGTATTGTCAGAGAGTATTTAACTTTTGATTGGATTAATGCTAATGATAAATACAATAATAAAGAAGTGAAGCAAGTCTTTTATTTTTCGATAGAGTTTTTAACAGGAAAATTTTTGCTTAATAATTTAATAAGTTTAGGGATTAAAGATGTGGTAGAAGAAGGTTTGGAAGAACTTGGCTTTGAGCTTGATGACATAGTGAGTATTGAAAAAGATCAAGGCCTTGGTAATGGGGGATTAGGAAGACTTGCAGCGTGTTTTTTAGATTCCATGGCATCACTTTCAATCCCTGGACATGGTTGTGGAATCAGATATAATTATGGTTTGTTTGAGCAAAAGATTATTAATGGTTATCAAGTAGAATTTCCAGATAGATGGTTGCATAATCGTAATATATGGGAAATTAAAAAGGCAGATAAAGCAGTTGAGGTACATTATTATGGAAATATAAAGATTGATAATGATGGTAAATATTATTTAGAAAACACATCGCCAGTGCTGGCCGTGCCATATGATACACCTATTGTAGGATATGAAAATAATGTAGTAAATACTTTAAGGCTATGGAGCGCTGAAGTGGTTGATAGAGAACCTGATTATAGCGCTTTTTCACGCGGTGAGTATATGGACGCTATTAAGAAAAAATATGATGTAGAATCTATTTCACAAGTGTTATATCCAAATGATTCATATGATGAAGGTAAAACATTAAGATTAAAACAGGAGTATTTTCTCGTATCTGCAGGTGTTCAAGGAATAGTTAGATCTTATAAAAAACTAAACAAACCTATTAATAATTTTTTTGATTATATAAGTATTCATATAAATGATACCCATCCATCTATGGCTATTGCTGAGCTAATGAGAATACTTATAGATATAGAAAAGCTCAAATGGGATGAAGCGTGGGAAATCACTGTAAAAACATGTTCATATACAAATCACACTATTCTTTCAGAAGCACTAGAATGCTGGTCGGTAGAGATGTTTAAAGGGCTGCTACCAAGAATATATACGATTATTGAAGAGATTAATAGAAGGTTTTGTAAAGAACTCGATGAAAGATATAATAAGCCTCAAGAAAAAATTACTGAAATGGCTATTATAGGGAATGGTGAAATAAGAATGGCTTATCTCGCTATGGTTGGGAGTCATAGCATAAATGGTGTTGCTAAACTTCATACTGAAATATTGAAAAATAAAGAACTAAAAGATTTTTATAGTATTTTTCCGTTAAAATTTAACAATAAAACAAATGGAATAACACATAGAAGATGGCTCCTTAATTGTAATCCTAGATTATCAAAGGTTATCACTAAATATATTGGTGATCATTGGATTAAAGATCCTCAGCGTCTTATTGATTTATTGCAATTTATAGATTATGATAAATTTCAGGATGAAATAGAAGAAGTAAAGCAAAAGAATAAAGAAGATTTGGCAACTTATATATTAGAACACAATGGTATAAAAATTAATACAAAATCTATATTTGATATTCATGCTAAAAGATTGCATGAGTATAAAAGGCAGACATTAAATATTTTTCATATTATGTATCTATATAATAGATTATTAAAGAACCCTGATGAAGATTTCGTCCCGAGAACTTTTATTTTTGCTGCTAAGGCTGCGCCGAGTTATCATATAGCGAAACAAACTATTAAATTGATAAATACAGTTGCTGATATCATTAATAATGATAAACGTATAAAAGATAAAATAAAAGTTGTTTTTTTAGAAAATTATATTGTTTCGTTAGCAGAAAAATGTATACCTGCGGCAGATGTTAGTGAACAGATATCAACAACAACAAAGGAAGCTTCAGGTACTGGTAATATGAAATTTATGATGAATGGAGCAGTAACAATAGCAACGCTTGATGGAGCAAATGTTGAAATTTGTGAGGAAGTGGGAACTGATAATATAGTTTTGTTTGGTCTTACCGAAGAAGAAATTTATGCACTATACGAAAGTCATGAGTATAACACTCATGATATTATCGAAAATGATTCTAGAATTAAATTAGTGTTAGATCAGCTCGTAAATGGGTTTTTAGGAGAAAGTACAGAATCATTTCAAATTATCTATGATTCTATAGTACATAATGATGAATACTTTGTTTTGAAAGACTTTGACTCATATGTAAAAGCGCAAGAAAGAATTGGGAAGTATTATCTTGATAGAAAACGTTGGTTAAAAATGGTCATTACGAATATAGCTCATGCAGGTGTATTTTCTAGTGATAAAACTATCTTGGAATATGCTTCTGAAATATGGGCAATAGACAGAATGCCTAAATAGAAAAGACGTGAGTTGATGAAAACTTTAGAATTAAATGAGAAAATATTAAATGAATCTTATGGAGTTAAATTAGATGGAGAGCATACTATTTTTAAAGTATGGTCTCCATCTTCAAAAGATGTGAAAGTATGTATATACGATTATCATAATAATGTTAGAAGAAAAACAAAAAAAATGATAAAGGATGTTGATGGCATATGGAGTTATAAATCTAATAGAAATCTTGAAGGAAAGTATTATACGTATTTATTAGATGATACCTATGAAGTAATAGATCCATATGTTCAGTCTACAAATGCTAATAGTAGTAAAGGAATGATAATAGATGCATCAAAAGTAAATCCAAATGGGTTTTTAAATCATATAATTCCAAAACCTTTAAAAGCAACAGAATCTATTTTATATGAATTACATATAAAAGATTTTTCGATGGATGATAATGCTGAATTTTCATATAAAGGAAAATACTTATCTTTTACAGAAAAGGGACTTTTATGTGATGGAGAAAAAATTGGTATAGATCATTTAATTGAGTTAGGTATTACGCATGTCCATTTGCTTCCTATTTATGATTTCATAACAGTAAATGATTACAATCAGAATGATTATAATTGGGGATACGATCCATATCTATATAATAGTTTAGAAGGATCATATGCAACTAATCCAGAAGATGGAAGCGTTAGAATTTATGAATTTAAAGAGATGATAATGGCACTACATGGAGCAGGTATAAGAATTGTTTTGGATGTTGTTTATAACCATACTTATTTTAGCGAAACGTCAAACTTTAATAGATTGATGCCTAATTTGTTTTATAGATTTGATAAAGAAAATAATTTTACCAATGGATCAGGTTGTGGATGTGAATTAGATACAGAAAATTTATTTGTGAGGAAATTTATTGTTAACTCTTTGAAATTCTGGTTAGAAACATATAAGATAGATGGATTTAGATTTGACCTGATGGCACTTTATGATATTGACACTATGAAAGTTATTGAAAAGGAACTAAAAGAAATAAGACCTGATATATTACTCTATGGTGAACCGTGGGTTGGAGGTCCATCTAGTCTTTCTTATGAAAAACGATTTATAAAAGGAAAACAAAACGGAGGAGAAATAGCACTTTTTAATGATGAATTTAGAAATGCTATTAGAGGAAACAATGATACTGAAGAACCTGGTTTTATAGGATCAGGGCATTTTAAAAAAAATGATGTTTATGAAGGTTGTTTTGGGAGTATATCATTTAGTAATAATATTATTGGATTTACTTCTAGTGCGTCTGAAACAGTGAATTATGTCTCAAGTCATGATAATCTTATCCTAATGGATAAGTTTTCGAAATCTTTTCGCCATGCAAGTTTTGAAGAAAAACAAAATATGAATGCACTAGCTCTTAGTATGATTATTTTATCTTTTGGTATTCCTTTTATTCAAGCGGGAACTGAATTTTTAAGAAGCAAATACGGAAATCATAATTCGTATAATGCTAGTAATTATATTAATATCATAGATTGGTCATATAAAAAGAATAATAGACAAATTTTTGATTATGTAAAAATTCTTATTGAATTTAGAAAGTCACAAAAAGTTTTTTCTATTTCAGACCAACAAGATATTAAAAAAGTAGTAAAAATTAAAGAAAGTGATGAACATATTATAATATATGAATTAAATAGTCCTTTTAAAGAAGATTATAATAAAATTTTAATAGTGTATAATGGTTCTAACAATAACAAAGCTATAAAGCTAGATAGAGATGATTACTCTATTAGAATAGATGGAGCTTTCTATTGTAGGGAAAAGATAAATTTAGAAAAAGATATTTTAATGATACCAAAATTATCTACAGCTATTTGTATTAAGTAGTAGAATGAACTATCCTGTAATTGTATCTTTGGACAAGTTTATTCAGGATTAGTTGGCTTCTTTAATATCCCTAATATTTTCTCTGTCGCAGGTTCTTACTAATCTATGAGGTAATCAGATACCATTTACAAGAAGCATAAGGGGCAAACAGGTGATGAGAAGAATCGTGTTGAATCAGTTCCCCCGGATAATTAGTTATTACTTCTTTCTCATGAGCTTTTCTCTTCGGCCTAAAAAAGTAAAAATTGTTTGACTACTGAGAGCTTTTAATATATTATTAGGAAAATAAAAGTTACCCTTTTAAATTGGTTCAGAGAGACTAGTAAGGGGAAAAAGAGAAAATTATATCCTCTTATTAGTCATTAATAAGAGGATATTTTTATTATATAAATAAAGACATTTTCCTTTAACATCAGTCCGGCGAGGCTGATAAGGAACGGCTATTACCCCCCCTTATCAGCCAGAATAGGTTGAAAGGGGTTTTTTATTTAAACATTTA